>ERZ834722.2169-NODE-2169-length-16238-cov-5.285485_pt1 | contig 16238 bp, 15 predicted proteins | sample MGYA00519576_ERZ834722 | MGnify/ENA primary metagenome ERZ834722 (study PRJEB31850, sample SAMEA3708759) | human gut metagenome | biome: human gut; feature: human-associated habitat; material: faeces | place: China | collected 2014 ...
CGGGCTATGCACTTTTTCGAGCCCCTTTTATGCACTTTCTACTTGACAAACACAGATTATATCGCAAAAATCCGAACTTTACAAAAGGCACAGATTTTAATCTATTTTGACATAATATCAATTTCAACAATCTAAGTAGTCTATATTAATCTTATACAATTTTATCATTACTTTCAAGTGGTTTGGCATATTTAATACAAAAAGCGACAAAATTAAAACAAATTTCATGCCAATCTATATGTTTCAATCTTATGTAGTGTATAATAAATATTATTATCTTCGCAAAAGTCCGAATTTTGCGAAAGGATACAGCCATATAAAATTCAGTTTTCAAGATGTCGGATTTTTTAAAAATCCATTTGTTCTCGTTTCATATACTCCCTTTTCTGGTCAAAGGAGCTGTGAACGTAGCGATTCAGCGTAATCTCCACTGAGCTATGCCCCAGAAGTTCACTTAGTGTCTTGATATCAAAGCCAAGTTTTACACAGGTTGAGGCAAAAATGTGACGGAGTGCGTGAAAATGCACTGACGGTAATTTTGCGTTTTTCAGAATCGTGCAGAAGCGATACTGCATTGCCCTCGGTTCTATTGGCTTGTCCGTCCCTGTCAGAAGATATTCGTATGGCTTTCCCTTTGAATTTAAGCAAAAAGCTCACCATACACTCCGGAATCGGAATCTGTCTACGGGAAGATTCGCTTTTCGGATCGGTAATGATGAGCTTTGTTTTACTAGATGCGGTCGGACACTGGATACGCTGCATGGTCTTGCTGACGGTCAAAATCCGTTTTTCGAGGTCAATATCCCTCCATTGAAGCAGACACAGCTCTCCTATGCGGAGTCCAGTGGTCATGGAAAGGGCAGTTCCCATTGTACTTCGGTTCTGATGAGTTCCAATATACTGTTGTAAAGTTTTCTGTTCCGCTTCGTCAAGAAGCTGAATTTCAGGAGACTTCTTTTTTGGTAGCACAATTCCATCCAGAGGGTTGAAAACCTGATAGGTTCTGACGGCGTATTTGAAGATGGTCTTCATCAAAATCACAATATCGGCTATATATTGGGGCGAGAATCCTGCCTTCTGTTTATCTGCTATGAAGTCATATACATGGTTGACAGTTAAGCTGCTGACGCTCATTTTCCCGAAAGCAGGAAGAATATGCTTGTCCGCTTTCATAGCATAGTTGGATGACGTGGACTCCTTTACACGATGTAGAATGCTGCGATGCCACTCGGTAAACAGTTCTGTGATGGTTAGGGAGCAGTATCCTTGAGGTCTGTTTTGCTGACAAATGGCTTGAACACGCTCAATACACTGCTCTTTGGTGCGTGCGAGGACGTATATAAACGCCCTTTTTCCGTCAGGCTTTTTGCCGTTCGGCACCCTCGACTCGTAACGACCGTCCTTACGCAAGTAAAGATTCATGATAACTCCTCCTTGATCTCTCTCATTGTACAATTTTAACGAAATTCAATCCACTGTATAGAAATTTCACCTACAAAATCGTTCAACCCCCTTGACTTTATTGCAATTGTGTGATACAATAAATGTAAAATAACTGTCGAAGTTTGTCAAGGGGTGTGGAAGGGACAAATCGGCTACGCCCCCTTCGCAAAAGACAGTATTTTGCGATGAAATCCAGCCATGCCGTTAAATCAGCGGTGTGGCTTTCGGCATTTTATAGGTCAGTTATTCCTATACTTTGGGTATCAGTATCATATATTACTCTATTATTAAGGAGAAATCAATAGCTAAATCCACCGGATATGACTGGGAAAATATCCGCTATATCTGGTGATATTACGGAAGATTACGCAGGCTATAACGGAAAGTGTCCGTCAGGTGCTTCTGCCTGCTCCTGTAATAACGGAAAACATCCGTCACTCCCTACGAGTGACCCTCATGCCTCACAACGGAAAATGACCGTCAAACAAAAAGCGGCTGTGGAAATCACTCCACAACCGCTATAACGGAAATTGTCCGTCATTCTATAGGTTTCTTACCAATTAATCCGTTCAAAGCACTCTCTGTGCTATCCGGATACAGTTTCTCCACATGGTCAACTATCCGCTGCCATGATTCCACGGGCTCCTCACTGTAGGCACTCGTCACAAGATCATATCCCCAGATCGTTTCCGGCGGGAACATGACAGACACGCTCATTCCGTACTCTGCGCCTTTCTTGTTCTTGCGTCGCTGAAAGTCTGTGATGACTAGATATAGCTGCATTTGAAGCCCGGTGATGATGCCAGGATAGTTTTTCAGCCCGCCTTTGCCGAAGCCAGCCATCTTCTTCAGCTCGGTCGAGAGGATCTCGTCGTGCTTATATACCATATCGCCATTGTTATCCTGACCGATATAGTAATCCATGATGACCTTCTCACGATAAGTTGCAAGACCGTCCTCGTAGCGGGAATCAAAGTCATAGCCGTTGCGCCGGTAGTTTGCAAAGTACGGTAGCCATGTCTTGCTGATAAATCCAGCCTTACCACCGAAGAATTTACCGTAGGCGACCTTGTGACTTGCTGCTATAATCTCACGCCATTCCCACGGATCCTGCTCTTTGTCTCCTGTCCACCAGTAATTTGCGGAGACATGCTCTTCTGCCGAAAAGCCTGTGATATCATTTGCGAACAGCGGCAGGAAACCGATCTCGTTTACCCAGTTAACAAGTTCCTGCCATGTGCGTATCCTATATGGATCATCCCAAGGCAAGCCCCGCATGATCCACTCTCCGTTTTCCACTGCCATATCGTTTTTCCGTCACCCTCTCTTATCATTCTCCACTATCTGCTCCGCACACTTTGCCGCACTTGCATTTGTGAAGTAGCGTATCGGCTTGCCAAGCTTCCGAGAGGTGTTGACGATGCTGTAATATGACCTGTGCGGGATAGCATTCGACTGAATCCAGATCACATCCGCATAGCGGACGAGCGATACATCTATCTTCATCTCTCTTGCAATGAACTTGATGTCGCCCTTTAGCAGCGGCTTCAGAGCTTTTACCCATGTCTCGTGACCGCCGAATACAACTGTGCTTTTCTGCACCGTGTACGGGTACACCTTGCTGTCAATTACTTCAGTAGCATTGACTGTATTATCCTCTGCTTCATCTCTATTGAACACGATTTCCCGCAGATCCGCAAGTTCTCTGTGTTCAGCCTCCGCAGACGCTTTTTGCTGCTCAAGCTGTTTCGCCGCATCCGCTGCCTTTTTCTCAGCACTGTGCAGAGCCGATCGGAGCTGCTGTATCTGCTTTTCCATTGCAGCCTTCTGAGCGTTCCATTCTTCCGCACCAATCGTGTCAGTATTGCTTGCGCCTTCGTCACTCTCAGTCAACGTCCTCATATAGTCTGGTTCAAAGTTGTTAGCCCGCGTCCTTCTTCTGGAATTACTGAGAGCAAGCATACAATACAGCATTGCTATCGCCTTATTTTGCTTAATTCCGTACTTTCCGAGATCTTTCAGCTCCGAATCATAGCGGTGCAGGTCTCTCGGCATCAGACAGCCTGTGATCTCATAGACAATCTGTGCCAAATTTCTCGCCTCGTATTCATCATCGCCCTTCCAGCAGTAATCCCTTGCATACCAATCTGGGAAGTCCGGTGTCTTGGAACTCATAGGCGGCACTTCATCCCAGTATGGGTCTTCCATTTCGCTATAGTCGGACATTCCCCACGGTAGATAGTCTATCACCTCAGACAGCATACCGATGCAGGAGCCATATAGCCAAGGAATATCGCTGCAATCTCAACGGTATACAGCATTGCAAAGCACATCTCATACGGATTAGGAACCGGAACCGGTTTCAGCATAGCTTCATGCAGTTCTTCCGGGAAATATTCTTTGACAAAATCAGATGTCAGGTATCCGCGGTGTACTATCATATACAGGAACTTGCCGCGCTTGTCTATGACATCATCCAATTCCTTTAGTGCCGCTTCATGAAGGTCATCCAGCTCCTTCATCCTGTCAAGGAGCGAAACGATTTCTGCATCTTTCATACTGTCAGAGCCGTTTATAAGAGCCGTCAGCGGTGAAGGCGCATATGACGGAGCTGTTTGTGAGATAATGGGAAGGTCAGGAGCTTTCAGAGGATACACCAGTAGCGCATTGACCGGAGCATTCGGCTTGCTTTTGATTTGAGCCTTTCTGCTTTTTCTCAGACTCTCCCGTTCAGCCATGAATTGCTTTGCCTTACGCTCTAGCTTGTCCCGTATTTCGTTGATTTCCTTGCGAATCGTGTTTGCTTTGTGTACTTTGTCAATGTATTGTCCCTGATAATAGCCGATACCCGTAAAGAAGCGTTCCGTCCATGCCTGATGGCAAGCCTCAAAGTGAGCAATCGCCTCATCTTTCATCCATTCTGGTAATAGAGCAAGGAGCGCCTCAAATTTCTGCCTGCTTGGAACATCTGCATGGTCTTTGCCTTCCGCTGCGAGGTTGCTGGTCAGAATCCGCTCACCATCGCCACCGTTGCTTTCAAGCGAAGCAATATCCTGATTCCTGTAACGCAGGACATATTCCACACTTGCTATGAGATCTTCCTCGTACTGACAGTCCCATATGTCGATATCAAATAGGTCATCTATCAGCTCCTCGTCTGTAGGTAGGAGCATATATATCTTGTCCAGTGGGACGTTCAGTTCGGATAGTCGATCAAGAATCCAGATTGATGCAGCCGTCAGAATATGACCGTCATACTGTACCGGAGCATAGCTCTCGCTGAAGATATTGAGCGTGATCCAGTCACCAGCAAGCTGGCGGTCATGCTCATTCAGTTTTTCGAGCGAAGACAGGAGGGCGGCGGTGCGCCGCTTCTCCATTGCAGGCTCTAAGTCGAGCAGTCCGCTGGTGATTCGGTTATTCTTCTTCATTGCCTTGGAATGCGCCTGACGAAGATGCTGGATCTCCGTGCGTATCTTTTTCTGCCATTCCTTCGGCTCGGTGTACATGAAGTCCTCTATCATTGATAGTCTCTCTGGTAGTGGATTTTTCATAGTGTGGTCACCTCCGTAGGCGTTAGGTTCTTTTCAATCAGAATTCTGCTACTTCAACATTGATCTCATAGTAGCCCTTGCAGCGTTTACTATCAAGAAGTGCCATTACTTTTTTCACGCTGTCGAACCATTCATCTGAAACCATGTCTATGAGCATCGTATATCCTATGCATTCGTAGAATTTCAGCGAAGAATCAAGACGAATATACTTCTTGATAAGATTCGGAACAGCTCTGTTATTCCCGCTTTTCGCCGCCTCTATGATCTCTTTTGCCTGCTCGGTGGTTAGCGGAGCTTCATAATAGGAGTAACAGTTATAGTCATCTTCTTTGAGGGCTTCCAAATCCTTCAGGTATACGATAGGAAACTCTGTCTGATTGCAGATACCAACAGCAATCCGCAGGCTTCCGCTTTTAATAGTCCAGATCACATATTCGTTGTGGGATAGCATAACTACTTCATCCTCTTCTCAAACCGAAACATCCCTGCTGGGAACTGAGGATCATCGCTCTCAAACTCCTCCAGGGGCATATCGCCGGGATGATGCTTATTCAGATATTCAATGATGTGGAATCCACAGCGGTTGACATAAAAGTGAATATTTCTGGTCTCGAAGTAAGGGGTGATTGTCTCCCAGACAGTTACCTCCGGATGCAACTTTTCGATCTCACACCATGCTGCGTAACCGATTCCTTTGCTGTGTGATAAAGGGGCTGTAAACAGCAGTTCAAGATCACCGTGATTACAATCCACCTTGATAACTGCACCGCCGACAATGTTGCCATCGGAAAGAATTCTATATGCTTCGCCGCTGTCAATAGATTGCTCAATGGTTTCACGAGAAATAATCTCGCCATCCTCCTCAAAATGATCGTCATGGCAGCCGAATTCTTCCATTGCACCATATTTGAAAGCATACCGGTTGTCTTTTATGAACTGCTCACGGTCATCTGCTGTAAGCGGCTGTAATGTTACTATGGGCATTATAATCACTGTCCTTCCTCATCTAGAATACCAAGATGCTTCTCAAAGATAAGCATTATCTCCTCGGCTTTCTTTTCGCCGATACCTTTAATCCCTCTAATCTCCGACTCTACTTTACGCAGATCTAAAGTTCCACCTCTGTCATCAGCCATGCTCTCATCAACCATCACACCCGCCTCAGCAAGCCCTTTCTTCTGACCTTGCTCGAAGATATCTTGTATTAGCCCCTCAAGTGTGGCTCTGTCCATTTTCTTGATACGGCGGTAGGTGTCGCGATCTAATATCTGCTCACCCTCATTATTGTCTGTGGTCATTTATACTTCCTTTCTATGAAAGATCATATAGCTGTGTTAAAAACTATGTGGAAAAGCTGTTGGCGAATGTTGAAAACTCAAAGATACTCCGTAACAACACTCTCCAACAGCTCACACAGGTCATCGTCCATGTAAGAATAATCATCGGGAATATTCAGGCAGATGATGGTTTTACCTGCTATGATATCTGAATACTTCTCTTTCAGCCTCCGGACGTGTTTTTTCTCCATGCAGAAAATGATGTCCGATCAGTCCAGGAGTCAGCTTGATACGCGCATTGTTCTCTGTGCCGGCAGAACGAGCCTGATGTCCGTCTTGTCCGTCAAACAGCTTCTCTGCGGTTAGAGAACGCCTTTTATTCTGGCTACATAAGAATAGTAGGTGCATAATTCTCCTTATGACAGGCTAAGTTCTGCTATCGCAGCCTCCACACTGCTTATGAGCATCGGTCTGCGCATCTCACCAACCATGATGTCAAATTCATCTCCGGACGGCTCACCGTACATGAGATTATCAGCATCGGCAGTTTTGAGCCATTGGAGGGCTTTGTTCAAGCCCTCGGTCGTGTATACATCAAAGCCTTTAGAAGAAATGAATGTCAGATTTATATCTCGCTGTGTGTTCATGGATTTACTTCTTTCTTATGATTATTTGTACAGGATTTATTCACCTGTGTACATTTTAAAAACGGTGTAAACGCTTCTCTGAGAGAAACCACCAAATCAATAGCTTTGTTCATCAGATTTCTATAATTGCTTTGATCGTTGAAGTTGAGATTAGAGATGCAGGTGCAGATAGTACACGCTTTTTTATTTTCAAGTTTATCCCAGTCAAGAATAACTTCGGCGCTTTCTTCTATTTCTTCCTTATGAGAGTAAAAATAATCGAACAATTCCTTGCTATCAACAATCCATAATCCAACTCTTATCTTATGTTCCTTATGTACTAAATCAATTGAGATATGACACTTAGATGATCCTACCGCAACAGTATACCAGTGATCTGTTGATGGCTTGTGTTTATTGAAGGGCTTTCCGCGCTCGTCAATTAGGTCGTTTAACTTTGTCCAGAAATCAAGACGGTATTTTTGTGTTTCATTCAGTTCACCTTTTTCTGCGAGTGCCTTTGCACTTTTCACAAAGTCATTGGGCTGTTCAACGATTTTAAACATGGGCGCTGGAGCTGAATCTCCAATCTTATATGCATGAATCTCTATCAAGAAGAAGGAGACATTGTCATCTGTGTGGTTGTTCAGCCATTCTATCGCACTTGCGTGCTCATCTCTTGCATTTGCCACAATCCAGACAACTACACTGGCATCCAGACCAGATGCGTATGTAATGATTTTTCCGAGATGGTCATGGTTCGTCTGCTCAAGCTGGTTTTCAATCAGAACGGATTTTCCGGTAAGCTCATCCTTGCAAATAATATCACAGCGATAGCTGCCTACGAACTGCTCTGTATTAACATCGGTCAGTGAAAGGTTGAGAACCTCTCCAAGCGTTTGGATGTTTTCCTCCTCAGCAAGCCATTTTGAAAAGTCATATTGTTCATGTGCCCAGACATCACGGATGTCAACTTCTTCGATTTTTCCGAGTTTCATTATTCTGCCCCCATTCGTATTAGAGTGATTTATACGCTCATGACATTATCCGCCCACAACTCACACTGCTGCATGACCGTAGCAACCGCATCGTCCATACCCTCCGGCGGATAACGATGACTTTTCAGAAGTTTCTTTATCATCATACGCATTCTGGCTCTCGCACTCTCACGCTTCTGCCAGTCTATCGTGCGATTACGGCGGAGCGTATCGGCAAGTTCTTTTGTAATAGCAATAAGCTCCTCATTCTCGTAGAAGTCCTTGATCGCCTGCGGTTTGGTGAGTGCATCGTAGAAAGCCAGTTCATCGGCAGTCAGACCGAGATCTTCGCCTGCTTTTTGGGCTTCTCTGATCTGCTTTGCGAGGTTGAGCATTTCCTGAATGACTTCCTCATTGGTCAGCATACCGTTGAGATAGCGGTTCATAGCACTTTGCATGATCTCGCTGAATTTCTCGGATTTTACGAGGTTTGTCCGCTTGTAGATATGCACCTGTTCAGCGATCAGGCGTTTCAGAAGCTCAACAGCGAGGTTCTTTTCTTTCATCTTAGAGATTTCCTCTAAGAATTTCGGATCAAACAGTGAGAAGTCCTGTTCCTTGTCGGAGAAAAGGTTGATAACACCGTCACTCTTGATACTCTGTTTCAGCAGTTCATTGATCTTAGCGTTGATTTCGGGGAGTGAGAGCTTTTTGCCGCCGCCCTGATTGAGAATACGCATCAGCAGGACACGGACAGCTTCAAAGAAAGCGGCTTCTTCGCGCTCATCTTCCTCAGCAATAGAGGAACACAGCGAAAGTGCCTGTTTTAAGAGCAGAGCTTCTTTCGTGTAACTTTCTCTGTCTTTCTCCCTCTTTCTGTCCATAAGGAAGTTGACAGCACCTGTGATTGTCCGCCCTGCGGTAAGCTCGTTGCCGCCGAAAAATGCAGAATAATCATATTCGTGCAGCAAATCACGGCAGACTTGCAGTTTCTCCTGAAACTTCGGATAAGCGACCTTTGCAATATTGGTGTTGCCGTAGTTCTTCTTGTCACGAACGGTATAATCGTTCATAGCCTGCTTCAATGCGCCTGCGATACCGACATAATCAACGACCAGACCACCTTCCTTATCACGGAACACTCTGTTGACACGGGCGATAGCCTGCATCAAATTATAGCCCATCATCGGTTTGTAGACATACATTGTCGCAAGGGACGGCACATCAAAGCCTGTCAGCCACATATCGACCACGATAGCTATTTTAAGCGGACTGTCATTATCCTTGAATTTAGTGGCAAGCTCCTCTTTGTGACGTTTGTTTCCAATGATACTATGCCATTCTTCGGGATCTTTGTTTGAAGCCGTCATGACCACAGCGACTTTTTCCTCCCAGCCTGGACGGATCTCAAGGATACGCTTGTATATCTTCATAGCAATAGCACGGGAGTACGCAACGATCATCGCCTTACCTGTCAGCAGGTTTTCACGATAGCTCTCATAGTGATCGAGAATATCGTCAACAAGGGATTTTATCGTATCATCGTGACCGAGGATAGCTTCCATCTGTCCAAGCTCACGCTTGCTTTTCTCAATTACATCAGCATCGGCGTTCATTGCCATCAGGTCATATTCGGTATCTATCAGTTTCAGTGTGCTTTCATCAAGCTTTAACTTCATAACACGACTCTCATAGTAAACAGGGCGAGTAGCACCGTCCTCAACAGCCTGCGTCATATCGTAAATGTCGATATAGTCACCGAACACCTCACGGGTGTTTCTGTCCTCTCTGGAAATAGGCGTACCCGTAAAGCCAATATATGTAGCGTTTGGGAGCGTATCACGGATAATCCGAGCAGTACCGATGACCTTACGGGCAACAAGTTCACCGTCCTCATTCTTTGTCATTTTGATTTTTTCGGTCAGACCATACTGCCCTCTATGGGCTTCATCAGCCATAACGATGATATTTCTGCGCTCAGACAACGGTTCGCTTGATTCCTCAAACTTCTGCATTGTCGTGAAGATAATGCCGTTAGCCTTGCGACCGTCAAGGAGCGTTTTCAGGTGTTCACGGCTCTCAGCATGGACTGGTTCCTGACGGAGAAATGCCTTGCACTTCGCAAACTGCGAATATAGCTGATCGTCAAGATCGTTTCTGTCCGTGATAACAACAATAGTCGGGCTTTCAAGTGCAGACTGGAGCAAGTGGGCATAGAACACCATAGACAGCGACTTGCCCGAACCCTGCGTATGCCAGAACACACCGCCTTTACCGTCCGTGACAGTAGCTTTTTTGGTGGATTCGATAGCCTTGCGGACAGCGAAATACTGGTGATAACCTGCAAGTATCTTGTAGCTCTGCAAGCCCTCATTGGAGAACAGGATAAAGTTTTTCAGAATATCGAGCAGACGGTCTTTTGTGAAGATACCCTCAAAGAATGTGTCAAACTGGGCAAACTGCGTATTTTCATAGCTGCCGTCCTTTGTTTTCCACTCCATATAACGGCCTTCGCCGGAAGTGATCGTGCCTGCACGGTTCTCTGAAAGGTCGCTCATAACGCAGATCGCGTTATAAATGAACATGGATGGAATCGAATGCATATAGTTCCTGATTTGCGTATAGGCTTCGGAAGCGTCGGTTTCCTCACGGGACGGAGATTTCAGCTCCATAAGCACCACAGGTAGACCGTTGATGAACAGCAGGACATCGGGGCGTTTCTCGTCATTCTCGATGAAAGTCCACTGATTTGCCACGATAAAGGAGTTGTTGTCCGTGTTTGAGTAGTCCACAAGGTAGCAGATTGCAGAGCGTTCCTCACCTTTGTCGGTGTAGCGGACTTCAATGCCGTTTTGCAGATAGTCCATGAATACAGCGTTTTTCTGCACCAGCTCGCCGTTTTCAAAGTTCTGGAGCTTAAAGAGCGCATCGCTGATCGCATCATCGGGGAGCGTGGGATTTAGCCGATAGAGTGCTGCCGCCAGCTCGTCCATATACAGCGGAATCCGATAGTCACGGTCGATTGCCGGACCATAGGCGTGGGTGTAGCCCATTTCCTCAAATAGCTGTATTATTGCGTTTTCGTATTTTTCTTCGGTGTAAGGCATTGTTTATCATCTCCTAACATAAATGAAAATTTACGACCATTAGCAGCTTAAATCTTGACTTCTGAAACGTCTATTTCGCCGTTCATCAGCTTCGGCAGGAGTGTGTCACGGAGGGCGGCAAGGCGAGCAGATTGACGAGTATTATCTTCAAGCGCTCTATACAACGGAGCTACAAGCCCCTCAAATTCAGCTAATCTATCAGCAGACGGTATTCTTAACTTCATAGAATTAAGAATATCTGTTGTCATGCTCGGAACAGCAGAGCCAGCGTTAAGCGAAGCAAGGTCTTTGCTCTTTATGAAATGGAAAACGAATTTTGCAACATTAGGCTGCTTCATTTCAGTATAGAACATTGTATCAACAGACCAGAACGGTTCATTGACATACATTACGTTATTCAAGCTGCCTTTTCGTGGTATCAGAACAGACTCTTTATCATACAGAGGTCTTTCAACATATCGCATTATACCACCGGAGCCGTAGACGGGGTATATGCCGTAATTCAGCTTTTTATGGTCTTTTCCATATTTAACTGTAATAAGCTCAGAAAGAAGCCCCATTCTATCACTATCGTGGTGCAGTGTTACGAACATAGACCGATATATTGCCTGTGCCTGCTGCTCTAAATTTTCATTTATCTTCTTATTAAGCTCTATTTTCTCAGATAGCTTAAAATAATAATCACCTATAATCTGTTGAACATCCATTGGTGGAAGCGGAATTGTAAGTTCTTTAAGGAATTCCTTCTTAAAGTGTGGAATAGTGTCTCCTACACTTGTTATCCTAATTTGTTCCTGCATTTCACGACTTCGCAATACTGCAAGAAGATATTTGTTATAAAGCACAGATGAATTGACTCTGAACGCCATCATATCCTGCGCTATACAAAAGTCTATATTCTCTGGGCAAAAGCATATTCTGCCTGGAGTTCCTTTGTTTACAAAAATAATATCACCGCTAATCGGGTGCGCACGAAACCACTTCTCGTATGTTTCTTTTGAGATATAGCGTACTTTTTCATAGACAGGATATAGATTTTCATTTCTAATACAGTTTGTGGCTATAAGAACGATTTCACACGCTTCTTCTTGTGATACCGTAGGAACAGTTTTTCCTCTATTGTCTACAATAAAATCTAATAGTTCGGGTAAAGGCTTCTGAGGAAAATCATTCCATATATTAAACTTCATACCCAATCGCCCCCAACTTCTCCCTGATTTCGTTTTCAAGCTCATGGGACTTCTTGAACATATCCGACAGCTCCGAAGTCAGACGCTTCATCTTCTCGTCAAACGGCTCGCCGTCATCTTCCTGCTCCTCAATGCCGACATAGCGTCCCGGTGTAAGGATATAGTCCTGTGCAGCGATAGCCTGAATATCAGCCACCGCACAGAAGCCCTTGACTTCCTCTAATGTGCCGTCCTGGAATGCCTTGAACGTGTCAGCGAGCTTCTGAATGTCCTCGTCCGTGAAGTCACGGTGCTTGCGGTCAACCATATAGCCCATCTTACGGGCATCAATGAACAGCGTTTTGCCTTTCTGCTTCTTGCCCTTTGTGATGAACCACAGAGTTACAGGGATAGTGACGGAGTAGAAAAGCTGTGTCGGCATCGCCACGATACCCTCAACAAGGTCATCCTCAATGATACGCTTTCTGATCTCACCCTCGCCGCTGGACTGTGTGGACAGCGCACCGTTCGCAAGCACCAGACCGATCTTGCCGTTTGGTGCAAGGTGGTGTATCATGTGCTGTATCCACGCATAGTTAGCATTTCCGGCAGGCGGCAGACCATATCTCCAACGAATATCATCTTTCAGCTTATCCTGCCCCCAGTTGGAGAGGTTGAACGGCGGATTGGCAAGGATAAAATCAGCCTTGAGTGTTTTGTGCAGGTCATTGAAGAATGTGTCAGCCTGATATGGTCCGAAGTCTGCGTCAATACCACGAATTGCCATATTCATCTTAGCCATTTTCCACGTATCAGCATTGGACTCCTGACCGTATACAGAAATGCGGTTACGGCTGCCCTGATGAGCTTCTACGAACTTTGCACTCTGTACGAACATACCACCCGAACCGCAGCAGGGATCATATACGCGGCAGTCCTCAAACGGCTGCAATATCTCAACGAGTGTGCGTACAACGCTGGAGGGAGTATAGAATTCGCCGCCCTTAACGCCTTCATACGCAGCAAACTGAGCGATGCAGTATTCGTATGTGCGTCCGAGAATATCCTTGCTGTCCTCAGTGTCGGTCATATCCATATTGGTGAACAGATCGACCACATCACCCAGCACACGCTTGTCGAGATCGGGGCTTGCATAATTCTTCGGGAGAACGTTCTTCAAGGTCTTGTTCTCGTCCTCGATAGCTCTCATTGCATCATCAATGACCGAGCCAATCTCAGGCGTATGGGCGGCAGCGGACACAACCGACCACCGAGCCTTTTCAGGCACGAAGAAGATATTGTCCATAAGATATGCGTCAGGCTCGTCCTCGAAGCCATCACCATCAGCCACAAGCTCATTATAACGCTTCTCAAAAGCACTCGATATGTAACGCAGGAAAATAAGCCCCACGATAACTTTTCTATATTCAGCAGCCGGAATATGCCCCCACAACACGCAGGCAGCGTCCCAGATCTGCTTTTCAAAGCCAATATTGGCAGTATTCTTTTCAGCCATATTCAATACCTCTTTCAGCTTGATAGGACATCCAGTAGGATATACTTATACATCTTCCATTATACCACAATCCCCCTCGATTTTCAAGTGCTGCAAGCAAAAATTCAGGCTCTGCCGTTCCACTCCTATCTATGTTGAGCAGAACAAGGCAGAGCCTCTATTCTCATAATTTTTACTTATACAGCACTCGTTTTACGACATTTAGGAACGGCACCCATGATACCTGACGGTGTCACTCGCAATCCTCATTTTCGCTGTCTACATCGTCTTCCGCCCCAAGCTCTTCATATTGCCACTGCGGAAGCAGGAATTCGGGGCTGTTAATATCGGCAGTTGACCGTTTCACCTCATCAAGCGGCATGACAACGATTTTCCTTTTCGTGTCGATTTCTGGGACAATTTCAAGCAAATCCAGATAGTGCCGCACTCCCATCTCAATGCAGAGGGCGTGTCCGAACTCGCCGCCGTAGACTTGAATGCCCTTCCACTTTCCGTTATATACCTTCGGTGATATATCAAAGCCGTTCTCGCTTATTTCATCATCTACAATGAGAAACAGATACCCATTTTTCCGACCAATGCTGAAATACAAAGGCTTCCCAAGCTGAACCAGAATCTCGACAGGAATAGTAAGGATGCTGTGTCCATGATTCAAGTAAATCTTCGTAGGATCGTATGGCGTTTTGGGGACATCGGAGCTGTCAATCGTTGCTTTCTCCGGCCGTTCCACATTGTAGTAATCGGTAAAGGGAATCCACTGGTCAGTAAGATTTCCGTCTTTATCAGTCAAAACAACATCAAAATCCGATAAATTTATATATTCTTCGTCTCCATCCTCATCCTCGACCATACCGGCAACGAATACTTCCTCATCGATTCTATGCATGAAAGAATCAATGCCTTTCTTCAGACCCTCATCGAACATTTCCAGACCGAGTAGCAATTCTACCGGATTCAAGCCAAGTACCTTATGGAGCATTACCAGAGAATCCGCATCCGGATATCTTTTGCCGGATTCCCAGAGATGCACCGCACACGGGGTTACATAGAGCATTTCTGATAATTCTTTCTGTGTCAGGTTCATGGCTTTTCTCTTCTTAAAAATCAGTCTGCCTATCTTTTTCATTCTTTCACGATTCATTGTGAACCACCTCCTATGCATACAGTATAACCGATAATTCAGGATTTGGCAATCGACAGTCTGTTGATTTTGGGAATATAGTGCTTTTACTCCCCCCTGATCCTCAAATACCTTTTCCTGTCAGCATCGGAGGCAATATCCTCATCAGTTACTTTACCTACGATCTTACCGATCAGGTACACACGATCATCCTCATTGAACTTCATAGTCTTGTAGGCAGGATTCAGCGAGTGGAGACCGTCCTTCTCATAAATCTTTATGTACGTTTCGTTGCCAATAATAAAAGCACCGATCTCTCCGGTTTCTATTTTTCCGCAACTGGGATATTCCTCTACAAGTACCATATCCCCATCGTGATAGTCGGGCTCCATGCTGTCGCCGCTGACAGGGAAAACAGAATACTCATCGGAAAGCCCCTCTCTGGCGTAGAGGTAGATTGGTTCGCCGGTATCATCGAACTCCAGACCAGGATCAAAGCCCGCACAAAGCTGCTTGTCATGATATACAAGTTCTATGACTTTGCGGCGGCTTTCTGCTTCCTGTGCTTCTGTAAGGTTTGCGAGTGTTCCTCTCAGTACATGCTTGTGGGAATCGGACAGTTTGCGGTAATTCTCAATCAGCTCCTGCTCCTCGGCTGTGTACTTGTCAATAGGCATCGGGATAGCAAAGAGGTCATAGAGAGAAACATTCAGAGCTTCGCATATCAATGGGAGCAAGCTTATATCAGGCCGTCCTCTGCCATTCTCCCAGTTGCAGATGGCATTGCCCCTCACTCCGATACGGCTGCCAAGTTCCTTCTGCTCCATATTCGCTTTTTCCCTGTAAAAACGTATGCGGTCACATATTGTAGGCACTTCCATTTTCACAGGCATCATTGTCCTTGCATCAAGGAAACGAGTATCCCCCGGAGCCGCCTGTGTGCTTCTACGCCCTATGCGCTGAGTGGCGGCAGGTGCTGATTGTTTAGGTTCATCAGCTTTGTGGGTAGCAATGGTGATAGCAGGTTTCTTCTGTGCCATAATAAACTCCTTTCAGAAATGTTATATATCAATACAACAATATAGCAACATACAACTCAAACAAATGTTTCGGTTAAGAATTGTGCATATCTACAATTTTTTGCGAGCATTTTTCAACAACGGGTTGCCAAAATGCTCGAAATTGTCCGTAGCTATTGGATCTTGTATCCATTATAACACATAAACAATGTTTTGTCAATGCTGAAATTGTACTTTACAAGTTTGAAAATGTGTGTTATAATAAGGGCGTTGGTATTTCGCCTAGGGGGAAATGATACCCAAGTCCGCAAACGGCGGCAGTGTAGCCGCAAATCCTGTTTAAAGGTGTGTGACAGGACAGGCTGCCGGTCAGAGTACTGACAACTTCGCCATCAACCCACTTCGCCACGATAGATATACAGAACAAGAG
>ERZ834722.2189-NODE-2189-length-16129-cov-3.188814_pt1 | contig 16129 bp, 11 predicted proteins | sample MGYA00519576_ERZ834722 | MGnify/ENA primary metagenome ERZ834722 (study PRJEB31850, sample SAMEA3708759) | human gut metagenome | biome: human gut; feature: human-associated habitat; material: faeces | place: China | collected 2014 ...
AGTGCGGAGCACGAAAGAATCCGTAATACCCTTCAAAAAAAGGAAACGGATTGCCACACGCCTTACGGCGCTCGCAATGACAGCGCGACAGCTTACTGCACACACCACACGGTATTCGTGGCAACTAAAAGACTTGTCATTCTGAGTGCGGAGCACGAAAGAATCCGTAATACCCTTCAAAAAAAGGAAACGGATTGCCGCAGCCGTTTACACGGCTTCGCAATGACAGGGAGTGTGAGAACGGCTTATCGCGCGTCCCGTGGCATTCGCAATGACAAGAGGGACAGATTACCGCCATATTTTACTGCACAATAAAAGGGGACTTTTGATCCGCCTTTTCGGAATTAAAAGCAATATCCGATAAGCGGTAGCAAAAGCCCCTATAATTCTATTTATTTTGAAGAAATGTATTCATCTATCGCCTTAGCCGCGGTTTTGCCCGCGCCCATTGCAAGAATAACGGTTGCGGCTCCAGTAACCGCGTCGCCGCCGGCATAAACGCCCTCTTTAGAGGTGGCGCCGGTTTCCTCGTTTACTATTATTCCGCCGCGCTTGTTTACTTCAAGCCCCTTTGTGGTGGATTTAATAAGAGGATTCGGCGATGTGCCTATCGACATTATAACGCAGTCGGCGTCGATCTCATACTCGCTGCCCTCAATCGGTACAGGGCGCGCGCGTCCCGATTCGTCCGGCTCGGAAAGCTCCATCTGCTGGCAAAGAATGCTTTTAACCCAGCCTTCCTCGCCCTCGATCTTAACGGGGTTGGTAAGGAATTTAAACTCAATTCCCTCTTCCATAGCGTGCTCAACCTCTTCACGGCGCGCGGGAAGCTCCTTTTCGGTGCGGCGGTACACAACGGTAACGTCCGCTCCGAGACGCTTTGCGGTACGCGCGGCGTCCATAGCAACGTTTCCGCCGCCCACAATAACAGCCTTCTTTGCGTGCATTACAGGCGTTGCGCTGCCCTCTTTATACGATTTCATAAGGTTGTTTCGGGTTAAAAACTCATTTGCGGAGTAAACGCCGCAAAGCGCTTCGCCCTCAATGCCCATAAAACGCGGAAGCCCCGCGCCCGAACCGATAAACACAGCCTCGTAGCCCATATCAAAAAGCTCGTCAACCGTTACGGTCTTGCCGATAATCACATCGGTATCTATCTCAACGCCAAGCGCTTTAAGGGTGTCTACCTCTTTTTTAACTATTGATTTCGGCAAACGGAACTCCGGTATACCGTATACAAGCACGCCGCCCGCGGTGTGCAGTGCCTCGAAGACCGAAACCTTGTAGCCTTTCTTTGCAAGATCGCCCGCGCAGGTAAGCCCCGAAGGACCCGAACCCACAACCGCAACCTTATGACCGTTAAATTCCGGTTTATTAACGTTTTCGGCAGCATGCTCGTTATGCCAGTCGGCAACAAAGCGCTCAAGCCTGCCTATTCCTACCGGCTCGCCCTTTATTCCGCGAACGCATTTTGATTCGCACTGGGTTTCCTGCGGACATACTCTTCCGCAAACTGCGGGAAGACTTGAGGATTCGTTTATAACCTTATAAGCGCCCTCAAAATCGCCCTCTTTAACCTTTTCGATAAAGGCGGGAATGTGAATATTAACGGGGCAGCCCGTAACGCAGGGCATATGCTTGCAGTTAAGACAGCGCGCCGCCTCTTCAAGCGCGGTTTCCTCGCTGTAGCCTAAAGCTACCTCTGAAAAATTATGATTGCGCACATCGGGTGCCTGCACGGGCATTTCGTGCTTTTTGGGATCCATATTTACAGCCATTTTACCGCGCCTCCTTTTTAAACAAATTGCAGGTTTCCTCATATGCGTGGCGTTCAAAGTCGCGGTACATAGCGCCGCGCTTCATAGCCTCGTCAAAATCCACCAGGAAGCCGTCGAAATCGGGTCCGTCAACACAGGCGAATTTTGTTTTTCCGCCTACGGTCAGGCGGCAGCCGCCGCACATTCCCGTTCCGTCTATCATAATCGGGTTCATTGAAACCACCGTTTTAACCCCTGCGGGCTTGGTGGTCGCCACAACGAATTTCATCATAATAAGCGGACCTATGGCAATTACCTCGTCGTAATTTTCGCCGGACTCAATAGCTTCCTTAAGCGGAGCGGTAACAACGCCCTTTGTGCCGTACGAGCCGTCGTCTGTCATTATCGTAAGCTTATCGGAGCAGGCGCTGAATTCGTCTTCAAGAATTACAAGGTCTTTGTTTCTGAAGCCTACAACGGTGTGTACCTCGCAGCCCTCGCTATGCAGCTTTTCGGCAATAGGCAGCGCTATTGCGCAGCCTACGCCGCCGCCCACAACGCAAACCTTACGCAGTCCCTCGGTTTCGGTGGGTTTACCGAGAGGTCCTGCAAAATCGGCAAGATAATCACCTGTATTTTTGTGGTTAAGCTTTTCGGTTGTTGCCCCCACTATCTGAAAGATGATCCTTACGGTTCCCTTTTCACGGTCGAAGCCTGCAACGGTAAGCGGTATGCGCTCACCGTCGTCGTCGGTACGCAGGATAATGAACTGACCCGCCTCAGCCTTTTTGGCAACAAGCGGCGCTTCAATATCCATAAGCGTAACCGTAGGATTAAGACTGCGTTTGTTTACGATTTTAAACATTTCTTACTATCATTCCTTTAATTTATTCACGGTTTATCAGAAGTCTACCTCTGTACCGTAATATGTGCATTTAAAGAGCTTAGCCATAGTTTCGGGGTCGATAGCGCGCGGATTAGAGCCTGTGCAGGCATCGCCCACGGCGTTAACGGCTATTTCGTCAACCTTAGCGTTAAACTCAGCCTCGTCTACGCCGAATTCCTTTAAGGTATGCGGAATATTAAGCTCGTCGTTCATTTTGTCGATAAGACCGCAAAGGCTTTCGATAAGACCCTTGTTGCTGTTGCCGGAAAGACCGAGCATTCTTGCAATATCGGCATATCTTTCGGCAGCTCTTTGGTCGTGCGCGTTATACTTGATAACATAAGGCAGATAAATTGCGTTTGCACAGCCGTGCGGCAGATGTCTGTCCTTCATACTGCCCTCATGGAAAGCCGCGCCCGTTTTATGAGCCATAGAGTGTACTATACCGAGCAGCGCGTTAGAGAAAGCCATACCCGCAAGGCACTGTGCGTCGTGCATAGCGGCGCGCGATTCGCGGTTGCCCTTATAAGAAGAAGGCAGATAAGCCGTAACCATCTCGATAGCCTTCATAGCAAGTGCGTCGGTATAATGGCTTGCAACCGTTGACACATACGCCTCGATCGCGTGTGTAAGCGCGTCCATACCCGTGTGGGCTACAAGCTTTTGCGGCATTGTCTGCGCAAGCTCAGGGTCAACAATTGCCACGTCCGGCGTAATATTAAAGTCTGCAAGCGGATATTTAATACCCTTTGCGTAATCGGTTATAACAGAGAAGGCCGTAACCTCCGTCGCAGTGCCCGACGTAGAAGAAATAGCGCAGAATTTAGCCTTTGTTCTAAGCTCAGGGAAATTGAAGGGTACGCAAAGCGATTCAAAGGTAACCTCCGGGTATTCATAAAACGCCCACATCGCCTTTGCCGCGTCTATCGGGGATCCGCCGCCTATTGCAACTATCCAGTCAGGCTCAAATTTTCTCATAGCCTCGGCGCCGCGCATAACGGTTTCTACCGAAGGATCGGGTTCAACACCCTCAAACAGCTCAACCTCAAATCCGGCTTCTTTAAGATAGCCTACCGCCTTGTCAAGAAAGCCAAAGCGCTTCATCGAGCCGCCGCCCACTACAACGATTGCCTTTTTACCTTTAAGAGTCTTAAGGTTTTCCATTGCGTTCTCGCCGAAATATACGTCTCTCGGTAAAGTAAATCTTGCCATAATAAATTCCTCCGTTTTCTTTTTAGGCATTTCTGCCTTTTGTTGAAATTATTATAGCATTTTTTACGTATGTTTTGAAATATTATAAATATATATAGCTATATCATACAATACATTACATTTTTCAACGAAAAATGTTTGATTTTTTAATCTTTAGCTTCGGTAATACTTATAACCGTAAGAACGTCATTTTCCACCTTGAATTTTACCTCGCAGCCCGAAAATTCAAGGCCGTACACACGCATAGGGTCGTTATGGTAGCGCGGTCTCGGATCCAATTCAAGCGTTTTGCAAAGTCCCGCCAGCTTTTCCTTTTTAAGCGGACAATCGGGAAATTCGGGTAAAACAACCTTAAGCGACTTATTGTACGGTTTATCCGCAAAGCCGCATACCGCGTTCGGTACCGAATCGGCATAGGCAATATAAGGCTTTATATCGTATATCGGAGTGCCGTTTGCCATATCAATGCCCGAAACATAAAGCACGGGACCTGAATTTTCATCATTCGTAACCTTTTCCAGCTTTACAGCCGAAAGCGCCAACGGGTTCGGTCTGTAAGGCGAGCGGGTTGCAAACACCCCAACCCTTTCGTTACCGCCGAGCCTCGGCGGACGGACCGTAGGCGACCATTCCGCTTTACTTGACATGGAAAAGCCCCAGATAAGCCATATGTGTGAGAATTCGCAAAGCTCTTTAACCGCAGAAAAATCACGGTAAGACGGTTCAAAAACTATTTTGCCCTCAAGCTCGCTTATTACTCCGCTTTGTCTCGGCAAACCGAATTTTTCGGGAAAATCGGTGTAAATTCGGGCTATAACCTTTAATTCAGCCATATCAGTTCTCTCCCTCAGGCTCAGAAGAGGAGGACGGAGAGGACGAGGAGGACGGCTCGCTTTGAGACGGAGTGCTTGACGACGCATCGGACGAGCTGCCCGAAGACGAAGAACCGCCCGATGAAGAAGATGAGGTTGCCGTATCGTCCGACGGGGTTGCCGCCGAAGACGACTCTGCCGATGAGGTTACGGCAGAGGACGATTGCTCCGACGAAGACGACGGCTCGCTTGAAACCGGCGCCGTATAAGACGGAACATCCACCTTAACGCCCTTTTTATAATAGCCTGAGCCTTTTTTTACAACGTCGCCGCTGTCGGTAAATTCCTTTTTTTCAAGGTCCTTATGCACCTCGGTCATTACCGCTTTCCATATCTTAGCCGCGCTGGCGCCGCCGCTTACCTCGCTTTGAATATCAAATCCGTACCATACCGAGCCTACATAATAAGGCGTTCCCGCAACCATCCAAAGGTCCTTTGATTCGCTCGACGTACCTGTTTTAGCATATGCCTTCATTTTATAGTTAAAGCCTGCAATGCCGCCGCCCGTGCCCTCTCTGCCGTAAACAACCTCCTGCAAAAGGTGATTCATTATCGTAGCCGAAGAGGGTGCTATAACCTGCGTTCCCGTTTCGTCGTAATCAAAAACCGTTTCGCCGTTTGCGCGTTCTATTTTATAATAAGTAGTGGGGCTGTGGTACACGCCCTGATTGCCGAATATCGCATATGCCGCGGCGGACTCGGTTGTGGTAAGCCCGTAATGCGTACCGCCGAGCGCCAAAGCCGCAAGGTTTTTATCCTCCGGCACCAAATGCTTGCAGTTAAGCTTATTCACAAGAAAATCGTAGGAAGTATCTATTCCGACCTCCTGCAAAAGCCTTACGGGAACGGTATTCATTGATTTTCTTATGGCATAGTTAAGCGATACCGTGCCCTTATAATATCCGTACCATTCCTTAGGCCCGCTTTTGCCGTCCTTATAATACTTTTCTATCGGTTTATCAAGCACGCTTGAGGTGTAGTTTACTATATCCTTATCAACCGCCAGCGCATAAACGCCGAGCGGCTTCATTGTAGAACCGGGCTGACGCGGAGAATCGGTAGCGCGGTTAAGCCCTCTGTTGGTTGTTTTTTCGCCGGCGCCGCCTACTATGCCGACTATATGGCCATTATAATCCATAACCGTCATAGCGGACTGAGCGTGTACCTTTTCGCCCTGTAAATTAGGCGCTGTTTGCGGAAAATAGTTTTTAATATCGGTATAAACCTTTTCCATCGCGCTTTGTATTTCGGGCTTTAGGGTTGAATATATTTTAAAGCCGCCGTTATAAAACATTGTTGAGGCAAGCTTTGTATCAAGATTATATTTTTCCGCTAAATCGTTTATAACCTGATCTATAAGCGCGTCTACAAAATAGCTGTTAATTTCCACCTCATAGTCGTCCTCCTGCGAATCGTCAAGCTTAAGCTTTTCGTTATACGCTTTATCGTACTCATCGTAGGTTATATAGCCGAGCTCTAACATTTCATCAAGCACAAGGCGGCGGCGTTTTTCGTTCTGCTCCGCTCCGTTTTCGGTTAAGGGATTATATTTTGTGGGATTATTTGTTATTGCCGCAAGCGCCGCGCTTTCGGTAATGGTAAGCTCGCTTACGTCCTTATTGAAATAATAGTTTGCCGCAACCTGCACGCCGCAAATACCGTTTGCAAGCGGTATTGTATTTAAATATGCTTCAAGTATTTCGGTTTTTGAAAGCTTTCGCGTTATAAGCAAAGCTCTTACTATTTCGCGGAATTTACGCATAGCGTCTTTATCGCGGTCGTTAGTTATGTTCTTGATTAACTGCTGTGTTATTGTGGATCCGCCGAACTCGGTTGTGTTAAACTTTAAAAGCCTGTTTGCCACGGCGCCTGCGGTTCCAGTCAACACCGCAGTTTTCATAAAAATGCTGATCCTCTATTGCAATAAAAGCCTGACCTAAGTATTTAGGCATTTTATCAATACTTACCCATATGCGGTTTTCGGTTCCGTGCAGACGCTGATATTCAACCCACTCGCCCTTATTGTTCTGCACATATATTATGGAGGTCATATTAAGCTCCATATTTTTTATGTTTGAAACTATCTGATTAGAAGAAAAAAAGTCTATTTTGCGTTCCGATTTAATATAAGTCGGAATAACGAAAATAAGAAAAACCGTTGTTATTATAAGAAGACCCGATAAAAACACGGTTAGTTTTTTAAAAGCCTTTTCCATACTTCATAACCTTTCGGACAATATATTCACTTAATTATAACACTACTTTATGTATTTATCAAATATTTTTTAAACATTCATATTCTATTTATATTTTGGGAATATAATTCCTGATAACTTGGAGGTTAACGTATGCTTAAATTACAAAATATCAAAAAGGATTATATTACGGGCGATACCGCCGTACACGCGCTTAAGGGCGTCAGCATTGAATTCAGAAAAAGTGAATTTGTATCGATACTCGGTCATTCGGGCTGCGGCAAAACCACGCTTTTGAATATTATAGGCGGCCTTGACCGCTATACGGACGGCGACCTGTTTATAAACGGAAAATCCACAAAAACATATAAAGACAGGGACTGGGATAATTACAGAAACCACTCCGTAGGCTTTATCTTTCAAAGCTACAACCTCATTCCACACCAGACCGTGCTTTCAAACGTAGAGCTGGCGCTTACCCTTTCGGGCGTATCAAAGCAGGAAAGGCGCAAAAGAGCCGAAGACGCCCTTAAAAAGGTAGGGCTCGGCGATCAGCTCGGCAAAAAGCCAAATCAGATGTCCGGCGGGCAGATGCAGCGCGTAGCTATTGCGCGCGCGCTTGTAAACGACCCCGAAATACTGCTTGCAGACGAGCCTACCGGCGCGCTTGACAGCGAGACCTCGGTTCAGATAATGGAGCTTTTAAAGGAAATTTCAAAGGACCGACTTGTAATTATGGTAACCCATAACCCAGAACTTGCAAAGCAGTATTCAACGCGAATAGTAAAGCTGCTTGACGGAAACATTACGGATGATTCCGACCCCTACGGCGGCGAAGAAACGGTAAAAGCCGAAAAAGCCGAAGGCAAGCGCCCTTCAATGTCGTTTTTAACGGCGCTTTCGCTTTCGCTTAACAACCTTATGACCAAAAAAGCGCGCACATTTTTAACCTCTTTTGCAGGGTCGATAGGTATTATAGGAATAGCGCTTATACTCTCGCTTTCAAACGGGGTTAACGCCTATATCCAAAAGGTAGAGGAAGATACTCTTTCAAGCTACCCCATAACCATTGAGCAGGCAGGTATGGACGTAAGCCGCCTTGTAAAGGATCTTATGGGTAAAAACGAAGCCCCTGAAGACCGCGAAAAGGACAAAATTTACAGCAACAACATAATGACCGAAATGATGACCGCTATGGTAAACGGCATTTCGGAAAACAATTTGGAGCTGTTAAAGGCGCACATTGAAAAAACACCCGAATTTGAAAGCAATACAAGCGAAATTGAATATAAATATTCAACCGTTATGAATATTTACGATGAAAAGGGAAACCGCGTAAACCCGAACACCGTGTTTACCACCGTTTTCGGCGAAAGCGCGGCGCAGTCTCAGCAATATTCGGGTATGTCCTCCTTTTCCAATACCGAGGTTTGGACGCGCCTTTTCGATAACAGCGAATTTTTAGAAAAGCAGTACGACGTTATTGCGGGACGTATGCCCGAAAAATACAACGAAATAGTGCTTGCGGTTGACAAAAACAATCAGATAAGCGATTACACCCTTTATTCGCTTGGGCTTAAAGACGTTAAAGAGCTTGAAGAAATGATGAAAAAGGCTCAAAACGGGGAAAAAATCGAGCCTACCGAAGAGGTAACCTACAGCTATGACGATATTTTAAATCTTAAGTTCAAGCTGCTTTGCAATACCGATTATTTTGAAAAAAGCGAAAACGGCACCTGGGTAAACAAGACCGACGACGAATTATTCGTTCAGTCTCAGCTTGCAAAGCTCGGCGAGGATATAACCGTTGTAGGTATAATACGTCCCGCGGAAGGCTCTGTCGCCAACGACACCGCAGGCTTTGTAGGCTATAAATCGGAGCTTATGGAGCACCTGATAAACAAGGTCAACGACAGCGAGATCGTAAAGGCGCAAAAGGCTTCGCCTGATACCGATGTTCTAACAGGTCTGCCGTTTGAAGCAAATGAAAATATGACCTATGAAGAGCTTATGGCTTATATTGCGGCTCTTCCGGAAAACGAGCATGCGGAATACGCGGCATATACAGAGCAAATGACCGCTGCCGGAATGACAAACGAGCAAATAGCCGAGCGCTTTAACAGCGCGATAAAAGCAAAAAATTCCTCCGCCACATATGAAGGAAACTTAAGCCTTATGGGCGTATCGGATTTAAAGCGCCCCTCGGTAATAAATATATATCCTAAGGACTTTGAGGCAAAGGAAACCGTAGCCGAGCTTATAGACAATTATAACTCTGCCGCCGCCGAAAACGAAAAAATCACATATACCGATTATATAGGGCTTATGCTTTCCTCGGTAACCACCATTATAAACGCAATAAGCTATATTTTAATTGCCTTTGTAAGCATATCGCTTATTGTTTCCTCTATTATGATAGGAATTATAACCTATATTTCGGTGCTTGAACGCACCAAGGAAATAGGCATTTTAAGAGCAATGGGCGCTTCAAAGCGCGACGTATCAAGGGTATTCAACGCCGAAACGCTTATAGTGGGCTTTTCTGCCGGCGTTATAGGTATTCTTATAACCCTGCTGCTGCTTATACCCATAAACGCAATTATAGGCGCAATAACCGATATTTCGGGTCTTGCCGTACTGCCCGTTGCAGGTGCCGCGGCTCTTATTATAATAAGTATGCTGCTAACGCTTATCGCCGGTCTCTTCCCCTCTAAAATAGCGGCTAAAAAGGATCCCGTAACGGCATTAAGGAGCGAATGACGATAGATAACCGAAGGGTGCGGCGGCATATAAAATACGGCGAAACTGCGGGGTACTTGACAGATATGGTAAAATAATAAGTGATATATTATTCTCGGAGGAAACCTATGCTTAACACCGACAGATTATGCCCCGGCTGTATGAACGATAACGGCGGTGAAAAAATTTGCCCCGTTTGCGGATATGATTCGTCTTCTGTAAATCCGCAGGACTGTCTACCGACAGGCGCTCTGCTTTGCGACCGTTATCTTATAGGTCAGGCAAAAAGCCGAAACGGCGCCGAAACCGTGTATATCGGCTGGGATAAAACCACCGATACCGCCGTAAGAATAAAGGAGTATTTTCCGTTAGGCTTCGGCATAAGAAATACCGACGGCTCCGTTTTCATAATGAAGGGCGGCGAATATACCTTTAACGAGGGGTTAATGGAGTTTCTTGATATTAACCGTTTTATATCAGGCTCCGCTCTTCCCTCTCTTATGCCGATAAACGATGTGTTTGAGGAAAACGGCACTGTTTATGCCGTTATGCCGAATATTCCTTCAATAACGCTTGCTGAATTTTTGCAAAAAAACGGCGGCACATTAAAATGGGAACAGGCAAGGCCTCTTTTCCTGCCGCTTATCGATACCGTAAAAGGTATGAACGACGCGGGAATTATCCACGGCGGAATATCGCCCGAAACAGTGCTTGTAGGCAGGGACGGTAAGCTGCGCATATCCGGATATTCCGTGAAAAAGCTCAGAACGGAGGGCGGCGAGCTTGAAGCAAAGCTGTATACAGGCTTTGCCGCGGCAGAGCAGCAGGGGCTGTGCAAGCTTTTACCCGACGCATATACGGACGTATACGGACTTAGCGCGGTTTTATTTAACGCGCTTACGGGTATTGTACCGCCGGGAGCCAAGGATAGAATTAAAAACGATTCTATGACTATCCCCGCAAAATTTGCCGAGGAATTGCCGCGCCACGTTTTATCCGCGCTTGCAAACGGTCTTCAGGTTATGCCGCAAAACCGCACGCAAACCGTTGAAGATTTTAAAAACGAGCTTGTATACGCCGAAACCGCCGAAACAAAGCAAAGCGACCGCAAGCCGCGCGAAAGTAAATCCGAACGCAAAACCGCCGAAAAGGAAAAGAAGGGCGGCACCGCCAAATACGTTATAATATCGTCGGCGGCAACAGCCGCGGTATTTCTTATAATAGCCGCACTTGTTGTTACGGTTCTTAAAAAGGATATTTTCGGCAAAAACAAATCATCGTCTGATTTAAGCGTCAACGCGTCGGATAATGCGCCGTCGGTAGACTCGGTAGGCTCTATAGACAGCGGCGCCGCCGTTTCCGACGTATTGTTTGCCGTTCCGCAGCTTACGGGCAAATATTATGCCGATCTTGTTGATAACGAGGAATACGAAAGGTTCCAATTCGTAATAAAGGCGTATGAATGCAGCGATAAATTTGCACGCGGTCAGATATGCGCCCAATCATTGGCAGAGGGAACAAACGTAGTAAGGGATACAAAAATAGAACTTACAATAAGCTTAGGTCCTAAGGAAGTAAAAATTGCCAACGTTAAAGGTCTTGACGAAATGAGCGCAAAAATCGAGCTTTTAAAGCAAGGCTTTTTATACGATAACATTGAGGTGCTTGAAAAATACGACGAGGACCGCGAGCCCGGCACCGTGCTTGAGCAGGAGCCAAAATACGGCACGCAGGTAAGCCCGCAAGCTCCCGTTAAAATATATATTAACTCATACACGGGAAGCTCCGATACCTCCGGCACGTCTTCAAGCTCCGGCACGGCGTCCAAAAGAGATTAGATAAGCCAAAAAAGGCATACGCGCATTTAACCGCGCGTATGCCTTTTATAATTTTGCCTGTTCCCTTTTCGGCAGTTACCTATCAATATATTTACTAAGCGTAAACGAAGCCAATCTTACATGCTTTCGGTCAACCGTATAAGACATACAAAGCTCTCCTGCGCTGTTATATTGAATAAACGGATAAAAGCAGCTGCCGTTCATATCTGCCTGAAGAATTACCTTACTGTTTGCAATGTTATTGCAGTCTATCTTGATAATTCCTATATGGTTTCGGTCCGTCGGCGCATGGAAAAGATACAGTCCTCCCTTATACACAATAAAATCCGAACGCGACTGGCAGTCTCCCACCAATACAGGTCTTGCCCATTCTCCGCTGTTCAAATCGTAATATGTAAGAATCCCGTATTTACTGCCAGTATCGGTTTTTTCGTCATAATTCCACTGTCTTACAAAATAATACGCTTTATCGTTAAGAACATATACCGCGTTTTCCCATATTGTTTCATTTTTAAAACCGGTACCGTTTGCCCCCTCGTTCGGCTGTGCAACATATTCCCAGGTTATAAGATCCTTGCTTTTTATGATCGCGGTGAAATTTCCGCTGTAAGTACCTGAATAATAATACTTTTCGCCGTTTTCCGTTCTGCTTGAAAGCTTTTGCATAATCCCGATATCGCTGAAAAACTCCTTATGCCCTATTCCGTTTACGGCAAGCGCGTTTTGCATACCGCTGGAGCTGAAATCGTTAACCGTATCCTTAACCTTAAATCTGTTAACGCATATATCCCCAAGACTTCCCGTTTTAATATCAAATATACGGTAAAGGCGGTAATACTTATTATCTATGCTTGCAGTCCACAATACGTAAATGCTGTCAGGCTCTTCGTCCCTTTGCATAAGAATTGTATCGTAAACGCCCGTAACCCTATGCCCGCACAGGCTGTCGCCGGTTTTCATAATATCAAGAATGGTTTTATTTAGAGGCTCGTTTTCGGGTATATATGCAAGCCTTGCCGCCTGATATCCCGGATCCTCTTCGGCAGACTGGGTGTTTGCATAGTACGACATATAAATATTTCCGCCGACATAGCAAAATGTGGAAACGTGGCACATTTTATCAATACCGTCTTTTTCAAAATCCGCAATTTTATTTTCCGCTATTTCCCTTGAAAACGCTTTGGCTTTCGCCTCGCTGTTAAGGGAAGCGTCCGCCTCAATAACCGCAGCGGGAGCTTCTACTCTCTCCCTTCCGTAAATTTTAAACGCGGTCAACTGCGAAACATCTTCAGAAAATATATCCTTACAATCGGTTTTAACATTATCCATTACATTTCCTCCGTTTTTAACACACGATCCTTAAAAAATATAACCGCGTGTTGCATAATTTTTTTGTTTATGATATAATTATAATGCAAAATTCACCCATTACAATACAGTATTTTTTACCTAAATTAACACTAAATTGCAAAACGGGGCTAAATATATGATAACACGGCACGACAGCTACGAGGGCTACAAAACAAATTCCGAAATAAGCGATCCGCCATGCATTATTTTTTTAAAAGAGGATAGGAATTACAGTAAAAGCAAGGCTTGCGCAAACTGGCATGACGACTTAGAGCTGCAACTTTGCAGCAAGGGCAGCGGTTATATCATAATAAACGGCGAAAAATACGCTTTCAAAAGCGGCGATATTGCAGTAATAAATTCCGATTTTATACATTACACGGGTTCTGACGAAGCAATATCCTTTTATTCGGTAATAATAGATTCCGCATTTTGCAGGGCTGCCGATATAGATTGCTCGTCAATAAGATTTGATATGTTTCCGAACGACGGGCTTATTTCGGAAATTACAGACGATATACTGAAAATATATTATTCTGATCACACGGTCTGCAAAAAAGCGAAGCTTCAGATGTCGGTCTTAAAGCTTTTAATTACGCTTCGCGAGCGCCACACAGTATCGCAAAATACCGAATTTAAATTAGGCATGGGCTTTGAGCAGGTTAAAGCTGCGGTTGAATTTATAAGAGCCAATTACGACCAAAGGCTTACGCTTGATATGATTGCCAAAAACGCCCTTACAGACAAATACCGCCTTTCGCACTGCTTTAAGGCTTTTACGGGCTTAACCATATTTCAATACATAAACGATTACAGGTGCGAGGTTGCCAAAAGCCTGATAAGAAACGGGCTTATGATAAACGAGGCCGCCGCGCAATGCGGTTTCAACAACGCCTCGTTTTTCACCCGCACATTTAAAAGATATACCGGGAAATTCCCGTCCTATTACAAAAAAAACAGCTGATACACCGTATCATGCTGTTTTTTTATTATGTATATTTTTCAAAAAGGATATTATTATTGAAATTACCGAAACAGACTCGTTTATAATACCTATAACCGAACCCACATACACATCATAAACCAAAAATGCCAGACATACCGGAACCGTTATTATTTTAGTAATAATAGGGTTTTTAAGCCAAAGCGAAACCGTAACAAACGTGGAAGCGGCAATCGGGAGAATATTAAAAGCCGAACGGAATGTAAAAATACCCATTACCCAGCTTATAATTATAAAGGCTGCCGGCCATATCACCTTATCCGCCCATTTTTTATTTTCACGGTTTATAAAAACTATCTCACGGAATATACCTATAAAGTTAGGTATCATTCCGGCTATGCCGCCTAACAGCAGATAATGAACGACCCAAAAGGCGTCTGCACTTAGCTTTGCAGCCACCAATTTTTTTCGTTCGTTCTGTTGGTAGCCTATAAAAAGCGAGATCATCGCTCCTACTCCGAAAATCTGTGCTGTAAATCTCATTTAATATTAAGCCCCTTAAATTCCGTATTGAAACCGATAAACGGCGGTTAGTACCTGCCCTTTTCAACACTAACATTATAAAACAGTTTTCCGGAATTTTCATCTGACTATATTGGATAATAATAGCACTATTTTGTATTAAACGAAATCAGTCTAAGCTGTTCTTAATATTTATATAAACGTCATTTATGAAATCTATATACATCTTTGCCGTATCGGGACCATCATTAAACGTCAGCTTGCCGAAATGCTTTTCTATAACGGCATTTGCCGCTTTACGGCCCTTAAGCTTTTCAAGCAGAGATAAAAGCCTGATATCGTTTAATCCGTCCCCGAATACCTTTTGCCTTACCGATTGAAGGGCTTTACCCGTTCTGTCCGGATACACCATATACGAGGAGCCGCAGCCGCTCCAGCCGCAGCAGGGATTGAAATACGGCTCGTAAAAGCCCTGACTTAATTGACCGTAATAATTATTGTAGCCCCACTGTAAAAAGCCCTTGATCTTATAATAATAAAGCTGCACACCGAGCATTCTGTTACGCTCTCTTGAAACCTGAAGCAGTCTGTTGCTCATTGAATTCTGGCAGTTTGAGCCGATATAATAAGCCCATAAATTTTCACACTTACCTATAAATCTGTGTATAAACGCCGTCATAGCTATCGGCATATCGCAGTATCCGGCTTCATAAACGCCGGTATCAAACATTGCGTCGCCGCACATTTCTCCTTCAAGCAGATCCGCAATCTCTTTTTTTGCCGCGCCGTACGATTCGATATGCTCTTTACCCGGCTCGTCCGAAATATGAAACAGCATTTTTCCGTTAAGACCCTCAGCGGCAAGAAACCTTTTAAGCTCGGTTATATACCGGCGCAGAAATGTAACATATTTTTCCCCCGTGGCTTTGGTTTTCCAACCGAACATTTTTATTTCCTTATCGCCTGTCTTTACAATTATCTTGGGAGCCGAGCGCGCGCCCCACTGCGTAAAGAAATGCGAATGCTCAAAATATTTTATACCGCACCTTTTGCATATATCGATATATTTCTTCATTAAGGAAAAATCAAAGCTGTAGGAGCCGTTTCTGTATTCCGCCTTTACAAGCTGAACCGTCATACGCTCCCCGTTTAAGGGCGTATCAAGCGGCGGTGTAAACGCGGGAACCAAAATCATATTCATTCCGTTTATAACCGCTTTTTTTACATAATCCTCCATTATGGTAAAATACTTTTCCGAAAAAAGCTCAACTCCGTAATAATCCGCAAGACAGTCGTTATGAAACCAGTTGGTATACATAAGCCTTTGCCGCGGCAGCTTAACGCCCAGAACCTCCGCTTCAAGCTCCGTACAGGCAAGCTCAACATCAAAAAGACTGTAAAGCTTAATTTTAACGCCGTAATTTCCTTCCTTTATAATTTGTGAATTTTCATTTATACATATCCATAACGACTGCCAGCTGTCGCAAAAAGCGTTTAATGCAATACGTTCACCGTCTTCAAACGTTCTTATATTATCCCAGTTCGCTACCTTTTTAAGCCTTGGATTTGTCTGTTTGGGGATAAGAATATCAGGGCATAGCCCAATAGGAACCTGCGGTTTGCAGCCGCTGTATACCGTGTGAAGCATAGGAACACAGTTTACGTAATATAAAGAAATCGGCAATTCGCTTTCGATCCTGATATAAAAATCTATATTATCCGCACTGAAATCGGTTATCTTATAGGCAAGCTGAAAAGAGTAAGGCTGATTATTGCAAAGAACAGCCTTGGTGAGAGTCTCACCGTCAGGCTCGG
>ERZ834722.2196-NODE-2196-length-16056-cov-3.542091_pt1 | contig 16056 bp, 15 predicted proteins | sample MGYA00519576_ERZ834722 | MGnify/ENA primary metagenome ERZ834722 (study PRJEB31850, sample SAMEA3708759) | human gut metagenome | biome: human gut; feature: human-associated habitat; material: faeces | place: China | collected 2014 ...
AAGCTACGCATTGGAAAAGAAATATGCGACCCAGTTGATCAATGAGGGCTGTGTGATCATCTCGCAGCATTCTGATACTACAGGACCGGCTGTGGCATGTGAGGAAGTCAAGGGAAAGCATGTGGTATACCATGTGGGATATAATCAGAGTATGGCGGATGTGGCGCCAACCACATATCTGACCGGGTGCCGGATTAACTGGGAGCCTTATATCTCTGCAGCGGTGGAGGCAGTATTGTCGGAGAAGGATATCGAAAGCTCGCTGGATGCCAACATCAATGGAAATGATGCAGGGGCAGGATTTGATCAGAGCTGGGTACAGATGTTGGAGGTCAACGAGTTGATTGCGGCACCGGGAACCAAAGAAAAGGTAGAAAAACTGATCGGCAACTTTAAAAAGAAAGAGATCAATGTATTTCAGGGAGATTATATCGGGGTCGATCCGGATAATAAAGAAGATGTGATTTCTTTGAAGGAGGGATATCAGGAAAATGAAAAGAGCTCCGCACCGACCTTTCATTATGTGCTGCGGGATGTGATTCATGTGGAATGATCATAACAGATGAGAATGATCATTTGCAAATCGTCAGATAGTATGGTAGAATAAACTATTGATTATGTACGAAATAAATATAGACGGGCAAAGCAGCCGAAAGACTGTGACGCAAAGCTATAGGACCTGTAAAATGGTAACCAGTTGCAAAAAAGAAAGCATTACGGCTATGGTTGTAATGCTTTTTATAGTTTATAAGAGGGGTTAGGAGAATGAAAAAGGACAAAGTATTTTATCAATCAAAATTTGAACATTACCGTGTGATGAATATGTGGATCGTGATCGCAAGCTGTATTTCATCACTGTTTTATGTGATATCTGACTGGTATTTATTCGGGGGGATCAATATGGTGACAGTTCCTGCGAGGACAGCTATTCTGATTCCTTTTGCTATTTTTATGATCGTGAATGCAAAGGTGAAGGATTACCGCGTGATCGTGCCGTTATCCTATCTGATCGCACATAGTATTATGTGGTGCACTATCTGGGCGTGTGTATATCTGTCGGATCTTACTTTTGCCAGTGATGGTTTTATCATTATTATGGCAATTTTTATCTTTTTTGGATTTGCAGCACCGGGGAAGTGGAGTGTTATTTTTACGGGTCTGATCTTTCTGGATATCGGCGTTGCCAATACCTTTCTGCATTATCCGGAGCTGCTGATGATGCTGATCCTCGGCATTCCGTTTTATGGTGGAATCTGTCTTGTGGTATGGGCGATGGAGAGATCTTATGTGTACCAGTATGTTGCACAAAGGATGCTGGAGGAAAGTGCATATCACGATCAGTTGACGGGACTTTTTAACCGTAATATCATTGATACTCTTATGGATGAAAACAAATCCTTACAGTGTTTCGGAGGAGAGGATATCTCAGTTTTACTGTTTGATATTGATTTATCTTGCACAGAATAATTACAGTCCTGTATACATTTTGGTTTCTTAAGTTATATATAGTATTAAAAACTATATGAAACAGTAAAAGAGAAAATGATATATTGACATGTAAGCCATAAATGATTAATATAATTACAGAACAGAAGATGTAATCGGCATTTTTTGGGTTATAAAAACATTCTGTGACAGAAAAGAGGATCATTTATGAAAGTGTTAAGGATTGGAGAGAAGGTTGCAAGAATTCCTGTTATACAGGGAGGGATGGGAGTTGGTGTCAGCAGATCAAATTTGGCAGGAGCTGTAGCGAGAGAAGGAGGAATTGGAATTATATCAACAGCACAGATTGGTTATGATGAGGAGGAGTTTGAAACAGATCCGGTAAAGGCCAATCGTAAAGCAATTGAAAAGCATCTTTCTTTGGCTAAGGAAAAGGCTGCCGGGGGAATGGTGGGAGTCAATATTATGGTTGCACTTCGGGATTATGCGGAGCATGTGAGAGCCGCAGTTGCTGCAGGCGCAGATGTGATCATTAGTGGTGCAGGGATTCCGGCAAAGCTTCCGGAATATGTAAAAGGGAGCAGTACAAAGATCGCTCCAATTATTTCTTCGGCAAAGGCTGCCAGAGTGCTTTTACAGCGTTGGGAAAAGAAATATCAGAGAACCGCAGATTTTATAGTGATTGAAGGACCAAAAGCCGGCGGTCATCTTGGGTTTTCCAGAGAAGAATTAAAGGATATAGATGGACTTGACTATGATAACAGGATCCGGGAGATCATTCAGGTTGTACAGGAATTTGCAACGCATTTTCATCAAAAAATTCCGGTGATTGTAGCTGGTGGAATTTTTACGGCGGAGGATGTAAAGCATGCCGTAGATCTTGGGGCTGATGGAGTTCAGGTTGCTTCGAGGTTTGTTGTCACAAAGGAATGCGATGCATCGCAGGCATACAAAGAGGCATATATCCGTGGTACGGCAGATGAGATAGAGATCATTAAAAGTCCTGTTGGCATGCCGGGACGCGCACTTCACAATCATTTTCTGGAAAAAGTGCAGAAGGGACGGATTCCGGTAAAGAAATGTTATGGGTGTATGCGTAAGTGCAATATCAACGAGATCCCATATTGTATTACAGATGCATTGACAAAAGCGGTTCGTGGTGACGTGGAGAATGGATTGATTTTTTGCGGAGCAGAGATTGGAAGAATTCATTGTATGACCACTGTACATGATCTTATGATGGAATTGGGGAAGGGCTTTGAGTAAGAAAAATATTCCGACAGGAGTTGGAGGAAGATCTGGATGGAAAGAAAAACAATTCGAAGAAGAATCCTATTTTATGGAAGAGTGCAGGGTGTAGGTTTTCGCTATCGTGCCAGATATGCGGCGGAGAGTCTGTGTCTCACGGGATGGGTATATAATGAAGAGGACGGTACTGTGACTATGGAGGTGCAGGGAGATGAGGCATCTATAGACCGCCTGCTGCAGATGCTGCAGCAGGACCGTTACATTGATATTGTGGATATGGATATCAAGAATCTGATTCCGCAGGAGAACGAGAGAAACTTCGAGGTGAAGGATTGAAAGCAGACAGAGAAAAAGGGGCTTCCACTGTGAAAGTGGAAGCCCTTTATGTTTATGTCGTATGAATAAAGGTGTGGATATTAAACACAACCCTGAGCCTTCATAGCCTCTGCAACCTTCAGGAAACCTGCGATATTTGCACCGGCCATGTAGTTACCCTCCATACCGAACTCTTTTGCAGCCTCATCACAAGACTTGAAGATCTCTTTCATGATGCCATGAAGCTTTGCGTCAACTTCCTCGAATGTCCAGGAAAGTCTCTCGGAGTTCTGGCTCATTTCAAGACCGGATGTTGCAACACCGCCGGCATTTGCAGCCTTAGCCGGTCCGTAAAGCATCTTGTTCTCGAAGTAAACATCAATAGCTTCTGGAGTAGAAGGCATGTTAGCACCCTCAGATACAGCATAGCATCCGTTTGCAGCAAGTTTCTTAGCACTGTCTGCATCAATCTCGTTCTGGGTAGCACATGGAAGAGCAATATCACACTTGATGCTCCAGATACCACTGCATCCCTCTGTATATGTAGCATTCTTATGGGAGGTTCTGTCAACATACTCTTTGATACGTCCACGCTCAACCTCTTTGATCTGCTGAACAACAGGAAGATCAATTCCGTCTGGATCGTAGATATATCCGTTAGAGTCAGAAAGAGCAACAACCTTTGCACCAAACTCAGTAGCCTTCTTTGTAGCGTAGATTGCTACGTTTCCGGAACCGGAAATAACAACGGTCTGATCCTTGAAGCTCTTGCCGTTTGCTTTCAGCATCTCTTCTGTGAAGTAGCAGAGACCAAAACCTGTAGCTTCTGTACGAGCCAGAGAACCACCATAGGTAAGACCCTTACCGGTAAGTACACCGGACCACTCATTGCGGATTCTCTTGTACTGACCAAACATATAACCAATCTCGCGGGCACCTGTTCCAATATCACCGGCAGGTACGTCACAGTCAGGACCGATATGTTTGCACAGCTCTGTCATAAAGCTCTGGCAGAAACGCATTACCTCTCCGTCGCTCTTGCCCTTCGGATCGAAGTCGGAACCACCTTTGCCGCCGCCCATAGGAAGAGTAGTAAGGCTGTTCTTAAAGATCTGTTCGAAGCCGAGGAACTAGATGATACCACTGTATACAGATGGGTGAAGTCTGAGACCTCCCTTGTATGGTCCAATGGCATTGTTGAACTGTACACGGAAACCTCTGTTGACCTGTACCTGTCCGTTGTCATCTACCCATGGTACTCTGAACATGAGCTGTCTATCTGGCTCTGTGATTCTCTCGAGGATAGCATTCTTTCTGTAAAGCTCCTCATTTGCCTCGATACAAGGTCTGAGTGAATCAAGAACCTCTGTTACTGCCTGTAAGAACTCAGGCTGATCTGCATTCTTCTTCTGTACTATCTCGAGTACTTCATCAACATATGACATAGTAAAAATCCTCCTAAACTGATTATATATCGTGACCTGTTAATTATTTCCTGACCACGCTCCCTATTATAGTATAGGAAATTAAGATTGTAAAGAAAAAACTTGTGAAATCTAAGTATTTTTTTGTTTTTACTTTATTTTATCCTGTTTTTACGAATTACACATACTGTTTGTAAACATTCAGTACCCTGTACGTTCGGATTTTGTATGCAGTTTTCTGTCTTTTGCAAAATATTTCAGATGCCCCTGCAGCAAATGATCAGTAATGCGATACAGAAATCACACACATCTTTCAACATAAAAATATAGCAGGACAAATCTTATTATTGTCCCGCCATATTCTGTCACACTTCTCATATTTTTGACTATTCTACTTCTTCTCCTCATCGTGGTGAAGATCATTCTTCCAGTATCTGCATCTGTGCTTTACATTTGTGGAGAATACGATCTGAGTCTTGGTCTTGCCAAATCTCTGAAGTTCTCCAACAAAATGATCGAGATCTGCTGTTGTCTTGAAACGTACCTCTATGAGCATTGAGTAATCTCCTGTCACGCAGTTGCACTCCACAACATTTAACACGCTGTCTATATATGGATAGAACTCTGCCTTCTGCTCCGGCGAAACCTCCAGATTGATAAATGCTTTGATATAATGGCCCATGGCCTCTGGGTTGAGCTTGGTGGTAAATCCCTCAAGCACGCCCTCGGCAAGCATCCTGTCTATTCTTGTTCCAACTGCTGTAGGTGACATGGACACCTCAGCGCCTATATCCTTAAGTGATACACGTGCATTGTCCTGAAGCATGGCAAGTATCTTCTCATCCACCTCATCCAGTCTGTAGTATATCAGTTCTTTCTTTTCCATAAGATGTCTTCTCCTTCTCACTTTCTAAGGCAATTACAATATTATCCTGCATAACCCGCAATTGTTCCTTTTCTTATTCAAGCACCTTATACCGTGGTGCAACTTGTGTTTCACAATCATATTAGCATATTTACTTAAGATTATAAATATGTAGTGTCATTATATACCCTACTCTACGCAAATTACAACCTGATTTTTATGTATATTTGTCGTCCTATACCGCCAGCTTTTTACTCCTTATCATTTGATGATCGTACGATACAGTTATCCTCAAGCCAGTGCGCCACCCCATCCTCATCATTTGATGATATAACCGATGTGGCATACCTTTTTAGCTGTTCATCAGCATTTTGCACTGCGTAGCTTTCGTCAGCAAGTTCAAACATATCTATATCATTCCTGCCATCTCCAAAGGCAACCACCCTGTCGCATTCCAGAAGTTCCTGCAACTGTTTTATTGCATTTGCCTTAGATGCTGCAAACGGCATGATCTCCAGCCATTGTTCATCTGTATAAATGTCTTTCTGATATACACAGTGAAATGTTTCTTTATATTTATTGTACATTGGCTTTAATTTTTCCGGACTGTCAATGCAGGTTATGTAGAAAATATCTCCCACCTTCAAGTTCTCCGCAGACTTTACGACATTTGTCCTGACATCCCCCTGCCTGCTGAGCAGGAATTTCTTCATACCATCTGTGCACAGCTCCGGAACATACGAAAATTTCTCCTTGCCATCTATCCGCGCATACACTATCGGAAATATCTGATTACCGAATAGATCGTCAAGCACTGATCCTACCGATTCATCAAAGTAATTCGCAGCAAGGACTTCACCGGTAACATTGTCTACGATAAACGCCCCATTGTATACGATCAGTGGAATTTCTGCCCGCAGTCCGCTTGTCACCTTCTTAGCTGTGATAAGGGAGCGCGCCGTGGCATAAGAGAATATCATTCCTCTATCTGTCAGATTATTGATTACACTGTTTGTATACTCGGATGTGGTCTCATCGCTGCGAAGAAGCGTACCGTCCAGATCTGATACATATAAAGTTTTCATGTTGTCACCCACCTATCACAATTTTTCTGCAATACATACTATATTTCTACAACTCACACATTTTCATACAACGTGCATTATTTCTTATAATGCTTTCGTTTTCCCACAATTCACTCGATTTCCTACTACCCACTAGATTTTCAATTTTCTATTACATACTAGTTTCCATAACACTCTATCTTCTGTACAGGATTTCCACATCGCCGTCCACGAATCCAGCGGCAACAGCCTCGTACTTCTTAAGTTCCTCAGCATATTTTCCTTCTGTGAGATACTTTCTGATCATCTCACAGGAAATATCAAGTATCTTCTCCCAGCCTACACCCTGCTGCCATTCGTACAGATCTTCCCCTGTCGTGAACTCCTCGTAACAATTCCAGTCCTCGTCCTCCTCGTCAAAATAAGTTGAACTTATCAACTGGATCGACCAATGCAAGTCCACCTCTTCATATATATTGAAGTTGATCGCCACCCCCGGCAGCGGCATATTCTCATCTAAAATTCTGTCTAACCATTTTGCAAATTCATCATACATAACTAATCCCCCGTATATAAAACAAAGCTGATGTGAAGTATTCCTATACACATCAGCCCTGTTTTTATGACTCTATATAATTATTACTTGTTGTTCTTGATGTACTCATCAATTCCCTTTGCACCAGCTCTACCAGCTTCCATTGCAAGGATAACTGTTGCAGCACCTGTTACGGCATCACCACCGGCATATACGCCTTCCTTGGTTGTCTGTCCGTTTGCCTCTTCTGCAACGATACACTTCCACTTGTTTGTCTCAAGTCCCTCTGTTGTAGATGAGATAAGTGGGTTTGGTGAAGTTCCAAGTGACATGATTACTGTGTCAACGTCCATTGTGAACTCTGAATCTGGAATCACAACAGGTCTTCTTCTGCCTGATGCGTCTGGCTCACCGAGCTCCATCTTCACACACTTCATACCGCATACCCAGCCGTTCTCATCCTCAAGGATCTCTGTTGGGTTTGTGAGGAGATCAAATATGATTCCCTCTTCCTTAGCATGATGAACCTCCTCAACTCTGGCTGGGAGCTCCTCCTCTGAACGTCTGTATACGATATGCGTCTCAGCGCCAAGTCTGAGTGCTGTTCTTGCTGCATCCATAGCAACATTTCCACCACCGACAACGGCAACCTTCTTACCTCTCATGATAGGTGTATTTGAATTCTCGTCAAATGCCTTCATGAGGTTGCTTCTTGTGAGGTACTCATTTGCTGAGAATACGCCGTTGGCATTCTCGCCTGGGATACCCATGAACTTAGGAAGTCCTGCACCTGATCCGATGAACACTGCGTCAAATCCCTCATCCTCAAGGAGTGAGTCGATTGTGACTGACTTTCCTACTACTACATTTGTCTCTATCTTAACACCAAGTGACTTGATGTTCTCGATCTCCTTGGCAACTACCTTCTCCTTTGGAAGACGGAACTCTGGAATTCCGTATACGAGAACTCCGCCCGGCTGGTGAAGTGCCTCGAATATAGTTACATCGTAACCCATCTTTGCAAGATCTCCGGCTGCTGTCACACCTGAAGGGCCTGATCCGATGACTGCCACCTTGTGACCATTCATCTCCTTTGCAGGCTCTGGCTTGATTCCGTTCTCACGGGCCCAGTCAGCAACAAATCTCTCAAGCTTACCGATGGATATCGCCTCGCCCTTGATTCCTCTGATACACTTCTGCTCACACTGTGTCTCCTGTGGACATACACGACCACATACAGCAGGAAGTGCTGATGACTCGCTGATGATCTTGAACGCCTCAGCGAAATTGCCCTCCTTGACCTGAGCTATAAATCCAGGGATATTAATAGATACAGGACAGCCATTCATACATGGGGCATTCTTACATCCTATACATCTTGAAGCCTCAGCCATAGCCTCCTCTTCATTATATCCGTAACAAACCTCTTCAAAATTCTTTGCACGTACCTGTGGCTCCTGCTCGCGAACCGGCACTCTCTTCCAAACATCTACTTCTATAGCCATTACTTGTCACCTCCACAGTTTCCACATCCGCCATGATGTGTATCGCCCTCTTTTGCTGCAAGGAATGCTCTGCCCTCTACAGTCTTGTAGAGCTGCTGACGCTGCATAGCCTCCTCAAAGTTCACCTTGTGACCGTCGAACTCTGGTCCATCTACACACGCGAACTTAACCTCTCCGCCTACTGTCACACGGCAGGCACCACACATACCTGTTCCGTCTACCATGATAGGGTTAAGGCTGACAACTGTAGGAATCTCAAGCTCCTTTGTGAGCTTACATACAAACTTCATCATGATCATAGGTCCGATGGCAACACACACATCATACTTGTTGCCAGCGTCTACAAGCTTCTGAATCTCATTTGTAACGACGCCCTTGCTTCCATATGAACCGTCATCTGTCGTGATATACAGGTTGCCGGCTACCTTCTTCATCTTGTCCTCAAGAATGATGAGTGACTTGTTTCTTCCTCCGATGATGACATCAGCATCGATGCCCTGCTCATGGAGCCACTTTACCTGTGGGTATACAGGTGCTGTTCCAACACCACCTGCAACGAAGAGGATCTTCTTTTTCTTGAGTTCTTCTATATCCTCCTTGCAGAACTCTGATGGACAACCAAGTGGTCCAACGAAATCCGCAAATGAATCTCCTGCCTTCTTATTCTTCATCATCTCTGTAGCAGCTCCAACTACCTGGAATACTATAGTGATGGTTCCGTCCTCTCTTGAGTAATCGCAGATAGTGAGAGGAATTCTCTCTCCATCCTCTGAACCTCTGACAATTACAAACTGTCCCGGAAGACATTTATTTGCAACTCGTGGTGCAACCACGTCCATGAGGTATATGGTCTCTGTCAACTGTTCAACCTTAGTAATCTTATACACTCTGTGCTCCGTCCTTTCCGACAGTCAAATTCTGACTGTTATGATCATTTTATTCTGTAAATGGGTGCAAACGCCCCTATTTATACACGTACGTACTTAATTTAGCAAAAAATATCAACAAAATCAAGGTATATGTAAAAATAGCACTGTTCTAAAAATTATCCTCAGGTGCAAAAAATCCCGCCAAAAGAGAAAATTTTCTCTCTGGCAGGGACTATTATATCTTACTTTATATTACTGTCTCTTTCTCTTCGCCTTGGCCTTGAGTGCTTCCTCTTTCCGTCTCTCGTTCTCCTGAATTATAAGCTTCTTCATTCCCTCCAGCTTTTTCTGGTTCAGCCTTATCTGCTCAAGCTCGCTCTCCGCTGCCTGCTGTGCCTCTTTGCTCTGGAAGGTGACAAACTTGTCAAATGCTCCCGGATAGGCAAATGTCTTTTCTACATTATTATAAGAAAATACAATTCTTATATGGCTTCCATCACATTCCATCACACTGCCTTCACCAAACTTCACATGGTTTACTTTTTCATTCTCAAACATTATTACATCCTCCTATCCATATTATTTCCATCTATAATACTGTTAAAACAAACTCACTAAAATTACGATATGATGCACCTGTCTGTTTCGATCTGCAAGGCTGACTCTGTTCACTATGTGTTCTTCCTGCTACTAATTATACTGTAACAAAAAAATCGGCACTTTTTCCAGTTAAAAATGCCGACTTTTTTTATTTTCGTGAAAATAGTCACTACGAGTCATGGTTTTTGTTCATTATTGATTTCTCAAACACATGAACCATACAAAAATGTACTCATATTTTTACCAAGCCATATTGTGCACTTTTATCTATCTTGCATTTGCTTTGAGAAGTTCCGCAACCTCCGTCTCTGTTGCAAGTGAGAGTGCCTTTGCTGCCAACTCATCTGCTTCAGCCTTCGACCACTTGGCTATCGTTCCTCTTGTCGCAAGGACTGAAGTGGCACTGACTGAAAACTCTCCCAGTCCAAATGATATGAGGAGAGGTATGAGCAACGGATCTGCTGCCGCCTCACCGCACATGCCTACCATGATGCCCGCTGCATTTGCCGCCTCGATGATATTCTTCATGGAGCGGAGAACTGCAGGATTGTAGGACGAGTACAGATACGCAACCTTTGCATTGCCTCTGTCGACCGCCATGGTGTACTGTGTCAGGTCATTTGTGCCTATACTGAAGAAGTCTGCCTCCTTTGCGAGCAGGTCTGCTATGAGACTTGCCGCAGGCGTTTCTATCATTGCACCGACCTGGATATCCTTATTGTATGCTATATTCTCTGCATCAAGCTCAGCCATGAGCTCCTTAACAAGAGCCTTCACGCTTCTGATCTCATCAACACATGTGACAAGCGGTACCATAATCTTGATATCGCCAAATGCACTTGCGCGGAGAAGTGCCCTCAGCTGTACTCTGTATGAATCTTTATTCTGCAGACAATATCTCACTGCTCTGAAACCTAAGAACGGATTGTCCTCTTTCTCAAGTCCAAGGTATGGGATATCCTTGTCACCACCCACATCAAGGGTTCTGATGATGACTTCTCTGCCCTCCATGGTCTCGGCAGCCGCCTTGTACGCCTGGAACTGCTCTTCCTCAGATGGGAGCTCCGATGCGCCCATGAACAGGAACTCTGTTCTGAAAAGGCCAACGCCCTCTCCATCACATGCAGCAACCTGCTTTGCATCCTCCGGATTACCGATATTGCCATACAAATGTACCTTTGCGCCATCAGCTGTGACTGTGTCTTTGCCTCTATATACCTCAAGAAGAGCCTTGTCGCTAAGATACTTCTCTCTCTTTGCCTGATATTCTTCTATCTCTTCCGGGGACGGATCAAGTATGCAGATTCCATCGCATCCGTCAACTACTGCTGTCATTCCATCTGAAACCATGTCAACTATTCCATCCACGCTGAGTACCGCCGGTATCTCAAGTGCTCTCGCAAGAATAGCTGAGTGGGATGTCTTGCCGCCAACCGCAGTGATGATTCCTGCCACATTCTCCTTGACGATTCCTGCTGTCATGGATGGGGTGAGATCCTCAGCCACAAGGATAGTTCCAGCTGGAACCTCTGATATGTTCACATCAGGTGTACCTGTGAGTATCTTGAGCATTCTCACCTTGATGTCGCCAATATCGGTTGCTCTCTGTCTTGTGAGCTCATCATCTGCCATCTGGAACATTCCGGCAAACATATCACATGTACTCTCAAATGCAGCCTCTGCACAGGTTCCGCTCATAATCGCGCCCTTTGTGATCTCATCCATCCCCGGATCTGTGAGGAGCAGTATGTGTCCCTCAAGGATCTCCGCATTGTGCTCTCCGACACTCTCCTTCATGGCCTCTGCCATGGCATGTGTCTTCTCTGTAAATGCTGCAACTGCATCGTCATATCTCTTAATCTCTGCATCTGTATCTGTGATTGTTCTGTTCTCATATTCCGGCTTTGCGTCAGATATGATCACAACCTTTCCAACGCCGTAGCCGGCTGAACCCGCGATTCCTTTATTCATAAGAAAACCTCCAATTATTCTCTATACAACAAATGGTACTCAATCTGAGTACCATTTGTCCGTAACATTTACTGAAGTCTGATATCAGATTTCACTTATCATTTCCCTGCTGCGACGTCAGAACATCTACATGTCCTACTCGCCGAATCCTGACTCGATGAGCTCAACTGCCTTTGCAAGAGCCTCCTTCTCGTCTGCACCGTCACACTCTACTGTAACCTCAGCACCACACTTGATGCATGCTGCGATGATGAGCATTACGCTCTTGGCATTGATCTTCTTGCCTGCTACGTCGAGAGTTACTGCGCATGAGAACTTTGTCATCTCCTTTGCAAATACTCCTGCTGGTCTCATGTGAAGTCCCTGTTCATTTACCACTTTTACTGTCTGTGCTACCATAATAATCTTCTCCTTTTCTAATACGGGCCGCAATGATCATTATACGACTGCAAGTGATTGTATATATCATTTGCAGAATTTGTGTTACATAAGCGGCCCTTGTTTTGTTTAATAATATATTGTGACTTGTAATTATCTGCTTTATGGTTCTGTTTCTTATCAACCCTCGGATTTAGCAGAATTTTGTAAAAACATTTGATCTGCATTTTTCTGTTATATGGTATCACAGCCAGATGTTCCCCACACCTTTTTCGTTATTCCATATATCCGACAGATTTTCACAAACCCCAATTGTATAAATTATAACATTCTGTCGTTTTTTGTGCATTACTTTTGTGCATTTTTTACTCCTGCACGTTTCTCTTGATAAGACCGAGCATGATACATGTGATCACTGATCCTACAAGCCATGAGATGATGTATGGTAACCAGTTGCCTACTGTTGCGAATACAAAGATTCCGCCGTGAGGTGCCATCAGTGTACATTTGAATGCTGCTGACATTCCACCTGCAACTGCTGCGCCTACGAGCGTACATGGTATTACGTGGAGTGGATCTGCTGCTGCAAATGGTATTGCACCCTCTGTGATGAATCCACATGACATTACAATATTTGATACTGTTGAGTTTCTCTCTGCCTTTGTGAACTTCTTAGGGAAGAAGATACATGCAAGAGCAATTCCAAGTGGAGGTACCATACCACCTACCATAACTGATGCCATTGAGATATAGCATGCCTGAACTGCTGGATCTGAGAGCTGTGCGCCGCCTGCGACAAGCTCTGACGCTGTTGCGAGAACCATTGTTCCGTATACATAAGCTGCCTTGTTTATAGGGCCGCCCATGTCTATCGCCATCATACAGCCGAGGATAATTCCAAGTGGGATGAGAAGATTTTTATTTGCAAGGGCTGTCAGCATATCTGAAAGTTCTGTATTGATAAGTCCAATAATTGGATTGAGTACAAATATCATAAGTACTGCAACTATAAACATACCAACAAGTGGATATATAAGTGTTGGCTTAATTCCCTCCAGTGACTTAGGGAATTTGGAGCAGATCTTTCTAAGAAGAAGAACTACATATCCTGCAAGGAAACCTGCTGCGATACCGCCGAGGAAACCTGATACTGTATTTCCGCCGCCCTCTGCTACAAATCCAAACTTTGATATAAATGACTGGAATCCGCCAAGGTTATCTCCTGCCCATACATAACCGGACAAGGCTGCATTTCCGGAAGATGCCAGAATACCACCGAGGAATCCGACTGCAAGTCCAGGTCTGTCCGCTATGGACTCTGCTATAAATCCTGCAAGCACCGGAACCATCACGCCCATCGCAAGGCCACCGGCATACTTGAAGAATGCTGAGAGCGGTGTCATGGAACCGAAGTTGGATCCACCTGTTGCACCAAATCCGCAAAGTGTATCTATAAGGAATGCAAGAGCTGTGAGGATACCACCGCCGATTACGAATGGGAGCATGTGTGATACTCCGTTCATAAGATGCTTGTATATTCTGCTTCCTACACTGCCATTTGCACTACTCGACTCTTTTCTGCCACCCTCCTCGTGGTGAACAGGAACCTGACCATCCACGATCTTCTGTATGAGTTCCTCAGGTTTGTGTATTCCATCTGCTACTCTTGTGAAAAGAACTGGCTTTCCATCAAATCTTGCTGTTTCAACATTCTTGTCAGCTGCAACTATGATACCATCACAGTTTGCGATCTCTTCATCAGTAAGTATATTTTTTGCTCCGCCTGAGCCATTTGTCTCAGCCTTTAATGCATATCCCATCTTGGCGCCGGCCTTCTCAAGTGCCTCGGCTGCCATATATGTGTGAGCTATCCCTGTAGGACACGCTGTAACGGCAAGCACTCTAAAGCCTTTCTTCTCAGGAGCCTTCTCAACTGCCTTTTCCTCAGGCTTCTCTGCTGTCTCTTCTGGGAACTTTGCGTTCTCATATTTGTCAACGACTGCAAGGAATGCATCCTTGTCTGCTGCCTTCAGAAGCTCTGCTCTGAAGTCCTCATCCATGAGGAGCATAGACAGTCTTGAAAGTACCTCAAGATGTACATCTGATCCGCTCTCTGGTGCTGCGATCATGAAGAACAGGTTGGATGGCTGTCCGTCAAGTGAGTCATAATCAACTCCATCTGGAACTGTCATAGCTGCAAGTCCAGGTCTCTTGACTGCCTTGTTCTTGGAGTGAGGGATTGCTATTCCTTCTCCTATAGCTGTTGAGCCCTCTTCCTCTCTCTTAAGTATTCCTTCTTTGTATGTTTTCTTGTCTGAGATGTTGCCTGCTGCATCGTGCAGGTTTACAAGGTAGTCGATCGCTGCATCCTTTGAATCTACCTTTACACCCAGAGCAATGCTTTCCTTTGATAAAAGCTCTGTGATTCTCATAAGCGTAACCTCCTCTTAAATAATCAGCCGCATCCACATATGCTGCTGTGCGATATCTGAATCTCCTAAGTATTCCCTCTCACGACGGAACACGTACGTTTTACTATAATTGCTTGTAGAGTTCTTCTACTTTGTCCGCTGTGGCAAGGCCTTCTGAAAATGCTGTGGCACTTCCGGTTGCTGTTCCTCTCTTCAGCGCTTCCATGTAATCGTGATCCTTCAGGTAGCTTGCTGTAAAACCTGCCACCATAGAATCACCTGCCCCTACTGAGTTCACAACTGTTCCCTTTGGAACTCCGATCTTGTGAACCTCTCCTGTCTCTGTGATAAGTATTGCTCCATCCCCTGCCATGGATATGAGTACATTTCTTGCACCCATGACCTGAAGCTTCTTCGCATACTCAACAATCTCGTCGTCTGTCTTTAAGACAACTCCGAACATCTCGCCAAGCTCATGGTTATTCGGCTTGATGAGGAATGGATGGAACTTCAATACATTGAGCAAAAGATCCTTTGTCGCATCCACCACGATGTCGATGTTCCTGTTCATAAGCTTCTCCATGATCTGCTCGTATATGTCAGATGGAAGTGATGCTGGTATGGTTCCCGCAAGTATCAGGCAATCTCCCGACTGGAGCTTGTCTAGCTTGTCAAACATCTGCTGAAGCTCATCTTTCTTAATGTCGGGTCCCTGTCCGTTGATCTCACTTTCCTCATTTGATTTCACTTTCACATTGATTCTGGTCAGCCCTTCTTCCAGCGGGATAAAATCCGTATAGCATCCGAATTCTTCCAGCATGGTTTCCATCTGCTCTCCGGTAAAACCGGCCTTGAATCCAAGAGCTTTGCTCTTGTGTCCCAGATTAGAAAGGATTACGGATACATTATTGCCCTTTCCACCCGGATAAATTTTTTCTGATGTTGTCCTGTTCACTTCCCCAAGTGTCAGGTCATCGACCTGAATTACATAATCAAGAGAAGGATTAAATGTTACTGTATAAATCATGCTTTCACCTCTACAATATTTTTTTCCTTTTTCAGATCCTTATCCGTAAGTTCTGTAGTGATTAATTTTGCCTGATCGAATTTTGCAAACGTAACCGGAGCGATTTGACCGATTTTACTTGAATCTGCTAGAATATAGCATGTTCTGCACCGTTCCATGGCAGCTTTTTTTATCATCGCTTCCGCAGGATCGGGCGTCGTAAACCCATGCTTTTTATCTACACCATTCGTTCCAAAAAATCCTTTTGTAAAATTATACTTTTTCAGATCCTCCACAGCCTGACTTCCGATCACCGCATCCGTTGCTCCTTTAAACATCCCTCCAACCAGATAGACAGTAATCCCTTTCTTTGTCAGGCTCTGTGCATGGGCAATCCCATTCGTCACAAATACCGCCCC
>ERZ834722.2198-NODE-2198-length-16044-cov-4.587591_pt1 | contig 16044 bp, 16 predicted proteins | sample MGYA00519576_ERZ834722 | MGnify/ENA primary metagenome ERZ834722 (study PRJEB31850, sample SAMEA3708759) | human gut metagenome | biome: human gut; feature: human-associated habitat; material: faeces | place: China | collected 2014 ...
GAAAGTAAAAATCAAAGTAGACAATGAGGAAGTAACACAAGGAGACGACGGAATCTACCTAGTAAAAGTAGACTATAGCCAAGACAACAGCTCATTATGGGCAGAAGTAACCTCAGAAACATCACAAGTAAAAATAAAAGACGGAAATGGAGAAACAGAATATGCAAATCCATCAAGTCAAAAAAACTTAAGTCTAAAAAACGGAGTAACAGAAGCCACTGTAACAGTAAAAAACGGTGCAGGAGAAGAAAAAGAATACAAAGTCTATGTAATAAAAGACACAGAAGACATAAGTAACAACAATATCCAAGAAATAATAGCAGGACAAGGAGCTGTAACAGAAGGAACAATTACACCAGAAGCAGATGGAACTTATACAACATATATTAAAAAAGATGCAACAACAATAGAATTAACAGCAAAAGCACAATATCCATATTCAAAAGTAAGTATAGAAGGAAACAGAGAAACAAGAGGAACAAACACAACAACAATAGATATGGGAAATACAGCAGAAAAACAAATAATAGTAAAAATAACCTCAATTGATGGAGATGTACAACAATATTTAGTAAATATACGGTTTGAACTATCTCCTACTTCTTTCCAATTACAATTAGAAGGGTTACTATCGTTATTTAATACACAATATTTATTAACTTTATAAATCAGTTATATAAAACACCCCTCCAGGTTGTCGATATTTTTTATAAATTTTAACAAACTTTTTAAGGGTATTTTATTATAAAAAAAAGAACAGGGTTTTCCCTATTCTTCTTCAATTAATCCATAATCATTATTTTTTCTTCGATAAAGAACTGATATTTTACCATCTTTATCAATGTTTTTAAATACATAGAAATCATGTCCTAAAAGTTCCATTTGTAAAATTGCTTCTTCTTCATCCATTGGTTTTAATTCTACTTGTTTTCTTCTTACAATTTTATTTGCGTTTTCTTCATCTTTTTCATCAAAACTCATAAAATCAAAATCAACTTTGCTTTTAACTTGTTTATTTTCAAGTCTTGTTTTATTTTTCCTTATTTGTCTTTCTAACTTATCAACTGCAGTATCTACGACTGCATAAAAGTCATCTCCTACTTCTTCTACTCTTAAAGTAAAATTCTTAAGAGGTATAGTTACTTCAAGTTTTTGTTTAATACCATTTATTTTAAATAATAAATTAGCATTAACATCACTATCTTTAACATATTTAGATAATCTTTCTAATTTCTCCTTTGCATAAGATTTCATTGCATCAGTTATTTCTAACTTTTCTCCACGAATATATATATTCATAACATCCCTCCCTATTTTTATTATATCAAAAAATTTGAAAAATAACTATTGTTATGATTCAAATTTTTTTGCGTTTATTATATTATATGTAAAGAATTATAAAATACTTTGTGTTTGTTTTTGTTTGTTTTATTTTTAATTAATTTTTAAATTATCCTCCTTTCACTATTAATATTAAACAAGTTTTGTGAAATCTATATGAAGATAATTTAAAATTTTTATTATTTTTTATTTTTTGTAAATACAACGTAAAATGTTGTACCTTTTCTAGATTTTGAAATAACCCCATATTTTAATTTATGTTTATCTAAAACATTTCTTACTATTGATAAGCCAAGCCCTGTCGATACTATATTCCTTTTATGTTTAATTTCTACTTTATAATATTTATCCCAAATATTATCAATATCTTTTTTATTTATACCCATTCCTGTATCTTTAACTTCAAAATAAATATAATTATTCTTTTCATAAAGATTAATAATTACTTTTTTATCTTTTCCTGTATAATTAACAGCGTTTCCAATTAAATTATATATTACTTGAGATATTTTATTTTTATCAACTTTTGTATATAAATTATCTTCAATATTTACTTCAAAAATATAATTTTCAAGTTCTATTAAATAGTTAAATCTATTAACTATTGTTTTTATAAGTTCACTTAAATTGATAAGCTCCAAATTTAAATCTTCAATATTTGATTCTAGTTTAGATAAGTTTACAATATCGTTAACTAAAGTATTTAATCTATCAGTTTCCTCTACAATTATGTTTTGTTTTTTTCATTTTGTTTTTCTTTGGTTTGTGGTATATCTATCATCATTTCTGCATATGACTTTATCATTGTAAGAGGAGTTTTAAGATCATGTGATACATTAGATATTAACTCTCTTCTTAAATCATCAGTTTTCTTTAATTCTGTTGTAACACTATTTAATGTTTTAGCTAAATTATCTACTTCAGTATATGAACCAGTTTCGAATTTAACATTATAATTTCCTTCCCCTAATTTTTTAGATTTTTCTTCTATTTTTTTAATTGGTTTTGTTAAATAATAAGACAAATAAATAGCTACGATTGACGAAATAATAATTAATGTTATAGTTATAAAAAGAAGTTCTGTTTTTAATACCCTTATTGCACTTTCAGTAGCTTCGACTGGCGTAGTTACTAATACTTTTATATTATCTTCATTTGTTAACTGATAACAAAACATATCTATATTAAATTTATTATTTTTAACTCTTGTTATTGTTTTATCTTGAATTAAATTAATATTAATAGGTAAAATTATTTGACTATATTTATTTTCATAATTATTCGAAGCATATAAAACTTTATTATTTGCTATTATATATATATTAGAAGAATATTTATATGAATAATCATCTATTACTTCTTGAATATTATCATCATATAATTTAGTCATAACTAAAGATGCAGTTAAAATAATTTCATCTTTTTTATTTGTTTCATAAAAATAAGCAAAAAATACTGTTTGTAAAAGCCATAGTAAAATAAATATAAAACAAGAAAAGATAATAAAAGTTAATAAAAGTTTAAATTTTAAGCTTTTCTTATCTATTCTCTTAAACAAATTCTTTAATTTCTTCAAATTTATAACCCACCCCTCTTACTGTGACTATTAAATTTTTATATGGACCAAGAAGATTCCTTAATGTTTTTATATGCGTATCTATAGTCCTTTCTTCTCCTAAATAATCCATATTCCATACATTATTAAGTATTTGTTCTCTAGTTAAAACAATATTTTTATTTTTTATTAAATACAATAAAAGTTCATACTCTTTATTTGTTAGATTAATCTTCTTATCATCAACATAAACATTATGACCTAGTGTATCTATTTTTAAACCTAAATAACTTATTTCTTCATTCATAATTGTATTTCTTTTTAAATTAGCTTTAATTCTAGCGACAAGTTCTTTAGGACTAAATGGTTTTGTAACATAATCATCAATTCCAACATCAAAACCATAAAGCTTATCATATTCTTCACTTCTTGCTGATAACATTATAATAGGAACATTTGATTTTTTTCTTATTTCTTTTGCTACTGTAAAACCATCTATTTTAGGCATCATAATATCAAGTACTACTAAATCATAAGAAGATTCTTTACAACAAGAAATCGCTTCTTCTCCATTACTAGCTTCAAAGCATAAAAATCCTTCAAACTCTAGATATTCTCTTATTACTTTTCTTATATTTTCTTCATCATCGACGATTAATATTTTTTGCATAAAATCACCTACTTACTAAATAGATTATATATATTGTTTGTGAAATCTATGTGTTAATTTAAAATAAATCAATTATTTCATCTAATTTTTTTATTACAATAAATTCATTAGGTTCAACTCCTAAAGAAAACTTAATAGGGATTCCTCCTTCTTTTTTCCATTCTCTTAAATTACCCGAATAATCATCAATTAATATAGCATCTTTTGTATGTATCATTTTTGTTTTAGATATCTCTTTAGGACAAGGAATTATTGTTATATCTTTAAAATATTTTCTTAAATAATTAATCTTTAAAACTGCCTCATTTATTGAATTAACATGTGTTAATATAGCTAAATTAAACTTATTACTTGCTATTATTTTTTTTATACAATTAATACTGTCATTTATTATAAAATCATCTTTTATTATATTTTCCCAATGGTAATTAACATAAAAATTCTTAATTTCTTCTTCAGTATAATTTTTACAAGTTTCTTTAAAATCTCTATATAAATATGTTATTGTATCTAAAATAACCCCATCAAAATCAATATATAAATTTTTCATAATTATCACTCCTGTAAAAACATTTTAGTACACAAACAATTGTTTGTCAATACTCTTTTTTTATATTATATGAAAAAATAGGACAAAACTTGTCCTATTTAACTTCTCTTTTTACTCCAGTATAAACATAACCTTGTTTAATTAAAGATTGATCGTTATTTGAAGATGACCATAATGTACTTGTATAAGCATCTTTTATTAATGTTCTTGTTTTTGTATGATATACAGGAATATAAGTAGCCACTTTTACATAACCTTCTAATTTATATTCAAGTCCATAAATTGGCACACTATATTCTTTAACATTGCATGTTGCTCTTAATTCATCTTCAGTTTTTGTAACAGCATTAGATGTTCTTGTATATACTTTATAACTATATACTGGTGTTGGTTTAATACTACAGTCTGAGCATAATTCAACTTTTACATTATCTAATACATATTTTGTATTAGCAGTATCACTAGGAATACTTGAAGCTCCTGTTACAGTTTTAACATAAGCATAACTTCCTGTTTCATAAGTTGTATTTGTAGCACTATCTCTATAATAAGTATATCCATCACATAAATATTGTTTATAATATCCAAGTAATTTTGTATAAGAATTTCTCCAAACAGGTTGGTTAAGGTCTTTTACATAAGCTTTAACAGCACCATTTTTTTCATTCCATACTAATTCTTGTTTACCCCATACAATATTATCACTATCTTTATATGTTTTATTATCAGACCAATTAGACCAGGCACTATATTCTGCTTCTACTTTCTTTTCATATTTATATTCATATTTTTTAACAACTGGTGTTGTTTTTTTAACTACTATACTACAAGTTGCTGTTTTACCATTTTCATCTTTTACATAACCATAAATTCTTGATGTTCCATTATTGGTAACTACATAACTACTATTTGTATAATTAGTTGATGTTCCTATACCTGAAGCTACTACTTTACTTCCGTTTCCTCCAGATGTATTTCTAAACTTAATTACAACATTACTTACATAACTATTAAGTGAATTATCATAATTACCACTTACAACCTTTAAAGAACATGAAGGATTTGTACTTGGTGTAGGAGTAGGTTTTTCTTCTTCTTTCTTTTCACATATAAAGTTCTTACAATAATCATAACATCCCATGTATACAATTATATAATCTTCTTCATTGCCACATGATAAGAATATTTTTAATTGATATTCTGTAGCCAATTTTGTTACTTCAACATAAGACTTTGTATCACTACATGTATTATTATTTTTATCAGTTAAAGGTAAAAGTAACTTCTTATCTAACATTTGTTTTAAAGTTAAAGTTAGTTTATCCCCTTCTTTTTGAGGTAATCTTTCTAATGTAAAATATGATTCTGCCGCATCTTTCATTCTTTCAATATTATTATAAAATATTTGATTTGCAAGTGGACTTTCATTATTTCCATTATTATCATTACCATTGCCTTTAATTAACCACATTAAAAGTATAAATAATGCAATTGAAAGTATTACAATTAAAACTAATTTCAATGTTTTTAATATAGGCTTTTTTTCTTCTTCAACAGTATATTCATTATATTCGTTCATACATCATACCCCCTTATCTTGAACGAGTTGTTCCTTTTTCTAATGTATCATCTAAAAGCATATTTGCTTCTTGAAGCCATTTTTCATATTCTTCTTGACTAATATATTCTCCAGTAATTTCTGCATCACTATAATCTAAATTAGGTTTTTGTTCTTCTTTAGGTGCTTGTGTAACATTTGTATTTGTATTTGTATTTGTATTACTATTTTTTAAAGCATCATCAATTGCCTTATCATTATCCTTTTTAGCAGCTTCCATTGCTTTTCTTAGTTGTTCATTCATATTTTCTAATTCTTTTCTTACTTCAGGACTAGCATTACTTGGTATATCATAAAGTCCATCTTTATTAACACCTTTTTTAATAATTTCATCAATTGTTTCTTTTATTTTTTTGTTATAATCACTTTCTATTTGATCTGCTCTTTCTTGTTCACTCTTATTTTTATCATTTAATTCTTGATCAGCTTTATTTTCAGCATCTTTAACTTTGTCACTTCCAAAATCTTTAATTGCTTCATCTTTTGTTATAGTTTCAGTTTTTGTAGTAACTTTATCAATACCATGATCTTTTAATAAATCATTATATGTATCTTTATTTCCCTTAGAAATAGGAGCTTCCCTTAATTCTAAATCTTCTTTTGTTAAAGTATTTGAATTAAATTTATTAACTAAATTATTAATTCTAGCTAAATAATTAACATTAATAACAAATTCTTTAAATCTTTCTAAAGAAGCACCATATATACTAGCTAAGCTTTCTTTTTCTGCTTTATTTAATTTACTATAATTGTTAGCGTTAATATAATCTAAATAAGTAGCATTATTTGAAGAATATTTATTAAACGCTTTACTTACTTCATCTTTTTCAAGTAATTCTTTAAAGTTTTCATATTCTTTTTTAGAATTATTGTTAATTAATAAAGAATTAATATCAACTTTTTCATTTGTTAAACCTTCATATTTAGTTACTTGTGTAACAAAATTAGTAATTTTTCTAGCCACTTCACTTGGATTTGTTATTTTTCCAAAAACATTTGCTATTTGTTCTTCAGTATAATTTTTATAATTTACAAATAAATAGAACAATCTAGTTTCTTCTTCTGTAATTTGTAATTTTAATGTTTTACTATTTGCTTTTTCATCACAAAGTTTATTAAAGTTTTTAGTAAAATCTGCAGTTACTTTTCTTATATTATCTTCATTTAAATCATCATTTGTTATTTTATTACTTTTAAAAATATTTTTTATTTTATCAAAATTTGTACCAATAATAACTCCACCAAAAATTGCTAAAGCAACTAATCCCCCAGCAATTAGGCTTTTTCCTTTTTTAGAAACTTTAACATTTTTAATAGGAGCAACTACTGGTGTTGCTTGAAATTCTTTTTCTGTTTCTTCTTGAACTTTCTTTTTCTTATCTTCAAGTTCTTTTTTAACTACTTTTTCTTCTTTTTTTGTATAATTAATTTCATCATTTTTTACTTTAGTAAAAATAGTTTGTGTATCAGAAGAATTTGTTTGATAATCCATATTTATCTCATTAAAAGCTTTTCTATGTTCTTCATAAAGAACTTTAATAGAGTCTACAGCAGGATAATCTGGATTTTCTCCAAGTGTATTAAACACTAATGCTAAATCTTTACATACTCCAACTGGTTTTGAAAAATAATATATCTTTCCATTATATTCAAGTCCCACTTGATAAAGTTTACCTGATTTTGTCTCTTCTTCTGTGTATTCATCTGAATTTTTTAATACTTTTGTTATTTCTATTTTATTATTCATAAAACTTCCTCCTTAATAACTAAAAATTAACTCTCTTTGTTGAATGGCATTATTATAACATAAAGCTTTTCAAAAGTCAATTTAACTCTAATATAATTTTAATATTTTATATTACAAAAGTCAATTTAACAAATAATATTTCTAAAGAAAAAGTTATTAACTCTTTTGTTAATAACTTTTAACTAATGATTTTCTATTTTCTAATCTTAATTTATCTGCAATAGTTACAATAAATTCTGAATTAGTTGGCTTAGCTTTATCTATATCTACACTATGACCAAATATTTCTTCCATTAAATCCCAATCTCCTCTATTCCAACTTACTTCAATAGCATGTCTTATTGCCCTTTCCACCCTTGAAGTTGTTGTGCCAAACTTATCTGCTATTGCAGGATATAACTCTTTTGTAATTCCTCCGATTACTGCGGGCTTATCGTATATAATTGAAATACCTTCTCTTATATATTGATATCCTTTAATGTGAGATGGAACACCTAACTCATGCAATACATTTGTTATAGATATTTGCAAATTTTGATGTAACAAATCAATTGACTTTGGTTCATCGCTTACTTTTCCTACATCTAAAATTCTTTTTTCTAATTCTTCTAAATCAAATGGTTTTAAAATAAAATAATTTACACCAAGCTCAGATACTCTTCTTATCATATCTTGTGTATTATAAGAAGTTAAAACTATTACCTTTTTATTTAGAGCAAGTTCATTCATTTCCTCTAAAATACTTACTCCATCTTTTTTTGGCATAATTAAATCAAGTAACAAAACATCAATGTCATCAAATTTAGATTTTATTAAATTTAAACCATCCTCCCCATCATGCGCTTCATATACTACTTTAATTTTTGCGTTACTACTAAAATATTCTTTAATCATATTAACAAGTTCAATATTGTCATCAATTAAAGCAACTTTAAGTTTTTCCATATTATCTCCCTTCATATACTTCTAACGCAATTATAATTTTACTACAAAAAAAGATTAATTTCTATAGCTTTTTTTAACTATTTTTGTCGAAATCAATCTATTTTATCCATAATTTGTATTATTTTAGTACTTGATGAACTGTTCTTACCAATTAAATAACCATCTAAATCCTTTATCTTATTTAATTTTTCAATATTTAATTCATCAACACTTCCACCATATAAAACTTTAATATTACAATTATATTTCCTAAAAATATTATCTTTTATTAACTTTATTACCTCTTCAAGTTCACTCGTAGTAGGCAAAATACTTGTTCCAATAGAATACCCAGGTTCATACGCTATTACAATATCTTCTTTTACATCAACATCTTTAAAATATTCTTTTAACTGTTTTATTAAAACATCTCCTGTTTTTAAAAGCTCTTTTTCTTCTTTTGTTTCTCCTAAACATACAATAGGTATTATATTATTATTAATTGCATCTTTTATCTTTAAATTAATTAACTCATTCGATTCATGTAAATATTGTTTTCTTTCAAAATGTCCTACTAAAACATAATTAACGCCCATTGATTTTAAACTTTTAGAAGTGTATTCTCCCGTTATATTTTTAATATAAACATTTTGACTACCCAACTTAAAATCATACTTTCCTTTATAATAAGGAAGATAAATACTACTTGGACATATGATAACATCTAAACCTCTTCTTATATTATCTTTTATATTATTTATAAAATCTAACACTTCATTATATTCCATATAACTTTTCTGATTTAAAACTATTATTTTATTCATTATGCCACCCTTTCATAAGACTTTTTTAACTCTTCATTATATTTAGATAATACCAAATTATACTTTAAAGAAAGCTTACTCACCTTTAATTGATCTTTTACTGTAATATTATTTCTTTTACATATTTCTTTTAAATATTCCTCTGGTAAATTATTAAAATTACTTCCACTTCTAAGTAAAAAATTAATTTTATTATTAAGCTTAGAATCATTTTCATAAACTTTATTTTTACATCTAATACTATAATTAAAAAATATTTGTTTTATATCATCATCATCTAATGAATAAGCTTTTATATATTCTAATAATAATGAAGCATCACTATTAACATAAAACGATATATTTATAAGATTAATTGTTTTTAACAATTCCTCGATATTCACTTTTATATCTTCTTTACAAGCTTTTTCTATTATTAATGAAGTCAAACTAAAATTTTCATTTAAATTAGTTAAATATTCTTTTTCACTTACTTTCAATTTATCAAAAATATTTTTATACAAATAATATGCTTTTGTATATAATGCTTTTACTTCTTCCGTTTTATATATTCTTTTAAGTTCATTTAATAGTTTTTCTTCATTTACTATATTATTTAAATATTTATATAAAATAATTACTTGTCTTGAAGATTTATTCTTGTATTTTTTGATAAAATAACTTGGTACTTCTTCTTTTATTATTTCTTTTTCTTGCTTAGGATTCCATACCATATCTATACTTTCAAGTTGTTTTATTTGACTTTCACTTAAAAATGTATAATTTCCTTGCTTTCTATAAGAATCTCTAAATTGTTTAACATAATCCCCAACAGGATATGATTTATAAACTTGTTTTGTTGAAATATTTAAATTACCATATTCTTCATAATAAGCCTTTAATATTTCATATTTTTTATTAAATAATGATATAGATGATACCTTTTTTACATCAGACCAAAGCATATTAAGTTTATTTAACTTTTCTACTTGATCTTCAGGTAATTTATTATTTTTATAAGCTTCCCTAAAATTAGCAAGCCATTTACCAACAGGATAATTTTCATATATTTGTTTTTGTTTTATATTAATGTTACCATTTTGATTGTAATATTTTATTAATATTTCATATTTTTCTTCAAATTTTAAATTCTTTCTCATACTACTTCTCACTTATATATTCTAAACCAGGTTGATTTTTATTAGCAAGATATGCAAGTGAAGCTCCTCCCCCAGTTGAAATAAAACTAACCCTTTTATTATATCCTAAAATATTACAACAACTAACAATATCTCCACCACCTAGGATAACGGTTTCAATATTATCACAAACAAACTCTAAAATATCTTTAGTTCCTTCTTGATATTTACTAAATTCATATACTCCAAGAGGACCATTCCAAAATAAGGTTTTACAAGAAGATAATTCATCTTTAAATAGTTCAACTGATTTTTTACCTATATCCATTCCTATAAAAGAAGATGGAATATTCATAATAGAATAATTTTCAAGTTTTTCTTCATTATTAAAACTAAAAGCTCCATCTACATCAATTGGAAGAATTATTTTATCTTTATATTTATCAAGTAAATTAGAACAATATTCTAAAAGATGATTTTCTACCAAAGAGTTTCCAACATCTATATTTCTACTTTTTAAGAAAGTAAAACACATTGCTCCCCCGATAAATAATTTATCAACTTTACCTATTAAACTATTAATAACTTCAATTTTATCACTTACTTTAGCCCCGCCCATAATAACACAAAAAGGTCTTGTTGGGTTATCAAGCATGTCTAAATGACTTAATTCTTTTTCCATTAAAAATCCTATACCAGATGGAAGTAATTTACTAATACCTACATTAGAAGCATGACATCTATGAATAAGTCCAAAAGCATCATTTATAAAAATATCTCCAAGACTTGCAAAATATTTAGATAATTCTTCGTCACAATTACTTTCTTTTTTATTATCTAAATCAAAATATCTTGTGTTTTGAAGAAGAATTCCTTTTTTATAAGGTGTATCTTCGATTACTTTTTTAACATCTTCATCATATTCCACAAAAGTTATTTTATTATCTAAATAATAATTTAATCTATCACATACTATTTTTAAATTGTTTTTTTCTTTATCTTCTTCTGTTTTAACTTTACCTAAATGTGATAATATTACTACTTTTGCATTATGTTCTAATATATATTTAATCGTTTCTAAACTTTCTTTAATTCTTGTATCATCTACTATTATATTATCTTTTATAGTTACATTTAAATCACATCTTAATATAACTGTTTTAAAATCTAATGAAAAATCTCTTACCGTCTTTTTCATATTAACACCATCCTACAATAAACATTTTAACATTTTATTTCACTTTAGAAAAGGTTATTTTAAAATTTAGTAAAAGAAAAAGACTTATTAAGTCTTAAATATTCATTAATTCATTATCTTTTTCTTTTATTATTAGTTCAACTTTTTTATTATATTCATTTACTACTTCTTGAATTTTTTCTTCAATATTTTTAGAAACATCTTCACTTAAACCATCTTTTTTAAGTTCATCCAATATATCTCTTCTTATATTTCTTATAGCTATTCTTCCATCTTCAGCATACTCTTTTGTTTGTTTAACAAGTTCTCTTCTTCTTTCTTCTGTCAAAGGCGGAATTGTTATAAATACACTTTCTCCATTATTATTTGGTGTAATACCAAGATTAGCTTCAAATATAGCTTTTTCTATCGCACCAAGAATACTTTTATCAAATGGTTTAATATTTATTTGTCTAGCTTCAGGAACTGATATTGTTGCAAGTTGTTTTATTTGCGTTGGCGTTCCATAATAAGAAACATAAACATTATCAAGCATATTAGGATTTGCTCTTCCTGCTCTTATTGTAGATAATCTTTCCTCCATATTTTCAATTGCTTTATTCATTTTCTCTTTTGTTAAAAATATATAATCTTTATTCATGTTTTTCTCCTTAAAATAATTTCTATAATAATTATACTAAAAAATCAAGAAAAAAAGCAATAATTTTACTTAATTTATTTAGAATATAAAAAATGTAGACAATTATATCTACACTTTATTATCCATTAATTTGGTTCATTACTTCAGTTGCAAAGTCATCATTTCTTTTTTCAATTCCTTCGCCTACTTCATATCTTACCATTTTAACAATAGAACAATTATTGTTTTTAGCATAATTTCCTACAGATAAAGATGGATCTTTAATAAATTCTTGTTCTACTAAACAAACTTCTTTAAAGAACTTTCTAATTCTTCCTTCAACCATTTTTTCTGCTATTTCAGCTGGTTTTCCTTCATTCATAGATTGTTCTCTAATAATTTCTCTTTCTTTATTTAATACATCTTCAGGAATATCGCTACTTACTAAATAACTTGGATTCATTGCTGCAACATGCATAGCAATATCTTTAGCTACTTCATGATTATTACCTTCGATAACTACAACAGAAGTTATTTTTCCTCCCATATGAGAATAAATACCAAATTCTTGACTTTCTGTTTTTGCTAATTTTTCAAATCTTCTAAAACTAATCTTTTCGCCAATTTTAGCAGTAAACGCTACAATTTTTTCTTCAATTGTTTCATTATCTACCACTAATTTATTAGCATCTTCCATTGTTTTTACTTCATTATTTAAAATAGCATTTGCTATAGTATTAATTAATGTTTTAAATTCTTCATTTCTTGCAACGAAATCTGTTTCACAGTTTACTTCAATAATAACTGCATTAGTATCATTAGAAACTGCTTCACTTAAACCTTCTGCTGCGATTCTTTCTGCTTTTTTTAAAGCTTTAGAAATACCTTTTTCGCGAAGCCAATTAATAGCTTCTTCAATATTTCCTTTTGTTTCATCAAGAGCTTTTTTACAATCAAGCATTCCAGCTCCTGTTTTTTCTCTTAGATTTTTTACATCTTGAGCAGTAAACATAACATTCCTCCTTAATTATTTTAAAGCTTCAACTAAATCTTGTTTTTTCATAGTGCTATAACCTTTAACACCTTTTTCTTTAGCCATTTCTTTAAGTTCAACTAAAGTTAAATCATTTAAACTTTTTTCAACTTTCTTTTCTACAGCTTCTTTAACTTTTTTAACTACTTCAACTTTTTTAGCTTTTATTTCTTTTTTTACTTCTTCTTGTTTTTCTTTAACTTCTTTTTTTACTTCATGATGTTTTTCTTCTAATTCTTTAACAACTTTCTTAGTTACTTCTTTTGTTAAAGCTTTAGTATCTTCAAGAAGTTCTTTCATATCTGGTTTTAAATTTTCTTTTGCATCTTCTGCACTAATATAATTAATTACTTCTTTACCATTAACTTCTGCAATAGCATTAGCTAAAGCACCAATTACTAATTTAACACTTCTAACAGCATCATCATTAGCAGGAATAACATAATCAACCATATCAGGATCACAATTTGTATCTACAATTCCAAATACTGGTATATTTAATTTTCTTGCTTCTTTAATTGCAGTTTCTTCAATTCTTGGATCTACAATTACTATTGCTTGTGGTAATTTTTTCATTTCTCTAATTCCACATAAATTACGATTTAATTTTTCATATTCTTTTTTAAGTTTAATTACTTCTTTTTTAGGTAATGCGTCAAATGTACCATCTTGTTCCATTTTTTCAATATCTTCAAGGAATTTTACTCTACTTCTAATTGTTTTAAAGTTAGTTAAAGTTCCTCCTAACCATCTTTCTGTAACATAGTACATTCCAGTTCTTTCAGCACTTTCTTGCATAGCTTCTTGAGCTTGTTTTTTAGTACCTACAAATAAAACTGTACCACCTTGTTCTACAATTTGTTTTAAAGCTTCATAAGCTTCTTCGATTAATTTTGATGTTTTTTGTAAATCTATTATATATATATCATCTCTTGATGTATATATATATTCTTTCATTTTTGGATTCCATCTTCTTCTTTGGTGTCCGAAATGAACACCTGCTTCTAATAAATAATTCATTGACACTACTGTCATGTTTTTTCCTCCTTCGTTTTTTCTTCTTCTAAATTCGAAATAATATCATCATTAAAGACACTTGATATTAAAATTCTTTAGAATGATTATTTTGTTTTTGTTTCTTTTTTAGCACTAGTTTTTGGTGCTTCTTTTTTTGTAGTTTCTTTTTTAACAGGTTTAACAACTACTTTACCTTCTTTTGCTACTTTTACTAAATTAGCAAATGCTTCTTTGTCATAAATAGCAAGTTCAGAAAGCATTTTTCTATTAACTTCTACTCCTGCTTTATTTAATCCATCGATAAATCTTGAATAACTAATTCCATTTTCTCTACATCCTGCATTAATTCTTGTTATCCATAATTTTCTAAAATCTCTTTTCTTTTGTTTACGATCACGGAATGCATATCTTTCTGAATGCATAACTTGTTCTTGTGCTGTTTTAAATAATCTATGTTTGCTTCCAAAGTAACCTTTAGCTCTTTTTAAAACTTTTTTTCTTCTAGCACGTGTTGCTACACTATTTTTTACTCTTGTCATGTTTTTTCCTCCTTACTAAATATTAAATTACATTTTTAAATCTTTTGTAATCTGAATTACTTAATTCTGTTTTACTTCTTTTATTTCTTTTTTGTGCTGGAGTTTTTCCACCAGTTTGGTGATTATTTCCTGCAACTTGTTTTGTTATACTACCACTTTGTCTTATATTTAACACTTTTTTAGTAGCTTTATGCGTTTTTAACTTATTTTTTGCCATAATTTCCTCCTTATTATTTACTTGTGTTTGGTGCAAGTAACATAGTCATATTTCTACCTTCAAGTTTTGCTTTTTGCTCAACAATTGCAAAAGATTCAACACGCGAAGCAAATTTATTTAAAACTTCCTCTGCTAGCTCTGGATGTGCAATTTGTCTTCCTTTAAATCTTATAGATAACTTAACTTTATGTCCTTTTTCTAAATACTTTGATGCATTTCTAACTTTTGTATCAAAATCACCAACATCAATAACAGGTGAAAGACGATATTCTTTAAGTTCCATATTTGAAGCTTTTTGTTTTTTTAATGCTTCTTTTTGTTTTTTTGCTTTTTCATACTTGAATTTGTTATAATCCATAATTTTACAAACATTAGGTTCACTATTACTATTAATAAGTACTAAATCTAATCCTGCATAACTAGCTATAGTTAAAGCATCATTAATATTTTTAACTCCCATTTGTTCTCCATTTGGACCAATAACTAAAACTTGACTAACTTTAATTTGTTCGTTGCATAACAAATCATTACTATTTTTTGCGATACAAAACACCTCCACATATAATATAAAAAGAATGCGAAATGCATTCTATCCTTAAACCATAATAAAAATATAAGTATTTTTTTTGGCTTTTTACCTATAGCTACTTTAAGCATATCAGGTGGATTTATACATCTCTTTCCTTTTTTACAAGTTGTATTATACATTACATATTATGAAAAAGTCAATATTTTTTAACTATTTTATTGTATTTTTAATACGGTTTTGCTAAAATAACTCTACGAAAGAAGGATTTTATATGAAAATATTACAATTTTTCCTAAATCACTTACAAAAAGACTATACAAGTTTTAATCCTTATCATTATGAAACAGGAGATGTTATTTGGGCTAATATGCCACTTAATGATGAAGAGTTAAAGCATGTTTTAAAAGGTCATGAAAAAAGGCCTTATTTAATAATTAGTGTAAATAATGATGAAAAAAATTATATAGCATTAGAAGGTACAAGTTATAAAGGGAAGCTATTACCAAATTCATATAAAATAGATAAATCTATTTATAATATAAATA
>ERZ834722.2199-NODE-2199-length-16037-cov-7.827306_pt1 | contig 16037 bp, 15 predicted proteins | sample MGYA00519576_ERZ834722 | MGnify/ENA primary metagenome ERZ834722 (study PRJEB31850, sample SAMEA3708759) | human gut metagenome | biome: human gut; feature: human-associated habitat; material: faeces | place: China | collected 2014 ...
TCTTATTACACATATCTATCGCCTTTGCGGCATCGACATTGTATTTCTTCATTACGAACTGGGTCTTCGCATCCTCATTTCCGTAAATAAAGATATGCACACAGTTCTTCATATCCTGAAGTGCATAATCTGCACAACGTCCTACGATTACGCAGGGACCTTCGCTTGCCACCTTCTTAATGGCATCAAACTGTGCCAGAAACACCTTGTGGCTGATCGGCATATCTACATAATGGGAAGCATTATAACCGAACGAATAGGTATCCATAACCAGATTATAAAGGAATGAACTGGTTGGACGCTCATCATGGTTTTCGAGAATTTCCTCACAAAAACCGCTTTCCTTTGCTGCTCTGGAAAGCAGCTCCTTATCATAATATTTAATTCCAAATTCCTTGGCAACCTGCTCTCCGATCTCACGGCCCGCAGAACCAAACTGACGACCAATGGTAATTACTGTGTTCATATGTAATACCTCCTTCTCTTAACCCTGTCTGCAATCAAAACTTCAATTGCTTAATTATTATTATACATCAAAATGTCTTAAAATTCAAATAAAGTTAAAAGACATAATACTATTTCTTCTATTATCAGAAAATAAGATGATTATTTATAGAATTTCCAGCAAATGTTGAAAATACGCCGGTAACGGGGCATCGGTCTCGATATAGTCCCCGGTTGTGGGATGGATGAACCCCAGAATTTTCGCATGAAGGGTCTGTCCCTGCAGCTTATAAGGACATTTTACAGGGCCATAGACTTCATCTCCTAAAATCGGATGGCCAATGCTTGCCATATGCACACGGATCTGATGCGTTCTTCCTGTCTCAAGTTCACACTCGATATATGTATAATTTCCCAGCGCAAAATCACAGCTGTTCATATGAATCCGCCCGATATTATAACGCAGTCCGTCTTTACCAAAATATGCCTCGATCATTTCTTTCTTTTTGGCATCGCTGCATCCCATATATGTGTGTGCACTTGCCTCCGTAAATGCCCCGCCGAATCCATCGATTGTCTGATACGTAACCTGCGGATAGATGCTTACCACCTGCATTTCTCCCGGCTGCTCACACACCGTAAGCTCCTGTTCCTTCCAAAACTCATGTTTCTGTTCGCATGTAACAATTTTTTTCATTCTCATAGTAAATATCCTCGTATAATAAGTGTATAGCCAGTAGAAATGATGGTTATGCACTTATCCTTTCTATAAATTTATAGATGATCTGAGACACCTGGGATAAACCCTTTCCATCTCATCTACATTGGTTATTAGTTTCATAGGTTATTCTGTGGTATGATATCAGCAGAGTCTGATGTCTAGAGGCACTGCTTTTAATCCTTTCAGCCCGGTCTCCGGTGCCTGCTTATGGAGCTTGCAGCCTGAATCATATGTCACATTCCGCTTACACAGATGTTTCATCCCCTGGCGTACAGCACCAGCAAAAGAGCTGCCAGGGTGCATGCTTATTACGCGAAGTTTCGGTCAGCATATGATTCCCAGGATAAACCTTTTTCTTCAGGTTCCAAGAATACTTAATCGGAAAGGCGGGTGATATCATGTTAAAGATTAACCCATTATCTACGCTTTACGTCGGTATTGACGTCAGTTCAAAATCCAACTATGTTTGCGCTTTGGATTTTTATAAAAATAAATACATAAACTCTTCTTTTGCTAACAATCAGCCTGGGGCTGAGGAATTAGCATTGAAGATACTTGAGTGTTTAAAAGAACACCCTGATATAACTACGATTGTTGCAGCTTTAGAATCAACTTCTGTTTACAGCATCCATATCGCTAATTATCTTTCTTCCTGTGAAGAATTGATGCGGTTCAATCCTTACGTTTTCGTCCTGAACCCTAAATGTACTGCAAACTACAAGAAAAGCTATATAGGACTTGGTAAATCGGATCCTATCGATGCTTTTGTTATTGCAGACTATGCAAGAGCTGGAAACATTGAATCCGAGCCTTGGCGTGGCAGCCAGTTTCTGGCTTTGAAACGTCTCACACGGCATCGCCTTCACCTTGTTGAATGCATGACAAGAGAGAAAACTTATCTTGTTTCCAATCTTTATCTGAAATTCAGTGAATTGCAGATGCTTGAAGGAGACGATCAGCCTTTCTGCGATATATATGGTGCTACATCTTCCAGTGTATTAATGGAATACTTTTCCCCGGAAGAAATCTTAGATTCTTCCGAAGAAGATCTGATTGCATTCCTTGCAAAGAAAAGCCGCAACCGCATTAAAGACATAAGCAAGACCGCTGATTTATTAAAGAAAGCTGCCAGAGATTCTTATCGTCTGGACAAAGCTCTTTATGAGCCTTTAAATGTGTCTATTGCCAGTTCTTTCAACTGCATTGAAACCTTTAAAAGAGAAATCAAAGTCATTGACAATGCTATTGAAAAAGAAATAAAAGGATTGAATCCAAATGCTTTTATTATTCTTCAATCCATTGACGGCATCGGTCCTGTCTTTGCTGGTGGCATAATTGCAGAAATAGGCGATATAACCGCTTTTCATTCATCTGATGCTCTTGCCAAGTATGCCGGTCTCACATGGAAATCCAACCAGTCCGGTGATTTCGACGGAGAAGATACTCCCATGATAAAAGCCGGTAATCGTTATCTGCGATACTATCTTGGCGAAGTCGCCAACAGTATGAGAAAACACAACGTTGAGTACGGAGCGTACTATCGAAAGAAGTACAATGAAGTTCCGAAACATCAACACAAAAGAGCACTCGCGCTGACTTCACGTAAATTCGTTCGTTTGGTTTATGGATTGCTGGCCAGAAACCAACTGTACTCCGGCGTATCGCTGGATACATCAATTAAAGATTCTAACTGGTCAAACTTATGTTTTGCTTGAATCATAGGTCTATTAAAGTTACCCTTTTTTCTGAAATACATATCAAAATTATTTTAAAAATTAGTTTGACATATCACCAGATTGCTTTTTGGGTATACATATTAAAATATGGGTTCCATCTTTGAAATTTTTCTGTATGCTGATACCGTAATTGTTGCCATAAGTGAGGCGAAGTCTTTTCTGTATATTCATCAGACCGATACCATTGCAGCCGGTATTCTTATCGTCCATATCAATGGAAGGATCCAGATGATTGATTTTATCTATAATTTCTTCTGAAATTCCGCAGCCATTGTCCTTTATATGTAAAATAACAGAAGAATCGTCAGAGGCAGCAGTAACTGCAATGAGCATTTCTTTGAACGAATCATTGAATCCATGGATAATCGCATTTTCAATTAAAGGCTGAAGCGTCAGCTTGGGAATTGCATAAGAGTTCAGCTCCTCGGGTACATCAATCAGGACAAGCAGCCTGTTTTGGTATCGGATTTTTTCGATAAATAAATAATTTCTCACATATTCCAATTCTTTTTGCAGGGAAACAATATTATCTGCTTTTATGGCAAATCTTAAAAACTTACTCAAAGAGACGATGGATGCCTGTGCCTCGCTGCTTTTTTGAAGTGAAATAAGCCCATTAATACAGTCAAGAGTATTGTACAAAAAATGAGGATTGATTTGTGCGTATAAAGAAGCTAATTCCGCATCTTTGGTAGCAAGCTCCTGGGCATGCAGGGAGGAGGTGAGCTGTGAGACTCTGACGAGCATGGAATTATATACATTTTCGAGTTCTTCAAATTCACCTTTTACATTCATATGGATAAGCGCGGCGTTGCCTAAAGAGTCTGTAGAGCTGATCTTTCTGATAAATTGATTAAAGCGGCCAGAGATGACTCTGTAGGCAAGAATAATAGATCCGGTAATCAATATTACAGATATACTGATAAGAATAAGTAAGTGACGAAGCAGACGATAGGAGCCGGCATATAGTTTTGAGTCATTGATAATTCCCATAAGTACAAAGTTACCATATTTTAATTCCTGGGAATTTGCATGATAATTATAAGCATGCAGGGTTAGTCTGTTGTTATTAAAAAGTTCCTGACAGTCAGAATCAGACAAAAGGGAACAATTCGAGACAATTTCCCCATCTGTGGTAACAAAACAATAGGATGTTGATGAGGATGAAGAATGGTAACCAATAGAATCCGCAAAGACCCGGCTGCTTAACCGAATGGAAAGCAGTCCGAGAAATTGATCCGTCTGGGATATCTGATTGTTATATATGGCACGAAAGAAGTATAGACTCCGGCTCTGGGTATCCCAAAATAAGTATCCCTGTCCGTGAAGAGCAGTGATATTGTCTTTCAGCAGTCCGAATAATTCATTTGTACGCTTTTTCTCTGTGTTATAAATTGCACTTGTGGTGTAAAGATCCCCAGCGGCATTCTGAAGAGAGAGAGTAACGATCGGGTTGTTGATTGTCCATCTGTTTATAACATAGGAAGAGGAAGAATGATACATATAGTTGTATAAAATATCGGTCAAGAGTGACTGATCATCCGGAGATGGGGGAGTAACGTTCTTTTGAAGGAGCTGTTGGGTAATATCTGAATAGATGATGGAGTCGGTTGCATAATAAAGGGAATCAAAATAACCGTTAAAATTATCGGCTTTGTTCATAATGGCATTTTGGGTTTCCAGGGCAAGCGTATTTTTCATCTGATGAAGGTAAACATTCCAGACAGAAAATGCAATAAGAATATATCCGAGTATTAATAAAGGAAGTACAGCTGCAAAGTATAACTGTTTAATGCTGAATGATTTAAGTAAATTATTAATCTTTTCTTTTGCGGTTTTCATAATGCTCCTTCTCATTCAGGGGATCTGATTTTTGTATGTATTTATCCGGAAGATGTCAAAACTTGTGACCTGAATGTAAAATAGTGTGCAGTACATTTAGTATATGATACATGTTATCATAAACATATAAAAAAATAAAGTGTACCAGGAGGTAAATATTATGAAGGTAAAGAATGTAAAAAAAATTCTGGCTACTGTAATAACTGCCACTTTGGCAATTGGGGTAGCAGGGTGTGCATCATCAACACCTGAAAAAACTGATGATACAGGAAAAACAAAGGTTTCAATGGTTATTTTTAGTGGTGGCGGACAGGATACATTTGATAATGCTGCGGCTAAATTTAATGAGATGCAGGATGAGATTGAACTTTCCATTCAGCCGGCAACCGGTGACTACAACCAGTATCTGGGTGCCAGGGCCGCATCCAATGACCTGCCGGATATGTTTTGGCTCAATTCATACGCACAGGTACAGCAGTTTGCAGGAAATGGATATCTTATGGATCTGAGTGATCAGGAATTTACGAGCAAGGTCTATGATTATACCTTGGATGCAGTCCGTTATGACGGCAAGGTTTATGCATATCCTCTCAGACAGGAGTTCCTTGGAGTCTTTTATAACACAGAGTTATTTGAAAAAGCAGGAATTACTGAAGTTCCGACTACACGTACAGAATTAAAAGAGGATTGCCAGAAGCTTCAGGATGCAGGGATTACACCTTTTGCAGCTACCTATAAAGATGCCTGGACACTGAACCATGCATTCAGTTGTCTGGAAGGAGCAGCTGTTGATAAGAATGATAATATGAAGAGCTGGGTTGCATCCATGAATGATGGTTCCGGAAGCTATAAGACAGATAAGTCCGACAATGTGTTTGAGTTTTTGGATCTGATGAAAGAAAACTCCGGAAGTAATTATATGGATTCGGATTCTACAGCCGGATTTACAGCTTTTGCTAACGGTGATGCAGCCATGCTGTTTTCAGGCGAATTTTCACTGTTGAACACAGCTACGATTAATCCTGATCTTCCGGTTGGACTGTTTGCAGCGCCTGTTACGGACGATCCGTCTGATACCAAGCTGGATGTAGATGTTGGTGTTGCTTGTGTCATCAACAGTCAGACGAAAAACAAAGAGGCTTGTTTAAAGGTACTTGAGTATTTGAGTGATAATACCAGTAAGGATGGCTGGTTTGCCAATACAAACGATGCTATGGGAGAGGCTGTTCCATGTATGCCATATGAAGGACAATATTCAGCAAAATACATGGATGATTATAAAGCCTATATGAACAATGGAGCACACAGACCGTGGGTATATCAGCAGCTACCGGCAGGAAGCAATACCGAGATTGGAAACATTATTCAGGCGTATATGGCCGGTTCTGTAGATAAAGAGCAGGCGCTGCAGCAATTGGATGAAAGCAATCAGGAGCTTATTAACCCATAATTAATATAAATATAAGATAAAGAGGACATTATGTTCCTCTTTATCTATCATGGGAGAAAGGAGAAATACTATGTCGGATTTGATATATAAAAAAAATAGAAAAAGGTATTTGTTGTTAATTCTTCCAGCTTTTATTTTATACACGTTTACCTTAGTCATACCATTGCTGGGAGGTACATTTCCAAATGCACTTACAAACTGGAATCTTATGAAAGGGACGAAGCAGTTTGTAGGATTGGATAACTATATTCATCTGTTACAGGATAAAAACTTTCAGCAGGCAATTGTGTTTACACTGATATTAGGGATCGTCACTATTATATTTACAAATGTACTGGCATTTATTACCGCTTTTTTTCTTAGTGAAAAAATATTTGGAGGAAGTATATCAAGAGCAATGTTCTTCCTGCCTAATATCATCAGCGGAGTAATGGTTTCCTATGTCTGGTATTTCATTTTTACAAGAGCCATACCGGATGTGGGAAAAATGCTTTCGAATCATTTTCTGTCCAATATAAGCTGGTTTGGAACACCGGGCTGGGCTTTTGCTGCAACGGCAATTGTCAGTGTCTGGCAGGGAACGGGTTTCCTGATGATTCTGTACATTGCAGGTCTTCAGACAATTCCGAAGGATGTGCTGGAGGCAGCTAAGCTGGATGGATGCGTGGGTATTAAAAAAATTGCTTATATTGAACTGCCGCTGTTAATGACAACAGTCACGATTAATTTGTTTGTGTCCATTGCAAATTGCTTCAAAGCCTTTGATATTCCGTTTGCGTTAACCGGAGGTGGACCGGGAGGAAGTACACAGACAATTGCACTGGATATATATAATGATGCATTCGGATCTTTCAGATACGGATATGCATCGGCAAAGTCAGTTATCCTGTTTCTAATGGTAGCAGCAGTAACTCTTGTACAGCTTTGGATAACAAGAAAGAAGGAGGTTCAGGCATGAAAGAAGAAAAAAAAGGAAGCAGATGGAAAGGCTTAATTATGCTGGTATTGGGTTTTATTTTTATGCTTCCCGTATTACTGATTGTAATGAATTCCTTTAAGACAGGAAAGGAAATTCTTACTAATTTTGTATCCTTTCCAACATCGCTCTATCTGGATAACTTTACCCGGGCAATGAAGACGATGCGGTATGCATCTTCTTTTATGAATTCTGCGATAATAACAATTTTAACCGTTATTATTTCATTAACCGTCAGCTTTCTGGCGGCATATGGAATTTTACATTTAAAAGGAAAACTGTCATCAGGTTTCTACATCTTTTTCATTCTGGGTCAGGTTATTCCTTTTCATGCGGTTATGATTGCAATTACCATTATGGCTAAAACCCTGCATCTGAATAATTCATTACTTGGTCTGGCACTTATGTATGGAGGACTGAATTGTGGATTCGGAATTATGACCTACATGGGATTTCTTAAGAGTGTTCCTAAGGAATTGGAAGAGGCAGCAATGATTGATGGATGTGGGGCATACAGAATTATGATGCAGATTGTATTCCCTTTGCTTAAACCGGCAACGGTTACTTTAGGAGTGCTGTATTTTTTATGGTGTTGGAATGATTTCGTTTTCCCTAATATTATGCTAGGAAAAGAAGAACTCAGAACGATTACAATGAACCTTTATGTATTCAGGAGCAGCACAAATACTGAATGGGACTTATTTATTGCAGGACTTACCGTATCACTGATTCCCATTGTGATAATATACATACTTGCACAGAAGCATATAACATCAGGATTAACAACAGGAGCGGTAAAATAAATATGGGTGATAAACCATATAATGCGATATTATCCTCTGCCAATCCATATTTTTATTTAAAGGTAAAAGAGGGGCAGACTGAGACGGGAAACAAGGAAAGCTATTATGGTAAAATTCCACAGGATGACAGATGTACCTTTGATATTTCAAATAATAAAATACTTATTAATATGGAGCAATTTGGTAAAATCAAAGCAGCAAATTTCTACAGGGGATGTTATCTGACGGATGACATTCCCGGTGTGTGGATGCATAAAGACTTTTCATCGGTTTCGCTGTTTTATGAAATTTTTATCAATGGACATAAGCAAATACCGGAGGAAGCGACAGAATACATTATGGATTTCGTTGATAATATATTTCCCAGAACGGTTTTAAGCTTTGAAGACATAAAGGTATCTGTTGTTTCTTATGCGCCTGTAAGTGAAAATGGAAATGAGAGAAGCAATGCTTTTGTATATGGAATATGCATTGAAAATCTCAGTACAAGACAGATCAATGGGACAGCCCGTATTTTTAAGGAAATTGCTCCGGAAGAGGAACTGTTTGGAAACGAAGTCAGTATTTTGCAGGGGAGTGGAAGAGAAAAATCAGAGTTTACCCTGAATCCTTTGGAAAAAATATGGATTCCATCGGTTATTTATGCACCTGGAAGATATGAAGAGGCTGAAAGCATCAGATTAAACAGTGAGTATTGGTTTGATCAGACTCACAGTTATTTCAGAAATATAATAGGAAGACTGATAGTGGAAAAAAATCCAGTGGAAGGTGCGTTGTTTGAAAGATCTGTAATGCAGTGTTTTAACGCTATCGCAATGAATGCAGAAGGTGAAGTGGTTGGTTCTAATTGGGGTTCCTTTCCGGCAACCTGCCAGATCTGGATGAAGGATATGTATTATGCATTCCTTCCCTTCTGCCTGTTGGAGCCTGACCTGGCCTGGAAAGGTGCCGAGTGGTTCGTTCATTACGGTGTGAGACCTAAAGGCGATAAATGTGAAGGTGGAGTCACACATTCATTGGGAAATTCACTGGCTGGGATACTTTTAGCAGGTATTATCTTTGAATCCACAGGGAAGGCAGATTTTTTAAAAAACAAGCCGGAAATGTTTTCAAAAATGAATCAGATTATGGATGAGGTAGAACATGTAGAGAATGCGGAAGATTCACTATATCCGAGTATCTGGATTTCAGATGCACTGGCATTGGGAAAATATCATACGGGAAGCAACATCTGTGTCTGGAAAGCATTTCAAAGCATGGCTGAGATATATGGTTATGTTTTTCATGACGGAAAAAAACAGGCTTATTATGCAGAAAAGGCAAAAAAGTTAAAAGCTGCAATTGAAGACAAAATGACAGTAATGGTAGATGGGAAAAGACAATATCTTGAGGGTATTGGAGGCGTTGAAGAGTCACAGAAGAGGTGGATTTCAGAAGAGAATTATAAAAAGCCCTTTCTTGATACAGCGCTTATATTCCTGCAGGATGTCATCAGGGATAAAAAAATTAATCTTCTCATGCATGATGGAGAAGAGAGCGATACGACCTTAATGCCGTTTTATGGATATTGTGATTATTTCGATGAATCCTATAGAAATTTCGTGAATTTCACAGTGACGGAGAATCCCACCTATGATGCAGAGATTAAAGGCATTCGTTGGGGTGGAATGTCAGGTGCCACCTTCCCGGGGTTTATAAGTGCGTTGTCCGCTGCTGAAGATGAGGAATCCTTCAGAGGAAGAGAAGGCAGGATGACAGAGCTCCTTCGCTTGGCAGATGTTGACGGAAGCTGGTGGTGGTGGCCATATAGTGTGGAAAGTCAAAAAGGCGAGGTTGGCAGAAGCAATGGATGTGGAAAGTGTGCATGGGCATCCGGGGTCTTTGCAGTGATGTATATTACACAATTTCTTGGAATCAGACATAATGGCATATACAACGAAACACAGGTATCTCCAATGAAATTTCTGGGAAGATTCAGGTGGGAAAACATACCATTTGCAGGAGGTATCGCAATAGAAAGAGAGGAATAAATGATGTTAGGATTAAATCAGATTATGATATTAAATGGTGGTCAGTCACGATCAATCACAGGTGAGAACAAGGAAGGGAAAAAAGGAGCCGGAGGACAGGCGGCAGGAGATCTGGGAAAGGGAAGAAAAGGTTCACCCTGTACATCACTTCCTATGGGAAAAACTACAGTCCTGGCAGATATTGAAGGTCCTGGAACCATTCAGCATATTTTTTTTACGGTAACAAATAAAACAGAGAAAGGATGCTTTGTTTTAAGAGACCTCGTTCTGCGTGTTTATTGGGATGAAGAAGAAAAGCCATCTGTAGAGTGTCCGGTTGGAGATTTCTTTTGCTGTGGCTTTGGCGTAGATTGTACAGTAAATTCTTTACCGATAGTAGTAAATCCTGTAAGGGGATTTCATTGTTATTTTCCAATGCCATTTAAAAAGCACGCAAAAATAACAATTGAAAATCAACATCCAGCGGATATTGGAGGCTTTTTTTATCAGATTGATTATAACCTGAAGGAGGTACCTGAAAATGCCGGATATTTTTATGCACAATGGAGACGTGAGCCATTGACAATCAAGGCAGAAGATTACACAATTCTTGACAATGTAAGTGGACGGGGACAATATATAGGAACTTATGTTGGAATTGCTGCTTTGGAACGTTATTGGTGGGGAGAGGGTGAAATGAAATTTTACCTTGATGGAGATGTGGAATATCCTACGATCTGTGGTACAGGAACGGAAGATTATTTCGGAGGTGCATGGAGCTATGCCGGATTTAAAGATGGAAAATTCCAGGAACAGAATTTTTGTACTCCGTTTATAGGCTATCCTTTTTATTCAAAAAATGATTCTCTGTATCAATCCTGTTACTTTAATGATGACTGTCCTCCTATGCGTGGACTATACAGGTGGCATATTATGGATCCTATATGCTTTGAAAAAGATATCCGTGTAACAATGCAGCAAATTGGGTTATCTCCATATGGATTGTTTGAACGACAGGATGATGTGTGTTCTGTAGCATATTGGTATCTTGATTCACCATGTGGTTTTGAGGCAAAACTTACAGAAAGGGAAGCGAGATTACCAAGATAATTCGGAACACTCCTGGAAACGAACATGCTGATAACCCCCCTTTTATTTAGAAAAATATTATAAAGGAAGGATTAATGACTGGTGGAGTGAAGGTCTAGTCAGAGACAGGAACGATGGTAAGGAACTATATCTTTGGAGAACCGGTTGAAACAGATGCTGTGGTAAAGGAGATCGCATCCTCTGCATGGTGCGATGGTGTTTTTCAGAAAAAAGAAGACGGTTTTCATTATTCCTTGAAAGAGGATGAAATCGTGTACGGGCTTGGAGAAAATGTGCGTGGCATCAATAAGAGGGGCTGGCGTTACATCAGCAATTGCAGCGATAATCCGAATCATTGCGAGAACACGAATTCCCTGTATGGAGCACACAACTTCATTATGGTGGGAGACGGAGTGCATGAAACCTATGGCCTGTTTGTGGACACGCCGGGCAGGGTGACAGCCTTGGCCCATAGAGTACATAATTTTTGCAGTCATGACACAAGAAAAGCTCCCTCACAGGAAGGAACTTTGTCTACAGTCTGAACAGAGGTGACATACTTTGTCACCTCTGTTGGATAAAAATATGGTCTGAATGGAATCAGATCGGTTAGTTTTAATTAAATGTCTGTGTAATCTTCCTGTAATCATTCGGAGACATTCCTATGTAGGATGAAAAAACTCGGTTAAAATATCGTTGGTTAGGATATCCTACTAAATCAGAAATTTCAGTTATTTTTTTATTGGTTTCTTTCAGAAGATGTTTGGATTCCTCAATTCGGAGCTCAGTCAGGATGATGGTAAAGTTTTTTCCTGTATGCTGGCGAATCAATCGGCTTACATAAGAGGGATTACGCTGTACATATTCAGATACACTGGTCAGGCTGATGGATTGATTATAGTTCTGTTTTATATATTTCAGTACCAGTTCAACAATTGTATTGCCATTCGCCTGATACTGGGAATTGACCAGCCTGCACATGGATGTAACAATTGGAAAAAAAGGATTGATAGAATAGCTTTTCCCGATTGTTCTTTTTAATGTACTCAATTCATTAAGGATCTCATCCTTTAATTCATGAATCTGTGTTATTTCCCGTAAGGTAAAGGAAAGGGAAGAAAGTAGGAAGAAAAAGATTTCTTCGCTGATGCTTTTACTTTCTGATAAATCAGATGAAAAGCTATCCAGACATTTTGCCGCTTCCTTGACATTGCCGGCTAAGATCTGTGTAGAAAGGAACTGCGCCTTTTCGTGAAGATTGAACAGGCAGTATGATTTCGTGCTTAAATCATCATAAAATATAATGGAATCGTTAGGGTGATTTTCGTAATGGGACTGACATATCGTTATTTGACGGCGCAGGGTATTCAGATGATTAAAATTATTAGACAGACTACTTATGCTGATCTGAAAAATTACATCATTTTCTTTCAGTTCATTTAGCAGAAGTTCCATATCCTTCATCATGGCATAATTAGAAAACCCGTCGCTTTCTGAAGGGTAAATCCAGTATATCGCATCTCCAATATTATATAGAAGAGCATTGTTGTCCCGCTTTTTATGGCTAATTCTGCCAGATGGGAATAATAGTATTTTTCTTCAATCTGATTAGAAATTGAATCAATGTAAAAATGGCATTTGATAACAACGAGCCGGAAGTCCTTGATATCTATGTGAAGCAGATTTTTCTGCACAAGTAATTGATCTTCAGACATAGGAGAGGACCAGAAAAGCAGCTCCTGTAAAAACTGTTTTTGGATATAAGATTCATTTTCATTGAAGTAGCTACGAAGAACTTCATAGTTACTTTCCTGGCGTCTGTCAGCTTCAAGTTTTGCTATTGCATGGCGTATGCAGGACAATGTTGATTCAGCATCTATAGGCTTTAAAATATAATCAAATACGTTATACCGGATGGCAGTCTGGGCATATTTGAATTCAGAGTAACCTGTAATTATAATCACCAGTATTTTAGGATATGTTTCTTTGACATACTGTGCCAGATCAAGTCCGTTTTTTACCGGCATGCATATATCAGACAGCACGATATCAGGATGATGGGTTTCAATTATATCTATGGCAGTCGGTACCTCAGGTGCACATAAAATATCAGAAAAAGAAAGCGGGCTTTCGGAAATAAGCTGAACAAGTTTTTGACGTTGGATATCTTCGTCATCTACAATTAGTATTTTCATAATAGGTCTCCTCGTATAATAAGTGTATAGCCAGTAGAAAAAAGGGATAGTGAGTGCTATTTCGTTCCCACTCACATTTTTATAATAACATTAGTAAAGAAAATGTACAAGACTACATTAGCCGACTGTTTTCATAAATGCTTCCCTTTCTTTCTGAATCTTATTATATACATTTGAAATGCGTTTTTTATGCTCCGTAATCATTGCAGATTGTTCTTCATCGGATAAATTATCGATATCGGATAAATCCTCGTATGGAGCATCAAGACCAGCTTCGTATTTATCTAAAAGCTCCTCTTTACGTTATACATCATATCCGGTATCACGGCCGCATCAACATTCATCACAGTCTTTACCTCTCCTGTGGTCCGGTCTTTACATTCGTAATCATGTGAACCAAACAGTTTAGCTTCCCCATTACAATAATCACACATAACCTACACCCCCTCCCATATTTTATTTTATAATCTGGTCTGCCTTCTCTGTATCAAGCAGCCATTTTATCTCACTCATTACCCTGTCGATGGTGTCATCATCAATCTTGCAGTTTTGCATTGCTTTTTTGCAGTATGCTTTTAAAATATCGCTAAATGCTCCGCTGTCGAACATTTTAATGATTTTCTTGTCTGTTCGATTTGCAAATGGCTCTAGTGCCCTAATTTCTGCCCTTATCTTTATTATTGCTTAAACACATATAAAATTCAATATATATTGTACAATCCTGAATGATTTTTCTGTGTTTCTTATCTACAAAAATTTTTGAATGATTCTATCTTGTCATAACGCACAAATTCACGTCATGAAATTTGTTATTATTGCCTAGTTGTAATTTTTCATCACAGTGTGCTAAGGTTATATATGTGGGTGGAACGAAATAGTACCCATATCATTCATCTTATTCAATTCACATATCCAATGTGTACCCCAATACCAGTCGGTTGCAAAAGGCTGGTATTTATTTTAAATAAAATTATTTGTTTTTCCTATTTAAAGTGATATACTAAGAGACAGTTACTTTATTTATACTTGTTTCATACAAAAAATTATTGTAACTATAAAAGACATCATACTAAAAAATCATTAAAGCAGCCGATTGCCACTAATCGACTGCTTTAATGTTCTGTTATTTGTTAATTTATGTATATACATATGTATTAATATTGATATACACATGTATATACATTTTAGAGTTTAGAATAAGCAAAGAATAACGATTAATGTTAGTTTTTACCTATAATTTTTTCTTTAAATTCATCAAAAGTCTCAATAGTAGTGCTCTGGCTCTCGAGCAGCCGATGACTTCCGTCTGGTAGGAGTTCCCACGCATCAAATGTTTTTTCCGAATGATCATGGATGAACTGGATATATTTGCCGGATGGAGTGTGGTAGATATCCTTCTTACTTATCTGGTTTAAATCTTTGACCTCTGCATCGCTCATCTTTATTTTCCTCTCTGTACTGATTCTGTAGATTTATCAAGTGCAAATATTTCTTCAATCGGGACTCCGAAATAGTCGGACATATCAAACATGAATTCTGCGGACGGGCAGCATTCGCCCAGCTCAACGCGGCGGATAGTTCGCGGATCATATCCAGTGTCCATGGCAAGCTGCTTTTGGGCGATTTTTCGCTGTGTCCGTATTCCCTTAAGATTATTAATTATTTTCATTTAATCACTTCTTTCGTTATAATTCATTAAAACCGGTAATCTGGTACATCATTAGAATTAATTTTGCCGACCACTTTTCCGAATACATCCAGACGGTCAGACTCTTTTATCTCAATAGGAGAGTATTTGCTGTTTAGTGATACGAGATAGAGTCTGTCTGCATATCTTTTCAGCTTTTTAATATAAGCCTCATTGTTCAGTCCGAATATACCTATCTCACCATCACATAGGGTATCCTGCTGTGATACCCACGCAATCTCTCCGCTGTGAAATTCCGGTTCCATACTGTCACCACTGACAATTACACCATATGATGCTTCATTTGGAATGACAGATGAGTCCATATTGACTGTTGCTTTGGAGCCATCAAGGAACATATTTCCGGTACCGGCAGATACCGGAGTCTCGTATACGTCTATACTGCGCGTAAATGGAAGTATTTCACATATATGTGATTTGTATTTGCCTGAATCGTGTAGCAGCTCGATGTAGTCAAGCACTTTTTCACGTCCGGCAGTATTGAGTCCGTTTACCAGACTGTCCGGATTACTTCCGAAATATGCCTCGTATATATCAGTGACACCCATGATACGGCAGAGCGTGAGGAATATTGTCACGCTTGGCTCAGTGTCGTTTTTCTCCCATTTGGAGATGGCTTTATTGGTCAGGTTAAAGCCCTCGCCTTGAAGCCTTTCTGCAAGCTCGGTCTGTGACCAGCCTAGTCGTTTCCTGTTTGTTGCTATAATTTCGCCAACTGAGTTCATAATCAGCCTCTTTTCTACTATTAATACTTTATCTTTTGAGTCTTGTTCTCCCATATAGTATATATTGCATGAATAAATAAATCAAGCACAATTTCGCCATATAAGAGAAAAGCGGACATAAGTATCTCTTGACAGTCTCTATAATAGAGATATATAATAACACCTGTCGAAAGGAACAAACGTTTGCTTATGGGCGAAAAGAGGTGGGTATGATGGCAGACAGGGTAATACTTCATTCAGATATCAACTGTTGTTATGCTTCGATTGAACATCTGCATCATCCTGAGCTTGCAGGAAAGCCACTGGCAGTAGGCGGTGACCCGGAGGCAAGACATGGGA
>ERZ834722.2213-NODE-2213-length-15983-cov-6.714214_pt1 | contig 15983 bp, 20 predicted proteins | sample MGYA00519576_ERZ834722 | MGnify/ENA primary metagenome ERZ834722 (study PRJEB31850, sample SAMEA3708759) | human gut metagenome | biome: human gut; feature: human-associated habitat; material: faeces | place: China | collected 2014 ...
TCAAAGAGCTCTGCACCCGAATGGCACAGAATGGCTGTGACGTGACCTGTTACAACAGAGCAGGCCATCATGTGAGTGGTGCAGAATATGACGATGCTGGTAAAACGGAGTACGAGGGAATCCGTCAGAAGTCTGTTCCGACCATTGAACGGCGCGGACTTGCTGCAGTCAGCTCCTCCGCATTTGCGGCACTTTATAGTGCATTTGGAAAATACGATGTGGTGCACATCCATGCCGAAGGGCCGGCATGGAGGACGCATGGAAGCCGGAACCGGAACGGAACGGCAGCGCCAAGCGCCTGTCCCTGACCCGGGTGCGCAGCTACATTAGGGAGATGGAAGCGCGTTGCCGTCCGCGGATTGCAATCCCTTTTTCAACAGGCTGTGCCGCCCCTTTTCAGGGGCGGCTTTTTGCTGACCGTCGGGGGAATCTCCCCATGCGGTATGGGAGGGGAGAAACGGCTGCGTAAACCTGTTTACTTGTTGCGAAATGAAACAATGCCTCAAAAACAATGCGCGAACACACAAAAAATCAATAAAAATTTGGGGAATATATGAAAATACTATTGACAATTTTACAATATTGTGTTATATATAGCACATAGAGATTGCGATTCCACAAATAATAATGTTGAATCGCAACAATGAAACAACACAAAGGAGGTACACCATGGGAGGGGAAAGCGTGCAGCTGTCGCAGGCACAGAAGCGCAGAATGGAAGCCATGTCCATGAATATGGGAACGCGGATCGTCTGCGGGTATCTGGCAAGTCTCCTGTTTCTGGGGATCAGCCTGTATCTCGCCGTGACATATCACACCTCCGGTGATCTGCAGAGCTTCTGGTGCTATCTGGCACTGGCGGCTATCTGCCTGACGCTGGACGTGCTGGTAACGATCAATCTGCTTCGCACAATCCATGGGCGTGGTAAAAGAAGGAGGAAAAACTCATGATCCACTATGTACTCGCCAGTCACGGAAACTATGCCCGGGAGGCACTGAACTCCGCAAAAATGATCTGCGGAGAGGACACAGATCGGATGAACCTGCTGTCCGTACAGGATGACGGCGACGGAATCGACCGCTTTGGTACAGAAGCGGCGGCACTGGCGGAAAACCTCCGTGGGGAACCGGTGCTGATTATGGCGGATCTGTTTGGCGGCAGTCCTTTTATGACGCTGCTTTCCGCCTTCCGGGACACGGAGTATGTGTGTCTGACCGGTTTTAATCTTGCCATGGTGATTCAGATGCTGCAATATGACGGGGATGATCTGCATGAACTGGCGGAGGACATTGCCTCCATCGGGAAGGACGTCAGTATTCGCCTGATTCCCAAAATTATTCCGGAGGAGGAGCAAAATGATTAAAGCGTTTCGTGCGGACGACCGCCTGATTCATGGACAGGTTCAAACCCAGTGGATCTCCACGTATGGTGTGAACCGGGTGATGATCATTGACAGCAATGTAGTCAGGGATCCCATCAATGTTCAGATCCTGAAGCTGGCAAAGCCTGCCGGGATCGATCTCGTGATCTGCGATGAGGAGAAGGCAATGAATCTGATTGCAAAGGATGCGGCACAGCCTGCCGCCAGGACTTTTGTGATCTTCAAAACCATTGAGACAGCCTGCCGGATGCAGCGCAGGGGACTTTCGATCCCTTCCATCATCGTTGGCCCCTGCTCCTCCAAGGCAGGCGCAGTCCAGATGGGAAAAAATACCTATTTTACCGAGAAGGAGCTTGCGGCAGCGGATGAGCTGACGGAGCACGGCACGGAAATTGCGTTCCAGCTGCTGCCGAACGAACCGAAAACGCTCTATCGGGATGTACGGAAGAAATAAAGCCCGATAGCGGTGGAATTCTACTGATTTTCTGTCCGCTCTGGAAGTGCGTGCACGGGCCCTGCGTGTGCTTCGCGGGCGGACTGAAATAACGTGAGAACGTAGAAAAAAGAAAAATAAGGAGGAAATATGAGTATTACAGTTTTACAGGCACTGCTGATCACGCTGTTTTGCATCATCTCCAATCTGATGTTCCCTCTGCTTGGCGATATTGGCGGTTACTTCGGTCTGGGTCGTCCCCTGATTGCGGGTACGATCACGGGCCTGATTCTCGGCGACGTAAAGACCGGCATGATGATCGGCGCCAGCCTGAACGCAGTGTACATGAGCTCTCAGGCAGTCGGCAACGTAATGTCCACGGATGTAACCATGGCCGGTTACATCGCCACGGCGCTTTCCATGGCGGGCAGTAATGATCCGGCCATGGCGCTGGCACTGTCCATTCCCATTGGCTTGTTCGGCTCCATGCTCTTTACCATGCAGAACGCGGTCTGCGTGTTCTTTTCCCATAAGTGCGACGAGTACGCCGCAAAGGGACAGGTCAAAAAGATGTGGCTGGTGGGAATCGGAATCCCGCTGGTGGTGTTCAACGTGATCCGGGCAATCCCCACGTTCCTGATCGTTTACTACGGATCCCAGTACAGCTCCGTGGTGGAGGGCCTGATGCCCGATTGGCTGAATAACGCCATGGGGGTTGTGGGCGGTATGCTTCCTGCCGTAGGTATGGCACTGCTACTGAAGGTCATGCTGAAGAAGAAATCTCACTGGTGCTTCTTCCTGATCGGTTTCCTGGCATACTCCGTGTTCGGAATTTCCGCGGTTACCCTCACCATTCTTGCCATCTGCCTGGCTGTGATCATTGACCAGACGAAAGCGCACAACGGTCCTTCCGCCGGAACGGACGACCTTGCGCCCCTTGAGTAAGGAGGATGAAGCTATGTCGATTAAGGAAAACTCCATCATTACCAAAAAGGATCTGCGGAAAAACTGGCTCACCTGGCTGAGCATCTGCTGCCTGAGCAATAACTGGGAGCGTATGCAGAACATTGACTACGCCGTTTCCATGGCACCCATTCTGAAAAAGCTGTACCCCGATGACAATGAAAAATTTTCCGAGAGACTGTCCAGTCATATGGAATTTTTCAACACCCAGCCTACTGCCGGGTTGCCTGATCAACGGCATGGTCATTGCCATGGAAGAAGAAAAGGCCATGGGCAAGGACATTCCCGATGAGGCAATCACAAACCTGAAATCCAGTATGATGGGACCTCTGGCAGGTATCGGCGACTCCGTCATGAACTCTCTGATCGAAGTTGTGCTCATGAGCATTGCCATGACCTTTGCCTTCCAGGGAAACCTCTTTGGACCCGTTTTCTATCTGGTCACCTGGGTCGCCGCTTCTCTGATCATTTCCTGGTTCCTGATCAACCGGGGCTATAAGCTGGGTATCAACTCTCTGTCCGTCATGTCGGACTCGGTTATGGGACGCCTGGTGGAAGCTTTGACTCAGATCGGTCTGATGGTCATCGGCGGCCTGTCCGCAACCTATGTTGCCGTCAGCACTCCGCTGGTCATTGCGGGCTCCGGCGGTGCGGACGACACCGTAGTGCAGGCGATTCTGGATAATATCCTGCCGAATCTGCTGCCTCTGGGACTGGTGGGTCTGTGCTACTGGCTCATGACGAAGAAAAAGTGCAGCCCCATTGTGCTGATCCTCATTCTCTTTGTCCTCGGCACCGTGCTGTCTGTGTTGGGCATTCTGGGATAAACCAATTTCATCCATCGGTGAGGAGCTCCGTCAGCGGAACTCCTCCCGATTCGCAAAAAAGGAGAATATGTATGTTTCTTGAGATTTATAAGGATACCAAAGAGTTGGGCGATGCCGAGGCCCGGAGAATCGCGGCGCTTTTGAAGAAGAAGCCCGACGCACTGCTCTGTCTCGCCGCGGGGCAGTCGGCAATCTGCGTCTATGAGCGGCTGATTGAAATGTACAGGGCCGGGGAAGTGGATTTCAGCAAAACACGGATCGTCGGACTGGACGAATGGTGTGATTACCCGGCCTATGAAGGCAGTGCCAGATGGATTCTGGATACTACCTTCTTTAATGGCATCAATCTGGACCGCAGCCGGATGCGGATGTTCAACTCTAATCCCGCCGATCCGGAGAAGGAATGCCGGGAAATCGAAAAATACATTGACGACAACGGGAAAATTGACTACATGATTCTGGGCGTGGGCATGAACGGCCATGTGGCGCTGAACGAGCCTGGCGTAGATCTGACGCTGGGTGCGCATGTGGCGACCCTTGCCAACAAGACCCGGGAGGTATCCTCCAAGTACTTTGAAAACGGCACTCCCGTGACCCTGACCCGGGGCCTGACGCTGGGCTATAAAAACATCTTTGAAGCAAAGGATCTGGTAGTGATCCTGAACGGAGCCCATAAGGCCCCCATTGTGAAGAAGTTCATGGAGACCCCCATTTCCAACGAATTCCCGGTTACCAATATCAAGCGCAGCCCCATTGCCCGGGTGGTGATGGATCAGGCAGCGGCATCTGACATTTACAGGGTGTGAGAAACGGTATGGAAAACTTTGAGTTCTACAACCCCTGCCGGATCCTGTTCGGCGACGGAAAGCTGGACAGGCTGGGGGAACTGATCCGGGCATATTCCGACAATATCCTGCTGGTTTACGGAAAGAGCAGCATTCGGAAAATGGGCCTTTATGATGAAATTGTCACTATTTTGAACCGGGATGGAATCCGCTTTACCGAAATCAGCGGCGTGGAGGCCAATCCCAAGATGGATCTTGTCTATCAGGGCATTGCCATCGGAAGAGAGAAGCAGATCGGCTTTATTCTGGCAGTGGGCGGCGGAAGCGTCATTGATACCGCAAAGGCAATTGCCGTGGGCATTCCTTACTCCGGAGATGTGTGGAATGTGCTTCAGCGTTATGAGACGGCGACCCGGTCTCTACCCATCGGAACCGTTCTGACGGCAGTTGGCTCCGGCTCTGAAATGAGCAACAGCTGTGTGATCACCAAAATGCCGGAAGGGCTGAAACGAAGCTTTGACAGTGAGATCAACATTCCGAAGTTTTCCATTCTGGATCCGCACTATACCTTCTCCGTGTCTCCCAGGCAGACCGCCTGTGGGTCAGCGGATATCCTGTCCCACTTGATGGAACGGTATTTTACTCAGGTGAAGCAGGCGGATGTGACGGACCGGATGCTGGAGGGACTGATGCAGACCGTGATTCTCTATGCGCCCAGAGCCATGGAGCATCCGGAGGATTATGATGCCCGGGCAGAGCTGATGTGGGCGGGAACGCTGGCACAGAACGGATTGCTGAACACCGGACGGATCGGGGACTGGGCGTGCCACGGGATCGAGCATGAGATTTCCGGGGAGTATGATATTCCCCACGGCATGGGACTTGCCATGATTACCGGCTCCTGGATGCGCTATGTATATTCCAGCTATCCGGCACGATTCACCCAGTTTGCCCGCCGGGTCTTTCATGTGGATTATCCGGATTATGACGAGGAGCATATCATTCAGGAGGGCATTTACCGGCTGGAGCAGTTCTTTATCCGGCTGGGACTGCCTGTGTCCACGGCGCAGCTGAATATGTCCCATGAAGTGATGGAGAGGCTGGCAGAACAGGCCGTCTATAAATCCCCCACCAAAGGACGGTTCCGTAAGCTGACAAAGGAGGATCTGGTGAAGATTCTGGAGATGGCTCAGGGAAACTCGTAAGTTCCCCTTGTTTTTCCACGGAATCGGAAGTATAATCAGAGCAAAGAGAAAACAGGGAGAGTCAGGATGCTTCAGAATGAACGAAAGCAGTATATTCTTGAGCTGATCAACCGGGACAGAATTGTGCGTGCCGCGGATCTTGTAGAGCGGCTGGGCGTGTCCATGGAAACCATTCGCCGGGATCTGGAGGAGCTGGAAAAGGCCGGAAATCTGCGCAGAGTCTACGGCGGGGCGGTTCTGGGCACGATTTACAGTCCGGAACCCTCCTACTATAACCGGGAGGTGACCCACGCAGCCCAGAAACGAGCAATCGCCGCCGCGGTGTATAACCTGATCGAGGACGAAGACACCCTGTTTCTGGACGGCGGCACGACCCTGATGGAGGTGGCGCGCTGCATTGCGGCCGGGAACAAGCGGGTCACCGTCATCACCAACGCCGTCCAGCTTTCCTGCGAGGTGGTCAAGAATGAATTTTGCGGCGCGATTCTGCTGGGCGGTGCCCTGACCCGGGGAGAGCCCCTGACCTCCGGTGCCATTGCCAGCAGCGATCTGATGCACTTTCATGCAAACAAGATCATTCTGGGTGCGGCGGGCGTGTCCCTGCGCTATGGCGTTACGGACCATTCCTTCGTGATCGGCTCTCTGAAGCGGGAAATGATCAGTCGGGCGGATCAGGTGATCTGTGTGGCGGATTTCAGTAAATTCAACCAGACCGCCGCTAACTGCATTTGCCCGACCTCCAATCTGAACGTACTGGTAACGGATTGGCTCACGGATGATGCCGTGTGTGGACAGTACACCTCCGCCGGGGTTCGGGTCATCAAGGCACCGGAACCAAGAAGCTTCAATTTGTAACAAAAATTTCCCGCCGGACTGATTCCGTTGAACCAGTTCGGCGGGGCCTTTTTATGTGGTTATATCCCAACACGGCATTTTTCCGGAACAGTTTCACGGCGCCTGTATGTCAGGGCTGTTCCGGGTTTTCCTCCGGGGCGGCTGCCGCCTCTGCCTTTGCTTTCTCCGCGGCTGCCAGCCGGTTGACTGCCAGCTTTGCCGGGTCGTGGGGGCGGAAGTGCTGCACGAGGAGAACGGCGGTGGCAGCGATACAGCTGACGGCGGCCAGTACCTGACTGACCCGGAAGGGACCCCAGTACAGGCTGTCCATCCGCAGTCCCTCGATCATGGTTCTGCCGAGGCCATACCACGCGCAGTAGCCCAGCGCAATTTCTCCGTCGTACTTCTTTTTCTTCGACAGGAAGTGCAGGATCACGAAGCCGATGAGATTCCACCCGGATTCATACAGAAAGGTGGGGTGGTAGTATTCCGTCACGCCGGTGACGGTATTGTAAAGTCCCATGCGGGTGAAGCCCTCCGTGGCGGCGCCGAAGGCCTCCCGGTTGAAGAAGTTGCCCCAGCGTCCCATGGACTGCCCAATCAGAAAGCCGAGGCTCACAAGATCCAGCAGGGCAGGGAGGGAACACTTTTTGATTTTGCAGAACAGCGCCACGCCAATGGCCGCGCCCAGCACGCCGCCGTAGATGGCAAGCCCACCCTCCCAGATGTACAGCACGGAAATGGGGTTATTTTTATACAGGGACCAGGAGAAAGCGCAGTAGTACGCCCGGGCGCAGAGAATGGTGAAGGGAGTGACCCACAGGACGCCGTCCAGCAGGGTATCCTCGTCCAACCCGGCCTGACGGCTGCGCTTGCAGGCGTAGTATACCGCCAGCATCAGCCCGCAGGCAATGATCAGCCCGTAGAAGTGGATATACAGCGGCCCGACGGAAAATCCCCGGGGCGGGTTCAGACTGATCCCCAGAGCGGGAAAGGAAATTACGGAATAATTGGCGGGATTCATAAAAAGACCTCCTGAGGAAAGTGAAAAATAACTGCGGTGCCGAGAGCCGTGTTATATTGCGGGTTCGGCCACAGAATCAATAACGGACAGGGCACAGCGGTCCGGCTTTACCACCCGGGCAAGGAAGGCAAGAACCTCTTCCGGGGTGATATCCTGATAGATGGCAGGGAAGCGGAAGTAATCGAAGCCCGCAAAGTGGTAGGCACACAACCGGAAGCAGGTGCCGTCGAAGCTGTCCAGTCCCTTGATCCGCCGCCCCAGGGCACTGCGCTTCATGCGGAGAAAATAGTCCGCCCCGATGCCTTCCCGGAGCAGTGCCTCCGCCCGGCTCAGAACAGCTTCCCGCACCCGTTCCGGCTCCTCACTGTCGCCGGAGCACAGCAGCATGGCGCAGCCGTCGGCGCAGTCAAGGCCACCGCCGAAGGAGCTGTCGATGATGCCGGATTCGTACATTTGCAGATACAGTTAAGCCCTACAAGGCTCAGATCGGTTCGATACCGACTGAAAGCCTTGTAGGGCTTATTTTTTTGTTTTTTTCAAATTTATTTGTGAAAAATGTTGTCCAAGACTTGACATCGGCCGGAAAGGACTGTTTTCCGAAATATACGAAGCAGTTTCTAAACCATTATTACGATACGAATGAAATTTTTTAGAGGAGAGAGTCAGATGAAGAAAAATGGTGAAATAAAAGTGTGCTTGGTGGGTTCATCTGGCGGCCATTTGACCCACCTTTATATGTTAAAACCATTTTGGAAGGATAAAAATCGCTTTTGGGTGACCTTTGACAAAGAAGATGCTAGAAGTCTTTTGGAGGGAGAAAAGGTCTATCCTTGCTATTTCCCGACAAACCGCAGTATTAAAGCACTCATCAAAAATACAAAAATTGCGTGGGATGTGCTGCATAAGGAAAAACCAGACCTAATCATTTCCTGCGGTGCGGCGGTTGCAGTTCCGTTCTTCTATATCGGAAAAATGATGGGGGCAAAACTGGTCTATATTGAAGTCTTTGACCGAATTGATAAGCCGACAATGACGGGAAAGATGGTTTATCCGATTGTGGACAAGTTTGTTGTGCAGTGGGAAGAGCAGAAAAAGGTCTATCCGAAAGCGGTCAACCTCGGAAGCATTTTCTAAGTAGAGGTAAGAAGTAATGATTTTTGTGACGGTAGGAACGCATGAGCAGCCATTTAATCGACTGATTCAAAAAGTAGACGAACTAAAACACGATGGAAGCCGCAAATATTCACCGATGCACTACATGAAAAAACTTGCAACTGTTCTGAAAATGGAAAAATATGATGTGATTCATGTAAATGGTAATAGCTCAACGATGGCGATGGAGTTGGTAACTGCTAAGCTGGTCGGCGTACCATCAAGAATTGCGCATGTTCACACAACGCGAAGCAAATACCCTTATGCAAATGTTGTGCTTCATCCGATTTTTGCTACGTCATATACCACAGCATTAGCGGTGTCCAAGCAAGCCGGAGATTGGCTGTATGGAAAAAATTACACACTTTTGAATAACGCAATCAATACCGCTAAATACAAATTTAATGTTGATGTTCGCGAAAAGATGCGAAAAAAATACGAATTGACAGGGAAATTTGTGATTGGAACTGTGGGAAAGTTAAACCCCCCTAAAAACCATATTCATCTATTGCAAACCTTTGCCGAATATAGCAAGAAGGATGAAACTGCAATGCTTGTAATTGCCGGAGGTGGAGAGCTGGAGCAGCATCTAAAAGCTAAAGCAGCAGAATTGGGCGTAGCCAGCAAGGTGATTTTCCTTGGAATGTACAGTGACATTGCCGGAATTCTTCAGGCGTTTGATGCTTTTGTTTTTCCGTCGTTATTTGAGGGACTGGGGTTGGCAATTATTGAGGCGCAGGCAGCAGGACTGCCGTGCGTTGCGTCAACAGCAGTGCCGCAGGAAACAAATGTTACACCTTATATAAGCTATTTGGATTTGGATTCCGATACAGCAGTATGGGTAGATAAGATTGCTGAGACAAAAGTTCAAATGCTGAATACAGATAGATTAAGCATATCTGAAAAAGCTAGGGAATGTATCCGAGAACACGGGTATGAAATAAGTTGTGAAGCCGAAAAATTAGAAAACATTTACAATTCATAAAGAGAGGAATAGTTCGGTGACAATATTTGGAATATTATGGATGCTATTGATTGTAATTTGCATGTTTTCTAGTTTTGAAAATATAGCAGCATTGACAATTATATCAGCAACTATTCAGTGTTCAAATGTTCTGGTATTGAATGGATCTGGAATAGGACCACAGGTTATTACATCTATTGCATTTATTCTTAGGGTATGGCTGTCCCGTCGAAATTTTAAAATAACTTTATATCGGCAGAAGATAGAATTAATCATCGGCGTTACCTTTTTGAATCTATCAGTTCTGCTGTCATCAGTGGTTAATTCTGTTTTATCGAAGAATTTTGCGCGAATGGCTCAGTTGTATGTTTATGCCTTTTGCTTCTTCTCAATGTTTTATGTGGGAAAATTTGTATCAGATAATTTTATATATTGGCTGATTCGAAAACTTACGATTGCTCTTTTAGTTATAGGATTATTACAGCTTTGTATTACAACAGGAATATTTCCACGTTTTTCAATTGTAAGGGAACTTTTGTATAACGATACAACGTCAGATGTGATTTATTATACAAGAAATAATTATTTTCGGATTTTGTCTACGTACATGGAGCCATCATATTTTGCAGGGTTTGCAGTAGGAAGTTTTTATTACTTTTTGTCATATAGAGAAAAACGAAAAGAAAATATATGCCTTTTGGTAGGACTTCTGATAGAAATACTGTTGACGTTTTCATCATCTGCATTCGTTGCATTGGTTTTTGCAGGCATGATTTTTTTGGCATCTTCGAAAGAGAAAAAACTGAAATTTGAAATTATAATGGCATCCGTAGTTGGCTTCGCAATAATGTACTTGTTCTTTTTTGATGTTTTGGATCTGGTGATATTTTCTAAAGCATCATCTGGTTCTGGCGTAGCAAGACATGGCTGGAATGTGATTGCAATGAGAGAATTTAATACATCGCCATTTTGGGGTGTCGGATACAAAATGTCCCGCGGAAGCAGTATTATTTACACAATTCTTTCAGAACTTGGCATTTTAGGAATGATTGTCTATACAATATTAAATTTTATTGTTTGTGCTGCCGATATTAAGTGAAAAAAGAAAAATGAGCGATGCGCAGAAAGGCCTGCGGTTTGCAATTCTTTCTGTTGTATTGACGCAGCTGATTGCTGTTCCTGACGTGGATATATGTACCTATTGGATGTGGATGAATCTGTTGGCGTTGTGTGTTGCATCAGAGCATGAAGCCAAAAGGAGCTTAAATGAATCAGAATAAGTTTATAAAAAATTTGTCGTTTGCACTTTTTGCGCAAGTGATTTCTTTGATGTCTAGCTTTTTTGTGCAATTTTTTGCGCCCAAAGTTTTGTCAGTAGAAGAATATGCGTATTGGCAGTTGTTCTTATTTTATGTTTCTTATATCAACATTAGCCGTATAGGAATTATTGATGGAATTTATTTGAAGCTTGGCGGAAAAAGCCGTGATGAACTTGATTGCGAAACACTAAAGACAAAGTGGCTTATTTTTCTGGCAAAGAATGGCGCAAATCCAACGGCTGCGTACCGAGAAAAATCAAGTTTTCCAGCCTGTGAAGAAAGATACGGATAATTTGCAAGCCGTGATGAATACGGTGGGAGAAGCTGGCGATGTGATGCACCTGTCACAGAATGTGGTGGAAACCTTTATTGACCGCATCGAGGTTTTCAACGATGAGCGCGTGAAAATTCGCTTTACATTTGAGGATGCATTGAACAGTTATGAGGAAAAGTAAGTGCAGCGATTTCTTGATTTAAGGTAAATACAGAATTTCAGAAGCAAAAAATCGAAGGCTCGCGTAAACCACAAACAGCACCCAGGAGAATTCGAGGGTGCGTCTGCAGCTTATGCGGGCCGTTTTATTTTGTGCTTTTTACTGCGAAATAATGTTAAACTCCAAGGCTGACAAGAGTGGCCTTTAACTCCTTTGCCATGCGGATAATGACAGTCTGTTCAGTTTCATTACAGTCCAACAGCAAGCGATGAATTTCAGAGTTTGCTGAGGAAGATGAATATTCAAGACAGTCGAGCAAAAGCTCATCCGCGGAAACGGATAACGTGTTGGCAATTTTGACAAGAACAGAAAGGCTTGGAGCCTTTGTGCCATTTTCGATTTGGACAATGTATTCACGACTGCAGTTGACTTTTGCGGCAAGAACTTCTTGCGTCAGATTCGATTTTGAACGGTAGAAGCTGATTCGTTTTCCTAGAGAAGTGCGATTTACGGACATATAGTGATCTTCCTTTCAAATGCCCGCATAAGATACTTTAATTATTTGACTTATGGAGAAATGAATCAAGAGGAACAAAAGAGGCAATTTGCATAGAAGTCAGAATTCTTATTTTTCCCCTCTATACATACAACAATCGACATTCAATATTAGGTGACAACTTTTTTGAAATTTTTTATCAACAAAAATCGATAGCTTAGGAATATAATATAACAAAAACGCATAAGCTCTGTTTAAAACAAAAACTTATGCGTTAACTGCTGATTTTTATACTCCCATAGCTCAAATAAATCAGCGGTTTTCGCACAAGAATTTGAGAATTTACAAAAATAATTTTCATAGACAAGACGTCCCTTCTTTGTCTGTTATTATTTTAATACACTAAACCTGATATTGTCAATAAAAATATTGCAGAATGACAATTGATTGTCACTCTGCATTAGATTTACTTGGTCAAAAATATATATCTGCTATTTTTTGTTATGATGCTTATGTATTTCCCCATACACTCAATTTCTCCATAACCTGTAGTCAGACGAAAGTTCTTTTTATCAGTCAGCATTATAAACCGTTTGTTTGGATTTTTATGCTGACTTTCACCTATATAAATCAAACGCTGTTGAAAACTCTGTTTTCAAGCTGTAAAAGCACCGCCGGTATGACGGTTATTCCTGCCTTGCCCAAAACCGTATGCTTTGCCGACGGTTTTAAGGCTCGGCGCGCCCAAAGGGGCGGCTTTTTGATGATAAAAAAAATCACAATTCCAAATCTTCCTTTTCATCACCTCCCTGCAAGCCGTATTTTTCAAAATCCATCGTCATCTCAATTTCACGCTGTCTGTCAAGATCAGTCGGTGTTTTGCCCTTTCTGATTTCGGTTAAATCGGTATTAAAATCGTTAAGGCGCGGCGTGTGCAATGCACATTTATAGCCTTTTTCGGAGTAGGCTTTTATAGCCCTTTCGGCGGCAAGCTGCCCCCAATTCGCAAGCTCACCCTTTTGATTTCGAGCAAGATAATCATTATCGAGGGCAAACACAAGCTTTTTAATTTCGGGATGCCATTCAAGATAACGGTCGAGGGCTGCCATACTCAGACAACCGACAGAAAGCCTGTGGTCTTGTCTCCAATCCGTATTACCGAACATTTTTGTAAGCGTTGCGTGGCTCATAAGGTCTATCGGAGCCTCTGTAATAATTGCCAAATCACTTTTGCCCTCAACAAAAAACGGATAACTCTTGTCCGAGTTATCCGCGTCACGCTTATACTTACTATTAGGGTAGGTGGAACGCATTGAACAATACCTTGCCGTTCCGTCACGGTCATAGCCGACAAACACGGCGTTACTGAATTCAGCCTCCTGATACACCTTCTTTTCATTCATAAGAGCCGATACTATTTGAGAATCAACACCCCTTACAGACACTAAATACCAATATACCCGTTTGAAATTTTGCGCTTTATCGGGCAGCGTCACGATCCGATGCGGTTCAGGCGCATACGCCTTTTGCTCGGCTTGATAAATAACATAATCCTCATTCAAAAGCTTTCCGACAGCCTCTCCGAACGGCATACCTTCTTGGTGCATCACAAAACTGATTGCTCCGCCTTCTTTATGCCTTTCATCAGAAGTGTGATGATAAAAACAGTTTTCATTCGGAAAGATATACAGCCCACCGCTTTTCTTTAGGTGTATAGCGTTTTTACCGCCTTTTTCTGTTTCATACCCATATTGTTTTGCAAGCATAAGAAGATCCACGCTGTTTGCCCTTTTTATTTCCTCATCCGTAAAATGACGGTAGGTTACTCCGCTTTGTCGCAACTATATCACCTCACAGTTCTTCCTCGGCGGCTTCTTGCTCCTCAAACATATCAGGTTCAGGGGTATGGTCAATGTGAAATTTATCTTCTTCGGGTACCAGACGGAGCGTAAGCCCTGTTTCCCATACAACCTCTATCTGCCCAATATCATCAATGTGCTGAATAACGCCCTTTGTACCGGGCGGTAGGTCATTTTTACGCAATTCATCACTTAATTCATCCAACACAACTCTCGATCCTACAGCGTACATATGCCTTGCACATTCTCCGAGTGACGAACTGTATGAGCCTGTGGATTTCAAGCTACCGTCCTCGGTATAATTTTCAGGCTGTGCAACGGGTGTATGCCAACCGAAAAGGCTACCGCAATACATCGCTTCTTCCATAGCCTTTGTAATACCCAGCCTTGCATTGAGCATATCGGCAAGTTGACGGTTTTTTGCGGTATCGGTAGTAGAGTTGTTTGCAGGGTAATATCCGCTTTCTTCAGCGTGAATAACAATCAATTCTCCGGTGGTTTTTACTACGCTGTAGCAATAAGATGGCCAACGCTTATTATCCCTTTGCGGAAAATATTTCGCATTGTTTTCTTCCATACGCTCGGCAAATTCGCAAATATGCCACGTGTGTCCCTGACTTTGAAAATGGTAGTCATCTACATAATGGCAGGGCTTTTCAACCACTTCGCCATCATCACGGACAATCACCAGCGTTCCACCGTCAGGAAGTGAAAAAAGATTGTTATAGCAACTGTCTATAAAGCGTATTACTTTTTCATCAGAGTTCGGCATCTAAATCTTCCTCCGTTTCATCAGTAAATACATTTTCGCCATTAACTGCTGTGTTTGTTACACAATTTTCAGGCGCAACATAAACCCAATATCCTTTTTCGTCCATCTCAACATCTTCAATATTGTCTTGGTCTAAAAGCATATCTACAAACAGCTTATTATCAAAATTATCGACAATCCCTGTAGAATCTTCAAACGCATCATATGGAATAAAATACTTTCCGTCTTTTTGTTCGGAAAATATCTTCATCAGGTAGTTTTCTATTTCGTTTACCATATTCATTACGAAACTTTTAAGTGATGGGCAAACGCTGAAAGCATTAAGCACTCTGTCCCAATCGTTGTTTGCAGAGATTGGATTTTGCAAAACTGCATCGGGATATACGGCGTGTTCGGCTGCATAAGCTTTGATTTTTTCTACCAATTCATCATCCATTTCAAAGCCCTCAACCAACTTGCCGTCTGCACCGAAGCACAGAGCCTCATTGATAATAAAATCGTAAAGTTCTGCATTTACCCATTTGTTATTCATATCATCCGTGCAGACTAAATTTCCTTTTTCATCAAAGGCTACGGTCATATCGTCCATTTTCATAGCACGGAATAATCTGTCAAGGGTATTAAGTTCTTCGTCCCTGCGGTCTGCAACGCTGTCATCATACATCTTTTCTTCAAATGCTTTTTGCTTTGGGACAAGCACTTCCATAAGCTCCTCACGGTATTCCATATCACAGATGCGGTCAATAAAAATACCAAAGGTATTAAGGACTTCCTCTCCGTCAGGGGTAAATACCCTTAAATCTCCAAATCGTCCCTGATCGCAAATAAAGGCTGCAACTTCATTTACACCGTGTAGTTCCTTTCTTTCATCATCAGATACACCTATAAGGTGCGGATAATTTGATATTCGGCTCATTTTTATACCTCCAAATCTTGTTCGTTATCTTCTGTATTATCAAAGTCATATTCCGCATAAAACTCTCGCAAGTCAAATCCGGCTTTTGTGATTTCTTCATCACTCATTCCGAGTGTGGTGTGCAAATGCTCATAAAGCTCTGCACCTCGGTAATCATTTGCAACTGACATAAGCGCTTTATCCAAAATCAAGCGTAATCGGTCATCGGGAATACCTTTCAACTGTTCGCCTGTTCCCAAGCTCTCATATTCGGAATCCTCCATATTGAGCCAGTTATAAACCTTTTCAATTTCACTTGACATATTGGCATATCCGTGTTCAATTACGGCTGTTTCTTCTATATAACCGTAATCTAAATTTGCGGAAGATATTTCGCCGCGCTTAAAATCCTCTCTCATAAGATTAAAGCCTTTTTGTTTTGCATACCCTTTATAATCCATATTGCCGTGCAATACTTCGTTGCCGATAATAGCATAAAGGGTTACTTTATCGGCGGCTACTCGATGGCCGGACTGTTCGCCCTCTGGAGCGCCTTTCAGACGGAGGTTTTCTCCGGGGCGGCGGCGGCTTCGCCGTCCATGTGGTTCCCGGGACTCGAGAAATATATGCGCGGAAGCG
>ERZ834722.2227-NODE-2227-length-15866-cov-7.237177_pt1 | contig 15866 bp, 8 predicted proteins | sample MGYA00519576_ERZ834722 | MGnify/ENA primary metagenome ERZ834722 (study PRJEB31850, sample SAMEA3708759) | human gut metagenome | biome: human gut; feature: human-associated habitat; material: faeces | place: China | collected 2014 ...
ATTTTTATTTCGGCCGCAATCTGGACTACGAATTTTCCTACGGCGAGCACGTGACGATCATGCCGCGCAACTATCCCATCCGCCTGCACAGCGGCGCGCTCGACCGGCATCATGCCATGATCGGCATGGCGCATATCCAGGATGACTACCCGCTTTATTATGATGCGGTCAACGAAAAAGGGCTGTGCATCGCGGGGCTGAACTTCGTCGGCAACGCGGTGTATCCGCCGGTGACGCGGGGCGTGGCCTCGGTCGCGCAGTACGCGCTCATCCCATGGCTGCTCGGCACGTGCGCCAACATTGCCGAGGCGCGCAGTGCGCTCGCGCGCGTGGTCATCGACGGCACGCCCTTTGCTCCCGAGCTGCCGTGTGCGCAGCTGCACTGGCTCGTTGCCGACCGCAGCGGCTGCATCGCGGTCGAGGCCACGGCGGACGGCCTGCACGTTTACGATGACCCTGCCGGCGTGCTGACGAACAACCCGCCGTTTCCGCAGCAGATGGCTGCGCTGCGCAATTATACCCGCCTGAGCGCCAGCCAGCCGCCGGCAGATTTCTGCGGCGTGCCGGTCACGCTCGACAGCCGCGGCATGGGTGCGCTCGGTCTGCCGGGCGACCTGTCATCGCCCTCGCGCTTTGTGCGCGCGGCGTTCGTGCGCGCCAACGCCCGTTCGGAGCGGACCGAGGACGCCAACGTCAGCCAGTTTTTCCACATCCTCACGAGCGTGGAGCAGCAGCGTGGCTGCTGTGAGCTGGACGACGGTCAGTTTGAGATCACGCTCTATTCCAGCTGCTGCAACGCGGATCAGGGCATCTATTACTACACGACCTATGATAACCGCCAGATCACCGGCGTGAAGCTCCACGCAGCCGACCTCGACAGTGCGCGGCTCACGGCGTATCCGCTCGCGGACACACAGCAGATCCGCTGGGAAAACTGAATCCAAACGCATGGAAAGACCGGGGCATCCGCTGGGATGCCCCGGTTTTCACAAGAGCAGATGCCGCGCATTTGCGCGGCATTGGGTCAGGTTTTGGCTTTTTTCTTTCTCGGCTTTGGCAGCGGGGTGCACGCCGCAAGCACGGGGATGAGCACGTCGAGCAGCGCGGCGTTGTCGATGTCGAGCATGTAGTGCGGCCGCGCGCCGTCATAAGGCGTGCCCGTCCCAGCGTCAGAGAGCAGCGCCGCCGTTTCCGGCAGGCACTTGACAAAAACCGTATTGTCGCACACGAGCAGGATCGGCTTGTCGTCAAGATAGACCATTGCGTCGCCGAACATTTTCCGGTACCGCACGGCGCCGAAGCGCGCGATCTGTTCGCAGACGAAGGTGAGATATTCTTCCGATGTGGCCATATGTGTACCTCCCTGATGTTTGCGCAATTATAAAGGATTTGCGCCCCGTCTGTCAACGCAGTCTGCCGGTCGGCAGAAAAAATTCTGCGATCCGGACACTGCATCTTGACAGCGCGGCTCTGTCCCGGTATAATTTACACATCGCACGGTGTCCCGGCCGTGCAGGTGCTGCGCAGCGGCGCGTTTTTTTGAGCCTTGAGTTAGATGGCACTAACCTGATTGCATGTTTTTGGGATGCGGCGTCAGATCAAGCTGACGGTATGTCCTTTTTCTTTGTCATATGATTAGATACATCTAACCGACGCGGAAAATCCGTGCCATCCGCGCGGCAAGACGACCGGGAATCTTCACATGAAAGGAAAGGTGTTTGAACGAACATGAAGCAAACTGCAACCAGATCCATGCCGAAGCTGCTGAGCTTGCTGCTCTGCTTTGCCATGGTATTCTCTCTGCTGGCGCTGCCCGCACAGGCGGCAAAGGCGGATGCCTCGAGCGTCGACGGCACGTACACCGGTACGGGCACGGGGCGCAACGGGGATATTACGCTGTCCGTGACGATTGCGGACGGTAAGATCACACAGATCGAAAACGTTTCCAACAAAGAGACGCCGAAATACTGGGCGGAGGCGGTCAAGCTGTTTGACAGCATTCTCGCCGCCAACGGCACGGACGGCGTGGACGCCGTCTCCGGCGCGACTCTGAGCAGTGACGGCATCCTTGAGGCGGTGGACGATGCGCTGGCGAAGGCGTCCACGCAGCTCTCCGGCAGCGGCACGGAGGCGGATCCCTATGTGATCTCCAGCGCCGCGCAGCTGCAGGCGTTTGCGGCGCTGGTCGATGCGGGCAATACCTACGCCGGTCAGTATGTGGCGCTCGGCGCGGACATTGACCTCTCCGGCGTCGACAACTGGAATCCCATCGGCGCAGAGGCCAAGAGCGACACCTGCCTCGACAAGCTCTTTGCCGGTACGTTCGACGGCCGCGGTCACACCGTCTCCGGACTGAAGATCCGGGTGGCGGACGCTGCGAGCGAGACCAATGTCGGCCTGTTTTCCACGTTCGGCAATACGGCTGTTGTGAAAAATCTGAACCTGACGGATGCGGACATTGACCTGACCGGCACCGCGGACTCCGTCCAGTGCCGCGCCGGTATTCTGGCCGGTGACACGGTCAACGCCGCAGCCAAAGACAGCGGCAGCCGCCGCCATGACTCCATCGGTGTGCGCATCGACAGCTGCTCGGCGACCGGCTCGGTGAACGTAACCGGTCAGAACGGCATGGTCTGGGCGGCCGGCCTTGTCGGCCGCAGCCAGATCGGCGTCTGCATCACCAACTGCTGGACGGACGCCGCGCTGCGCGCCGAGTCGCTCGGCGGGACGAAGTCGGCCTATGCCGGCGGCATCACGGGCCACACCGGAAACTATGCCGTGCTCGCCAACTGCGCGGCCTTCGGCACGGCCTATGCCAGCTCCCCGATGAGCACAAACTTCGGCGGTCAGGCCGGCGGCATCGTCGGCATGTCGGCGGCCAAGCAGTACAATACCTATGCCGTCGGCGATGTGACGGTCGGCAACGGCGGCACGAAGCACACCTGGGTCGGCGCGCTCGCCGGTGAGATCACGTCGAGCGGCATGTCCAAGGACAGCAGCGGCAGCTACACGGTTTATCCCGAGCAGGGGGCGTTCCGTATCGGCAACTACTTTGCCAGCGATGCCGTGCTGAAGGTCGAGACCTATGACGGCGATACGCTCAAAGAGACCATGACCGTCGAGCCCACGGTCGACCGCGGTTTCTCGTCGACGCTCAAGAGCGTGGATATGGCCATGACCTCCGTTGCCATGACAAAGGCGGACATGGCCGCGGCTGCGTTTGCCGACACGCTCAGCGGCAATATTCCGGAGATCAACGCTGTCCTCGCAGCCTACGGCATCACCGGCGTGGCGCTGCGCGAGTGGCAGCTTGACGGCGGCCGCGTCCTGCCGACTGGCGACGTCTGGGTCAGCGGCGAGGTCGACACGGGCATCTTCGCATCCGGCGACGGCACGCAGGCCAGCCCCTATCTCATCCGCACGGCGGATCAGCTGCGCGCGTTCGCCGGCTCGCTCAACAACAAGATCAACTACGCGGGCAAGTATGTCGCGCTCGATGCGGATATCGACGTTTCCGATGCGGCATGGACGCCCATCGGCGGCAGCGACTGGGCCTTTGCCGGTACATTCGACGGCCGGGGCCACACGGTCTCCGGCCTGACGGTCGGCTCGGCATCGGCGCCGCTCGCACTGGATGGCGATAATCTCTTCATCGGCCTGTTCGGCGTGCTGGAGAAAACGGCCGTCGTGCGCGATGTCGCGCTCAGGAACGTTGCGTTTTACACCAGTTATGAGGCCACGGCCTATGTCGGCGGCATTGCGGGCTACCTCAACGGCAGCGGCGAGTCCAACGTCTTCACCGGCGCCGTTGTGGACGGCTGCTCGGTCTCCGGCGTCATCTCCCACACGTCCGCGAAGGGCAACCAGTTTGTCGGCGGCATTGTGGGCATGCAGTATAAGGGCGCGGTCATCAACAGCGCTTCCTTTGCGGATCTGTCCTGCACGGTCCTGAGCGGTGACCTCGCCGAGGTCGGCGGGCTCGTCGGCCTGAACAACCGCGGCCTCGTGGCCAACAGCTACGCCGTCTGCAGCGTCTACGGCAGCGGCAGCCGCGAAAACGGCAACGAGGGCATGGCCGTCGTCAGCGCGCTCGTGGCGTGCAATGCCGGAACGGTCGTAAACTGCTACGGCTCGGGCGACACCACGACCAAGGAGTATTCCACCTATGTCGGCATGGCCTCCGGCTGGGTCACCGGCATCGGCAAGACCTATCTCTGCTGGTACGACCTCGACAGCACCATGCTCATCGGTAAGGACACCAGCACCCCGCAGCTCGTCAGGCCTGTCGAGTCCATCGGCACAAAGGTCTCCTCCGGCGTCAACGACGAGGGCGACCAGTATACCGGCGGCCTTGTCGACCGCATGACCGGCTATGACGCGGCGGGCTACGCAGCCATCGCCGCGGCGCTCAACGCAAACTTCGCCGCCTTCCCGGCAGATATCACGGTCTATGGCCTGTCGGCAGACGCCCTCAGAACGTGGACCTACGACGCGGCCCGGAAGCTTGTCGTTCCCGGTGCGGATGCAGCTTCCGTGACCTATGTGCAGCCCGCGTGTGAAAAAGTGACGAAGCCGGAGCTCAAGCTGCTCGACGGCGTCTGGTACGGCCGCGACGCCGACAAGACCACGGTCGTGAAGATCACGGTCGCGGACGGCGAGATCACCGAGACGGCGGTCGTCTCCGGTGAGAGCAGCGGCGCTGCCTACGATGCGGCGCTTGCAAAGGCCGAGTATAAGGCGACCTACGGCGACTTTTCGACCTATGATGCGGCCGACCCGGCAAAGTTCGCCGGCGGCAGCGGCACGCAGGCCGACCCTTACCGCATCGCGACCGAGGCGCAGCTGCGTTATCTGGCTGAGTCCATCAATGCGGACGTCGACTGGTGCGGCGCTTACTTCCTCCAGACGGCGGACATTACCCTCAACGGCGAGTGGCTGCCCATCGGCTGGGCGCTCAACGGTGAGGTCAACGGCAAAAAGACGGCCATCGCCGCCTACCCGTTCCGCGGCAATTATGACGGCGGCGATCATACGATCTCCGGCCTGCGCATCGGCAGCAAGGACACCCCCGCCGACCAGATGGCCTCCGGTCTCTTCGGCCTGACGGCGGGTGAACTGTCCACGAACGACCAGCCGACGGATCAGCGCATGGTCACGCTCAAGAACATCCATCTCGCCGACATTGCCATCTACGTCGCCACCCGCTACGAGACCTTCACCGGCGGTCTGGTCGGCAGTGCACAAAACGGTATTTATATCGACAACTGCTCCGTCACCGGCGTCATGAACGTGACCACATCCGAGAGCTTCGCCCGCGCGGGCGGTCTGGCCGCCAGTGTGCTGCGCGGCGCCGTGACCAACAGCTGGACGGATGTCGACATCACCGCCGCTACGGACACCAACCACGTCTATGCCGGCGGCCTGTACGGCATGGACAATCGCGCCACGACGGTCAACTGCTACGCGCTCGGCAGCGTGACCGGCAACTCTACGAACAACAACAAGGTACATATCGGCGGGCTCGTCGGTCAGGCGGGCGGCGTGCACATCAACTGCTATGCAGCGGGCAATGTCGTCTCGCACAAGACCACGACGGACGTCGGCGCGCTCAACGGCCGCTCCGCGGGCATCGCCGTGGACTACAACTGCTACTTCAACAGCGAGGCGCTGCAGCAGCAGGGCGATACCGTCAACGTGCCCGCCGTGGCTGTCGGCGTCAACGCCAACGACAGCGCCATGCTCAAAAACGTCTCCGGCAAGACGAAGGCCGAGCTCGGCAGCGAAGCGTTCGCGCAGCTGCTCAATGACAACGCCGCCCGGATGGCGGACACCGTCACGGAGGTCGATGCCTACCTTGAGACGCTGCAGGAGCGCGGCTTCGTGCACAAGGACTATTACACCGGCAATGACCTGCTGACCTGGCGCGCGCAGGACGGTGTGGTCGGCTTCTTTGCAGAGTCTGCGCCCGAGCTGCCGTTTGACGATGTTGCTGCGGGCAGCTGGTACTCTGACGACGTGGCCTTCGTCTTTGGCAAGGGCCTCATGGTCGGCACGGGCAGCGGCCGCTTCGCACCGGCGCTCGCCGCGACGCGCGGCATGGTCGTGAGGACGCTCTACAGCATGGAAAACGAGCCCGATGTCACCGGCGCATGCCCGTTTGCGGACGTGGCGTCCGGCAGCTACTGTGAGGACGCGGTCACGTGGGCGGCTGCCAACGGCATCGTCAGCGGCTACAGCGCCGCGGCGTTCGGCCCCAATGACGGGATCACCCGCGAGCAGCTGGCGACCATGCTCTATGAGTACGCAAAGTACAAGGGCTATGATGTCGCGAAGGCGGCGGATCTGTCCGGCTTTGTCGATCAGGGCGGCATCAGCGCGTATGCGGTCAAACCGATGCAGTGGGCAGTCGCACACGAGCTGATCTTCGGAGTCGGCGGCAATGCCCTCGCACCGAAGGACACGGCCACGCGCGCACAGCTTGCTGCGGTGCTGCACCGCTTCTGCGAGGCGTTCGCCTGAGCAGACGGCGCTTGCACTGCAGTCAGGCCGCAACCCCCTTTTCAAAAAAGGAAAACTTTTTTGACAGTCTCAGCCCGCCGGAAGGCGGGCTGTTTTTTGCCCATTTGCAGGGGATATGTGCGGAAACGCATCTTCCTGGCCGGATTTTATTTAAATTGACGCGAAGGCGCGCAATGGTTATAATATCAAATATTTTTGTGATATTTCAGCGGACAGGATCCGCTTGTCCCGAAAGGATGTTTTCCATGGCAACCGTTTCTGCGCCGGTCAAGCGTGCGCGGCGGCTGCGCCCGGCCCCGCTGTGGCTAAGCCTGCTGCCGGCTTTTCTGGCGTACTTTTTTCTGGATTTTTCCCTGCGCCTGTTCTATGGCGCGATGAGCAACGTGTCGCTCTGGGCGTGGCAGCCGCTGGTGTTCACCCTGCTGTGGTCGGGCACGATGACGGCGATCGCTGCGCTGCTGCCGCGGACGGGGCGGCGCATCTTCCTGCTGGTCACGTTCGTGCCGTTTGCGCTGCTGACGATCACGCACTGCGTGCTCTATCAGCTGACGGGCACGTGCTTTTCCTTTGCCGATCTCGCTTATGCTGGCGACGGCGCGCGGTTTGCCAGCGCGGCGTATTTTCACCTCAAGGTGGGGCAGTGGCTGAGCATCGCCGTGTGTCTCGCGCTGATGCTCTGCGCCGTGATCTTCACGCCGCAGACGCACATTGGCCGCCGCGGAGGGATCGCGGCCGCTGTGCTGGCCGCTGCATGCGCAGCGGGCATTTTTGTCGTGCACACCACGCAGATGCCCCGGGGGGGCATCATGGAGCACAATGAGTATCTTGCGTGGAATGATGCCGAGAGCCACGACACGCTTGCAGATGCCTATGCGGAATTTACCAACGCCAACCGCTGCCTGTTGCTGACCGGCCTGTACCAGTACACGGTGCGCGGCGCGGTCGTGACGATCTGGCCGCAGACGACGGCGGACACCGAGCGGATCGCGGAGCTGGACGCATATTATGCCGCCCACCCGAAGCAGGCGGCCGACACGCCGATGACCGGTGCGTTTGCGGGCAAGAACCTGATCCTGATCATGATGGAATCCGTCGACGACTGGCTCGTGACGCCGGAGTATATGCCGAATCTCTACCGGCTGGAGCAGGAAGGCGTGGATTTCCGGAATTACTACGCGCCGATCTTCCTCGCGGCGGCAACGTTCAACTCGGAGTTTACGGCGAATACCGGCATGATCGCGCCGGAGTATCAGGTGCGCAATTCGTACTACAGTGAGCATGCGCTGCCGTATTCGCTGCCGAACCGCTTCCGCGATGCGGGCTATTGCGCACGATCCTTCCATGCGGCCAATCCGAACATCTATAACCGCGGACAGATCCATCTGAACTTCGGCTACGAGTCATACAACGACGCCTCGGTACTCGATATGGACAGCTATATGCTGGATGCGCAGATGCTCAACGGATATGACCGGATCGTCTCGGATGAGCCGTTTTTCAGCTTCATCATCACGTATTCCGGCCACGGGCCGTACACCGAGGAGCAGGACACCATCTCTGCGCCGCACCTCGCGCGCGCCCGCGCGGTGATCGACTACAGCACCGTGCCGTACACGACCGAGGCGCAGAAGGAGGAGTACACCCGCGCCGTGGCGCAGGCCATGGAGACGGACGCCTTTATCGGCGGTCTGCGTGAGCGGCTGGAGGCCGACGGTCACGCCGAGGATACGGTGCTCATGCTGTTCACAGACCACTACTGCAAGTATTTTTCCGATGCCGAGTTCATCAGCGCCATCAAGGGCGAGACCGATCGCAACATGCTCTCGAACGTGCCGTTTGTGATCTGGACGGAGGGCATTGCGCCGCAGGTCTATGACAAATATGTTAGCACGATGGACATCGCACCGACAGTCGTGGATCTGTTTTCGCTGGACGCCGACCTGCGCTATTATATCGGCAATGACATGTTCGGCCCGGACGGCGGCGTGGTCTACTTCCGCAACTACGCGTGGTATGACGGCAAGACCTACGACACCGGCAATGACGCCTCAAGCAATCCGGCCGTGCTGGCCATGCGCGAGCAGGCGCGCGAGCAGCTCGATGTCTCGCAGGATACGTTCCGCTATGACTACTTTGCCTGTCTGCAGCGGCGCGGGATCCTCAATCCGGATGAATAGAAACGCAGCAAAAAGCGCCCCGAATGCATTGCATTCGGGGCGCTTTTCCGATTTTCGGGGTCATCCGTTCATGCCGGGGATCAGGTCAAGGATCGTCTTGGATTCCTTGACGGTGACGGTGCACGCGGCGGAGTGCGTTGTGCCGTCGGCCGCGGTGATCTGCAGGATCACAGACGTGGAGCCGACTGCGGCGGCCGTTGCGGTGACGGAGTAGATATCGTCCGTGCCGTTGCCGGTGCGCACCGGCTGGCCGAGCGAGACGACGCTTCCGTCAGCCGCGTAGACCTTCACGGTGTCCTGCAGGCTGTCGAGGTTCTGTCCGCGGACGTGGAAGGTGATTGTGCCGGTTTTTGTGCCGTTGAGGTCGAGCGTGGCGGAGTCGGTCTCGGCCTTGACGCTGTCCACGCGCGAGGGCGCTTTGATGGTGATCTGGCACGTGGCGGTGCAGCTGCCGGCGGAGGCTGTGATCGTCACGGAGCCGGCGCTCGTCGCGATGACGATGCCCTTTTTCACGGTGGCGATGTTCGGGTCGCTGCTGGCCCAGGAGACAAGCTCATCCGGGGCGTTTGCGGGCTGCATGGTCGCCTTGAGCGTGAGCGAATCACCGATCTGCATCTCGGCCTTGTCCTGATCGAGCTTGAGGCTCTTGACCTCGATGGCGTCGTTCGTGACGGTGACGGTGCAGTCGGCCGAGCGTTTGCCGGCTTTGACGGTGATTTTGGCCTTGCCCTCGGTCACGCCGGTGACGACGCCGTCCTTCACGGTGGCGACGGCGGCGTTGCTGCTCGACCAGGTGAGCGTTTCGTCCGTCAGCTCCTGGCCGTTGGCGTCGAGCACGGTGGCCTTGAGCGTGAGGGTGTCCTGCGGGGCGATCTCGGCCTGCTCGTGGTCGAGCGTGACCGAGCCGACGCCGGACTTGCCGCCCTGCAGCGCCATGACGAGGATGAGCGCGATGAGCGCAACGACGACGAGCGAGCCGAGGACGATGGCGATGGTTTTCTTTGTGCTGCGCGGCTTTTCCGCGTCCTCCGTCTCGACCGGCACGGCCTTGCGCTGCGCCTTCGGCTTTGCGCCGGGGAACGCATCCGCCGCTGCGGCTCTGGGTGCGGGCGCTTCGCGGCGGACGGCCTGCGGTGGCTGCTGCTGCGGCTGGGCCGCTGCGGCGCGGCGCGCCACGGCGAGCAGGGCCGCGCGGAACTCTTCCACGGAGGCGTAGCGCTGGGCCGGATCGTCGGCGCAGGCGCGCATGACGACGTTCTTCAGCGCCTGACTGCCGTGCAGCGGTTCGGGCAGCGGGTCGCCGCGCAGGCGCTGCTCGCGCGCGATGGCGAGGTCCGACGCCTCCACCGCCGTCGGCGGCAGCGGCACGAACGGGATGCGCCGCTCGTTGAGCGCCCAGTAGAGCACCATGCCCACGGAATAGAGGTCGCTCGCGGGCGAGACAGGCGCGCCGCACAGCACCTCGGGCGCCATGAAATCATTCGTGTTGTCCACGGCGGAAAACTGCGCCATGCCGAAGTCGCCGAGCTTATACGTGACCTGCTCGTCGAAGTTGCCGCCGCCGACAAAGACGTTGCGCGGCTTGATGTCGCCGTGCACGATGCCGCGGCGATGGCAGGCCTCCAGCGCGCTGCACAGTCCGGCGCCGAGCCGGATGATGTCCGCCTCGCCGTGCGGGTGGTTGCGCAGGTAGTCCGGCAGGGACGGCAGCAGCTCCGTGCGCACATAAATGTCCCAGCCGCGGCCGTCCGCGTGCGCGCGGATGACGTGATCCTCGCACCGCAGCAGGTTCGGCTCGTCGCTGATGGCGTCGACCGCCATGAGCTGCCGCGCGATCGTCTCCACCTGACGGTGGAGCAGGGCGGTCACTTCCTCCGGCGTGCGGCCCTCGGCGACGAGGGCGTCAAAGTCCTCCGGCGAGTCGGGGATCGACAGCACCTTCAGCGCCGCGTGATCCACCATGCCGAAGCCGTCGTCGCGCGCGATCTCGTACACCGTCCCGTAGGAGTCGCTGCCGAGCGTGCGCACGGGTTTCCAGTTTTGATAGTCCAGATTGCGGAATCGTTCTTCCATGTGCGATCTGCACCGCCTTCCATATCAGGGTGAAAATCTTGTTATCAAACCAATCTACATTATACTGAATCCGCCGTCGATCTGCAAGAGGCGCGTGCAGGGAAAATGACCGCATTTTCTCTTCGGACGGGAAAATGCCGGAATTATGTGCCTTTTTCTACCCAAACGTCGGATATCTATGCCAATTTCGGAAAGTGAATCTTGACTTTTGTTTAAGATTTGACTATGATAAAACAAGGAAACAAGGGACACAGTTGGTTCCGCCACAAACTGAAAGGGGATTTTTCACGATGATTGACGCGATTGTTTATTCTTCGCTCTCCGGTTCCTGTGAGGAGTACGCCCACCGCATGTCGGCAGCGCTGCACGTTCCGTTCTTTACGGAGCAGTCGCACATCTGCCCGACCGGCCGCAAGGTGGTCTACATCGGCTGGCTGCTGGCCGGCAAGGTTGTTGGCCTGAACAAGGCCAAGGAGCGCTATAACGTGGTCGGCGTGGTTTCGGTCGGCATGGGCGCTCCGGCTGCCAACGCGGAGGAAGTCTGCCGCAAGAAGAACGGCCTCGGCGCCGACGTTGCGGTGTTCCCGCTGCAGGGCCGCTTTGACCTGAAGCGTCTGCCGCTGCCGTACCGCCTGATTATGAAGGTGAAGATCAAGGACATTGCCAAGCGCCTGAACGCGAAGGCTGCCAAGACCACGCTCACGCCCGCCGAGCAGGCCTGCCTGACCATGGCGACCGTCGGCCGCGGCGAGCCCGCCACCTGGGACGGCATCAAAGCCGCCATCGACTGGGTCGAGGCCAACAGCTTCCACTCCAAGTTCCCGGAGCCGAAGGTCTGCTGAGCACCATATCCTAACCCTATGCGTTCCGCCGGACGGGAATGTCCGGCGGAACTTTTTTGCGCGCAGAAAAGCCGCTGCCCGTCCGGGCAGCGGCTTTTCTTATTTTTTCTTCTTTTTGTTTTTCTGCCCGGCGAGCGCCGCGTCGGACGGGCCGGTCTCGGTCTTGCTCTCGCCGCCGCCGGTGTGGTCGACGATCAGGATCACGGCGCCGAGCAGCGCCGGCACGAGATAGCCGATGAACATCGCGGCGCTGCTGGTCATGTCGCCGCGGATGATGCCCACGACCAGGCTGATGACGCCGAGGATGACGAGAAAAATACCCATGAACTTTGTTCTGGACATGGTGAAAACTCCTTCTCCGGTTGAATTTCGGGGGGCGCGTTACAGCGCGCAGTACTGCATGAGGATGGTCGCCACTTCGGCGCGGCTGGCGTTGCCCTGCGGCGCCAGATAGAGCCGGCCGCCGTTTTCGCGGCCGCCGATGATCTTCTGCGCGACGGCCCACTTCATGTCGTTCACGGCCCAGTCGGACACGCTCGCGCTGTCGGCAAAGCCGGTCAACTCTGCGGCGGCCTTGGCCTTGTCGGGCGCAAACTTTGCGGTGTAGCGGCTGAAAATGGCCACGATCTGCTCGCGCGTGATGTTGCTCAGCGGTTCAAACGTGGTGTCGGACGTGCCGGCGACGATGTCGTTCTGGTAGGCCCAGAGCACGGCGTCGGAGTACCACGTGCCGGCCGCCACGTCCGTGAACGGCGTCTTGCCGCTGACACTCGGACTGCCGGCCAGACGGTAGAGCACCGCGACGAGCATGGCGCGCGTCATGGGCATGTTCGGGCTGAACGTGGCGTCGGCCGTGCCGACCATGAGCTCTCTGCCGGAGGCGTAGAGCACGGCGTCATAGAACCACGCGCCGGCCGTCACATCTGTGAACGGGGACTTGGGCAGCTTGCTCATATCGAGCGTGAACTCGACCGTGAGCGCCACGGCGCTGCTGCCGGTGGCGTAGGTGTAGCTCGGCTTTTCAACGGCGGCACTGTAGCGTGCGATGCCGGTTTTCTTGTCGTAGCTGCCGCCCTTGACGGCGGTGATGCTGCCGATGTTGTCCTTGCCGACGATCTGGCTGAGGTCAAACAGGCCCACGCCGTTTTCCGTGCCGGTGAGCGCGTAGCTGCCGGGCAGCTTCTGCACGTGGCCGGTGTCGGTCTCGGCGTCCTTGATGGGCAGGCCGGTCAGGTCGAGCGTGGCGAGCTGGTTGCCGCCGCAGTAGATCTCGCTCAGGTGGGTGTTTTTCGACACGTCGAGCGCGGTGAGCTTGTTGTTCTCGCAGTTGAGCGCCACGAGCTCCGTGAAGTGCTCGATGCCGGTCAGGTCGGCGATGCCGTGGCTGCTGCAGTTGAGCTCGCTCACATGGCGCAGCTCGAGCGTCGAGAGCTGGCCGTCGCCGTTGACGTCGGCCGTTTCGGCCAGCAGGGTGCGGAAGGCCGCGTCCGGGAACGCCTTTTCATTGAGCGCGACGCCGCTGGTCAGGCCCTGCATCTCAAAATACACGGTCATGGCCGGCAGACCCTTGTGCCCGGTGTCGTAGCTGTAGGAGAAATAGTCCGGCGTCTTGGCGTACACGGCGGCGCCGGTCTGCTTGTCGTAGTTCGCGTCCGGCACACGCGCAACGCTAGCGATGTTGTTCTTGCCGACGATGGCGTCGAGGTACACGGTGCACTTGCCGTCACCTGTGACCGCGCCGGTCTGCTCCGGCAGGTACTGCGGGCTGAGGATCGGGTTTTCGGCCTTGCCGTCGCCCTGCGTGGTGGCATTGAGCGCGGTGCAGCCGCTCAGGTCGAGCGCGGCGAGCGCATTGTCGCTGCAATCGAGCGACTCGAGCGCGGTGCAGCCCGTGAGGTCGAGCTTCGTCAGGCTGTTGAGGCTGCACGTGAGCACCTTGAGTGCCTTGTGCCCGCTCAGGTCGAGCACGGTCAGGCGGTTGGCGCTGCACTCGAGCGTGGTCAGCTTTTCGGCGGCGGGCACGTTGAGCGCGGTGAGCGCATTGTACGAGCACGCGACGGATCTGAGCGCGGTGCAGCCTGTGAGGTCAAGCGTCGTGAGCGCGCAGCTCGAGGCGTCGAGCGTCATGAGCGCGGTGCAGCCGGCGAGCTTCAGGCTCTGCAGCTTGGTGCAGCCGGACACGTCGAGCTTTTCGAGCCTGGTCTTGCCGCTCAGGTCGAGCGTTGTGATCTGGTTGCTGCACGCGATCAGCTCGTGCAGGTTCGTGAAGTGCTCGATGCCGGTCATGTCGGCGACCTTTGTGATCTTCATTTCAAACAGGTCGATGCACTGCACGGCCTCGCACTCGGCCGCCGAGAGCTTGTTGTCCTTGTTCGTGTCGCAGTAATCGGTCACGTACGTGCGCAGCGCCTGATCCGGGAAGTGCTCGGCATCGACCGGAATCTCGCCCGCTGCCATGGCCGGCACGCCCAGCGCCAGCAGCATCACGGCCGCCAGCAGCAGGCAGAATGCCTTCTTGAGATGTTTCATCGCGGTTCCTCCTGTAAAAATTCCAAAAAACGTGGTATTTGTCATTGCCTTCATTGTATCAGGTCTGCCGCCCCGGGTCAATCTCCAGTTGCGGCGCAGTTGTTTCCCGCGCGCCGCGCGTGCACGGCGTGCTCGGCCACGAGCAGCATTGCGGCCATGCCCAGATAGCCGTAGACCGGGTAGACGGTGCCGATCAGGTCGCCGAAGCCAAACAGGCTCCCGGCGAAGGCTGCGGCCGTGAGCACGAGCAGCAGGGCCGTGCGGTGCCCGGCCAGCCATGCGGACTTCTGCCTGGCGTAGGTCAGCACGGCCACGAGCGAGGACACGCTCGTGCCGAACATGCCGAGAAACAGCAGCACGGCGTACACAACGCCGGCCGCGCCCAGCCGGCAGGCGAGGTCGAGCATGGGCAGCGGAGCCGCAGTGCTCTCCGGGCTCGTGGCCAGCGCGGCAAGCACGCCGAGCGCGACCGCCAGCAGCAGCACGCAGCCGAGCACAGTGCCCCAGACGGCGGTGCCGGGTTTCTTCAGGTGGCGCGTCAGCGGGGCGAGGATGCCCACGGTGGCGAAGAAATTGTAGGCCGCGTAGTTCACGGCGCTCGTGGCCCAGCTGCCGAGCATGGGGTTCGTGTCCCCGGCGGCGAAGGCCGCGGCGGTCAGCTCCGCGCGGTGCAGCCGGATGCCCGCGATGACGAGCGCGGCCACGATCATGCACGGCACGGCGACCGTGAACACCGACACCATGCCGCCGAGACCAAAATAAGCCGCCGCCGCGATGAGCACGCACGCGATGGCCGCGCCCAGCCACACCGGCAGACCGAGCATCTGCTCGCCGAGCGCGCCGATGCCGGCGGCCATGATGCACACGACGCCGAACAGCAGCGCCGCCGTCAGCACGCCGACGGCCGTGCGCAGCCACGGGATGTCCGCGCGCACGATCAGCGCGTCCATCGCCTCGATGCCGGTGCGTGCGCTCAGCCGCAGGAGCAGCACGCCGGTGCCGCCGAGCAGCACGATCGCGAGCACGAGCCCCAGAAGCCCCCGCGCGCCGAACGCGCCGAAATACTGCCACAGCTCCTGCCCGGACACGTACCCCGCGCCGAGAAAGCACCCGGCAAACGTCAGCGCCAGGCGCAGCGTGCCGATCTTTTGCTGCATGATGATCTCCTCCCGCCCAAACTGTCAAGATAGCAAGCAGTATACCATATCCCGCGCAGGAAGCCAAGATGACCGCGCGGCAAATTGACAAATTGTGACCTGCGGCCTATAATGGCACAGATCCGTTTGGAAATATGGAGGGAATCAACTTATGAACCAACCCTGTCTGGTCATCATGGCCGCCGGCATGGGCAGCCGCTTCGGGGGCCCGAAGCAGACGACGCCCGTGGACGAGTACGGCCATTTTCTGCTGCACTATTCGCTCTTTGACGCTTACCGTGCGGGCTTCCGCAAGGTCGTGTTCGTCGTGAAGGAGGACACGGCCGAGGAGTTTCGCGAGAGCGTCGGCCCGGCCGTGGCCGCGGCGTTCGACGTGCGCTATGCCTATCAGAAGCTCGACACGCTCCCGGCGGGCTACACCGTGCCCGACGGCCGCACGAAGCCGTGGGGCACTGCCCACGCCGTGCTGTGTGCCGCGCCCGAGATCGACGGGCCATTCGCCGTCATCAATTCTGATGACTATTACGGCATCGAGGCCTACCGCCTGCTGTATGATTTTCTCGCCGTGC
>ERZ834722.2250-NODE-2250-length-15706-cov-6.791195_pt1 | contig 15706 bp, 19 predicted proteins | sample MGYA00519576_ERZ834722 | MGnify/ENA primary metagenome ERZ834722 (study PRJEB31850, sample SAMEA3708759) | human gut metagenome | biome: human gut; feature: human-associated habitat; material: faeces | place: China | collected 2014 ...
GCTTATATAATATTAATCAATAAAAGAAACGCGTTTCTCCTGAGAGGAGAATTTATATGGAAAAATTAATTGTAGAAAATTTATGTGATAAATATGGGAAGAGTAGAAGCTTGATTGAATTAATGTTGAAAATTTCAGTTAATGACGGATATAATTTAAATGAATCAACAAGTTTAATAAATGAATTTTATAAAAATAAAGTATGCAATAAAGTATGCAATAGAAAAATATTTTAAAATATTATGAGATATTTTAAGTCCGATAAATAGCCAAAATCAGTAAGTGAGATATTGAGAAATATTGTTAGATATATACTGTTTTGACCATCCGCACCAATAACGAATCTGTTCGAACTACAGATACAAAAATCAATCAGAAAATAAATCTGGTTGATTTTTTTGTGTGGGTTTGTTAAACATATGTCACACTTTATATGTATTGATTTTAATATTTTTTATGTTACATTTATAAGTGTTAGCACTTTTGTTGTTATCAATAAACAAAAACATATACCTTTTGGAGTTAAGAATGAATACAATTAATGAAGAATTTAATATACCTTATTATATATTTGAAGAAATAACAGAATATTGTAGTACTTACTACTAAAGGACATTGTAAATGTATGAAGTGGGACAACATAAAATCACTATTAAATTTGGCAGTAGTAAATAAAAGATTAAGCAGACAACAAGCACATTATTTAAAAGAAAAATTTTGTAGAGAATAAAATAAGAAGTTTTGTATATTTTACTAGATAAAAAACTATTAATATGATAAAATGTAGAATAAATAAAAATAAAGGAGTTAATTATATGGAACTAAAACCAATAAAAGAAAAGAACGAAGCATTATATCCAACTATAAAAGAAGTGCCAAAGTCTAATTTTATGAAAGAAATGTTATTGGCTACAGCTATTACGCCATATCAAATGTTAAAACCTATGACTAGTATTGCAATTGCAGTACCAGCAAATGTGTTTCCAATAAAAATTTGCAAATTAATAAGAACTATTTCTATTTTTATAATGATACTTTCATCAATATTATTGTTTGTAAATAAAAAGAAAATTAATAAATGTATAAGTGAGAATGAAGTTGCTGAGAAATTAAAAAAATTAAATAAACATAGAAAAATAAAATGGTGGATTTTTGGTATAAGTATAGCTATTATAGTTATTAGTTCTCTCGCTATAGTTTACCTAGAAAATTATATATAATGTAAGGTGGAAAATGGAGTATATTTTTTATTTAACAAATTCATGTAACTTAAAATGTAAATATTGCTATGAAAAGAATAAAATTAACAAAGTAATTGATTTTAATGTCATAGAAAAATTGTTAAAAGAACGAGTAAATTCAAAGGAAAAAAATACAACAATATCTTTTTTTGGTGGAGAACCATTATTAGAAAAACAACTTATTTATGATACAGTAACCTTAGGGAATAATTTAACAAAAAAATCAAAGCATCAATTTATATATTCATTAACTACTAATGGTACATTAATAGATGATGAATTTATAAAATTTTGTAAAAAGAATAATATAGCAGTAGGTATAAGTATAGATGGAAATGCAGATGTTCATAACATTAATAGAATAAATAATGCTAATAAAGAGAGTTTCGATGAGGTTTTAAAAAACTCTAAAAAATGCTTAGAGGCTAATTTAAATTGTATGGCTTTACCAGTAATATGTACTAATAATGTTAAACATTTAGCTGATAGTATTAAATTTCTAATAAATTTAGGCTTTAAAAGTATTACTTGTAACTTTAATTATTCTGATGATTGGAATGATAATTCATTAGAAATATTAAGGCAAGAGTATAAAAAAATTTCTGATATATATTATAATGAATTTAAAAAGAAAAATTATATAAGAATATATCCTTTAGATACTAAAATGTATCTAAATATTCATAAAAAAAGATGTTCTGATAGCTGTAGTGGAAATCGTATAGCAGTAAATGCTGATGGAAAATTTTATCCTTGTATTCAATTTGTAGGGGATTCTCGTTTTGAAATAGGAGATTATAAAAAGGGGATTGATACTGAAAGAAAAAAAGATATTTTATTAAGAAGACTTACAAGTAAAGTTGTTTGTGATGAATGTTCTCTAAAAGATAGATGTATATACAAATGTGGTTGTGCAAGAATAATGACTACTAATGATATTGTGGAAGTTTCTCCTATTGTATGCGAAACAGAGCGTATATATATTGAAATAGCAGATAATCTTGCTAATAAATTATATAGAGATTTTAAAGATGAATTTATTTTATTAAATTATAGGAAATAAATGAGAGTATAGAAAAAGTTGTGTAAATAAATCCTTCCGTGATAAAATATAAAATATCAAGGAGGGATTTTTCTTAAGCCCTATTAAACTTACTTTAAAAAGTGAACCATTTTTCAATTAGAATTTTATAATTTTTTGGACCACTTTTAGTTTATCAAAAGCACTTTTCTCATTTCATTACTTAAGACATTATCACATTTCTTTCATATTGATGAAGAATTATTTTTTAATTCCTTGCAAAAAAAGTAGAAATATGCTATAACATAAGTAGAGTTAAATTTAAGGAGGGGAAAACTAATGGCAAAAAAGAAAAAACGTGATATAGGAAAAATAGCTACAAGAGTAATTGCTGCCATATTAGCTTTAATGTTTGTTATTAGTATAGTAGCAACATTGATATATCAACTAGTAGGTTAAAATACAAAAGATAGAAGGGATAGTTTGGAAAATTATTTTACAATAAATATAAATAATATATTGAATAGCATTGTTGAATACTTTATTTATTTAAAAGAAAATCCGTGGAGATTAATTGTGCTAATATTAGATTTAGCAATTGTTAGCGGATTAATATATAAATTTATAAAATATTCTAAAAAAACTAGGGTGTGGCAACTGTTAAAAGGTATAGCACTAGTAATAATTATTACAATTCTAAGTGATATATTGCATTTTAAAATATTAAATTTTATATTAACACTGTTTATGCCATATGGAGTAATAGCAATAATTGTAATATTCGCTCCAGAACTTAGAAGAATGCTAGAACAATTGGGAACCAATAAATTAACAAAATATTTTGGAATAGAGAATGATATATATACAAAGACAAAAGAAAATATATATAAAATAGTAATTGCAGTCACGGAACTTGCAAAGCAAAAAACAGGAGCTTTAATAGTAATAGAAAGAGATATACAAATAAATGATATAATGGAAACAGGATTAAAATTAGATAGTGAAGTATCTCCTCAATTATTGGTTAATATATTTACACCTAATACACCATTACATGATGGGGCAGTAGTAATAAGCAATAATAAAATAGCTGCAGCTGCATGTATATTGCCACTTGCAAATGACAAAAATATTGCTAAAGAATTGGGAACAAGACATAGAGCAGCAATAGGTATTTCAAAGGAGACGGATAGTATAGCAATAGTTGTATCAGAGGAAACAGGTAAGGTTTCTTTAGCAAAAGATGGAACGTTGATTGCAGACTTAAAAGAAGAAACACTAAAAAGCATATTGATAAAAAATGTCTTAACCAAAAGATATGGAGAAGAAATTCCAAGAAAAATGCATACACTAGGCAAAAAAAGAAAAAAAGGGTCTGTTTAAATAACAGACCTTAAATAATATAAAAATAGGATTGAAGAAAATGAGAAACATTAAATTAATAATAGAATATGATGGAAAAGAATATAACGGATGGCAAAAACAAAAGAATAAACTTAATATACAGGGAGAAATAGAAAAGGCTATTGAGACAATAACAGGAGAAGAAATAGAATTAGTTGCCTCTGGGAGAACAGACGCAGGAGTACATAGTTTGGGACAAACTGCAAATTTTAAAACGGAAAGTACAATTCAAATAGAAAAAATACCAATAGCAATAAATTCACAATTAAAGAAAAGCATTAGAATAAAATCAGCAGAAGAAGTGGAAGAAAATTTTCATAGTAGATATAATTGTAAAAGAAAAACATATAGATATACAATAAATAATTCGGAGCAAGGGTCTGCAATATATAGAAATTTGGAATATCATATGCCACAAAAATTGAATTTTGAAGAAATGAAAAAGGCTATAAAATATTTTGAAGGAGAACATGACTTTAAAGCTTTTAAATCTAGTGGAGGAAGCGGGAAAACAACAATAAGAACAATATATAAAGCAGAAATAGAAAGGGAGAATGAAAGAATAATAATAGAACTTACTGGAAATGGTTTTTTGTACAATATGGTTAGAATAATAACTGGAACATTGGTAGAAGTGGGAATGGAGAAAATAAAAGCAGAACAAATACCAGAAATAATGGAAAGCAGAGATAGGAAATTGGCAGGTAGAACATTGCCAGCACATGGACTTTGCTTAATTAAAGTTGAATATTAAAAAGTAACAAAGTGTTAACAGAATGCATAATATATACCAAAAAGGAAAGGTGAGAATTATGAACAATCTGTTAATATTTTTTGCGCTTCCTATAGCAACAATTTTGCTGGCCATTGTGTTACAAAAAGTTCTTAGATCTCCAATTTTAGTTGGAATTACATTTTTTGCCATATATTTAATAGTTACATTTGCAGCATTTGACGCTAATTTCCTAGTAGTTGCAATAGCACTTACAATTTTAGCATTTATAACAGCTGTAATAGTAAATACTATATGTAGAATTTTAGAAAGACTAGAGCAGTGCGAAGGCGACAATGATAACGATAATAACAATGCAAATTGTGGTTGTACAGGAAGAAGCGATTTGATAGCATACACAACTCCATTAATTCCTAATAATACTGTTATATTAGGAACCAATACAAGTAATACAGATGAATCAAATAGTTGTGGCTGTAGTGGAAATAACAGTGCTAATAATACCAATAATAATAGTTGTGGATGTTGTAGATGCAGAAGAGGATAACATAAATAAAAAAGTGGATAATAAATGGCAGATAATAATGTTACCATTTAATATTCGCTTTTATTATTGTATAGAAAAAATATACAACGAAGGCAGGTTACATTAAACTGTATATATCTGCAAAGTTAATTTCTTTACATAGAGAAATATTACAAAAATATTACAAAAATATTAAGATTACATTACGAAAGGATAATGTGTTGTTTTTGATAAGAAAATGTTGTAAAATAAAAAAAATAGTTATAGTAGTAAATACAAGGGAGGAATATGAAAAATGGCAGTAAATCCAATGCAAAAAAAAGCAACAACAGCGGCTTTGATAGCAGTGTTAGTAACACTTTTAATAACAGGAGCAGTTATAGCCTTATTAATGATGAAGGTGGGAAATTTAAATAAACAAATTGCAGAAAAGAGAGCAAATTTGGGAAAGGTTTTTGTACTTAATTCAGATGTAAAATCTGGACAAGAAATAACATCAGAGATGTTAAAGTTGCAAGAAGTTGAAATGTCAACAGTTCCAACTTCTGCAGTAGGAAGCATAATTTCAGTATTTAATAATTATAGATTAGAAGATGTAAAAGGTAACATAGTTTTTACAGATGAAAATGGAAGAATGTACATACAAGAAAATAATCAAAAAAAATATATAGTAAAAAATGAAGATGATTATAAAAAGACAAGCTATTATTATGAAGAAAACAAACAACCAGTAGAACTTAATACAGTTCCACTTGTAGCTAAAGTAGCTTTGAAAAAGAATACAGTATTAACATTTGATTTAATTGCAAGAAGCAATGACAGAGTAACAGATGATGTAAGAATACAAGAATATAATGTTGTTCAGCTTCCAACACAAATAGCAGATAAAGAATTTATAGATATAAGATTAAGATTACCAAACGGTTCAGACTATATAGTAGTATCACACAAACAAATAGAACTACCACAAATTGATGGTGTAGAAACAGAAGATACTATTTGGCTAAAACTTTCAGAAGATGAAATATTAATGATGAGTAGTGCTATAGTAGAAAGCTATATGGTTAAAGGCTCTAAATTATATGCTACAAGATATGTAGAAGCAGGAACACAAGAGGCTGCAACACCAACTTATTTACCAAATGCAGATGTTACATTATTGATGGAAAAAGATCCTAATATAATACAAGTGGCAAAAAATGAATTATTTAATAGATATATAAACACTAAAGAAACTATAAGAACAAACGGAATAGACAAACAGATAGATCAAAAAACAGCAATAAGCAATGCTACTTCAGGAACAAGTGAAGAAATAAAAAAGACACAAGAACAAAGAAAGAAATACTTACAAACATTAGGAGGTAATTAGAAACAGGGAGGCTGTAATGATTAAAATTGGATTTGTGGGAGCTTATGACAAAACAGATATTATATTATATATAGCTAAAATTATATCTTTAATAGGGAAAAAAGTTTTAGTCATTGATTCTACAATTAATCAGAAGGCTAAATATGTAGTACCTGTTATAAACCCAACTAAATCATATATAACAGAGTTTGAAGGAATGGATATTGCTGTAGGATTTAATAACTTACAGCAAATCCAAGAGTATTTGGGAACAGAAGATAAAAAAATAGATTATGATATAGTTTTAATAGATATAGATTCAACAGAAGCAATAAATATATATGGAATGAAAGAAGCAAATAAGAACTATTTTGTTACTTCTTTTGATTTATACTCTTTAAAAAGAGGAATAGAGATTTTAGATGGATTAAATGAAACCGTAAAATTAAAAAAGGTTCTATTTTCTAAATATGCATCTAGCGAAGAGGATGATTATTTGAATTTTCTATCACTAGGGCATAAAATAGTATGGGAATCAGAAAGAATATATTTTCCATTTGAATTAGGAGACCAAAGTGTAATAATAGAAAATCAAATTATATCAAAAATTAAAGTAAAAAGATTAAGTAATCAATTTAGAGAGAGTTTATTGTATATGGCGGAAGAAATTGTTGCGCCAGAAGACAAAGGAAAAGTAAAAAAAGCTTTTAAACAATTGGAAAAAGAGGTGTAGAAAATGTCTATCGTGGTATTTAGCAGTAGCGAATTAAAAGAAACGGGACAAAGCTTGGCAATATCAGCATTAGCAACATATATGGCGATAGAACATAATCAGAAAATGCTAATTGTGGCTACAGATTTTAATGATAACACGTTAGAAGACTGCTTTTGGCAACAAAAAAAGGAAGAATTTGTAATAGATAGAACATTAGCATTAGATAGAGTTACAACAATGGATTCTGGTGTAGAGGGATTAATAAAAATAGTTTCAAGTAGTAAAACTTCGCCAGAAATAGTTAGGAATTATTCAAAAGTTGTCTTAAGAGACAGACTTGACATATTAGTATCACCAGATACAAAAAGTAGAGATGAATATAACAAAATTGCAACATCTTATGCAAGCATTATACAAACAGCAAATAGATTTTACGATTATGTTTTTGTGGATTTAGACAACAAAATGAACCTAAGCGAGTATGAACAAATAATGCAATTAGCAGATGTAATTGTACTAACATTAACACAAAATCTAAGATGTATTAACAATTTTGTTGAACTAAAAAATAAGAATCATTTTTATAATAATAAAAAAATTATACCAACAATAACCAGATATGATAGATACTCAAAATATAATAGGAAAAACGTATCTAGATATTTAAAAGAAAAAAAGCTAATGCCTACAATTTCGTATAATACACTATTTTCAGAAGCCTGTAGTGAAGGAAAAATAGTAGACTACTTTTTAAAAATGAGAAATGTAAAAGCAGATGAAACAGACAGAAATAAAATATTTATATATGAGATTGCAGAACTAAGCGAATATGTATTGGAAAAAATCAAAGATGTGCAGAACAAAAGAGTATAGCCTAAGGAAGGAGAAACAAAAATGAACTATATTTTAATAGTAGTTGTTTTACTAGCGGCAGGAATTGGAGTATATTATTATATTAAAAACAAGCAAAACCAAGAACTTGAAGAAACAATAGAAATGGATGATAAAACATATACTTTGGAAAGAATGACAGCATTTGTAAAACAAAGATTAAATGAAATAACAAAGGTAAATTTATATGATATTGGACTTTCTGAAGAAGAATTGAAAAGAAGAAAGAACAAAAAATACGAATTAAAAAAAGCTTTAAAAGGATGTACATATGGAGATGTCAACGATAAAAAATATATAAAAGAATTAATTTATGATTTACTATATAGAGAATATGGCGTTGATGAAACTAATGTATCTAAAGCAATACCTTTTGATATTCCATCTCTTTTGACAGCGCAAGACAAATTTGACATATTAATATATATGTATAAAAATGACTTCGGATATGAAGCTTTAACAGAGCTAATAAAAAAATACAACCTAGCAGAATTAAAATATGTAGCAGGAGAAACTAAACCATGCTATGTTATAACATCACAAGAAATAAGTGATATATTTGAAAAAGAAAATTTTGTACTAACCTTGTCTGATAAAATAAATGTAATAGTTCAAAGAATCTATCAACACTATAAAGGTTATAGTAGCATAGATGAAGTTAGAGACATGAACATAGATGGTGTATCTGGTGGCGTATCAGGACTTCCAGAATCATTTTTAAGTCAGGTTGCTCAAACAGATGGAGACTACTTAAACCAAGTAGTAGAACATAAAGTTCCAAGAGCTTGTGACAGCATATGGATTTTCTTCCAAGGTAAATCTATAAGATTAGAGTTTTTATCATTTGGAACAGAAGCAGAATTAAAAAGAGTTTGCCAAAACATATATAAATATAATAATCCAGGTCAATTATCAGACACAAATGGATTTAAAATAAACGAAATGAAGGATGGTTCTCGTGTTGTTGTTGTAAGACCAAGCTTTTCAGAGACATGGGCTTTCTTTGTAAGAAAGTTTGACGTTAAAAGAGCTACACTAGAACAATTAATAAGAATTCCTGGAAAAGAGCAAGCCATAGATTTATTAAAATACCTAGTAAAAGGTGCAAGAGTTATATCACTTACTGGAGAGCAAGGTTGCCGGAAAAACAACAATGCTTATGGCTATGATAGAAAATATATATGACACAATGAACATACGTGTTCAGGAAACTGCATTTGAGTTACACTTAAGAAAAATATACCCAACAAGAAATATTCTATCATTTAGAGAAACAGATACAATTTCTGGACAAATGGGATTAGACGTTCAAAAGAAAACAGATGGTGGAGTAAACATTATCCGGAGAGGTTGCAACAGACCCCGTAGCTGCATGGATGATACAAGCTGCACAAGTTGCTTCTAAATTTACATTATTTACTCACCATGCTAAAACATTTCCACTTTTGGTACAAGCATTAAGAAACTCACTTTTAAAATTAGGAATGTTTAATGACGAAAAAATAGCAGAAGAGCAAGTTATAGGAGTTTTAAACTTTGACATACACCTAGTAAAAGACTTTAGAGGAAGAAGATATATAGAAAGAGTTACTGAATGTATACCAATAGAAGATAAAAATGAATATACATTTGAACATAGACAAGAAAAAACATTAGAGGGGAAATTAGATAAATTTATGGATAATGCAACAAGGTTCTTCTCTAAGACAACAAATAAAGAATTATATAAATATGTTAATATATTAGAATATCATGATGGTACATATGTACTTACAAACCCTATATCAGATACAAATATTAGAGAAATGAGAAACAATATGGATACATCTGACATAGCAGATTTTGACAAATTTGTAGAAGAAAATTGGGGAATAAAATCAAAACCTTATTATGATGAAGAAGAAATAGTTGAAACTAAAAAAAGAGGAAGAAAACCTAAAGAAAATTAATATTTAAACAGAGAATTGAGGTGAACATCAGAATGGAACAAAGTAATATACTTTTATACTTTTTGGCAGGTGTAGCTGGTTTATTTGCATTATTAGTAATTGTATATCTTGTTATAAGAAAGAAATTGCAATCTTCGGAGATGCGAGAAATACAGAAACTGAGGGAAGGAACACAAGCAAAAAAGCATACATCTGAAATACTATACCAAAAATTATATGTAAGATATATTAGAATACCATTTTTAAAAAGATATTTACTAAAAATAAGAAGAAGACTAGAAATAATAAACATAGATGATGAATATTTAACAAGAAAACAAACTGCTCAAATATTAACAAGAACATTACTTTTAGTAATACCAATAACTATAGCAATTATATGGTTGACACATAAAAACTATTTGCTATTATCAATATTATTAATTTTTGAAGTTTTTATGGTGGATACAATTATAGATGGAATGGTAGATGGAATAGACAATAAATTATTAAAACAACAAATAAATTTCTTCTCTGAAATAAGACATGCATATCATGAATTTAATATGGTAGAAGAAGCAATATACCAAGTTTCGCAAGATGATGAACAACCAGAAATGTCAAGACAAGCAGAAAAAATATATGAAGTATTAATATCAGATGATCCAGAATCTGAATTAGAAAAATATTATGATGTTGCGCCAAATAGTTATTTAAAGGAATTTGCTGGTGTGTCATATCTAACAAAAGAATTTGGAGATAGAAAAGTTGACAAAGCATCTTTATATTTGAAAAATTTAAATAATATTACACAAGAAATGCAGTTGGAAATATTAAAAAGAGATAAATTAAACTATGTATTTCAAAGTTTATCTGTAATATCTATATTACCTATGATGTTTCTAGAAGCAATAAAGAATTGGTCTGTAAGTCAATTTAGTTTTACAGAAAGTTTCTATATGGGCAGAAAAGGAATGCTAGTACAAATATTGGTACTTCTAGTAACATTTATATGTTATACATTAACAAGAAAACTAAAAGACAATGGTTCTACAAACATGAATACAAAAAACACAGAAAATCCATGGCAAGAAAAAGTATATAGAAACCCTATTTGCAAAAGAGTTGTAGACCTGTTTATACCAAAAGAAGGAACAAAAGAATATAGGGTGTTAAAAGAAAACTTAAAAGATGCAGCTTCAAAAGAAAAAATGGAATGGGTATATGTTAATAGATTAACATTGTGTATAATTACATTTTTTGTGTCAGTATTTTTATTTGCACAATTACACAAAGTAGAAATTAATTATATATATACAGACCCTACAACAGAATTTGATTTAGTAGGTTCTATGAATGATAAGCAAAAAAGAAAGGCTATGGAAATAACAGAATCTGATAATCAATATTTGGACTTTTATAGAGGAAATACAGAAGTACAGCAAAAAGATATAGAAAAAATAATGAAAAATGGTAGAATAAACAAAGATTATGTAGAAGCAACAAACGAAGAAGTTGCAACAGCAGCAAAAAGAGTTTTAGATAAGCTACATACTGTAAATAAAGAAAATTTACAATGGTTTGAAGTCCTATTTGCAATGGTATTTGCAATGGCTGCATATATGGCACCAGTTTGGTTACTTAAATTCCAAGCTAAGATGAGACAAATAGAAATGGAAGATGAGGTAATGCAGTTTCAAACAATAATATTAATGCTTATGAGGATTGAAAGGGTTAATGTAGAGATAATACTAGAATGGCTAGAAAGATATGCAAATATTTTTAGAGAGCCAATTAGTAAATGTGTTAATAACTTTGAAAGTGGCGCATGGGAAGCTCTAGAACAATTAAAAGAAGATGTAAACTACCCAGACATGATAAGATTAATAGAAAGTATGCAAGCCGCAGTTGAAAAAATACCAATTGCAGATGCATTTGATGAATTAGACACAGAAAGAGATTACTATCAGGCAAGAAGAAAAGAATCTAACGAAAGATTAATATCTAAAAAGGGACTAATAGGAAAAGTAATAGGATTTACGCCTATGATAGGACTATTTGTATGCTATTTAGTTGTTCCATTGGTTGTAATAGGTCTATCAGCTATGAAAGATTCATTTAATGCAATGTCGGCAATGAAATAATAGAAAGGGGCTGAATTTGTAAATGGAAAATGCTTCAAGAGCACTTGTTATAGCAGGAGGAGTATTATTATCATTAATAATTATAGGTGTAGTAATGTTTGCATATAGAGGAATAACAAGTCTTCAAAAAGAAAAAGATATAAGTTTATCAAATGAACAAGTAAGTAAAATTAATGAACAAATAGAAAAATATACTAAAAAAAGTGTTATATATGGTTCAGAAGTATTGTCTATTTGCAATGCGATAGAAGATTACAGCAGAAAATATCCTGAAAGTGAAGGATACCAAAAGATAACGGCTAAAATAAAAATAAAAGCTAATGGAAAAGACAATGATATAAAGGAGTGCTTCAAAGACGAATATGATGGCATTCAGAGTTTAAAGAACGATTATAATGAAGCAATTAGAAAAAGAGATGTTAATGGAAAAACTACTATATCAAATGGAAAAACCATAGAAGAGTTATATAATTTTTTGGGAACTGGCGGCGAGAATGGCGATGAATTAAAGAGTTATTTTGAACTGTATGGATTAAATGATTTACCTACTATAACATTGCTATTACTTAAAAGATATGAACTTTACAAGGGATATATAAATACATTTAGAGAAAAAAGGTTTAAGGCAAGTGTAGTATATAGTAATACTACAGGTATTGTAAAAGAAGTTGTAATACAGCCTAAATAAGAAAGGAGCTAAAACATGGAAAATGCAGCAAGAGCATTAACTATGGCAGCAGGAGTATTAATAGGAATAATGATAATTTCAATTGCTGTGTATTTATTTACATCATTAGGAAATACCAGCTCCGAGATATATAGTAAAGTTGAACAAACAAAGATAGATAAATTTAATAGTCAATTTTTAAAATATTATAGACTAGATACATGTACAGCACATGATATAGTATCTATAGCCAACTTGGCAAAAAATAGTAATGAATATTATGAATTGGAAGAAGGCAGTGGATACAACTATTATGTAAATGTAATCGTTGAAGATTATATAGATAATAATGGAAGCGCAACAACAGAATTAAATTTTGAAAAATTAGATGATGCTAAATACACAGAGTTTATACAAAATAATTCAACAGTGGAAGAAAAAGGCAAAATTAAAGAAATAAAATATTTTACATGTACAAATATATCACAAAGCAATATAACAGGCAGAGTATACCAAATAACATTTGAAGCAAATTAAAACAAAAATATTGCACAAAAAAAAGCAAAATGTTATAATATGAATAACAATGTAAAATAACCTATAAAAAAAGTAGAGGCGGGTTTAATTGCCCACAAAAAATAAGGAAGAATTTATGAAAAAAAACTTTTTTATAATATTAACAATATTACTTATAATAGCTATAATAGTGGGTTATACCGTACACAATTATAGAAAACAGCAAATTCAAATAGCACAATACAACAAGCAATATGAAAGCTGGTATGGCAAGAAAATATTAGGCACAGATTTTATAAGTATAATAAACAAAACAATAGATAACAACGAAAAGAATGATGTACAAAAAGATGAAAATAATGTGTATCTAGAAGATAATGAAAAATCAGTAAAAATATATATAAAATTTTTAGAAAGTGACCAAACATTTGACATGGAAGCTATTGCAAACAACGGAATAGAAAATTTTATACAAAATTATGCAACATTTAGCTTTAAATGTACAAAAATTGATTACCATAAAAATGGAAATGTAAAAAGCTTATTTTTCGAAGAAGTATAATATATGTTATTAATGTTAGACAAGCATTGGTAAAACAATGTAGTCTATTGAAATAAACAAATGAGCAAAAGAAGGAGTGTGATAAAGTTTGGAAAATGCATCAAAAGCATTAATTATAGCTGGAGCCATATTATTAGCAATACTAATTATTGGTTTAGGAGTATATATATACAGGCAAGCAGCAGGAGTTATAGATACTGGAACCATGGATCAGCTTGTAGTAAGCCAATTTAATGCACAATTTGAACCATATTTGGGTAACAATGTATCTGGAAGTAATGTAAAACAACTTATAAAAATTATTGATGCAAGTAACCGTGCAAAGGAGGACTTGCCAGTAACTTTTAAAGTGGATGACCAACCAGATAACGACAGCTCAACAATAAAAAGTGGAAATACTTATATAGTTAAAGTAGTTGAGGGTTCAAAAAATAATGCAGGATACATTGAAAAAATTACTATAGAAACAAATGATGATGACAGCGGATCTGGTGGAACTAGTGGACGTGAAACTGGTGGAAAAGTGTAAGATACATAGTCCTAAAAAACAATGTAGTGTAAAGTAATCCGCGAAAAATGTAGGGGCGACTTTAATCGCCCGTGCGTCGACGAAATTACTAAAAGAGAACATTTAAGGAGGAAAAATCATGGAAAATGCATCAAAAGCATTAATTATAGCAGGAGCAATATTATTAGCAATATTAATTATAGGATTAGGAATATTTATTTATAGACAAGCAGCAAATACAGTAAGTGACACAGGAATGGATCAATTAGCAATACAACAATTTAATGGACAATTTGAAAACTATTTAGATAAAAATATGAGTGGAACAACAGCAAAAGCATTAATAGATACTATAAACGCAAATAATGCTGGAAAAACAGAAGGTAGTGACGGATATGTTGCTTGTGATAAAACAAAGGCTGATATAGAAGCTGGAAAAAAATATAAAGCTACAGTAGCTGCCGAGAATGGAAAAACAAGTGCAGGAATGATTAAGAAAATAACTATTTCAGATGCTACAGATTAATAAAAGGAAAAATTTAAAATGGAAAATGCAAGTCAAGCTTTAATAATAGCTTTTTCAATAATAATATTTGTTATTGCATTAACAATATCTATATCAATGTTTTCAATGGCTAGAGCCACATCTGACTTTGTAATATTTAAATCGGATAAAACCAATTATTATGAATATAACAGAGTAAACGAAACATCTAAAAGAAATGCTAGGGTTGTAAGTATGGAAGCTATAGTTCCAACCTTGTATAGATATTATAAAGAAAATTATAGAGTAGAGTTTTATGATAATGAGGGAAAGCAACTTGAAATATATGAAAGTGCTGGAAATCCTATATATTATTTTGATGTTGATGACGAAATAGAAAGAGGCGAGCCTTGGATAGGAAGCCAAGAGAGTTTTAAAAATAATGTAGATAAAATTGTAAAAGAAAAATTAATACCAAGCTATGGAAATGACAGGTTTGAAGAAAAATATTCTACCGAGATTTTTACAGAAAATGATGATACTGGAAAAGTTACAGAAGAAGACAAAAAAGAAAAAATAGTAATAAAATACATAAAATTAAAATAAAAGAACTCACAAGGAGGAAATAAAATGGGAGATAGTATAATAACAATAATAGCAATTTTCCTTGCAGCAATATTAATGTTTATATTTCCACTTATGGCATTATCAGAAAGATCTGATGATATATCTCAGCTTAGTGTTCAAACAGCAACAGCAGAATTTGTAGATGACATAAGAGCAACAGGAAAATTAACATTAGAAAAATATGAAAAATATTTAAGTACATTAACTGCTACAGGAAATTCATTTGATGTTGAAATGCAAATACAAAAATTAGATGAAAACCCAGGGGTTAAAGTTACGCAAGGACAAAAAGACAAAATAGGAGAAAATATATATTATAGTGTTTATACTAGTCAAATTATGGAAGATTTACAAGCTAACAAAGTAATGAAATTAAAAGAAGGAGACA
>ERZ834722.2262-NODE-2262-length-15616-cov-10.529786_pt1 | contig 15616 bp, 8 predicted proteins | sample MGYA00519576_ERZ834722 | MGnify/ENA primary metagenome ERZ834722 (study PRJEB31850, sample SAMEA3708759) | human gut metagenome | biome: human gut; feature: human-associated habitat; material: faeces | place: China | collected 2014 ...
AGGCCGTCAGTCAGGCAGAGGCCGGTGCGCAGATCCTGGACGTGAACGTGGGCGCACCCGGCGTAGACGAGCCGGTGCTGATGGAGCAGGTGGTCAAGGCGCTGCAAAGCGTGACCAGTTTGCCCCTGCAGCTGGACTCCTCCAACGTGGAGGCGCTGGCGCGGGGTCTGCGGGTGTACAACGGCAAGCCCATCGTCAACTCCACCAACGGCGAGCCGGAAAAGCTTGCCGCCATCCTGCCGCTGTGCAAGAAGTACGGTGCCGCCATCGTGGGTCTGGCCATCGATGAAAAAGGCATCCAGCCCAAAGCCGCAGACCGTGTGGCCATTGCCCGCCGCATCACCGAAGCGGCGCTGGCAGCAGGCATTCCCCGGGAGGATATCTACATCGACTGCCTTACCCTGACCGCCAGCGCCCAGCAGGAAGATGTGCTGGCCACGGTACAGGCGCTGGAAGCCTGCAAAAAGGAGCTGGGAGTGCGCACCGTGCTGGGCGTGTCCAACATCAGCTTTGGTCTGCCCTGCCGCACCTACCTGAACACCACCTTTTTGACCATGGCCATGTACGCCGGGCTGGACCTTGCCATCATGAACCCCTCCAGTGAGGAGATGATGGCGGCGGTGTACGCCTACAACGTGCTGACCAACCGGGACAAGCAGAGCACAAAGTACATCGAGCGCTTTGCCGACCGCGTGCCCGCCAGCACTGCGCTGGCACAGGCTGCAAAGACCGTGCCTGCCGCCAGTGCCGCCGAAGCAGAACTTACCGGCCCCTACGCCGCCCTGATGAAAGCGGTGGAAAAGGGCTTGAAGGGTGACGCCGCCGCCCATACCCGCGCCCTGCTGGCAGAAAAGCAGCCGCTGGAGGTGGTGGACGAAGCCTTGATCCCCGCTTTGGACATCGTGGGTGCCAAGTACGAAAAAGGCACCCTGTTCCTGCCGCAGCTGCTGCAGGCTGCCAGCGCCGCCCAGAGCGCCTTTGAGGAGATCAAAACTGCCATTGCCCAAAAGGGCGAGGGCAGCGCCAGCAAGGGGCGTATCGTCCTTGCCACCGTCAAGGGCGATGTGCACGACATTGGCAAGAACATCGTCCGGGTCATTCTGGAAAACTACGGCTTTGAGGTGCTGGACCTTGGCCGGGACGTACCGGTGGAGACGGTGGTGGACACCGTGCGGGAAAAGGACGTGCATCTGGTAGGCCTTTCGGCGCTGATGACCACCACCCTGAAAAGCATGGAGGAGACCATCGCCGCCCTGCACGCCGCTAAGCTCGACTGCAAGATCATGGTGGGCGGTGCCGTGCTGACCCCGGAATACGCCGAGAAGATCGGCGCAGACTGGTACGCCAAGGACGCTAAGCGCAGCGCCGACATCGCCAAGGAGTTCTTTGGGGTGTAACGCGGAAAAATTACAGATTCGGACTGCTGAGAAGCGCGGACTTTTCAGCAGTCTTTTTTATGAGCAGGGCGTTTATCGCAATTTTCAAAAACAGTGCCTGTCAAAACGGCATATTTGCGATATGCAGTTTGCGGATGTTGCTCGGACATTATAAACGCAAACTGCAATATTTGCAAACTGTTCAAATTTACCACAAAGAATTGCCACGATTGTCTGGCATAATAAGGGTGCACTCAGGGAGAACGGAACGGACATCCCCCATAACCTCCGAAAGGTTCTCCCCGCAAAAGCCCATGCAGGCACATTTTCCTGCGGGTGCGGCCGCAGCAGCGGCGCACAGCAGGCCCATAAAAAACTGTCTCCCGTTTCTATGCGAGGCAATAGCCAGAACGGCGGACAGACTACCAAATCCCTCCTGATCAAGCCGCAATGTTCAGGGGTTCCTATACAGCAGGCAGTGTCGCTTTCCTCCTCCTTTCCACGACACTGTCTGCTTTTTGTTTGCGCTGTTTCAAATCGGCTACCGGGCTAACCTTACCACAAGCCACATGATACTGTTCCGGGGCGTGCAGTACGATATTGTCCACATCGACCCGTTCGAGGGCTACAAGGCAGACTTGAAGCTGTATTGCAAGCGAAAAAACAAATGAAATGGCGGCAAACTCCAAAAGCCTGCCGCCGTTTTTGTTATTTTATAAACTCATATTCAAAAAGCACTGGGACGATTTCAGAATTGTAATAGTCTTTGACAAGCGTTTTCAAGCCCGCAAGAGCAGTATGCAATTCCACGTTATCCCAAATTGTATTGCCCGTCGTTTCGTCAACGTGCGATGTATCCAGTTCAGCGTAAATCTGATATACACCATATGTCAAAGAAGGGCTATAATTTTCTGCTTTCTTTGCCCATTGCAGAACCGTTTCCCATTGATTCAAAATAGCCTTTTCCCTATCACCGGGGATAAGCCCCTTTATATCGCGCAGGGCGATTGTTTTTCCGTTTGTACCGTCAAGGCAAAGTTCATCGCGATAAAACCGCCCATCGCTCCCCGTGAATGTGCGCATATGGTTCTGCATTTCTGTACAGGTGAAAAGCAGGCATTTCAAGAGGAATTGCGCAAGTTTACCACTTGCAACGTCCGCATTGTATCTGTCCGCGCCATCCGCCGACTTCATAATGCGAGCACGTTCCGTCCATGCTCTGTTATATGTAATATAGCGTGAAGCGCAAAACATAGGAAGTTTTTCAAGATAGTTATCTTTACGCAGGAAAAAACCGTTTCCATCATAGCGAGCCGCTATCAAAAGGCTAGAATCCAAGTCTGGGTTATCAAATCCCGAACTGTGTGCGACCATATATCCCATTATATCGGGTGCGGTTGCGGGCTTGTTTCGTTGTTTGCCGCCTACCTTTTCAAGACCATTTAACCCTGCAAGAATGCCCGTCCGCTGCTCATCTGGTATAGGGCGTTTGTCATAATATATTTTGCTGTATGTTGTAAAGACCTGTTTTACAGGGAGCAGTCCACACGAAACCAACGTGCCTGTGTTATCGTCTATATCATAAGCCGCTATTTCAATTTCCTTTCTGCTGTCAGCTATATTTTGCCAATATGCGCACATAATGCAAGCGTCAATATTAGTGTGAAAATGGCGGCGATTGTATGCAAATCCTTTGACAAATTTCCTGTCAATTAAATGTTGCGCTTTCCAATACTTGACAGGAGAATACACTATATAGCTATCTGTTGGTTGCCGCAAATAATATTTAAAACCAGACCAAATGAAAACGTTTCCTAAATCGTTGGACGCTGTTCCTTTGACTTCTTTTTTCATTTCAGTTACTACATAGCTTTGTTTCCAAGTAGATGATTTTTTGCTTTGTCCCTGTCGTTGGTGTTCGGCAGAAGTTGTTTCTGCATACGGTGGATTTTCAAACAATATAATCGTGCATTGTGGGTTGGCAATGTATTGCTTTATGACCGGATTTTCTATATATTCTTTGCTTAAAGCGTCTGCGCCCGAAACTAGCCCGGCGTTAAATGTGTCTGTCATTTCAATAGGCGGGATAATGTGCCGAACCTTTGCCCCTAACAATTCTTGAAGTACCTTGTACTCATAATATTCTACTGTTGAAACAACACAATGTGAAAGTTCCTCGTCTGTCAAACCTGCTTCAAGGTTTCCTGTTCCGGCGCACCTGTCAAGAATGATATAGTCATTTCCGGTGGGAACACGGGCGATTGCAGCCCGCACCAATTCAAGGGACTTTTCGGCATACAGCTTGTGCGTGTAAAATGCCCCCAAGTTCTTTTTCTGAAGCGTGTCATTTAGCTTATCCATCAAATAATTAAATTTGACATTTGTTTGCCCGGTATAAGGGTAAATGTACCGTTTAAAATGAACGGGTTTTCTAATTTCCCCGATTGTTTTGTGCTTGCCTGTATCATCACCAAGGAAATCTTCTTTCCGCGCCATTGGTACTGCTTTGTAAAAGGACATAGCCCACCCAACAATGCAATTTTCATCAATGTGTATCTTTGTATAGTTGCATTCTTTGAGCAGGGTAACAATGCTTTCCACGTCAAGCGGTTTATCAAAGTGCAACACTGTTTCAGCGTTGCAACCGATAAATCCACTATTGTCCTTTGATGCGCCGCCGAAATACAGCTTTTCAATATCCGACAAATACGGCGCGGAGCGGTACAGCCAAAGCGTGGCGGCGTTTACATCGATAATCAAAATATTCGCCGGAACGGGCTTGCCTTTGACGCGCAAGGCAGACAGGTATTTAATACATTGGAAAAGAACGGCGTTCAAATCGGTAACGTGCAACTTGAATTCAAGCAAGTTTCCGTTGATAACCCCATCGTTATTGTCTGCAAGTATTTCATCAATATCTAAAGCGGGATTGACACGGGGCAAAAAGACCTTATAAAAGTCTAACTGTCCATCCCGTTCCAAAATGTACTTGTCCATAGCCTGACCTTACCTTTCAGGTACAATAATACAAATAATAGTATAGCATACACCCGCCGTTTTTCAACAGGCAATCTTCTAATTTCTTCTGCTATTTTTCAGTGTCTTATTGCAGATTTAAGCGACAAATAAGCGACAAGCCACAAGGTACGGTGTCAAGATATTCGAAGAAAGTACAAAATATAGTATTAAAATCAAAGAAACAGCCCTGTATTTGGTATCGAAATCAAATACAGGGCTGTTGAGATATACTCTTTTTCAGAAGTTCGATGTACACGGAACCCGTCTTGCTCCCGAATTGATTGACCAGTTCGTTGAAGTGATCACCCCATTGCCGATTACTCCTACCGCTGGAAGCTGAACACCGGCTGTAAGAAGTCCAAAGGGAAGAAATCTCCTCCCAGCAGACAGAGCCCATCCACATTCTCCCCTGTCCTGTGCAGCAACAGCCTTCTGGATTGCAGGGTGAGCAGCTGTGCCGGGTTATCCGGGCAGCAAATTTCTGTCCGTTCCGCGCTCTTTGGTGCTTCCAATTCCCAACAGGGCTTGCTTTCGCCCCAGCATTCCCGGCCGTCGCGCAGCAGTGTCAGGTTCAGCATCAGGGTCTCGTACAGATTATCGCCCTGTGCCTGAATAAAACCGATCTTGCCCAGCCACCCGGCTCCTACGGACGGAAGTCCCTTTCCTTTTGGCTTTGCGGAGGTGTCATCATAGCCGTTCACACACAGCAGCCACCGCGCCGCCTGCGGATAGCTCAGCTGATCCTTGCTCTGCCCCGCATACAGCGGAAAGAGCCGGAGTTTATTGCTGCTTTCCGACATTTCACCGTTGAGTTTGGCCGCACCGTATTCCGTGCCGATCTTTGCCTGCGGCACCTGCCAGAAGGGGTGTGTCGGGTGGAACAGCCAGAAGCGGTCCTTCCACTGCTCCAGATAATCCCGGACAGGCTCTGCCGGGAAATGCCCAAGCTGCCACAGCGCGCTCCAGCGCTCCAGTGCATCATCGCTCTGCATCAGCGGGCGGGGCTCTCCCTTTGCATCCACCCGGGAAAACACGGTGAACAGCACCGCCAGCAGCAGCCGCGGCACGGCGGCGTTCTGGGTGGGCATCTCGCCCGCAAGGTCCGCATAATCCTGCGCCGACACCAGCGCCTCGGTCAGGGACACCTCCCGCACCGTGTTGTCCCGCAGCCGCACCCGTATCCACGGTTCGGTCAGCAGGTTGAATTCAATTTTCTTCATCCGTCTCCTCCTTTTGGTAATACAGGCCGTTTTCACGGTCATAACAAAGTTCCATGCCCGCAAGCCGGGCAGTCAGGTTTTCATCCAGCAGCAGGATCAGTTCTCCGTGCAGCAGCGGCGACAGCTGCCACGCCGCAAGACGGCTGCGGTTGTCCGCTTCCAACTCCCGGATGACCCCGTCCACCTTCCACGCCTTGCCGAACACCGCCGGGAGCCGCAGCTTCTGCCGGGCGATCTTCAGTGCCGTTTCCGGCGGGGGCGGGCTGTCGACAGCTACGGCACTGCCGCCCTCCTGCCACGGCAGAAAGTGGATGCTGCCGTCTGCCCGACACTGCATTACCAGCACCTCTACCGAGGGGTCGCCGTCCCGCACTGCCGCCCGCGCTGCCGGGTCGGAACAGGCGCCCTCGTTCTGCATCCAGTCGTCCAGCGTGTTCAGCTGCGCCAGCCGGTGCGTTTCCGGCTGCGGCACAAGGTACGCCTCGGCGCGTGCTTTCTTTTTCTCCTGTGTCTGCTCATATACGCAGCGCATTTCCTCACCCTGCGCCCCGCCGGGAACTTCCCGCTCCCAGCCGTAGACTCGCTGCACCAGCGGAGAGATCTCCTCTGGCAGCCGAATGCTCCGGGGCAGAAAGTTCCGGGTGCGCCAGAGCATCCACTGTCCATATACCGCCTCGCTGCCCGCGTCAAAGGCATCTTCCCCGGTGTCCAGCACCGCGCAGCAGGCCTGCTGCAACGGAGCGGGGCGGCTGCGGTGGTGGCGGTGCAGCCGTCCAATGCGCTGCAGCAGCAGATCCATGGGGCAAAGCTCTGTGACAAGAACGTCCAGATCAATGTCCAGCGACTGCTCCATCACCTGCGTGCCCACCACGATCAGGTCGTTCCGGCACTCCGGTGCAGAGCCCTTGCCAATGCGTGCCATCAGCTGGTTTTCCCGCGCCGCACGGTCCGGCATCAGGAACTGCGCATGGAACAGCTGCACCTCTTTGTCCGGCAGGCTTTCCCGCAGCAGCTGTGCGATCTTCTGCGCTTTTTTGACCGTGTTTACGATCACCCCCGCGCAGCCGCCCTCGACCAGTTTCCGGCGCAGCAGCGCGGGCAGCTCCGGCTCTGTGAGCGTGGTCAGCTGCACCGTTTGACCGGGTGCGTCCGATGGGATGGCCGTTTGCTTTACCTCTGCGCCATCCGTCCATGTCAGCAGCGGATAGCCGCAGCTGGTTTCCCATGGGGCGTCCGGGGCAGCCTTTTTCTGCTGGTAGGCCTCGACCAGCTCTGTGCGCCGCCGGGCGGGCAGGGTGGCCGAAAGCAGAATGACCGGCACCTTATACCAGCCCAGCCATTCCAGTGTCCGGTCCAGATAGCAGTTCATGTAGGTATCGTAGGCGTGGCACTCATCAATAATGACCACCTTGCCCGCAAGTCCCAGATGCCGCAGCATAACGTGCTTCTGGGCAAGTGCCGCCAGCAGCAGCTGATCCACTGTGCCAATCACGAAGTTTGCCAGCAGTACCTGTTTGTTTCCTCGAAACCACTGGTGTACCTGTACCCGATGCTCTTCCTGCGCGTCCTCCTCCAGCTGCACCCCGCGCCCCTGCAGCCGCAGATAGCACTCGTTCAGTTCTGCCATGCCGTGCGCCAGCTTTATAGCCTGCGGCAGCGTCTCCTCAGACTGCGTGTCTGCCCAGCCAAGCAGCCGGGGAAAGATGCCGTTTGCCGTGGCCTGTGTGGGCAGCCCGAAAAAGACACCGCCCAGCCCGAACCGGCTAGCCATGATCTCCGCAGCGGCCAGCGCCGCCTCGGTTTTGCCCACGCCCATCTGTGCTTCCAAGATCAGAATGCCCGGTTCCGCTGCGGTATCTGCAGCTTCCAGAACAGCCCTCTGCACCGCATTGGGCGCAAAGCCGAACCGCACCGCAAACTCCTGCGGGTCTGCGATGCCCGGCTGTGCCTCCCACGGGAAGGGCAGCGCCAGCTTTTCCCAAGCCCTGTCCACCCGCGCCGGGTAATCCTCCATGCTGCCCAGCTCCTCTACCGGGATCAGGGGGAAGTATTCCGTATTGCTGGCGATCCAGTCTGCCATGATCAGAAGTCCGGTCAGAAGCACTTCCTCCTGCGGGTCCAGGTCGTACAGTTCCGCCGTATCATCAAAGCCGCAGTCCTGCAAAACAGTCATGAGCAGTTCTGTCCAAAAGCTCTCCCAGACCTTTTCCTGTCCCTTGGGGTAGTAGTTGCTCTCCCAGCACTCCAACTGATCATCGACCGCCGCACAGCTCTGTGGCCTGCCGTGATGCGCCCCCACAATGGAGGCTATCCCGCCGGGACAATCATTCCACAGCAGGATTGCCTCGCCCGCCCGGGCATGCGGCGACTCCCGGCGGTTCTGTTCAGGACAGTCCAGCGGCGTCAACGTTTCCAGCCGCTGCCTCGCCTCCGGCAGGGTGCGCAGGATATTTGCCTGAAAGGCTACCGTAGCCTTGCCTATATCATGGATCCCGCCCAGAAACCGGGCATGCGCGAGCAACGCTTCCTCGCGCTCAAAGCCCATGGCCCGTTTTGCACTTTCCGGGAGCCACTGCCGGACCAGCCGTTCCATGATGCCCGCCGTATCCCACAGGTGCATCCAGAGCGGCAGCCACAGGCTGGTATTCTCCGGGTCCGTTTTACCAGCCAAAAGCCTTGTTTTATTCAACGTCCAGCGCATTTTTGCTCCTTTTCCGGTGTGTACTTTCCGTGTACCGAGCATAGCAGATAATGTGTACTATAATCCGTACTTTTTGCATTTTATCTCCGCAAATGAAAAAAGCGGCACACCGGGTCGTGCCTCATCAAAACGAAAGTGTCCTCGCAAGGTAAAGAAACCTGCTATTTATAGCCCGGTTCCGTTTTCTGTTTCAAAGATACGCTTCTGCCCTTCTGCTGTCAATGACGCTGCGCCAATTCATTAAAGCTACAAAAAACGATTTCTTTTTTGTATAAAAAGCCGCCCCGGCTTCCTGCTATGGAAACCGGGGCGGTTCGTTTACTTTATGGGTGCTTTTTCAGGCGCTCAATACCTACCAACTGGCATTCAGTTTTTGAAGTTTTAGTCATATCTGTATTTAGAGGACTTTCCGTACACTTTTCGGAGCGATTTTTTCAGGCTGACCACCGTTTCTTTGATGATCTTTGCTTCATCGGCGGAGCAATCTGCAAGCTGTTCGGTCATCCAGCTGTCGAACACCGGCTTTGCTTTTTTGATCTCGATGCACAGCAGCTCGTCTGCGGAGCAGTCCAGTGCGTTAATGATGTCGATCAGCGTTTTCAGGCTAGGCACCGAGTTGCCCGTCTCGATATGGCTGATGTGCGTAACTACCACGCCGACCTCATTGGCCAGCTGCTCCTGCGTCATGCCCTTTGCAAGGCGGCAGGCACGGATGCGTTTTCCGATGTCGGCGTAGTCCACCATAGTACAAGTACCCTCCGTTTTGTGAAGTGATACTTGTATTGTATGTGCAATCGACCGGGATTGTAATAATCTGAAAGTGCAGTGGACTTATAAATACTAATCGTTCAGAAATACTTTAACTTCCTGCTTTCCGTCAATCGTTGTCACAGCAGTAATGGCATCCGGGCGGAAGGAGTCTCCCGGATAATGCATTTCCAATTTCAGATTGACTTTTTTCCCAGCTTCCACTTCCTGTGCCAGTTTATTCTCAAAATTTTTGAATTCGTTCCGATTTAGTCCAGAATCCTGCGGAATGAGATTTTCCAAATCGTTTGCCCCATCAAAGCGATCTGCAATTGCATGACCTCGATCATCGGTACTTTTTTCATATCCTTTTCCAATGTCATGGATGCTGTCTTTAATTTGCAGACGACCATCATGCTCTTTCAGATGCAGGTTTCCTTCGGCTGTAAACAGCCTTCCAAGGTGATCGGTAGTGTACTCATATCCGTTTCTTTTATACTCTGCATCCGTCAAAAGATCCTGCTCCATACGGTACGGCATTCCATCATCGTTATTTTTGTATTCCAGCTCTTTTTCTAGCTCTGCAAATGACTTTTCCGTAGCAGCATCCAGTTTTTCTTCTGCCTTTTCTATCACGCCTTTCTGTAGACGTTCAAATGACCGTTTGACGACATCATCCAACCCAATGTGCATTTTTGCTTCCATCGGTTTCGCTTCTGAGATTTCTCGCCTCACAGCACACGACCTCCCTGCTGTTCAAAATTCGTCCTTAGATTATCTACAGCCTTTGCATCCGGGTTCAGGCTCATGCCCATGCTTATCACGCTATTTAGCACCCAGTCTGCAGCAGCAGCTTTCAGGCCGTACTGTCCCTGCAGCTGTTCCAGAAATTCTTTACGGGGTGTGAGCGATTTTTTAGCTGCGGCACAGTAATCAACGACTGTACCGATCCCACCAAAGAAATCGAACACAGCTTTCCGAGTCTTAGCCACATCCAGTTCGCCGCCTGCAAAAACCCGTTCCAGGTAGCGACTGTCCTCAGGCTTCAGCACAGTCTCATGGCGTTTCAGCCAGAGCTTCAGCTGCTCCATCTCCGAACTGCTCAGCGGTTTCAACTCTTTGCCCACTGCCAGTTGTCCGAATACAAACTCTGCGTTGATTTCATGCGGCATTTTTGAAGGCTTGTGGTAAACAGCATTTTCCGGCATGGGATACGCCTCAATCTTGCAGAGCACTGCCTCCGGCCACTCGTTCTGGTAAACGGCAGCCACACCCAGCGGCAGCTTGGACAATTCGTCGATCTGTGCCTCCTTCAGGGCGGCAGACTTGCCTACCAGCTTGCGATCTTCTTCGTCCGGCAGGCGCAGAATAATTTTGGTGTTCGTGTTGCGGATGACCGACATATCCAGCAGTCCGGGTGCCTGGTCTGCAATGATAAACCCCTCACCATAAGTACGCATTTCCGCAATGGCATTTGCCAGCATTTCCACCGACTTGCCCTGCAAATTTGCACCTTCCTGTGATTGCTCTGCCGAGGTCTTGCGCAGCAGGTTGTGCGCTTCTTCCAGCACTGTGACATGGCGAAGCCTGCTGTTCATCCCGCTGCTGCACATCCGGTATTCCTGTAACTTCATCACCAAGATGCCCATCAGCAGCGATTTCGTTTCCATAGAGCCCACACGGCTCAAATCTACGATCACATTCTGATCGAACATTTCAGCATCGCTCAGCGCATCTTCTGCGCAAAGCACACTTCCATAAATACCGTTTGTCAACGACTTTACGCGGGTGCACAATGCACCCACATAATCGCTTTGGGTATCCTTGGAATAATGCGACTCTTCAATGACGCCCGGCAGAATATCCAGCAGGTCAAAGAAGGTTGGGAAAATTCCCTTCTCGCTCTCCGAATTGCGCAGATCCCAGCCTACTTTCTGATAGCTGCGCTCAATAGCATCCTTCAGCACCGCTGGCATGGCTGCATACATCGGCCAGCAGGCGTTGAATATCTCCACCAGACGGTCAATATGTTCCAGAATATGGATATTCTCAGGGAACGCAAAGGGGTTCATGCGCAGCAGCGGCGTTTCTCTGGGGTTTGTACCAAACACCTGCGCATCTGTACAATTGCCGAACACGTTCTTGTATTCGCCCTTGGCCGGTTCCACCACAAGAAACGTCGTTTGTCCGTTCTTTGTGATCTCATCCAGCAGATGGTAGACCGCATTGGATTTGCCTGTGCCAGTCGAGCCAGTGATGAATGTGTGGGAAGCCATCGCCTGCCGGTTCAAGAGCAGTCCTGCCGCTTCCTCTTTACCCATGTGGTAAATCTTGCCCAGATTCATCTTGTCCTCATCCGGCATCGCCTCATCCGGCACATTGCGGCCAAACTCCGCGTGCTCAATAATTGGCAAGCCGTGCACTGAGCGGGTGGGCAAGCCAAGGTGCATTGGCAGTTCCCGCCCGCTGACCAGCGTTGCAGGTGTATAAAGCAGACTATCCGGCGCATTCTCCCATAGTGGGCGAGCAAAGACCGGTTGCATGAACCGCTTGAGATATTCCCGCAGCTGTGCCACTTCTGCCTCATTGTTCTTCCACACATTGACGGCACCGCTCTCCACCGAGGAGCCCTCGCCGACCATCAATGCGCGGTAAGTGTTGGCCGCCAAAAGTGCTGTGGATTGAGTAGACGAAAGAAAATACGCTGCACAGTTATAGCAGCCATAATCTTCACTTTCCTTTACACGCTTGAGCTGGTTTTCAATGCGTTCCAGCAGTTCCTCCACCGATTTATTACACAGTTCCACCTGCTGAGTACGGCCCGTACCGCGGGTATCCGTTGTACCATGGCTCTCCTGCTGGCTGGTGCTGTCTGAAATGCCATGGGACGTTCCGTTGGAAGTGCTGTGCGAAGTACCGGTCTGTTCGGTGGTGGAGTGGCTGGTACCCCGCGAGGCGTTTACGCCCAGTGAGCCGCCGATGTTCCGGGCGATGCTGTTGAAAGCCGTTCTGGCTAGCGTCATGCCTCCTATGGCCCTGCCCGCCGTGCCAAGCAGCGGGCCGATGACGGCCCCCGCGCCCGGAATCAGGGCCGAAGCTGCCAAGCCGCCCAGACCCAGAATGCCTGCAATGCCGCCAGCCACCGGCGAGATTTTTGTGACCGAGGTGCCGAAGCTGCTGCCGACACCGCCGTTGATACCGCCGCTGACCCCTTTCGTTTTCTGTGTGCCGTCCGTCACCGAAGAGGACTGGTTCGTACCGTCCGTTGTAGTCGTGCTGACAGTATCGCTGATGGTATGGGAAGTTCCACTGCACAGGCTCTCCATCACAGCAGTACTCTGGTTCTCGGTATAAGACCATGTACTCTTGCGGAAGGGCGAAAGAGTGCTGTACAGATTTTCATACCCGCTGCGGATAGCCGCCTGCGTTTCATTGGAAACAGGTTCTGCCAAAAACAGCGCAGTATACTTTTCTCCTTCCATCGCGTCCATAAAGCGCTCGATGCCCTGCACAAAGGCTTTATCTTCCGTTTTAGACTTATCGCGCAGAGCTGCCACACAGGACACTGAGGCCACCGCCTCCTGCTCTTCGCCAAAGGCTTCTTCCAACAGTTTTTTTCCCGCCTCCGGAGAAATGCCTTTTATATCGGAACCGGGGAAGTTGGAGAGCAGCACTTTCTGCAACGCCTTGCTGGAAATTTCCAGCTTGCGGCTCTTCATGCTCTGTTTCAGGGGATCCTCGCGAACGCCCAGATAGATATTGGCACCTGCATTTTCTTCCGGCACATCGATCATCACCGCCAGACTACAGCCTTGTGCCATGCTGGAATAATACACCGTGGAAAGCTTCTGGAACATATCTTCGCCCTTTTTCAGGGTCAGTTTCTTCAGCTGGAACATTCGGATACACTGAGCGGGATTCTGCACCTCCAGCATCTTCTGAGAAAGCTCCACCATGCCATAGTTCTGCAGTTCCGTCAGATATTTTTTATACACCAGATGGTCTGCAAGGGTCAGCTGATTCGTCAGGTCATTCAGCGACCGCTGCGCAGAAAGCTGCTGTTTCTCAAGCACCTCAAGCTCGTCTGCCATGATTTATTTTCCTTTCTGCTGTTAACCCCTCAAAATTTTCCACAACAGACCTACAGTGGCCGCCGCGGCGCCGGCCGCCACTGCCGTGCCCACACCGCTGCTCTGCATATTGTTAATGGCCAACTCTGCGCTTCCAAAGCCCTGATCAGCCGCTTTCTTGTACCATTGCAGGGCTTTTTCTTTGTCTATCGGCACACCTTCTCCGTTTTCATAGCAGCCAGCCAGACAGAACTGTCCTCGATCATAGCCCTGCTCCGCAGATTTACGATACCATTCCACTGCTTTTTCGAGATTCTTTTCCACGCCATGTCCTTGCCTATAACAGTTGCCAAGGTCACACTGCGCCATAGCACACCCCTGCTCTACAGATTTTCGGTACCACTCAACTGCTTTTTGGCAGTCATGTTCTATGCCATCTCCGTACTGATAACAGCGACCGAGCTTGTACTGTGCAACTGCATAGCCTTGTTCTGCAGATTTGCGGTACCATTCCGCCGCTCTTCCAAGGTTTTTCGTTGCACCATCTCCGTACTCATAACAAAGCCCCAGATTGTACTGCGCGAATTTATTACCTTGCTCTGCCGCTCTCTCATACCATTCAACTGCTTTCGCGCTGTTCTTTTCCACGCCTTCTCCATGGTCATAGCAATAGCCCAAACTGTTCTGTGCATTTGCATCCCCCTGCTCTGCTGCTTTCTTATACCACTTTGCCGCTTCTGCTTTGTTTTGCGTCACACCATATCCATTTTTATAGAATATTGCAAGGGTATATTGAGCTGTTGCATTTCCTTGCTCCGCAGATTTGCGATACCACTCAGCCGCCTTGGCAAGATCTTTTGCTACGCCTTCTCCATACTCATAACAGTAACCAAACATATTCTGTGCATTTGCATCGCCCTGTTCTGCCGCTTTCCGATACCATTTCACTGCTTCACTATAATTCATTTCTGTGCCATTTCCATCATAATAGCACTTGCCCAATTTATATTGTGCTCCCACATTGCCCTGCTCTGCGGCTTTCCGATACCAGAAAACAGCCTTGCTCGTATCCTTTTCCACACCAAATCCGGTATCGTAGCAGTAGCCAATGCTATTCTGTGCGACTGCTATTCCCTGTTCTGCGGCTTTTTCGCACCACATCGCAGCCTTTTTCGGGTCTTTTTCTACGCCTTCTCCTGTCTTGTAGCAATAGCCAAGAGTATACTGTGCTGCCGCAAGTCCCTGCTCTGCTGCTCTTTCATACCATTCAACTGCCTGCACAAGGTCTTTCGTTACGCCATTGCCCTTCATATAGCAAACGCCCAGATTGTTCTGCGCTCTTGCATTGCCCTGTTTTGCCGCCTTGCTGTAGCATTCAAACGCCTGCTCCAAGTCTTTTGCGACACCTGTGCCATGAGTATAGCAGTCACCCAGTTTTTTCTGTGCCTCCGCATAGCCCTGCCCTGCCGCCTTACGGTACAGTTCTGCGGCCTTTGCCTCGTCCTTGCCGACGCCGTCTCCGGTTTCATAGCACTTGCCCAATTCACATTGCGCTTCCGGGCAGTTTTGCTCAGCCGCTTTTGTATACCACGTTACAGCCGCCACATTGTACGTGAGTGCCATATACAACCGCCCGATCATATACTGCGCTGTTGCATTTCCCTGATTTGCAGCTTCTTTGTACCATTTGCGGGCCTCTTTTTCATTTTTTTCAACACCGAACGCCTGATAATAGCACTCGCCCAGTGCGCACTGCGCCTCCGCATTACCCTGTTCGGCAGCTTTTTTGTACCACACAACGGCATTTTCCGCATTCTTTGCTACACCAATACCGTTCTGGTAACGCCGTGCCACTTCCAGCTGTGCCTCGGGGTGTCCGTATTCACTAGCCGCAACCATGTACTTCTGAAACGCCATCTCGGCATTGCCGACCTGCTGAAAATCACTGGCATCCTGCAGGTAGTCCTGCTCGGTTTCCTCCTGCGTTTCCTGCTGTGCTTCCTCGCCCAGACCATGGTCTCGCACACACTTCATAAACTCCTGCTTTTTGTCCTCCGGGCCATTGAACTGAAAGCTGTACACGGCATTTTTCTCATCGCTGAAACCCATAGCCTTGATCTCAGCCCCCAGACCGTCCCAATTCACACGGCCAGCCGCCGGCTCAAACCATTCTTCAATAGATTTTGTCTTGATGGCATTCGGGATCTCCATATCCTGCCCACCCACACGGATAGACTCCAGTTTATCCGTAAAACGTACTTCCACCTGAATTTTGCTCATGATGATAGTCTCCCTATGTATTTATAATTTTTATATAGTCTCCCTGACTCCGCACCCACATCTGGATGCCCGTACCAAACACCTCGGCTTCCACGATCCAGCCCTTTTCCGTTACCTGCAAAACCTTTGCAGTGGGCAGACGGTCGAGAACGGATTCCAGACTTGGCCCGGTATACTCGAACCGGATGGTCTGCAACTCGCCGC
>ERZ834722.2265-NODE-2265-length-15604-cov-7.741591_pt1 | contig 15604 bp, 10 predicted proteins | sample MGYA00519576_ERZ834722 | MGnify/ENA primary metagenome ERZ834722 (study PRJEB31850, sample SAMEA3708759) | human gut metagenome | biome: human gut; feature: human-associated habitat; material: faeces | place: China | collected 2014 ...
GCGCCGTGCCGCTGATGCCGCCGGACATGCCGACGTAGAGCACATCGTCGCCCTGAGAGAGCGCACGCTCAAAGTAGTTCGCCATCAGGTCGGGATTGACCATTGAGGTCTTGACGACCGCGCCGCGGCGCATCGCGCCGTAGAACGCCGCGCCGTCGAAATCCACATCATCGGGATAGTCCGTCTCCTTTCCATCCACCGTGTAGGAAAACGGCACGACGGTGATGTGGTGTTGTTTCGTCAGCGCGACCGGCAGGTTCGCGGACGTATCGGTGAATAACTGGAGCATGACTCTCTTCCCTTTCTGATCCTTTGCAATAAGCGTTATGACAGCTTATCACGCCGCGAGCGCTTATGCAAGCAAAAGCGCAGGAAACTTTACACTTTGTTCACCATTGCATGATTCTGGACAGAAAACGCCCTCCCATTTGTGGGAGAGCGTTTTCGAAATCGCAGAATGTTTTCTTATGCCTGCTCAAAGATGGCCTTCATACACTTGTAGGTCATGTAGCAGTCGAGCTTGGCGACCGTTTCATACGGTGCGTGCATCGAGAGCACGGGCACACCCGCGTCGAGCGTGTCGATGTTGCGCTGGGCCATGAACTTGGCGACCGTACCGCCGCCGCCTGCGTCGGTCTTGCCCATCTCGGCCATCTGCCAGAAGACGCCGTTGTCGTTCATCAGCTTGCGTACCTTGCCAACGACCTCAGCGCTTGCGTCGCTCGCGCCGCCCTTGCCGCCGGAGCCGGTATACTTGCACAGCGCCACGCCGTAATTGACGAAGGCGGAGTTGCGCTTGTCGTACACGTCGGCAAAATTCGGGTCGTAGGCCGCCGTAACATCTGCGCTCAGGCAGAAGGAGTTGGCAAAGCAGTCAGAAAGCGCGACGCCCTGCGTGCGGCACATGTCGCCCATGAACCACTCAAACGCCTGAGACAGCATACCGGACACGCCCTCGGAGCCGATCTCCTCCTTGTCCGCGAAGATGCAGACCGCGGTCTTCTTCGGGGACACAGCGTCAAAAATACCTGCAAGCTCTGCATACGCGCAGACGCGGTCGTCGTGACCGTAGGACGCGATGAAGCTGCGGTCAAAGCCGATGTCGCGCGCCTTGCCGGCGGGGACGACTTCGAGCTCGGCGGAGATGAAGTCCTCCTCCGTAATGCCGTACTGCGCGTTCAAATACTGGAGAACGCCGAGCTTGAAACGGTCGGAGCAGTCCTTATCTTCAAACGGCTTTCCGCCGAGCAGCACGTTCAGGCTCTCGCTCGGGATGGCCTCGTTGAGCGGCTTTTTGCCCTGCTCGCGGCCAAGGTGCGGTAAAAGGTCGTTGATGATGAACTGGGGATCGTCCTCCCTGCCGCCGATGTGGACGTCGACCTTCGAGCCGTCGCGCAGCACGACCACGCCGTGCAGCTCAAGGGGGATCGTCACCCACTGGTACTTGCGGATGCCGCCGTAGTGGTGGGTCTTGAAGTAGGCCATCTCGGCCTCCTCGTAGAGCGGGCGGGGCTTTAAGTCGAGGCGCGGGGAGTCGGTATGCGCCGCGCCGATGTTCGCACCGTGGCTCAGGTCCTCGCTGCCGATGACAGCGAGCATGATGCCCTTGCCGCGGTTATTGAAGTAGACCTTGTCGCCGGCGCTCAGCTTCATACCCGCTTCGTAGGCCTTGAAGCCCTTCTTTTCCGCCAGCTCGATGCAGTACTCCACGCAAAGGCGCTCGGTCTTGCCGTTGTTGAGGAACTTCTTGTAGTCCTCGCAATAGGCCTCCATCGCTTTTTCATCCTCTGCGCTCAGGCGGTCATAGCCATTCTTGGGGGCGTAGAGCAGTTTTTCAGCGAGCTTGTTCTTTTCACTCATCTCTCAGTTTCCTCCTTCAAATTGTTGATGATCGTGTTGATATAGACCTCTGCCGCGTGTTCCGCCTTTTCAGCGGTCGGCAGATCGTTCACAAATTCATAATCGCACTGCGCGCGGAAATAGTCCGCGTCCTTCTGTGCCGCGATGCGCGACCTTGCATACTCCTCGGTGATGCTGTCGCGCGCCATGATGCGCTTGACCCGCACCTCTTCAGGCGCCGTTACGGCGACGGTCGCGTCGCAGATCGCGCCAAGGCCGCTCTCGATGAGCTTGATAGCATCGAGGCCGATGATCTCCGCGTTCGTCGCCGCCATTTTCTGCGCCAGCGCGCGCGGGATGCGCTCGTGCACGATGGTGTCGAGCTCGGCGAGCTTTTTTCTGTCCTTGAAGACGATCAGGCCGATGGCGTGGACGTCCACGCTGCCGTCCTGCCGAAAAATGACATCGCCGAACGCCTCGCGCAGCGCGCGCAGCAGCGGCTCGTCATCTTTTAACATCTCGTGATAGACCGCGTCGCAGTCGAGCACGCATGCGCCCTTTCTTTCAAGCGCGCGCAGAAGGCTCGTCTTCCCCGCGCCCGTGCCGCCGGTGATGCCGATGACGATCTTGCCGTCGTCCGCGTCCTCCACATGGAAGCCCGCGGCCTTTTTGAGGCGGTTGCCGATGGCAAGGCCAAGGCCTTTACTGTCCGGACACTGTGCCCAGATCTCGCCCACATTCGTCTCGTCGAACGTCCGCAGCGCGTCGAAGACGTGCTGCGCCTGCGCGCGCTTATCGTCGCTCGCACCGAGGGGGTGGACGATGTGCCCGTCGAAGAGCCGCGTGAACTCGTCAAAGCAGATGATGCCGGACTTCTCGCCCGCGTGTGTGAGCAGATAGCGCGCGCTCGCCTTCGCCCCGCCGGTCACGACCGTGACGGGGGCCTTAGGCGCATAGTGGCGGTACTTCATGCCCGGGGCGCGCGGCTTTTCGCCGTCATTCATCTTCTGCGTCACGGCCTTGTCGACCGTCACCTCGCCCAGCGCATCGCGCAGGCTCTCGAGCGGCAGTCCGCCCGGGCGCAACAGCTGCGGCGGCGTGACCGTCAGGTCGATGATCGTCGACTCCACGCCCACCTGACAGGGGCCGCCGTCGACGATACCGTCGATCTTGCCCCACATGTCCTCGCGCACGTGCTCTGCCGTCGTGCAGCTCGGGCGGCCCGAGGTGTTCGCGCTCGGCGCGGCGACCGGCACGCCGGATGCTTCGATGATGGCGCGCGTGACCGCATGGTCGGGACATCTCATGCCGACGGTCTCGAGCCCGCCGGTCGTGCGCAGCGGCACGCAGGGCTTTTTCTTTAAGATCATCGTCAGTGGGCCGGGCCAGAAGCGCTCGGCCAGCTTGTAGGCCGCGTCCGGCACGTCCTCACAGTAGCGCGTGAGCCAGCTTGCGTCGGGAATATGCAGGATAAGGGGGTTGTCCTGCGGGCGGCCCTTGGCCTCGAAAATGTGCAGCACGGCGGTCTCGTCCAGGCCGTTCGCGCCGAGGCCGTAGACCGTCTCCGTCGGGATGGCCAGAAGCCCGCCGCGGCGCAGAATGTCCGCCGCCTGCGCGATGCTCTCTTTATCCTCCACCGTGCGGAGGGTAAACCATTTTGTCTCCAATGTTCTCTCTTCTTTCTTAGCCCTCGGTGCTCTCGCGCAGCTTTTCGGCCTGCTCCTGCATCGTGAGCGCGTCGATGATGGGGTCTAAATCACCGTTCATCACGGTGTCGATGTTGAAATTCTTGTTCTCGCCCGTCAGGCGGTGGTCAGTCACGCGGTTTTGCGGGAAGTTATAGGTGCGGATGCGCTCGTTGCGCATGCCGCTGCCGACCTGCGCGCGGCGCTCGCTCGTGATCGCACCCTCCACGCGCTCGCGCTCAGCCTCGTAGAGCTTGCTCGCGAGCATCGCCATACACTTGGCGCGGTTCTGGAGCTGGGAGCGCTCCTCCTGACACGAAACGACGATGCCCGTCGGCTTGTGGATGAGGCGCACGGCAGAGCTCGTCTTGTTGACGTGCTGGCCGCCTGCGCCGGAAGCGCGGTAGACCTGCATCTCAATGTCTTCGGGCCGGAGGTCGACGTCGACCTCCTCCATCTCCGGCAGCACGGCGACCGTCGCGGTCGAGGTGTGCACGCGCCCGCCGGACTCCGTCTCCGGCACGCGCTGGACGCGGTGGACGCCGGATTCAAACTTGAATCTCGAATACGCCCCATCGCCGCTGACGATAAAGTCAGCTTCCTTAACACCGCCCAACTCCGTATCGTTGTAGTTGAGCAGCTCCACGCGGTACCCCCGCTTTTCCGCGTACATCGCATACATGCGGTAGAGGTCGGCGGCAAAAAGCGCGCTCTCCTCCCCGCCCACGCCGCCGCGGATCTCGACGATGACGTTTTTGTCGTCGTTCGGGTCGCGCGGCAGGAGCAGCACGCGCAGCTCGTCAAAAAGGCGCTCTTTTTCCGCCTTGGCAGTGTTCAATTCCTCCTGCGCCATGTCCTTGAGCTCGGGATCGGATACAAGCTCCAGCGCCTGCACGATGTCGTCCTCGCACTTCTGGTACGCGCGGTAGGTCTCCACCACGGCGGAAAGCTCCTTCTGCTCGCGCGTGAGCGCGCGCAGCTTCTTTGGGTCAGCGTAAATTTCCGGCACTTCGAGCAGCTCGCCGATCTCGTCATAGCGGCGCGCGAGCTGTTTGAGCTTTTCCCACATCAGGCCTTATCCTCCGCGATAAAGTCAGAGCAGGCCTTGACGAACTGGTCGCGCCAGAAGTGGTAGCCCGCGGAATCGGGGCAGAGCGAGACCTCCGCCACGTGCGGCGTCTGCAAATAGAGGTCCATCTGGCGGAAGACGTCCTTATAGTCCTGCTCGCTCTTGTGCGTGATGAGATACGCCGCGTTCTGGATCTCATAGCCGCGGCGCTTCAAAAAGCCGCGAATAACGCTCGAACAGCGGCCCGCCCACACGGGCGTGCCGAGGATGACGAGCTTGTAGTCCGACAGCGGCTTCTGGCATTTCGGGCGCGAAACCGCACTCGTGCGCTTGTGCATCGCGTCAAAGCAGCAGCGAAGGTAGCCCATCGTGCCGCTGCGATCGACCTTGTCGCGAATTTCGAGACATTCGCAGTCCAGCGCCTCGGCGACCTCCTCCATGGCTTTTTTCGTGTTTCCCGTGCGGGAATAGTAAAGGCATAAAATGTTATCGTTCATACTCAGTTTCCTCTCAGCAGGAGCCAACCGGTGGCAAAGGCCTCCCGCACATAGTAGTTGAGCTGTAAGGCATCGTAATAGGCGCTGCGCGGCAGCGTCGCCGCCACGCCGCAGGCCGCATCTGTTCCGGCGATGCGCCCCGCCCTAAAAATATGGTAGTCGTTCGTGACAAAGGCGAACGTGTCGCCCGCATCAAGCCCCAGCTCCGCCATGATCTCTTCGCTGTAAGCAAAGTTCTCCTGCGTACTGGTCGATCGGTCCTCGCGGTAGATGCGGCTCTCGTCCACGCCGTGGGCGATGAGCCAGTCGGCCATGCAGTCGGCCTCGGAGATATCCTCCCCCGGCCCCTGACCGCCTGAGCAGATGATGGGGATGTCCGGCTTGTCCGCGATGAAGTCAAGCGCCGCCTGCAGCCGCGACGAGAGCATCAGCGACGGCGTCGTGCCGTTCACGCCCGCGCCCAAAATAACCACGCACTGCGCGTCTTCCGCGCGCCCGTCCGTGTGCGCGCCGCGAATAACGAGCGATTCAAGATACCCGAATGCGACAAGGCCTAGGCACACGAGCGCGAGCAGAACGCGTTTTCCCCACTTTGCCCACGCATGCTCTTTGTACTGCTCGAGCATCGCAAAGACGATCAAAAGCGCCGTCAGGCACCAGAACAGCAGTCCTGCAAAGCGCACACCCGGGACGGCCCGGCACGTCGCGCCGAGCACGGCACAGGCTGCTGCCGCCGTCCACAGTCTTTTCTGTCTCTTCATGGTATGTTCCTCATTCGCCCGCCTGCTCGGCGAGCGTTTCCCACTTTTCCATCAGCTCGCTGAGCTTCTGCTCGGCGGCTTCCTTCTCCTTATAAATTTCGCTGTAGCGCTCGTAGTCGCCGCCCGCCTCTTCGAGGCGCTGCTCGATCTCGGCGATGGCGGTCTCCTGCGTGGAAATTTCCTTTTCACAGATGGTGAGCTGCCGCCGCGCCTGCTGGGCAGAGCGGTTCGGCTTCGGTTTTTCTGTAACCGTCTTTTCCTTTACAGCCTTTGGCGTGTGGTCGATCTTGTTCTGCGCCTCCAGTGCCTTGACCTGCCGGTAGCGCGCAAAGCCCATCGGATAGTCGGTGATGACGCCGTTTTCAAGCTCCCACACACGCGTTGCAAAGCGGTTGATGAAATAGCGGTCGTGGCTCACGAACAGGAGCGTCCCGTCGTAGCTCTCCACCGCCTCTTCGATCCACTCGCGCGACGCGATATCGAGGTGGTTCGTCGGCTCGTCGAGGATCAGGAGATTCACTTCCTCATCCATCAGGATGCAGAGCTTGAGGCGCGAAAGCTCGCCGCCCGAGAGCACGCTGACGCTCTTAAAAACGTCCTCGCCCGTGAAGTGGAACGCGGCCAGGCGGTTGCGCGCGCTCTGCGGCGTGATGTTGCGCTTGGAGTAGAGCATCGTGTCGACCAAGTTTCGTTCCGGCACGTCGAATTCGACGATCTGCGGCAGGTACGCGATGCGCACCGACGGGCCGAACTTGATCTTGCCCTCGTCGGGATATTCCTCTTCCATCAGCATCTTGATGAGCGTCGACTTGCCCGTGCCGTTGTCGCCAATGAGCGCGATGCGCTCGCCGCCGCGCACCTGTAAATCCACGTCGTGGAACAGCACACGGTCGCCGAAGCTCTTTTTGAGCTTTTTGAGCGCGAACACCTCGTCGCCGTAGAATTCCTGCGACTTGAACTGCGCGCTCAGTGCCCGCTCCTTCGTCGGCTTGTCCGTCGTGCGCATACGCTCGATGCGCTTTTCCATCGACAGCGCGCGGCGGTACGTCTTGTCCATGCCCTTGAAGGCGAACATGCGCAGCTGCTCGGCGCTCTTTTCGAGCTGAGCGATCTTGGCCTGTTCCTTTTCGTATTGGCGCATTTTTTCCAAGTAGCGGCGCTCTTTTTCCACCGCATAGAAGCTGTAATTGCCGCTGTAAAACTCCGCCTTGCCGTCGAGCACCTCGATGACGCGCGTGATGGTACGGTCCAAAAAGTATCGGTCATGCGAGATGGCGACGACCGTGCCCTTGAACGTTGACAAATACTGCTCCAGCCATTCGATGGCGTGCAGGTCCAGATGGTTCGTCGGCTCGTCGAGAAGAAGAATATCCGTGTCCTCCAAAATGAGGCGGCCGAGGTTCACGCGCGTCTTTTCGCCGCCTGAAAGCGTGTCGAACAGGCGCTCGCGCATCTCCGGCGGGATGGAAAGGCCGTTCGCGACCTTGTTGATGGGCGTCTCGGTGTCGTAGCCGCCGAGACCCTCGAACTTGGCCGAAAGCTCGCCGTAGCGGCGCAGCGTCTCTTCGCTCTCGTCGCCGCTTGCCATCTGCTGGGAGAGGGCGTTCATCTCGTCCTCCATCCTCTGCATGCGCGAAAACGCACTCTTGAGCACATCCTCGACCGTGTAGCCCTCGGGATACACGGGGATCTGCGAGATGAGGCCCAGCCTGCGGCCCGAGGCGATGCTCACCTCGCCCGCGTCGTAGTCGAGCTCGCCCGTCAGGATGCGGAAGAGCGTCGTCTTGCCCGCGCCGTTTTTGCCGAGAAGACCCACGCGCTCGCCCGTGTCGATCTGAAAGGTGATACCGTCCAGTATTTTCTTTTCGAGGTCAAAGGACTTGACGAGTCCCGTAACGCTGATGTCGATCATGCTTTGGTCAGTTCCTCTACGATCTTCTCAAAGTGCATGGAGTGCGAGGCCTTGACGAGCATCGCCGTCTCCGCCGTGAACGCCGCCTTGACGGCGCCCATCGCCTCGTCCACGCTCCCGAACCACTGCGCAGAGGGGTTCCCTTCTGTAAAGTATTTTGCCCGTGCACCGATTGCGATGACAGTGTCGATGCCGAGCTCTTTGGTGAGTTCTCCGATTTCCTTATGCGCACGCTCGGTGAGCTCTCCGAGCTCCGCCATATCGCCGATGACGGCGGCCTTTTTGCCGCCGCTCGCGCCCAATACGCGCAGCGACGCCGCCATCGACTGCGGACCCGCGTTGTAGCAGTCGTCGAGCAGGCGGCGGTTTTCAGAGAACGTGATGACGTGCATGCGTGAGCCCGCGGGCTCGTAGGCCGCAACGCCGCGCTCGATCTCCTCTTTGGTCTCGCCAAGGTACTCACCGATGGCCGCGGCCATCGCCGCGGAGTAGACCATGTGCTTTCCCGGCACGGGGATGGAGAGCGCGTAACGCTCCTTTGCCGTCGTCACGACGCAGCGAATGCCGTCGATGCCAAGGTCTTCGACCTCGCTCACACGGACATCGCAGTGCTCGGACAGGCCGCAGCGCAACGTTTTCTGCGGCAGAGAGACGGTGTTCAAAAGCTCGTCGTCGCCGTTTAAGACGGCGAGGCCGTCTTTTTTGAGGTTTTCAAATATCTCGCACTTGGCCTTCAGAATGTTCTCGCGCGATCCGAGGTATTCAATGTGCATGTCGCCGACGTTCGTGATGACGGCGATATCGGGCTTCACCATCTCGCCAAGATACCGGATCTGCCCCGCGCGGTCCATGCCCGTCTCGATCACCGCCGCCTGATGCGCGCGGGAGAGGCCCAGCAACGTCTGCGGCGTGCCGATCTCATTATTATAGTTGGCCGCGGTCTTGAGCGTATGGAACTTCACGCCCAGTACCGAGGCGATCATTTCCTTTGTTGTCGTCTTGCCGACGCTGCCCGTCACCTGCACAAAGGGGATAGAAAACTGCGCACGGTACCACGCGGCCAAGTCCTTGAGCGCAAGCAGCGTGTCAGGCACCTTGATGTAAAACTTTCCGGGCAGCAGCGTTTCCGGCACGCGGGCGCACAGACAGCCCTCCGCGCCCGCGGAAAGCGCCTTTTCGATATAGTCATGCCCGTCGAAGCGCTCGCCGACGAGCGGCACGAAAACTTCACCCGCTTTGACGGTGCGGCTGTCGGTGTTCACGCCGAAGATCTTCGCCGTCCCCTCGCCCTGCAGCAGCTCGCCGTGCACCGCCGCGAGTAGCTCTTTTACCGTGATGACCTCCATTTACAGCCCTCTTCTCTGCTTCAGCGACTCTTCGACGATCTTTTCACACAGTTCCTCGTAGCCGATGCCGACCGCCGCCGCCTCCTGCGGAAGAAGGCTCGTCTTCGTCATGCCGGGCAGCGTGTTGATCTCGAGAAAGTACGGCGTGCCGTCGGGCGTGACAATGAAGTCCGCGCGGGAGTAGACGCTCAGGCCGATCAGGCGGTAGACCGTCTCGGTCGCGGTGCGCACGCGCATCTCCCAGTCCTCGGGGATGGGAGAGGGGCAGATCTCCTCCGCCGCGCCGGCCTGATACTTGTTCGCGTAGTCATAAAAGCCCGTCTTCGGGATAATTTCGATGGAGGGCAGTGCCTTGCCCGCGATGATACCAACCTGGATCTCGCGGCCGGAGATGTACTGTTCGAGCACGACCTGCGCGCCAAACTTTAAGCACTCTTCAAGCGCTTTTTTGAGCTCCGCGCCCGTACGCGCGATGGAGACGCCGACAGACGAGCCGTTGGCGACCGGCTTGACGACGCAAGGGAGCTTCGTTTCCGACACAAGGCGCGCGATGTCGCCTTCCGTGTAGCGCACGGTGCGCCACTGCGGCGTGATGACATATTCCGACACAAGACGCTTCGTCAGGTCCTTATCCATCGCAATGGCGCTCGATAAGTAGCCCGCGCCCGTGTACGGGATGCCGAGCAGGTCGAACGCCGCCTGCACGCGGCCATCCTCGCCGCAGGTGCCGTGCAGCGCCAGAAATACGACGTCCGCCTTGGCACACACATCGAGCACGCCGGGACCGAAAAGGCTCTTGCTCTGGTCCTTGCGGCTCGCGCGCACGGCGGCGAGGTCGGGCTCCGCCTCGGCGACGGAATAGTCGCCGCAGAAGCCGTTCGGTGCGTCGAAAACATCTTCGAGCTTACCGTCGTAGTCCTCAAAGCCCATGAACATATCCACCAGAATGGCCTGATGTCCGCGCGCTCTTAGCGCGCGGCAGATCTTGTTGCCGCTCGAGAGCGACACATTGCGCTCCATACTCAGGCCGCCTGCTAAAACAACGATACGCATACCGTTTTCCTCCTTATTTTTGAAAGGAACGTCGCCGTCCCCGTTTATCCATACTATACTAATTTATACTTTACCACAGCTTTTTCCCAAATACAAGCAAAAGAGAGCGGCGTGAAAACCGCTCTCTTTTGTTCGCTTTTCTCACTTTTTGCCCTTAGCCGAAAATGCCGGAGAGCAGTCCGCCCTTTCCCGCGCGTCCGTCCTTGAGCGTCATCGCCGCGCTGAGGATCTCTGCCGCCTGCGCACGTGTCACGCCCGAGCGCATCTCGTCAGTGGAAAAACGCCCACTCTCGATCACGCTGACGGACTGCAAATTCGCCACCGCCTGTGCGCACCAGGCGTTGTCCGCGTCCTGCACGTCGTAGTCCGAGAGGTCCACGTCCGTCACGCGAAGCAGCCGGTTCAGCACGACCGCGGCCTCATTGAGCGTAATGGCGTCATTCGCGCGAAAGGCAACGCCCTCCGCCGTGCTGACGCCGGACACAACGCCCGCATTCAGTGCGCTCACGGCGTAGCCCTTCGCCCAGGTCGGTATGCTCGCATCGTCGCAGAAGCCAGTCATCTGCACATCCTCCGCGCTCACATCCATCGCCGCGAGCGCCATCGCGACAAATTCACCACGTGAGAGCGTGCGCTCGGGCTCAAAGAAATAGCTGTCCCCGATCTTCGCGCCCACAAACACACCGTGCTCGGCAAGATCGACCGCCGCCGTATGCGCACGGCTGCCGCCCATATCAGCGTAGCAGACGCCGCTATTTGCCTTTTCGATTGTGATGCTCACCGTCGCGGGCAGCGAGATGTTGCCGTAGGCGTCGATCGCCGTGTAGGTGAAGCTGTCCGTCCCCAGCTTGCCGCCCGGCGTGTAGACAAAGCCGAGGCCGTCCTCCGTCAGCGCGACCATGCCCTTTTTCGGCTCCTGCGCGATGGCAAAGGTCACCTCGTCGCCCTCGTTGTCCACCGCGCGGAATTCGCCCTCATACGCGACGCCGCGGTAGACCTTGATCTCCATGTTCTCTGCCACCGGCGCGCCGTCGACAGCTTTCGCCTCCTCTTTTCCCTTGCCGAACAGCGCCGACGCACTCTGCATCGGCACGAGGGTAAGCAACAACAGCGCCATCACAAACGGCAGCGCGCGCCAGAATTCTTTTCGCTTTTCCATATTGAAATGCTCTCCTTCCAAATAAAACTTGCGGAGTTATTGTTTACCGCGCGGTGAAAAGTATGCAAAATTGCATTTCTACAGCGCAAAGCGCTGCTCCTTGTTCCCCGCGCCGCGCAGGGGGACGCGGACAAGGGGGCCATTCTCTTTCGCAAAAGAGAATGGCCCCCTTGAACCCCCAAGAGAAAGGTTTTGATCGGCAGTCTCAGGCTTGAATGGCCCTTGTGCCTCCGGAATGAGAATACCTGCGCGCGGCGTTGCCGCGTTTGGTGTTGCTATACGACTTGGCCTACTTCTACTACCCGCTGCCGCTCTGCTCATCTTGTTTTTGTGCAGCCTAATCACCTACTATCGGCAATACATATCGTCTTGGTAATTCGTACTGCGGCGAGCGAAGCAATGCCGCCTTGGCAGGCAATAGCAAGTTTGTGCAAATCCGAAGTAGACGGAGATTGCGTAAGGCTAACAACACGCAGGCAAAGCGACAGCGAAGATAGAAGAAAGTCAAATCGTTTAGATACATCATCAAGCAGGCACCTGATTGCGCAGCGCGTGCAGTTCTTCAAGCTGCAATCTGACAATACAAAGTCTTTCTCTTGGGGTTCCAAAGGGGATATTCTCTTTTGCGAAAGAGAATATCCCCTTTGCCCCTGCCGCCCGCAGGCGGCATATCCTTCGCACCTGTGCGAAACCAATAGTACCTTTTATATATAAAAGGTAACCATCACGTTTTAGCACTTGATGCGGACGAGTGCTAAAAGTTAACGGAACGGTAACAAATATCAGGAATTTCCTGCTATACTTAAACTCAAATACAATTCAGAGAGGGATGCTTTTATGGCTAAAAAACAGTTTAAAGCAGAATCGAAGCGTTTGCTCGATCTGATGATCAACTCGATTTACACGCACAAGGAGATCTTCCTGCGCGAGATCATTTCCAACGCCAGCGACGCCATCGACAAGCTCTGTTACGTCGCGCTGACGGACGACAAGGTCGGCATGAACCGCAGCGATTTTGCCATCACGGTGTCGGTCGACAAGGAGAACCGCACGCTGACGGTCTCGGATAACGGCATCGGCATGAGCCGCGAAGAGCTTGAAAACAACCTCGGCGTCATCGCGTCGTCGGGTTCCTACAAGTTCCGCCAGGAGACCGAGGAAAAGGACAAGAAGGACGCCGATATCGACATCATCGGCCAGTTCGGCGTGGGCTTCTACTCCGCGTTCATGGTCGCCGACAGCATCACCGTCCGCACGAAGAAGTACGGTTCGGAGCAGGCCTATGAGTGGCAGTCCTCCGGCGCGGACGGCTACACGATCACCGAGTGCGACAAGGAAGCTGTCGGCACCGACGTCATCATGCACATCAAGCCCGACACGGACGAGGAGAAGTACAGCGAGTACTTGGAATCCTACCGCCTGCACGCGCTCGTGAAGAAGTACTCCGACTACATCCGCTACCCCATCCGCATGCTGCTGCCCGAGCAGAAGGTCAAAGAGGGCAGCGACCCGGAGAAGCCCGAGTACGAGACCGTCGAGGAGATGAAGACCGTCAACTCCATGGTGCCGCTCTGGCAGCGCAAGAAGAGCGACGTCACGGACGAAGAGTACAACAAGTTCTATTCCGAGCTGACGCATGAATTCGACAAGCCCCAGCGCACGATCACCGTCTCGGCCGAGGGCAGCGTGACCTATAAGGCACTGCTGTTCGTGCCGTCTTCGCGCCCGTTCAACTTCTACACGGAAGGATATGAAAAGGGGTTGCAGCTCTACTCTGCGGGCGTTCTCATCATGGACAAGTGCGACTCGCTGCTGCCTGACTATCTGCGCTTTGTGCGCGGCGTGGTCGATTCGCCGGACCTGAGCTTGAACATCTCCCGAGAGCTTTTACAGCATGACCGCCAGCTCAAGGTCATCGGCCAGAACCTCGAAAAGAAGGTCCGCGCCGACCTTGAAAAGTTCCTCAAGGATGACCGCGAGGGCTATGAGAAATTCTACGAAAACTTCGGCCGCCAGATCGGCTACGGCATCGTGAGCGACGGCGGCGAGAACCGCAAGGATTCGCTCAAGGACCTGATGATGTTCTATTCCTCCACGCAGAAGAAGCTCACGACGCTCAAAGAGTACGTCGAGCGCATGAAGGAAGGCCAGAAGTGCATCTACTACGCCGCGGGCGAGAGCATCGCCGCCGTGGACAAGCTGCCGCAGACCGAGCTTTTGAAGGACAAGGACTACGAGGTCCTGTACCTGACCGGCGAGACGGACGAGTTCGTTTTGCAGGCGCTGATGAACTACGACGAAAAGCCGTTCCGCTCCATCGTGGACGGTGACCTCGAGCTCGGTGACGAGGAAGAGCACAAGGACGACAGCGAGAGCGCCGAGCTTATGCAGTTCGTCAAGGAGACGCTCGGCGACAAGATCAAGGAGGCCAAGGTCTCGCACCGCCTGAAGACCCATCCCGTCTGCCTGACGGCGGGCGAGGGCTTCAGCTTCGAGATGGAGAAGTACTTCAAGAACTTCCAGATGCCCGAGCCCATCAAGGCCGAGCGCATCCTCGAGCTGAATGTCGATCATCCGGCGGTCAAGGCGATGGCCGCCGCGCTGGCAACCGATCGCGACAAGGCGGCGCTGTATGCCAAGATCCTCTACGATCAGGCAAACCTCATCGCAGGGCTGCCGCTCGAAGATCCCAGCGCGTACACCGACATGGTCGCGCAGCTGATGCAGTAAGTCAATATTGCTCCAAAAGGGCGCGGAGAATTCTCCGCGCCCTTTTTCACGTTTTTCATTCCTGCCGCCTATACTGGCATACAGGCGCTTTTCCGCCTGACAAACCGTAAAGGCGATGAACGGATATGCTTCGACCACTGATGCTGGCTCTGCTCGGCACGTCTTTCACGTTTCTGATGACGGCGCTGGGCGCCGCGACGGTGTTCTTTTTTGCCCGCAAGGTGTGCGAGCGCGCGCAGGGCGCGCTGCTGGGCTTTGCCGCGGGCGTGATGATGGCGGCGAGCGTGTGGAGCCTCATCCTGCCCGCCATCGAACAGACGGAGGCAGAGGGCCGCCTGCCGACGTTTCTGCCCGCCGCGGCGGGCATCGTGCTCGGCGCGCTGACGCTCTTCCTGCTCGACGAGCTCGTGCGGCGGCGCGGCGGGGGAGAGGTGCACAGCGATTTTTTGCTCCTCTCGGCCATCACGCTGCACAACATCCCCGAGGGCATGGCCGTCGGCCTCGCGTTCGCGCTCGCGGCAGACGGGGAGAGCCTTGCCGGCGCGTTCGCGCTGGCGCTTGGCATCGGCGTGCAGAACTTTCCCGAGGGCGCGGCGGTGGCGCTGCCGGTGTACCAATCGGGCAAGTCGAAACGGCGCGCCTTCTGGACCGGCGTGCTCTCCGGCGCGGTGGAGCCGCTGTTCGGCGTGCTCGTCGTGCTCGCGGCGGCGGGAGTGCACGCGCTGATGCCGTGGTTACTCAGCTTTGCCGCCGGGGCGATGCTCTACGTCGTGGCGGAGGAGCTGCTGCCGCGCGCGGGCGGACGGCGGGGGACGTGCGGCTTCCTCGTGGGCTTCCTTCTGATGATGATACTGGACGTCGCGCTGGGGTAAGCGCGAAAAATCCGGCATAGAATGGCGCGAGGTGATCGACCATGCACATTCATGTTGTAAAGCGCGGCGACACGCTTTCTTCCATCGCCGCGATGCACGACGCCCTGCCCGCGTTCGTCGCGGCGGACAACGGCCTTGCGCTGAGTACGCCGCTTGTGATCGGCCAGGCGCTCGTCGTGCGGACGCCGAAGACACTGCACACCGTGCGCGCGGGGGAGACGCTTTCGTCCATTGCGCGGGACTATGATTTGAGCGTCAGGACGCTCCTGCGGCGGAACTTTTTCCTCCACGGACGCGAGCTTCTGCGCGAGGGCGACGTGCTTGCCATCGACTACGCAGACGAAGCGCCGCTCGGTACGCTCGGCGTGAACGCCTACGCCTACCCCTACATCGGCGGCGAGCTGCTCGACTCGGTCCTGCCGTACCTGACGTATCTGACGCCGTTCACCTACGGCATCACGCCCACGGGAGTCCTTGCGCCGCTCGACGACGCGCGCCTGCTCGAACGTGCGGCGCGCTATGGCGCAAAATCGCTCATGCACCTCTCGACGCTGACGCCGGAGGGGAATTTTTCGAGCGAAAACGCCGCGGCGCTCCTGCAAAACGACCGCGCGCAGAGCGCGCTCCTTGCCGAGATTTTGCAGACGATGGCGAAAAAGGGATACTACGGCCTCGACGTCG
>ERZ834722.2275-NODE-2275-length-15512-cov-2.603998_pt1 | contig 15512 bp, 10 predicted proteins | sample MGYA00519576_ERZ834722 | MGnify/ENA primary metagenome ERZ834722 (study PRJEB31850, sample SAMEA3708759) | human gut metagenome | biome: human gut; feature: human-associated habitat; material: faeces | place: China | collected 2014 ...
GGCGGTCCCGATTGTTGTCAATGCAAAGACACAGCGTCTCGGCGTATGCAATGCATGTGAATCACTTGTGATTCATTCCAAGATTGCAGAGGTAGCTTTGCCTAAGATCGTAACAAAACTGAAAGAACATGGAGTAGAGATTCGTGGAGATGAGAGAGCGCAGGCAATCAGTTCTGAGATCATCCCGGCAACAGAAGAAGACTGGGGAACAGAGTACCTGGATGCAATCATTTCCGTGAAGATTGTTGATTCCATTGATGAGGCAATCACACATATCAATACATATAATACAGGACATTCAGAATCCATTATTACAAAAGATTATGATAATGCATTGAGATTCCAGGATGAGATCGATGCGGCAGCAGTTTATGTAAATGCATCAACAAGATTTACAGATGGATTCGAATTCGGATTCGGTGCTGAGATTGGAATAAGCACACAGAAGCTTCATGCAAGAGGTCCTATGGGGCTTAAAGCACTTACAACTACTAAGTATGTTATATACGGAGAGGGGCAGATAAGACAGTAAGATGTTTTATAAGTATGGGGTGTTTTTATGATTAGAAGAGATTTTGATTTAGAAGAAATGAAGTATTTTCTTCATCTTGTCGGACAGAGTACAGATGATTATCTTTATATACTGGATTTAACTAATGATAAAGCTGTTTATTCAAAATCAATAACTAATGTGTTTGCACTTGATTCAGAGGAATTTCCCAATGCTACGCAGGAATTGGTTAAAGTTGTTCATCCGGACGATATTGATATGCTGATGAATGATATAGAGGATGGAATGAATGGAAGAAAGAGCTGTCATAATTTAGAGTATAGATGGAAAACTGTGGATGGAGAATATGTTGCAATAAATTGTAGAGGACAGTATATAATAAGCCATGGAGCTATTTACCTTATTGGAAGAATATCGGAGATTGGGAAACAGAGCAGATTTGATAATAATACAGGACTTTACAGGGAAATTGTTCTTGAAAATGTATATAATGAATATGCTAAAACCAGAAATGCATCAGGTTTTCTTATGCTTGTTGGTGTAGATAATTTTAAAGAAATTAATGAAAAATATGGTGCAAAAACAGGTGATGAAGTATTGAATATTCTTATTGATTCAATAAAGAAATATATTGACACACCACTTAGAATATTCAGAATGCCTGGTGATGAATGTGCCATATTTATGCCATATTCCATGGAAAATGATATTGGACAGGCTAAGATTCTCTATAAGAGAATAAGAAATCGTATTGACAGAGCAATTGAAATAAGAAAGTATGATATATTTTTTACAATATCAGCAGGGGTTGCTGAATTTGATACAGAGAAAGACAGTTTTAATGAGTTGTTAAAAAATGCCAAATTTGCTCTTCATGCTGCCAAACTCAATGGTAAGAACCGATGTGAAATATTTGTTGAAACTGAGTATACAGAGTATATAGAAAAACTTAGTGTTCAGGATGAATTACGCAGATGTATAAGTGAAGGTTTTGAAGGATTTGAGTTATATTTTCAGCCAATATATAATACCGACGATGACAGTTTGTCAGGAGCAGAGGCTCTTATAAGATGGAATAGCAGAAAATATGGATTTATAGGTCCTAACACATTCATACCGCTTCTAGAGGACAGTGCACTTATTATTCCACTTGGAAGATGGATAATTAATACTGCTGCTAAGGCATGCAACAGATGGATTACCAGTATTCCGGATTTTGTTATGCATATTAATCTGTCTTTTGTACAGATTGTCAAAAGTAATATAGTTAAAGATGTATTAGAGAATATCGAAAGATACAGTGCAGCTAATAATCATTATGTATTTGAAATAACAGAAACTATAGAGATGGACCAGATACCAGCTGTTCAGAACGTATTTAAAGAATTTGTAAAGAATGAATTCAGATTCGCAATTGATGATTTTGGAACAGGATATTCAAATTATGGATATATGCGTGACAGAACATTTGATATAGTTAAAGTTGACAGGTCTTTTGTAACTGATATAGATAAACTTAAAGATAATTATCTTATGGTAAGTTTTATAATTAAGATGGCACATGAGATGGGATTGCATGTGTGTATTGAGGGTGTTGAAACAAAGGAAGAACTTTCATGTGTTAAGAAACTTGGTGCAGATTATATTCAGGGATACTATTATGGTAAACCGGTATGCTTACAAGATTTTGAAGAACAGCACTTGAAAAGATTTGTATTAGGATAAGTATAGAATGGAGAATTGTAGATAATGCAGGAAGTTAATAACACCAGTGCACTTGAAGAACAGCTTTATTATATTGGAGAATGTAAGAAGTTACTGGAAAAGAAAACAAAAGAAATAGGCAGACCGTTATATGCGTGTGTACACACATTTGGCTGCCAGATGAATGCCAGAGATTCTGAGAAGCTTCTCGGGGTACTTAAAGAGATTGGATATCTTGAGACAGAGGATGAGGATAAGTCAGATTTTGTTATATATAATACATGTACTGTAAGAGAGAATGCTAATCTTAAGGTTTATGGACGTCTTGGACATCTTAAGAATGTCAAAAGAAAGAATCCGCATATGCTTATTGCAATGTGTGGCTGTATGATGCAGGAGCCTGATGTGGTCGAGAAGATAAGAGATTCTTATAAGTTTGTTGATATTGTTTTTGGTACATTTAATATATACGCAATGGCAAAGCTTATATATAACAGAATTACATCAGGAAGCCAGGTTATTGATATCTGGGAAAAGACAAAGGATATTGTTGAGGAGCTTCCTACAGAAAGAAAGTTCCCATTCAAATCAGGTGTTAATATTATGTACGGCTGTAATAATTTCTGTACTTACTGTATCGTGCCTTATGTACGAGGAAGAGAGATAAGCCGTGAGCCTAAGGATATCATTATGGAGATTGAAAGGCTTGTAAAGGATGGTGTCAAGGAAGTTATGCTTCTTGGACAAAATGTTGATTCTTATGGAAAGACACTTGACAATCCTGTATCATTTGCGCAGCTTCTAAGAGAGATTGATAAGATAGATGGGCTTGAAAGAATCAGATTCATGACACCTCATCCTAAGGATATTGAGGAAGAGACTCTTGAAGTTATAAGAGATTCCAAGAAAATATGTAATCATATACATTTTCCACTCCAGTCAGGAAGCTCAAGGCTTCTTAAGCTGATGAACAGAAAGTATACTAAAGAGCATTACTTAGAGCAGGTTGAGATGATAAGAAGAATACTGCCCGATGTTTCTATTACAACTGATATTATTGTTGGGTTTCCAGGAGAGACAGAGGAAGATTTCGAGGATACTATTGATGTTGTAAAGAAAGCAAAGTTTGATAGTGCATATACATTTATATATTCAAAAAGAACAGGTACGCCTGCTGCCAGAATGGAGAATCAGGTGCCTGAGTATGTTGTTAAGGACAGATTTAACAGACTGCTTGCAACTGTCAATGAAGTGTCACATGAGCATATCAGAAGATATGAGGGCATGGATATGAAAGTCTTGGTTGAGGGTAAAGATGACCATGAAGAAGGTTTTGTTACAGGCAGAATGACTAATAATATTCTTGTACATTTCGCAGGGGATGAATCACTTATCGGACAGATTGTTACAGTACATCTTGACGAATGTAAAGGATTTTACTATATGGGCAGACTTATCGAGGATTAATCAGGGAGTAATATAATGGCAGAGTATTCACCAATGATGCAGCATTATCTTGCTACTAAAGCAGAGTACAAGGACTGCATACTTTTTTACAGACTTGGAGATTTCTATGAAATGTTTTTTGATGACGCTTTAGTTGTCTCTAAGGAACTGGAACTTACATTAACAGGAAAAGACTGTGGACAGGAGGAACGTGCGCCTATGTGCGGCGTTCCTTTTCATGCGGCAGAAACTTATATTAACAGGCTTGTTTCTAATGGACACAAGGTCGCAATATGCGAGCAGATGGAAGACCCTAAGCAGGCAAAAGGCATTGTTAAAAGAGAGGTTATAAAGGTTGTAACACCGGGAACTAACTTAAACAGTCAGGCACTTGATGAAACTAAGAATAATTATCTTATGAGTATTGTTTATCTTGGAGATGTGCTTGGTGTTGCTATTGCAGATTATTCAACAGGTGACTTCTTTGTAACTGAGATTGAGACAGGTGCGGAGCTTATTGATGAAATTAATAAGTTTGTTCCGTCAGAGATAATACTTAATGAGTATTTTGCAATGAGCGGAATAGACCTTACATTTATATCAGAGAAGCTTTCCATATCAGTGTCAACACTTGAAAACTGGTACTTTGATGATGATTCCTGCAAGGCAAAGTTAAAAGAACATTTTCATGTAAATATGCTGGACGGACTTGGAATCAAGGATTATCCGGTAGGAATTGATGCTGCGGGAGCACTTCTTATATATCTTACCCAGACACAGAAAAGCGATATGTCGCATATTACAAGCATTGTGCCTTACACAACAGGCAAATACATGCTTATAGACAGTTCATCAAGACGAAATCTTGAGCTTGTTGAGACTATGCGTGAAAAGCAGAAAAAAGGCTCGCTTCTGTGGGTACTTGATAAGACCAAGACTGCAATGGGCGCAAGAGCGTTAAGAAATCTCGTGTTGCAGCCGCTTATTAACAGAGACGGGATTATAAGAAGACAGGACGCTATAGAGGAGCTTTCTGATAATGCAATTGACAGGGAAGAGATTCGTGAATATCTTGGCCCTATATATGACCTTGAGCGAATCATGACTAAGATTAGTTGTAAGTCGGCTAATCCAAGGGATTTAATTGCATTTAAGAATTCCCTGGAGATGATACCTCACATTAAGAATCAGATAGGACATTTTAAGTGTGATGTATTCAGACAGTGCTTTGAGCAGATGGACGACTTAAAAGACTTATATAATCTTGTTGACACTGCAATTATAGATGATCCTCCGATTACAATGCGTGATGGTGGAATGATAAAGGACGGCTTTTCAGCAGAGGCTGATGAGCTTCGTAATGCCAAGATTAAAGGAAAAGAATGGCTTGCAGAGCTTGAAAGCAGGGAGAAAGAAAAGACAGGAATTAAGAATCTCAAAGTTAAGTATAACAAGGTATTCGGATATTACCTGGAGGTTACTAATTCATTTAAAAACCTTGTTCCTGCTGAATGGGTACGAAAGCAGACTCTTACCGGTTCTGAAAGATACACTACAGATGAGTTAAAGCATCTTGAAGATATTATTCTTGGCGCAGAGGATAAGCTGTACTCACTTGAATATGATTTATTCTGTGAAGTCAGGGAGCGCATAGCGGCAGAGGTTGTAAGAATACAGAACACTGCCAAGGCTGTTGCAATGATTGATGTGTATGCTTCACTTTCTGTTGTTGCAACACAGAATAATTTCGTAAGACCTAAGATTAATGAAAAAGGTATTATAGATATTAAGAACGGCAGACACCCTGTAGTTGAGAAGATGATTTCTAATGATATGTTCATTGCCAATGATACTTATCTTGACAATGGAATGAACAGAATTTCAATTATCACAGGTCCTAATATGGCTGGTAAATCTACATATATGAGACAGACGGCACTTATTGTGCTTATGGCACAGACAGGCTCTTTCGTTCCAGCTGATTCAGCAAATATATGTATTGTTGACCGTATATTTACACGAGTCGGAGCGTCTGATGACTTAGCTTCCGGTCAGTCAACTTTCATGGTTGAGATGACAGAGGTTGCCAATATCTTAAGAAATGCAACTCCTAAGAGCCTTATAATTCTTGATGAAATAGGAAGAGGAACAAGCACATTTGACGGATTGAGTATTGCATGGGCTGTTGTTGAGTATATTGCCAATACTAAATACTTAGGAGCCAAGACACTTTTTGCAACACATTATCATGAACTTACTGAATTAGAAGGAACTCTTGACGGAGTTAATAATTACTGTATTGCTGTCAAGGAAAACGGTGATGATATTGTTTTCTTAAGAAAGATTGTAAAAGGCGGTGCTGATAAGAGTTATGGTATTCAGGTTGCCAAGCTTGCAGGAGTTCCTGATGTGGTTCTTAACAGGGCTAAGGAGCTTGTTGTGGACTTAAGTGATGCTGATATATCACAGAAAGCTAAGGATATTGCACAGTATTCCAAGAAGCTTGACAAGATGAATGACAAGTACAGAAAGGTTAATGACCTTGAAGTCAAGCAGATGTCGCTTTTTGATACTGTTAAGGATGATGATATAGTAACTGATATAATGAATCTTGATATAAGCAATATGACGCCTATTGATGCGCTGAATACACTTTATAAGCTGCAGGGAAAAGCTAAGAACCGCTGGTAAAACAGGGAGACTAAATCCTCTGCTCCTGCAAGGGCAGTCGCATTTTGTTTCACAAAACAGGGAGGATTGTATGTCAATAACACTTTTAGACCAGAATACGATTAATAAGATTGCTGCAGGAGAGGTCGTGGAAAGACCTTCTTCTGTAGTTAAAGAACTTGTTGAAAATGCTATAGATGCCGGAGCAACTGCGATTACAGTTGAGATAAAGGAAGGTGGAATTTCATTTATCAGGGTTACTGATAATGGAAGTGGTATCAATAAAGATGAGATTGAGATAGCATTTAAAAGACATGCAACAAGTAAAATTAAATCAATTGAAGATCTTATGGCTGTTTCGTCTCTGGGCTTCAGAGGTGAGGCGCTAGCGAGTATAGCTGCTGTATCACAGGTTGAACTTATTACCAAGACTGCTGACAGTCTGAGTGGTGTGCGTTATACAATTGATGGCGGAGTACCAGGTGAAGTGGCAGAAATAGGCGCTCCGGAGGGGACTACATTTATTGTAAGAAATCTTTTCTATAATACTCCTGTTAGAAGAAAGTTCTTAAAGACAGCGACTACCGAGGGAGGATATATTGGTTCGCTTGTGGAATATCTGGCACTTTCGCATCCTGATATTTCGTTCAGGTTCATAAGTAATAACCAGAATAAGCTGCATACATCGGGTAATATGAATCTTAAAGATATAATATATAATGTGTATGGCAGGGATATAACTAATAATCTGTATGAAATCAGCGGCAAGTCGCAGGATATTGAGGCTTCTGGTTTTATTGGCAAGCCTATGGTTGTCCGCGGAAACAGGACATATGAGAATTATTATATCAACGGCAGATATATCAAGAGCAGTATTATAACTAAGGCTATAGAGGATGCCTATAAGGGTTTTATAATGCCACATAATTATCCGTTCAGTGCGATACATTTTAAGATTAATCCTGCAATTATTGATGTAAATGTACATCCAACCAAGATGGAACTGCGATTCTCGAACAATGAATATATATATAATTTTGTATATGATACATGTTTAAAAGCTCTTAATTCAAAAGAACTTATTGCAGAAGTTTCTGTGCCTGATCCTGTTGCAGTTAAAATGCAGGAAGAACCTGTTGTAAGAAATGTTATGCCGGATGTTAAGCTGCCAGAGAAGAATGTTTCGGATAGTATGCCATGTAAGACAGACACAAAATCTGCAGAGTCTGCAAATGCAGAAATTAAGCAGAAAAGACTTCCGGAGCCATTTGAAATTAAGGGTTCTCTGCAGATGGTTAAAGAAGATAAAGTAAGATATGAAGCTGTGACAAAATCTGAACCACCAAAGCAGATGAACCTTTTTGAGAATAAGCTCCTTGATGAGAACAGCCGTAACAAATACAGAATCATAGGGCAGCTGTTTGATACTTACTGGCTTATTGAATTTGAAGATAAATTCTATATGATGGATCAGCACGCAGCGCATGAGAAGGTGCTTTATGAAAGAACGATGAATAAGCTTCATGATAAGACAATTGGAACTCAGATGATTCTTCCACCTATTGTACTGTCACTTAACATGCATGAGGAAGAAATATACAAGACTAATCAGGATATATTTAAAAGATTAGGGTATGAGATTGAAGAGTTTGGCGGCAATGAATATAAGGTTACAGGAATTCCTGCTGGACTTCCTAAGATGGATTACAAACAGCTCCTTATTGATGTTCTGGATGGACTTTCTGAAGAAAGTGCCAGCAAAGATCCTGATATTATTACTGAAAAGGTTGCAAGTATGTCATGTAAAGCGGCTGTAAAGGGCAATAACAGACTGTCATTTAATGAGGCATTTGAACTGATGGACGAGCTTATGAAGGCAGAGAATCCATATAACTGTCCACACGGCAGACCAACACTTATTATGATGAGCAGATATGAGATAGAAAAGAAATTTAAACGAATAGTATAGAGGCTGATATGAAGAAAGAACCTTTAATAATACTTACAGGTCCGACAGCAGTTGGAAAGACTGAACTTTCCATTGCACTTGCAAAGGCGGTAAATGGTGAGATAATAAGTGCCGATTCCATGCAGGTATACAGATATATGGACATCGGAACTGCCAAGATAACAAAAGAAGAGATGCAGGGGGTTAAGCATTATCTTGTTGATGAGATTGAGCCTTCAGAGGGCTTTGATGTGGCAAGATTTAAGTCTATGGCAACAAATGCAATACAAAAAATCCGTGAGAACGGTCATATTCCTGTAGTTGTTGGCGGAACCGGATTTTATATACAGGCACTTTTATATGATTCTACATTTGAAGATGATGAAAGTGACTATGAATATAGGGATTATCTTCAGAGGATTGCTGATACTAAGGGTGCAGAGGTGCTTCATGATATGTTAAAGGAAGCTGACCATGAATCTGCAGAGGCAATTCATGCTAATAATGTCAAAAGAGTTATCCGTGCACTTGAATTTTATAAGACGACTGGCAGGAAGATATCAGAACATAATAATGAGCAGAGAGCTAAAGAGTCACCTTATAATTTTTGTTACTTTGTTCTTAATGATAAAAGAGAAATTTTATACGACAGAATAAACAGGCGTGTTGATATAATGTTTGACAACGGACTGCTTGATGAGGTAAAACATTTGTCGGACATGGGGCTTGTAAAAGACGATGTTGCCATGCAGGGAATCGGATATAAAGAGGTGTTCGATTATCTTGAGGGCAGATGTGACGAGGCAGGTCTTAGAGAGATGATTAAGCAGGATACAAGACATTTTGCAAAAAGACAGCTTACATGGTTTCGGAGAGAGCCGTTGGTTACATGGGTGGATTTTTCCCAGATACGAAGAGAAGATGCACTTTCGTATATGCTTGAACAACTAAAAGAAAAGGAAATTATTTAATTATGAGAGAAATGTATAAAAATATGGGAATCTGTGATGAGGTATATGATTATTGCGACAATATAATTAAGTCGCTTCATGACAGATTTGAAGAGATAGATAAGAATGCAGAATATAACCAGATGAAGGTTATAAAGGCGATGCAGGATAATAAGGTTGCTGAGATGCATTTATCAGGAACAACAGGTTATGGTTATAATGATGACGGTAGAGATACTCTTGAGAAAATATATTCAGATATATTTAAGACAGAGGATGCACTTGTAAGACCACAGATTATCTGCGGAACTCATGCGTTAAATGTAGCTTTATCATCTAACTTAAGACCAGGTGATGAGCTTTTATCACCGGTTGGGAAGCCGTATGATACAATGGATGAGATTATCGGTATCAGACCTTCTAAGGGAAGTCTTGCAGAATATGGAATTACATACGCACAGGTTGACCTGCTGCCAGATGGTGATTTTGATTATGAGGGTATTAAGAATGCAATCAATGAAAGAACAAAGCTTGTAACAATCCAGCGTTCCAAGGGATATGCACCGCGCAAGACGCTCTCTGTGGAGCGCATCGGAAAACTGATCGCATTCATCAAGGACATCAAACCGGACGTGATCTGCATGGTCGACAACTGCTACGGCGAATTTGTGGAGGAGCGTGAGCCGATCGAGGTCGGCGCAGACATGATTGTCGGTTCCCTCATCAAGAATCCGGGCGGCGGACTTGCACCGATCGGCGGCTATATTGTCGGCAAAAAAGAATGTGTGGAAAATGCGGCATACCGTCTGACTTCCCCGGGACTCGGCAAGGAGGTCGGCGCTTCCCTCGGCATTCTGCAGTCGTTCTACCAGGGACTGTTCCTGGCACCGACCGTGGTGAGCGGCGCGTTAAAGGGCGCTATTTTTGCGGCAAATATTTATGAAAAGCTGGGCTTTGACGTTGTGCCGGACGGCAGTGAGAGCCGTCACGACATCATCCAGGCGATTTCCTTCCACAATCCGGACGCACTGATCGCCTTCTGCGAGGGAATTCAGGCTGCGGCGCCTGTGGACAGCTACGTGACGCCGGAACCGTGGGCGATGCCGGGCTACGACAGCGATGTCATCATGGCGGCAGGTGCATTTGTGCAGGGTTCCTCCATCGAACTTTCCGCCGACGGCCCCATCAAGCCTCCGTATGCAGTGTATTTCCAGGGCGGACTGACCTGGTATCACGCAAAACTGGGCATTCTGAAATCTTTACAAAAACTTAAGGAACGAAAACTTGTGAATCTGGATGCGTTATGCTAAAATATAATGTAAGTTTTTGTCCCGTAATTGGTTGACATAAATTCTACAAACCATCATAGGGAATTGCCGGGGAGAGACGGGAAATCTTTATGAATCATCATTTTACAACGGTTAAGGAACTGCCGGACTCGGAGAAGCCATATGAGAAGTTTTTAATATCTGGGGTCGAATCCTTAAGCGATGCGGAGCTGATTGCCGTCATCATACGTTCAGGGACGCGCGGGACGCGTTCTGTGGAAGTGGCGCAGGAATTGCTGCGGCAGGACGGACACGATCTGTTGAATCTCTACACGTTATCTGTTCAGGATATGCAGAAGATTCCCGGAATCGGACAGGTGAAGGCGATCCAGTTAAAATGCATTGCAGAATTATCCAAACGGATGGCGAAGACGCGCTATAAAGAGCGCATCTGTCTTGGCGATCCGGGCTCCATTGCAAGTTATTACATGGAGGATATGCGGCATGAGAGCAGAGAGCGTACGATGGTGCTTCTCTTTGACGCCAAATGCCGCCTGCTGGAGAAGGTTATGATGTCTGTCGGTAGTGCGACGGCTGCACTTGTCTCACCGCGCGAGATTTTTCTCGCTGCATTGGACAAAAGTGCGATTCAGATTGTGCTGATGCACAATCATCCCAGCGGTGATCCCTCCCCTTCGGCGGAGGACGATGCAGTGACAAAGAGAGTGGCGGAGTGCGGAGCGCTTCTTGGCATCCCTCTTGTGGATCACATTATTATCGGTGACCGCACGTACTACAGCTACAGAGAATGCAAAAGAATACAATAAAGGGAGAGAACAATGACGAATAACGTGTATGGTATTGACCTTGGTACCTGCAATATGAAGATTTATTGTAAGGCGTCCAACAAGATTATGAACGAGAAGAACACCATCGCTCTGGTGAATAAGAATGAGATGTATGCCTACGGTGATGACGCTTATGCAATGTATGAGAAGGCGCCGGAAACGATTCAGGTGACATTCCCGGTTGTGGGAGGTGTGATTGCGGATTTTAATAATCTTCAGGTAATGCTTCAGACTTATCTGGAGGCCCACACCAAGGGCAAGCTGCGCGGAGCGGAATTCATTGTTGCTGTTCCAACAGATATTACGGACGTGGAGAAGCGTGCATTTTTCGACATGTTCTACAAGAGCAAATTAAAGCCAAAGAGCGTGCTGTTATGTGAGAAGCCGATCGCGGATGCCGTCGGTCTCGGTCTAAACGTCAACGAGCCGACCGGTATTATGGTGGTGGACATTGGTGCGGATACCACAGAGATTTCCGTCATCTCGCTGGGCGGGCTGGTCTTAAGTGATCTGTTACATTCCGGCGGCAACAAGATCGACGAATCCATTATCACTTATGTGAAGCGCAAGTACAATCTTGTCATCGGACAGAAGACCGCGCAGAGCATGAAGGAGACCCTCGGAAGCGGTATCCCGGGCAACACCCAGACCATGGTGGTTGTCGGACGCGACGTGGTGAGTGGTCTGCCGATTGAGATGGAGATGTCGGGAGCTGTTGTCTATGAGGCGATCAAGGACAACCTCAACACGATCTGCAATTCCATCAAAATGATCCTGGAGAAGACGCCGCCTGAACTTGCAAGAGACATTATTCATTCCGGCATCTATATCACGGGAGGAAGCTCCCAGATTCATGATCTGGATCAGCTGTTCCGTGATATTACAGGAATCGAGATCAATACCTGCGAGGAGCCGGAGGAGTGTGTGGTGCGCGGACTCTTAAAGATCGTATCCGATGCCAAGTTTAAGCATCTGGCATTCAGTATGAAGAATAAGATATTGTTATAGAGGAAATTATGAAACGGAAACCCAAAATTGTTTTGCCTGCCAAGTACATATTGCTGATTCTGACCGTTGTCTGCGTGGCAGCCATGATTACCAGCTTTACGCTCAATATCTCCGGCGGTCCGCTCAACGCGGTTGCCGGTTATGTGTTTGTTCCCATGCAGCGCGGGATCAACACGGTCGGCGCATGGATTACGGAGAAAGCCGACAATCTTAAAAATTTAAGCGATGTCATGGCGGAAAACGATGCGCTCAAAAAGCAGGTGGATGAGCTTACCTCCGAACTGAATACCAACAATCTGGAGCAGTATGAGCTTGAGAATCTGCGCGAGCTTCTGGCACTGGATCAGAAATACCCGAGTTATGAGAAGGTGGCTGCCAATGTCATCGGCAAGAGCAGCGGGAACTGGTTTTCCTATTTCACGATCGACAAGGGAACCGACGACGGAATTGAAGTCGACATGAATGTGATCGCCGGCAGCGGACTTGTCGGCATTGTCACGGACGTCGGTCCGAATTATGCCAAGGTCACTTCCATTATCAACGATACGGCGCAGGTCAGCGGTATGGTGACGACAACCTCCGACAACCTGATCGTAAATGGAAGTCTCCAGAACATGAATGAGAACATGGTCATCGAGTTTTCCAATTTGAATGACAGCGACAATAAGGTGGCGGTTGGCGACCCTGTTGTCACGTCCTACATTTCAGATAAATATCAGCAGGGAATCTTAATCGGCTACATCAGCAGTCTTTCGACGGATTCCAACAACCTTACCAAATCCGGCACGATCACGCCGGCAGTGGATTTTGAGCATATCGAAGAGGTTCTTGTCATTTTGGACAAGAAGCAGTCAGCCGGGGAGTAGGATTCATATTATGAGAAGAAAAGTAAGTGTGTTTATTATCATTGCAATCTGTTTCCTGCTTCAGACCACGCTGTTTCAGGCGTTGTCCTTCGCATCGATCTCGCCAAACCTTCTGATTATCGTCGTGTCGTCCTTCGGGTTTATGCGTGGGAAAAAGGAAGGAATGTATATCGGTTTTGCCTGTGGGCTTCTGCTTGATATCTTCGGCAGCGGAATTCTTGGATTTTATGCGCTGCTCTATATGTATATCGGCTACATCAACGGCTGTTTCCGCAAAATGTTTTACCCGGAAGACTTAAAGCTGCCCATGCTTTTGATTGCCGGCAGTGATCTTGGATGCAATCTGTTGATCTACTTTTTCTTGTTTTTGTTCCGCAATCGTTATCATTTTCAATATTATCTGTGGAACATCATGTTGCCGGAACTTGTCTACACCATGCTGATTACGATCTTTTTGTATGTGATTATCCTGAAAGTCAACCAGCGGCTTGAGACATTGGAAAAAAGGAGTGCAAGTAAGTTTGTTTGAGAATATAAAAGAAGTTTTCCGCATGTTTTTTAAATCGAGACTTGCCGTTGCCGCCGTTCTTATGACGGTGCTGTTCGGTGTGCTTTTGTGGCGCGTGTTCTACCTGCAGATCGTAAAGGGCGAGGAATATCAGGACAACTACACCTTAAAGATCGTAAAAGAGCGGACCTTGAACAGTACGCGCGGCAATATCTACGACCGCAACGGCGAACTGCTCGCATACAATGAGCTGGCTTATTCGATCACCATCGAGGACAACGGCAGTTACAGCAGCACCGATAAGAAAAACGAATCGTTAAACGCCGAGATTGCCCAGGTTATCACTGCACTGGAGAAAAACGGCGATACGATCACCGATGATTTTAAGATTGACCGCACCGGAGAGGGTACCTACGAATTCAATGTCACAGGTACCTCGTTAAAACGTTTCCTGGCGGATGTTTACGGCGAGAGCAGCTACGATGATCTCGGCATGAACAAAAAGCTTGGCTACGACACCTCCCAGGCGACCGTGGATCAGGTTATGGACTATCTCCGCAACGACTGTTACGGCATCGACGACAGCTACAGCGACGAGATGGCGTTCAAGATCACGATCGTGCGTTTTGCCATGGCGCAGAATGCCTACCAGAAATATATCGCAACTACGATTGCGACCAACGTATCCGAAGAATCCGTGGCGTACATCAGCGAGCACGCACAGGAACTGCAGGGCGTTGAGGTGATGGATGACACCATCCGCAAGTACAATAACAGCGAATATTTTGCCTCCATTCTCGGATACACCGGTAAAATTTCTTCCGAGGAATACTCCAAATTATCCGAGACGGATGACAGTTATACCACCAATGATGTCGTCGGCAAGGGCGGCATTGAGCAGTATATGGATTCCTACTTAAAGGGTGAAAAAGGCTACGAAAAGCTGTATGTCGACTATCTCGGAAAAGCCATCGAGGTGATTGACCGCAAGGAGTCCAAGGCCGGGAATAACCTGTACCTGTCATTGGACAGTGATCTGCAGATTGCGGTATACAATCTTTTGGAGCAGGAGATTGCGGGAATCGTGTATTCCAATATTGACAATCCTTCTTCCGATATTCCGATCCCGATCACAGATGTCTACTTTGCGTTAATCAATAACAACGTCATCGATCTCTCACACTGTGACAGTCCCGACGCATCGAGGGCGGAGCAGTCGGTATCCGCCATTTTTTCCGCACGGCAGGACGTGGTAAAAAGCCAGTTAAGAGAGCAGCTTACCGGCAGCACGCCGACAGATTTTAAGGATCTCAGCGAGGAGGAGCAGGATTATTTCACTTATATTATCCGGAGACTCCGCAAAAATAATATTCTTGCCGACAGCAACATCGATACCTCCGATGAGGTCTACCAGCAGTGGCAGCAGGGGGAGTGCAGTCCGAAAGATTATCTGAATCACGCCATTGCCCAGAACTGGATTGACATTACCCAGTTTACGGTGGATGAAAAATACTCGGATTCCACGGAAATATATGATGCCCTGTGTAATTATATTCTGGAAGAGCTTTTCTATGAAAAAGATTTTTCCAAGATCATTTATGAATATCTGATTACCGGCGGGCAGATTTCCGGGACACAGCTCTGTCTGATTCTATTCGACCAGGGCGTGCTTCCGTACAACGAGGAAGAGATTGCAGCGTTAAACAACGGCTCTGTGACAGCGGTATCGTTCTTAAAGGAAAAGATACAGAATCTGGAGATCACACCAGCCCAGCTGGCATTGGA
>ERZ834722.2277-NODE-2277-length-15499-cov-12.979733_pt1 | contig 15499 bp, 16 predicted proteins | sample MGYA00519576_ERZ834722 | MGnify/ENA primary metagenome ERZ834722 (study PRJEB31850, sample SAMEA3708759) | human gut metagenome | biome: human gut; feature: human-associated habitat; material: faeces | place: China | collected 2014 ...
GATGAATTACCATTTTCAGGTATTCCATTAAAATACCAATATATTGCTCTTGATACTCCGCCATGAGTAACTATTAAAACATTTTTATCTTGTAATTTTATTTTATCTATAAAATCTTTAATTCTTTCGTAAACACTTTTCATTGTTTCTAATTCTGGATATTTTATATCAGAATTGTAATTCCAAAATATATCCCAATCTAGGTCCTTAAAAGGAACTTTTTCATATATTCCCATATTCCTTTATTTTATTCTTTCATCTTTTATAACAGGAATATCATTATCTAAATCAAATAGTTCTAATGTATGTTTTGCTCGTTCTATTGGAGAACAGTAAATTACATCTATGTCTAATTTTCTCAAATTTTCTCCAATTTTTTTGGCTTGCTGAATCCCAAATTCATTTAACGGTTCATCTTCAGTAGCAATTATTTCATTTTTGCCCATTTCAGTTTCACCATGTCTAATTACATATAATTTCATTATTTTGTTTCCTCTCCTATCTAATCTAAATATTCTTTATATCCATCTTCTTTCTAATAATATTTCAATTATCTTATTTGCTTCTTCTTTATTATCAAATGTTGTAGTTATCATTATATGTTTTATATTATTTTTCCTCCTCACATAAAGTTTCAATATAATCTTTTATAGAACTTGATAAACGATTCATATCTTCAATATTATCAATAGTTGGAATATGTATAAAAGCAATTTTTGATTTTAAATTATTTTCTTGTTTAAAATTTAATGCTCTAAAAAATACATTGTTACATAAATATTTTCCAGCATCATACGAATTCATTACTTGGTAAGCATATTGTTCTAAATTTTCTTTCAAAGCACCATAATAGTAATCTGTTACTAATTTTTTTCCTTCTAAGATAGCATTATTTTCAAAGTAAATATTTGTAGTATTTGGTTTTTGACCAAAAATCAAAACATTATCATAATTTTCTAATAATTTTTCTTCTATTTGTTTACTACTTATTTCAAAATCATTTTCCAAATATAAAATATCTTCATTACATACTTTTTTTATATAGTCTAATAATATTTTTGCGGAGTTATCATCTCCTTTAAATCCTGCTATTAATATTTTCATTATTTCACCTCATAATTTATAAATTGTCTTTCACATCATTTTTTTACATAAATATCTTTCCAAAATTCTTCATTACTAAATTCTAACCCTTTTTCACTTTCATCATACCAAAATTTATCTTCTTCAGATAATTCTCCTAGGGTATTCAAATGACTAATTTGTAAAATTCCCATTGCATTTGCAATATCAAAAAATAATGGAAATTGTTCTAATTCATAATCTGTTAATTTATTATATTTTTGATATTCTTCTAAAATCATTTTTACTTTTTTCTTTGTATTTTCTTTGTTTTCTGCATCTAAACATAAATTACAAGAACTTACTGCTAAGTCAATAATTCTAGGAACATAATTAGAAACTGCAAAATCTATAATCCATAATTTATTATTTTTATCTTTCATAACATTTGTACTTATAATATCTCCATGAACAAATGCTTTTGGTAATTTTTCTATATCTACCTGTAAAAATCTATTATATAGTTCTTCTAATTTTTTGTAATCATTTCCGTTCAAATATTGTTTTTTATTTTGAAATTCTTTTACAAAATTTATAATAGCCCACTTATCATAAATAAAATCCGTTGCTTCTTTTGAATTTACTCTGTATCCTACAGCTATAATTGCATCTAGACTGTAAAATGTCACTTCTCTTGAAACTTTTCTGTTTCCCTCTTTTTGAACTACTCTAATTTTTTGAGTAGTTCGATTTTCCTCTAATTCTTTTGTTTTAAATATATTCTGTAAATGATATGTAATATTATTTTCTGCTACATTAAATAATTTAGACATTGATTTTTGAGTTAGCCAAAAATCTTCTTCATTATATAAAACTTCTACTGATATATTTTCATTATTTTGGCTTTGGTATATAATTAAATCTTTTAGATTTTCTATATTATTCAATTTTAATCACGTCCTTTATATTTAATTTTAAGTTTTGTAAAACTTATGTTTGCATTTTATATTATATCTTCCATCTTGTCAATAATTTGTAACATTTTTGTTTAAAATATTTCAATATAATTTTTTTGATATCAAAATAAAGTGCTATTAACTAACACTTTATTTCAGTAATCATATGTTTTATATTATTTTTTCGTTATTTTTATAAAAAACGTTCATTTTTGCAGATTGTGTTTTTTTCTTTTCTTACAGTATCAGCGGTTAGCTGTTTGTGTTGTTTTCTTACACCCCAAGGAACGGTACACAATTGATGGCGTATCTTTGCTAGGTTAATATGTAGCTTAAAAAATATCATCCTAAGATTAAAATTTTAGAAAAAGAAGTCACAATTGTGACCTCTTTTTTAAATAAAACCATTTTTAAAACTAATACCATAACATATTACTTTTTAAATTCATAGTACACTCATATGCTTTCATTACTATTTTGAATCTTTGACCATATTCTTCCTTTATCATTTCATTATTTTTCTCTTTTTCTAAAATAATCTCTATCTGTGAAAGAAAATCTAACAGAATGTTTGATAAATGTATAATATGAGTCCTACCTGTTTTTTCTATAGGATTAAATACTTTCCCTTTATACCAAACTGTATATGTATCATCATCCTCATAAATTTTCAACATTGTTAAACATTTTTTAATTTCTTCGTTATCAATCTGTCTCAGTTGTTTTTCTAATTCATAAAAATAGTTTACCCAATCAATCTTTGGATTTAACGTTCTTTCATGTCCACCAAGTTCTGGTATTTTTGATGAATCATTACAGCGATATATCATATAATCAAACATAATATTATTCCATTTTTCAAAGTTAAGCTTAATTACTTTATTATTTTTCATGTTAGAATATGTAGCTGGGGAAAGACCAAGTTTTGCTGCAGCTTCATTTTGAGTTTTAAGTCCTTTCCGTTTTTCTAGATAGTTAAGAATATCTACTAAAGTAATAGTTTTAATTTCGTCTACAAAATCAATTAATTCCATATTATCCTCCTGCTATTAAGCGTCATTTTGTTAATATTTCTTCCGTCTCTAAGAAGATTATCTAAATGTTACATTCTTATCATACAATATTTTTATCAAAATGTCAAATTATGTAAAGTTTCAATAGCGTGTAAAACTTTTATGGAAATCTTAAAATAGCCCTACAAATATGTAGGGCTTGTGAAGGCTAAAATCCTCTTTTTGCTTTTTGCTTTTTGATAGAGCAAATCCCGGCAGGCTGCGGTCTGCCGGGATTTGTCTTTTCACGGTTAAACACGCGGCTGCGCTCTGCACAGGAAGCGCTCAAACGATCTGTTTCCCGTCCAGCACCGCCTGTTTCAGGGTATCGCCTTCATACACCAGCTTGAGGGAGAAATAAGGCCAGTCCTCATTCAGCAGCCGGAAGAAGATCTTGTCGCCCTCCCAGATGGGCAGCTCAGCCGCCTTATCCTTCGGCACCCATTCCAGCACGCCTTCCCTGCAGGCATCGCCCTGCACCATCTCGCCCGTCCATTCATCCGCGGTGTACAGGTGGATGAACTCGGTCATGTTGCCCCAAATAAAGGTCAGCAGACCCCGGGCGCGGAAGCGCTTCAGCGTCAGGCCGGTCTCCTCCTTCACTTCCCGCAGCAGGCAGTCCTCCGGGCTTTCAAACCGTTCAAACTTTCCGCCCACGCCGATCCATTTGTCATGGTTGTAGTCGTCCTGCTTTTTGATGCGGTGCAGCATCAGGTAGGCATCGTCCCGTTCCAGATAGCACAGCGTGGTGCTGAAAATGGGGAATTCGGGGTTCATGAAGGCTCCTAGATTCATTGAGTTCTCCTTTTGATCTTGTTTTTGTGGAAAATTCCGTTTTTCGCTGCGGCCCCTCCCGTGAAAAAACAGAAGAGCAGCGGCCGCAGCCGCTGCTCTTCTGTAATAATAAAAATAAAATTTCCGCTGTTTATGCCCAGAGCAAAGCGGAGGGCAGCCTAAATAGCAAGTCAATCCATAAACTTTGCCTTCTGCAGAGCAATCAGAATCAGCGGGATGAGCACCAGCTGAGCCACGATGCCCGGCACGGCGGTGAGCAGCGCGCCGGACAAAAACGCGCTGAACGGGAAGCTGGAACCGGTCAGGCCGGCCAGCACAAAGCGTACTGCACCCCAGACCAAACGGCCTGCCACCATGGCGGTGACAAGAGAAGCGTACATCATGGGCACGGTGTGCTTCACCTTGCGCCAGAGCACGCCGGACACAAGGCCGTAGGCGGCCAGCTCAAAGGCCATGGCAATGGCGATGGGGAACATCGGCGGCATGCCGAACAGCACCGACCGCACCAGCGGAGCAATGAAGCCCACGGCAAGGCCCCATGGGCCGCCCAGCACAAAGCCGCACAGCAGAATGGGAAAGTGCATCGGGCACAGCATGTTGCCCACCTGCGGCACATGGCCGGTGATCATGGGCAGCACAAAGGCCAGTGCAAGGAACAGTGCAGCCAGCACGAGGCTGCGGGTGGTGGAATGGGGGTTCGTTTTCATAAAAAGCTTCCTCCTTTGGCCAGACAAAAAAGGGGCCTGCCCGGCTTACAAGCCAACGGCAGACCCCTTCGTGGTGTCTATAGCAGCAAAAATAAGATGGCAGAACGCAAAGGCCCCCTGTGGGTTTTGCTCTGCACTGCTGCGTAAGCGCAGCGGTGGATAAAATGCTCCATCAGGATGGAGAACACGGGCTTCTGTCCGCACACCCGGCTTCGTGCCGGAGTCTGTGAAAAATATAGCAGATGCTTCTGGCTTTGTCAAGATACGGCAAAAAGCCTGCAATTTGACCAAAAAGCGGCAAATTTCCATGAATATTTCCCCGTGTGTGTACATTTTGCATGAAGAAGCTTGACCTTTTTGCATAGAATAGCTAATATAAACTTGAAAAAGAGCGCGCTGCGGGCAGCAGGACTGCACCGGCGCTGACGAAAGGCTTTTTTGAACATGTGCAAATCTGAGGTTCATACGGGAGGACCATCATGACAAATGCAGAAAAACTTACTCTGGCCAAGCACGCCTGCCACATCCGCATGGGCGTGATCGAGGGCACGCACAGCGCAAAGTGCGGCCATCCGGGCGGCAGTCTGGATATCGCCGAGCTGCTGAGCTACCTCTATTTCGTGGAAATGAACATCGACCCGAAGGACCCCAAGATGGCCGACCGCGACCGTCTGGTGCTGTCCAAGGGCCATGCTGCACCGGCACTGTATGCAGCGCTGGCAGAGCGCGGCTATTTCCCGGTGGAAGACCTCAAGACCCTGCGTAAGATCGGCAGCTATCTGCAGGGCCACCCCAACATGAACGAGACCCCGGGCGTGGATATGTCCACCGGCAGTCTGGGTCAGGGCGTGTCTGCCGCCTGCGGCATGGCACTGGGTGCCAAGCACGCTGGTAAGCCCATCAACGTCTACACCATCCTGGGCGACGGCGAGGTGGAAGAGGGCGAGTGCTGGGAAGCCTTCATGTTTGCCGCACACTACGGCCTTTCCAACCTGTGCGTTGTGCTGGACCGCAACCATCTGCAGATCGACGGCACCACCGAGACCGTGATGAACAGCGCCCCGCTGGAAGAGAAGCTGAAGGCCTTCAACTTCAATGTTGTCACCATCGACGGCCACGACTACGACCAGATCGAAGTTGCCATGCAGGCATTCCATGCAGAGACTGTAAAGCCCACCTGCATCATCATGGACACCACAAAGGGCAAGGGCGTTTCTTATATGACCAACTCTGTGGACTGGCACGGCAAGGGCCCCAACGATGACGAGTACAAGATCGCAATTGAGGAACTGAACGCCGCATATGCCGCGCTGGAGCAGGAGGAAAACTAAGATGGCAGATGTGAAGAAGATCGCTACCCGTGAAAGCTACGGCAACACCCTGAAGGAGCTGGCCGCAGAGGGCCACGAGGATCTGGTGGTGCTGGACGCAGACCTTGCCGCTGCCACCAAGACCGGTATGTTCCGCAAGGCTTACCCGGATCGTCATTTTGACTGCGGCATTGCCGAGGGCAACATGATGGGCGTGGCTGCGGGCCTGTCCACCATGGGCTACGTGCCCTTTGTTTCCAGCTTTGCCATGTTCGCCGCCGGCCGCGCCTTCGAGCAGGTGCGCAACTCCATTGGCTATCCCCACCTGAACGTGAAGATCGGTGCTACCCACGGCGGCATCTCGGTGGGCGAGGATGGCGCTTCCCATCAGTGCTGCGAGGACTTTGCCCTCATGCGCAGCATCCCCGGCATGACCGTTATCTGCCCCGCCGACGATGTGGAGGCCCGCGCCGCTGTGCGTGCTGCCTACGCAATGGAAGGCCCCGTCTATCTGCGCTTTGGCCGTTTGGCTGTGCCTGTGTTCCACGATGCCGAGAACTATCACTTCGAGATCGGCAAGGGTGAGCAGATCACTGAGGGCGGCGACATTGCCATCATCGCCACCGGCCTGATGGTCAACGAAGCCCGCATTGCCGCGGAACAGCTGGCTGCCGAGGGCATCCATGCCCGGGTCATCAACATCCACACCATCAAGCCTCTGGACGAGGAGATCGTCCTCAAGGCTGCAAAGGAATGCGGCAAGGTCATCACCGCCGAGGAGCACAATGTCATCGGCGGTCTGGGCGAGGCCGTCTGCGCCGTGCTGAGCGAAAAGCTGCCCACCCCTGTGCGCCGTGTGGGCGTGCAGGACAAGTTTGGCTGCTCCGGCCCTGCATGGGACCTGCTGCGTGAGTACGGTCTGGATGCCGCTACCATCTGCAAGACTGCCCACGAAATGCTGGGCAAATAAAGCTGCCGGAATCTCACAAAAGCTGAAGGGGCTGCTGCACGTTTGTTCAAAACGATGTGCAGCAGCCCCTTTTTGCGCCCCAATGTGACCCGGTTACGGAAAAGCCCCGGTGTTTTGGGTATACTGATGCCATAAGAACAACCACGAACGAACCCTTTCAGGAGGTAGAAATATGGCAGTTGTTACGATCACGAAAGAAAATTTTGAGCAGGAGGTGCTGCAGAGCGCAAAGCCTGTGCTGCTGGACTTCTGGGCCAGCTGGTGCGGCCCCTGCCGCATGCTCAGCCCCGTTGTGGACGAGGTAGCTGAGGAGCGCACCGATGTGAAGGTGGGCAAGGTGAATGTGGACGAGCAGCCGGAGCTGGCCGGGGAGTTCGGCGTCATGAGCATCCCCACTCTGCTGGTGTTTGAGCAGGGCAAGCTGGTGCGTCAGGCCGTGGGTGCCCGCCCGAAGGCCAGTGTGCTGGAGCTGCTTGGGTAAATATGCGTGCTGAAAAGGAGCTGTTGCGCCATGCGACGGCTCCTTTTCTTCTTTTCCCTGTACAAACGCACAGAAAAATCGTATCATTGAGTTGGAAACACCGTCACTTTCCTACTTTACAACTTTACCGAGATAAAGTAAAATAAACTCAAGTAAGAAATGGGGGAACCGACAATGGAATTCAGCCTTGCAAACCTGCAGCCCAAGGAGCGCGCCTCCTTTGCGCTGCGCGCCTTGTACGAAGCGGCGGGCTGCCGCAAGTATCATATGGGCCGATTTGAGGAGTACGGCCTGTATCAGGCCAACCGCAGTTTTTTGTCGTCCGAGCAGGTCATTACCTTTACCGATCTGGACGGCCGTCTGCTGGCCCTCAAGCCGGACGTGACCCTCTCCATTGCCAAGACGGCGCAGCCCGCCCCCGGCGAGACCCTGCGCTACTACTATCACGAGAACGTCTACCGCCCTTCCGCCGAGAGCCACACCTTTAAAGAGATCAGCCAGATGGGCCTTGAGATGCTGGGTGCGGTGGGCGAAGCACAGGTGCAGCAGGCGGTGTGTCTGGCGGCGCGGTCGCTGGATGCGCTGGGGGCCGATTGGGTGCTGGAAGTGAGCCACATGGGCTACCTGTTCGGCCTGTTCGACGCGCTGGGCGTGCCGGATGCCGCCCGCGCAAAGCTGCTGGAAAAGCTGCGGGAGAAAAACGCCCACGAGCTGCGGGCTGCAGCCGGAGCCGCCGGCCTTGCCGATGCCGCCGATACCCTGTGCAGCGTGCTGGATCTTTCCGGTGCCTATGCCGAAACGCTGGAAAAGGCTGCGGCCCTGTGCCGCAACGACGCCATGCGCGCGGCGGTGGCCGAGCTGGAAGCGCTGGCTGTGCCGCTGGAAAAGGCGGGCGGCGTGATCCGGCTAGACATGACGCTGGCCGGTGAGATGGAATACTACAACGGCCTTGTGTTTCAGGGCTACCTGAAAGCCCTGCCCCGCCCCCTGCTCAAGGGCGGCCGCTACGACCTGCTGATGCAGAAGTTCACCCCCGGTGCCGGTGCCATCGGCTTTGCGGTCTATCTGGACGAGCTGGACCGCCTGAGCGCCCCGCTGCCGCCGGTGCAGAAGAACAGCACCGACAGGGTGATGCTGAACGTGGCTCTGCCCAAGGGCCGTCTGGGCGATAAGGTGTATCACCTGCTGGCGGGCATCGGCTACGGCTGCCCGGAGGACTACAACGCCACCCGCAAGCTGGTGGTGGAAAACCCGGCAGCGGGCATCCGGTATTTTCTGGTCAAGCCCAGTGATGTGGCCATCTATGTGGAGCACGGCGCTGCCGATGTAGGCATCGTGGGCAAGGATATCCTGACCGAGGCCGCCGCCGACGTGTACGAGCTGCTGGACACCGGCCTTGGCCGCTGCCGGATGTGCGTAGCCGCCCCGGCGGGCTACCGGGACGACCCCAGCCGCCCGGTGCGGGTAGCCACCAAGTTCGTCAACATTGCAAAGCGCTACTACGCCTCCATGGGGCGGGATATCGATATCATCAAGCTGAACGGCTCCATTGAGCTGGCACCCATCCTTGGGCTTTCGGATGTCATTGTGGACATCGTGGAGACCGGCACCACCCTGCGGGAGAACGGCTTGCAGGTGGTCACCGAGTTCATGCCCATCTCGGCGCGGTTTATCGCCAACAAGGCCAGCTACCAGTTCAAGCACCGGCAGATGGACACCATGCTGGAAAAGCTGCGCGACACCTTGCACAAGCAGGAGGAAGAGAAATGATCAAGCTGTATAATTTTGACGAGCTGAAACCGGAGGAAATTCTGAACCGGGATATCCGCGCCGAGAAGAATGTGGAGGACGTGGTGGACGCCATCATTGCGGACGTGCGCGCCCGGGGCGACGACGCCCTGAAGGACTACGCCCTGAAATTTGACGGTGCGGCAATCGAAAATTTACAGGTGACGCAGGCCGAGATCGACGAAGCCTTTGCGGGTATGGACCCGTATTTCCTCGAGACCCTGCGGCAGGCGGCGGAGAACATCGAGCAGTTCCACCGCCAGCAGGTGCACAAGAATTTTGTGATGAACGACCGCCCCGGCATTGTACTGGGGCAGAAATATACTCCCATTGAAAAAGCGGGCGTCTATGTTCCCGGCGGCACGGCGGCGTACCCTTCCACCGTGCTCATGGACGTCATCCCCGCCAAGGTGGCAGGGGTGTCCGAGATCGTCATGACCACTCCCGCCGGGAAGGACGGCAAGGTGAACCCGGTCATTCTGGCCGCTGCCGCCACCGCCGGAGTGACCAAAATTTTCAAGACCGGCGGCGCACAGGCCGTGGCGGCGCTGGCTTACGGCACCCAGAGCATTCCGGCGGTGGATAAGATCGTGGGCCCCGGCAACATCTACGTTGCCACCGCCAAGCGCAAGGTGTTTGGCAAGGTGGGCATTGATATGATCGCAGGCCCCAGCGAGATTCTGGTGCTGGCAGACGGCAGCTGCAATCCCGCGTGGGTGGCGGCAGACCTGTTAAGTCAGGCCGAGCACGATAAACTGGCAAGCCCGGTGCTTGTCACCGACAGCGCAGACCTTGCCAAGGCGGTACAGGCAGAGCTGGAAGTACAAATTCCGCAGCTGCCCCGCGCCGCCATTGCCCGTGCCAGCGTGGACGACAACGGCAAGATCATCCTCTGCACCGACCTGCACAAGGCCATCGAGGCCTGCAACATCATTGCACCGGAACATCTGGAAGTGTGCGTGGAGGACCCCTTCGGCGTGCTGAACGAGATCAAAAACGCAGGCAGCATCTTCCTTGGCCGCAACGTGCCGGAAGCGCTGGGCGATTACTTTGCAGGCCCCAACCACACCCTGCCCACCAGCGGCACCGCCCGCTTCTCAAGCCCCTTGGGCGTAGACGACTTTGTAAAAAAGTCCAGCTTCCTCTACTACACCCGGGAAGCGCTGGGCGAAGTAGCCCCCCGCATCGCCGATTTTGCCGAGCGCGAGGGCCTGCACGCCCACGCCCGCAGCGTGACCATCCGGTATGAAAAGTGAGGATTTGAACCATGAGTAAATTCCTTTCTCCCACGCTGGCCGCTGTCACCCCCTACACCCCGGGTGAGCAGCCGCAGGATCAGCAGTACATCAAACTGAACACCAACGAAAGCCCCTATCTGCCCTCCCCGGCGGTGATCGCTGCCGTGAGCGAGCACGAGGTGGAAAAGCTGCGCCTTTACTCCGACCCCGCCTGTGCCGACCTGCTCAAGGCGGCCGCAGCCCACTTCGGTTTGCAGCCGGAGCAGATCATGCCCGGCAATGGCAGCGACGAGAACCTCTTCTTTGCGCTGCGTGCCTTCTGCGACGCAGACCACCCGCTGGCCTATGCCGACATCACCTACGGCTGCTACGGCGTGTGGTGCGGACTGATGCACATTCCCAGCCACATCATCCCGCTGAAAGAGGATTTCACCCTTGACCCGAAGGACTACTACGGCCTGAACCAGACCATCGTCCTTGCAAACCCCAACGCCCCCACCGGCATTGCACTGCCCCGAGCGGAAATTGAGGGCATCTTAAAGGCAAACCCGAACAATGTGGTCATTGTGGACGAGGCCTATGTGGACTTTGGCGGCGAGAGCTGCGTGCCCCTCATCGACCAGTACGAGAACCTGCTGGTGGTGCAGACCTTTTCCAAGTCCCGGCAGCTGGCCGGTGCGCGTCTGGGTCTTGCCATGGGCAATGCAAAGCTCATTGCCGACCTGAACCGGGTCAAGTTCAGCCTGAACCCCTACAACATCAACCGCCTGACCCTGAAGGCCGGGCAGGCCGCGCTGGAAGATACCGCTTATTTTGACAGGACCCGCGCCGCCATCGTGGACACCCGCGCATGGACAAAACAACAGCTGGAACAGCGCAGATTTGCCGTGCTGGACAGCCGCTCCAACTTCCTGTTTGCAAGTACCGACCGGAAAGACGGCGGAACACTCTACAAGGAGTTAAAGAAAAACGGCATTCTGGTGCGCCATTTCGACGCGCCCCGCATCCAGAACTGGCTGCGTATCACCATTGGCACGCCGGAACAGATGCAGACGTTTATGGAAACGCTGGATAAGATCATGGAGGAATGAACCATGCCGAACCGAATGATCTCGCTGGAACGCAACACCAATGAGACCCAGATCGACCTTACCCTTGATCTGGACGGCACCGGCCGCTACGAGGTGGACACCGGGTGCGGCTTTCTGAACCACATGCTGGAGCTGTTCGCCCGCCATGGCCGGTTCGATCTGGTGCTTACCTGCCACGGCGATGTGCAGGTGGACTACCACCACACCACCGAGGATGTGGGCATTGCACTGGGTCAGGCCTTTGCACGGGCGCTGGGCGATATGCGCGGTATCCAGCGCTACGGCAGCTTTTATCTGCCCATGGATGAAGCGCTGATCCTGTGCGCCGTCGATCTTTCGGGCCGCTGCACCCTGAACTGGGACGTCCATTGCAACACCGAAAAGGTGGGCGATTTTGACGTGGAGTGCGCCAAGGAATTCTGGCTGGGCTTTGCCCGCAGCGTGCCCGCCACGATCCACTTTGTACAATTTGCGGGAGAAAATACACACCACATCCTCGAGGCCTGCTTCAAGGGCGCAGGCCATGCACTGGGCGCGGCCGTGAAGATCGACGAAGCCCACAAGGACGAAATTCCTTCCACGAAAGGACTGCTGGTATGATCGCAATTATCGATTATGGCGTGGGCAACCTGTTCAGCCTGAAGTCCAGCCTGAAACAGCTGGGACTGGAAGCCGTTGTGACTGCGGATGCGGACACCATCCGCAAAGCCGACCGGCTCATCCTGCCGGGTGTGGGCGCTTTTGCCGATGCCATGGCAAAGCTGGAGGCAACGGGTCTTGTGCCGGTCATGAAAGAAGAAGCCGAAAAGAAGCCGCTGCTGGGCATCTGCCTTGGCATGCAGCTGCTGTTTGAAAAGAGCTACGAGTACGGTGAGCACGAAGGCCTTGGCTTTGTGAAGGGCGAGGTCTGCCCGCTGGAGCCCGACCTTGCGGACAAGAGCCTGAAGGTGCCGCAGATCGGCTGGAACGCCTTGCACATTGTAAAGGACGACCCGCTGTTCAAGTACATCCGTGAGGGCGAATACGTCTATTACGTCCACAGCTACTACGGCAAGAACTGTACGGAGAGTACACTGGCTGTGAGCGACTATTCCATTCCCGTCACCGGCGCGGTGCGGGCAGGCAGGGTGTACGGCACCCAGTTCCACCCGGAAAAGAGCGGCGACACCGGACTGCGAATCTTGAAGGCGTTTTCTGAATTGTGAGGCGGCTTGCCCTCTCCGTCAAAAACGGAAACTTTGCCGTACTGCCAAGGGCTCTCCCTTTGGGAGAGCTGGCGCGATAGCGCCTGAGAGGGCGAGGACGCTAAAGGAGAAACAACGATGCAATTATTTCCAGCCATTGACCTGCGGGGCGGCAAGGTGGTGCGCCTGACGCAGGGCGACTACAGCCGCATGACCGTCTACGGCGAGGACCCCTGTGCACAGGCGCGGGAGTTCCTTGCAGCGGGGGCCAAAAATCTGCACGTCGTCGATCTGGACGGCGCAAAGGACGGCACCCTTTCCAACTACGATACCATTGCCGCACTGGCAAAGCAGGGCGGCTTATACATTGAGGTGGGCGGCGGCATCCGCACCGAGGAGCGCATTGAAACATATCTCTCCCTCGGCGTGGGCCGCTGCATCCTTGGCAGCGTGGCGGTGACGGATTTTGCCTTTACCGCCCGGATGCTGAAAAAATACGGCGATAAAATTGCCGTGGGCGTGGACGCAAAGGACGGCTGTGTGGCCATCCATGGCTGGAAGGAAGTGAGCGCCGAGCCGGGCGTGGACTTCTGTAAGCGGCTGGCAGATGCCGGATGCACCGCCATCATCTACACGGACATTGCCTGCGACGGTGCCATGAGGGGCACGAACCTCGGCCTGTACCGCACGCTTGCCAAAGAGGTGCCCGGTGTGGCCTTTACGGCCAGCGGCGGCATCTCGTCCGAAGCAGAGCTTCTGGAACTGAAAAAAATGGGCACTGCCGCTGCCATTTTAGGCAAGAGCCTGTACACCGGCGCACTGGACCTTGCGCGCTGCGTGCAGCTGGTGCAGGAGTGAACGGAGGGGAAACGACATGATCACCAAACGCATTATTCCCTGCCTTGATGTGCGCAATGGCCGTGTGGTCAAGGGCACGAACTTTGAAGGCATCCGGGACGTGGCCGACCCGGTGGAGATGGCCCGCATGTACAACGCTGCCGGTGCCGACGAGCTGGTGTTCTACGATATCACCGCCAGCTTCGAGGGCCGGGCGCTGTTTACGGATATCCTGACCCGCGTCGCCAGCGAAATTTTTATCCCGCTCACGGTGGGCGGCGGCATCAATACGCTGGAAGACTTCGACCGGGTGCTCAAGTGCGGCGCGGACAAGGTCAGCGTCAACTCGGGCGCACTCAAAAACCCTGACCTTATCCCGGCGGCAGCACAGCGCTACGGCAACCAGTGCGTGGTGCTCTCTGCCGATGTGAAGCGGGTGGACGGCCAGTTCCGGGTGTTCGCCAAGGGCGGGCGCGAGGACACCGGCCGGGATGCACTGGACTGGATCAGCTGGTGCGTGGACCACGGCGCGGGTGAGATCTGCCTGAACAGCATCGACACCGACGGCGTGCGCAGCGGATTCGACCTTGAGATGCTGGATGCAGTTGCGGCGCGGGTGAACGTGCCCATCATTGCCAGCGGCGGCGCAGGCAAAAAGGAAGACTTTCTGGAGCTGTTCCACCACAAGGGCATCGACGCAGGCCTTGCGGCGGGCATCTTCCACCAGAAGCTGCTGACCATCCGCGACCTGAAAGAATACCTCAACGCAAACGGCGTGGAGATGCGGCTGTAACACCGGGACATTTCTCCCCGGCGCGGGGAGAAGCCGTAACGCGAAACTGGATTTCCGCAAAAACAACCCGCAAACTCTTGCGTTTGCGCACCGAATACGCTAAACTAGTAATATCCCCATCCGGGGAGGGAGAACCGTTATGAATCTGAAATTTGATGAAAAGGGCCTGATCCCTGCCATCGTGCAGGACCACTACACCAAGGAGGTCCTGACCCTGGCCTACATGAACGCAGAGAGCCTGGCCATCACCATTGACGAGGGCCGGACCTGCTTCTTCTCCCGCAGCCGCCAGCAGCTCTGGCGCAAGGGGGAGACCTCCGGCAACGTCCAGCATGTGGTGTCCATCACCGCGGACTGTGACAAGGACGCCCTGGTGGTGGAGGTGGTGAAGGACGGCCCCGCCTGCCACACCGGCGCGGAGAGCTGCTTCTTCCGGCCGGTCTACCTCTCCGAGGAGCTGAAGGCTTTCAGCTATGAGGGCCTGTACCGTCTGATCCAGGGGCGGAAGACCGATCCCAAGGAGGGCAGCTACACCACCTATCTCTTTGAAAAGGGCTTGGACAAGATCCTGAAGAAGGTGGGCGAGGAGTGCACCGAGGTCATCATCGGCGGCCGCAAGGAGGACAGGGAGGAGACCATCTATGAGATCGCCGACCTGACCTACCATGTGATGGTGCTGATGGTCCAGATGGGCATCACCCTGGAGGACGTGACGGCGGAGCTGGAGAAGCGCCATGTCATCGACCACAAGGTGAAGCAGGAGCGGATGCAATGAGACTGACACCGGAATGCTGCTCCGTCCACACCCACTCCGTCCTCTGCGACGGGAAGGGAACCCTGGCGGAGATGGCTGCGGCCGCGTATGCGGCAGGGGTCCGCTTCTTCGGCGCCTCCGGCCACAGCCACACGGAGATCCCCCACGACGCGGGCAACGTCCTGCCAACCGATCCGGCGGAATACCGGGAGCAGGTGCTACGCCTCCGGGAGGAATACGCCGGACAGATGGAGGTCCTGCTGGGTATCGAGCAGGACAGCCGGTCCGCACAGCCGGTTCCGGACTGGGCGGACTACTGGATCGGCTCCGTCCACAACCTCTATGACCCGAAGACCGGGAAGTACCATGGCATAGACTGGGACCGGGAGCGGCTGACCGCCTGCCGGGACCAGATGTTCGGCGGCGATATGCTGGCCCTGACAGAGGGCTACTACCGGGATGTGGCCGCCATGGCGGACCG
>ERZ834722.2284-NODE-2284-length-15468-cov-3.730812_pt1 | contig 15468 bp, 12 predicted proteins | sample MGYA00519576_ERZ834722 | MGnify/ENA primary metagenome ERZ834722 (study PRJEB31850, sample SAMEA3708759) | human gut metagenome | biome: human gut; feature: human-associated habitat; material: faeces | place: China | collected 2014 ...
TGATAAAAAACTATAATAGAATAAAATCTTTTATAAATAAATCTGGTATCAGTTTTGAAGCGTTCATTCAATATGGATGTGGAAGTGAAAACTACAAGAATTGGTTTAGTAAAGTCCTAGAAATAATTGAATTTAATAAAGAAAAAGATTTCTATGAAGCAGTTAAATACCTTATGAATAAATTATATCATGAAGATAGTCATAAAGAAAACATGGTATATAACATTATAAATTATTTAGCTATAATAGATGCATTTAAAGATTGTTATAAACTAATAATGAATCTAGTACATAATAATATTGCTTTAGATAAAGAAAGTAGAGATAATTTAAAAAGATTATTTGCATCAACTTATAGTAAAAAGAATGAAGTAATTGATCTAGAAGATATAAAAACTATAAGAATAAAAATATTAGAACAATATAAAAATGTTATTTTAAATTCTAATAATATTGATGAATTAAGAAAAATTTTTATGGAAATAATATGTCAAAAAGCAAATAAAACTTTAGATTATATTGGAGGGTCAAAAACTTTAATTACATTAAAAGAACTAGATAAAGATAATGAAAAGATAAATCTTTTTATTAAAGATTTACTAAAATCATCTCAAGTAATTGAAGCAGTAAAAAACACAAATAATATTGAAAACTTAAGAAGTATACTTAAATTCTTTATTATAGACCATCCAGATAATCTTTTAATTGTGGAAGCATCATTTATTAATTTTAAGAAAAATATTCAAAAATTATTTGAATTAGATGCTAAGTTAAATTTAACATCACTAGATAGTAATATAGCTAAGAAATTTATAGATGAAAAATTATCAAAAAAATATGGTGGTTTAGTATATGACTTTTCTAAGGTTAATTACTGTTTATATGCTCACATATTAAGTAGAAGTGAAAAAGTAGAAAATTTAATAAATGGCATATCATGTAGTAAAGCAAACTTTTTATCAGTAAGCCCAATAAGTTATTTAGGACAAAAATATTATTTTGATAGAACATCTACAACATTTGCAATTGATAAAATACCAACAGGTAGTTTCATTCATAGCTCTTTAGTAAATATGGGTACAAACTTTAGCATAACTAATAATTCAGCAGAAGTAAAAGAATTAGAAAGAACTGAAAGAGGAATATTAGAAACAAGTGCGGTTACTTTTAATAATGCGGAAGTTTTACTTTATCGTGAAGGAGTAAAAGCAAGTGGTATAATTTTACCGGGAGGAAGAATTCCATCTGAAGAAGAATTATCCCTTCATAAAGAATATAATTTACCATTTATAATTACACAAGAAGTTATGGAACCAATTTCAAATGTTAAAAAGGTATTTGGGTTAAATGATATTGAATTTGAATTTGAAAAAATGCCAAAAGAATTAGATGATATATTTAAATCATTAACAAACTCATTAAATATAAATTGCTTAGAAAATGTATATACAGGTAGACAAATAGCTTTTATTACGGATGCTCATTCATTGTATGAACCGACTTTAGCAGTTTTAGAAGAAATTAGAAAAAATGGTATAACAGAAATTTATTCACTTGGGGATAATATTGGAGAAGGACCAAATCCTCACGAAGTATTAGGTTTGTTAGAAGATTATAATGTAGTTTCTGTTGCGGGTAATAGTGAATATTATAATACTTTAGGTATTGAACCATTTATATACTTTGATGAAATAAGAAAAGAAAATCAAGAATGGACAAATAGCAAATTAAGTATTAGTGATTTAGAAACTTTAAAACTTTATAAGCCATCATTAGATTTAACTATTGGGGATCAAAAGATTGCATTATGTCATTTTGCCAATGATATTCGTTGGGATTATTTCGGAGAAAATTCTACCTGGGCATATCATGGAAACTTTAAAAGAGGTAAAACTAGTAAGCAATTCTTATATACAAATAGTAAGGAAGCAAAATTAAAAATTAAAGAAGCAATCGAAGGAAAAAGTTTAAGTAATCCAAGAATTGCGGGATACTTAGATGCTTTAAACAACCCTATTTTTGAAGGTAAAAGAGTAACAGATTATGATGCTATTTTACAAGGTCATGTTCATTTTAATTTAAGTGATAGATTATTTACCACAAAAATCGAAACTCTAAGGGCCGTAGGAATGGGACAAACTAAAAAAGATTTAGATACTGCATGCTATTATGTATTAAAAGAAAAATGTGATGGAACATTTGATATTGAAAAAAGACTCGTAGATTTTAACAAAAATGTTATGTTAGCAAACATTGTATCAAGTGATATTCCCCATAAAGAAAAAATATTAAGGTTTGTAAGATAATAAAAAAGTAGTATAATATAAAAAGAAACGAGGTGTAATAATGGAAGATAAAGAAAAGATAGAAACTTGCAGTTGCGGTTGTGAATGTGAAGAATGCAATTGTGATGAATCTTGCGAATGTGGATGTGAATGCGAATGCAATGAATGCTGTGATTGCGAAGAATGCAGTTGTGAAGACTGTGAATGCTAGTTAATATAAAGAAATTAACACATACAGGAATTCAAATGGGAGAGCATTTAACCGTGCTCTCATTTTTTATGCTCATTTTATAAAGGTTTGCGAGGCATCGGTTTTGCTGAAATAATTATAGGTACAATTTAGGTACAATTTTATTTAGCATTTTGCAATATAATCCAATAATAGCATTATATTATGTTTTGTAATATTATATAAAAAATATACAAAAAAGTATTGAAAAATGTAAACATATATTGTAAAATACACAGTAATTAGCAAAATAATGTATATTTTTAATAAAAATGTGATATATTATAATAGAGGAGAGTGATAAAATGGAACCATACAAAGCAAAAATGTTGCCAATTCCATATAAACTTGATAAAGAAACAATAAAACTTTTAGGTCAAGCAAATGATAAATATGGTCAATATAAATCTTTATTAAAAATGTTTAAATTTGATCAAAAGTATTTTCTTGATTCTTTAGTGTTGGGCGAAAGTATTAGATCTTCAAGAATTGAGGGTACTCAAATATCTCAAGATGATATGTATTACATGGATTATAAAGAATCTAATGATAGTATTAAAGAAGTTAAAAATTTAAAACAAATGCTAGAATATGCAAATGAAAAATTAAAAGATAGAAATTTTAGTGTTAATATGATTAATTATATGCACAAAATATTATTATCTGGAGTTAGAGGAGAAGATAAGTCACCTGGAGAAATTAGGGATATTCAAAATTATATTGGTCCAAGAGGTCTTGGAAAGGAAGGAGCTACATTTGTTCCGCCCATTCCAGAAGAAGTTCCAGAACTTTTAGATAATTTAATGGAATATATGAATAATATGTATGATGAGGAAGCTTTTGTTAAAGTTGCTATTTCACATGTTCAATTTGAATCTATCCATCCATATAAAGATGGTAATGGAAGAATGGGAAGAGCTTTGATGACATTGCAACTTGCAAAATTGAAAGATGATGATCCAATATTATTTTTATCCGAAATTATAGAATTATTTAAAGCAAATTACTATAATGCTCTTAATGAATGTAGAAATGGAAATGTTAATGGATTTATTAGATTTTTCTTGCAATGCGTAGTTGATCAATGTACAAGAAATATTGGTAGAATTGAAAAAATTAATAAAGTGTATGATGAAGATGAGGAAACAATAAAACAAAACATAAATGGTAGCATAGTTCTTAGAATGCATCCATTAATGATGAAAAAAATAGTATTTACTGCACAAGAAATGGCAGATGAACTTGATGTTCATATTAATTCAATTAACAATATTCTAAATAAGATGGCTGAACTTAATATAGTTGTTAAAGAAAAGAAAGAAGGAACTAACAGGATAACTTATAGATACATTAGAATATATGATACTTTTGTTGAACAACTATAAAAATACAATAAATTGAAAAATATTGTTAAAAAAGTCAAAAAAAATAAATAATTTCACATTCTATTGTTAAAATAAAAAAGGCTAGGAGTTAATCCTAGCTTCATTCATATCATCCATAAGTGATGTTATGTCTGTCAGAGCACTTTTATATAAATGAGTATATGTATTAAGTGTTTCTTCTATTTTAGTATGACCTAAGAATTTAGAAACAGTAATAATATTAGCACCTTTATAAATTAATAAGGAAGCACATGAATGTCGGAAGTCGTGAATCCTGATCTGAGGTACATCAGCTAATTTACAGTTGTGATTTTTTCTTGATGTAATAGTATTACTTGCAACAGGAAAGTATCACCAATAACAAAGTAATCATCATTAAATCCATACTCTTTAGATAACTCATTTTTTAGCATTTTAAGATTGTTTAAGAGCACTTTGTTAAGTGGTAGGGTTCTTATACTGCTTTTAGTCTTTAGAGTGGAAAATTGGAATTCTTTGACCGAACCAGCACGATCTTTAATTTGCTTTTTAACAGATAAGGTTTTATTAACAAGATCAATATTTTTCCAAGTCAATCCTCAAAGTTCAACTTTTCTTAAACCACAATAATATAATATTTCAAACATAACTTTAGTTTGTAAATTAGTTTCAACAGAAATAAATTGTTTCCATTGATCATATGTAAAATACATCATTTCTTTTGGTATATCAGAAGCATTACTAAACTTAGTCATTTTATTATAAACTTTATTAAGATTAAAATCATACCATGTCATAGCAAAGTTTAATACTGATTTTAGAAATTTTAATATATCATTTTTATAACGTGTTGAGATATTAGTTTCATTCATTTGTTTTTTCCAATTATCATAGTGATTAATATTGAAATCTTTTAGTTTAATATTTAATAAACTTTTTAGATGAATTCTTTTATTACCGTAATTATATAGAGTAGTAGGCTTAACCTCAATAGTAGAAGTTCTATTCTCGATGAATATATCAATCATTTCATCTAAGGTTATTTTATCCATATTCTCATGTCTATGTATTTTTAACCTAAATTCAAGTTCTGCATCTTCTGCTTCTTTTTTAGTAGCAAATTTCCCAGACTTATACTGTGCATTTCTACCATCTATATCTTGATATCTGACTCTAAAAAAACCAGACACGACCATCTTTAGTTTTTTCAGATTTTGCTTTATAAACTCCCATTATATCATCATCTCCTTGTATGAATAAAAGCATAGTGATATAATGTAAATGGAAACCCAATTACATTATTAAAATGTTAAAGTTGTGCTAAACTTTTAATTTGTGTTTCTATTTGATCTGCTGCGCCAACAGTAGATCTTTTTATATGCTTTTACAAGCGTGTTGTAATGTTAGCATACTTTAGAAACTTAATCAAATAGTTTATGTCTATCTGACTGTAATCAATATATCACAAAAAAACTAAAATCAACCAAATAAGAGCAAGTTGATAGTAGAATGATAGTAATTGATAGTAAGATGATAGTAAATGACAGTTAAAAGTATGCTATAGTGACTATAGTTGTATATAAAATATCTTTTTTTATTTAAAAAATTACAGTATATATTTATTACAATTATTTTTTAAAAGTTTAGCACACTTCAAATTAATAATAGAAAGGGATGAGAAAATGAATAGTGAAAAATTAAATGCTGAACAAATATTAGAAATAGCATCAAGTCAATGGGCTACTGCAAAAGATATAATGATGCTAGGTAGTGTAGGAAGAAATAAGGCATATGCAATTAGAAGTGAAATATCATTAGCATTATACAGTGATAACACAAAACTTAGAAATATAGGATTAGTACCTATGGTGGAAGTATTAAAATACTTTAGTATAGATCTAAATTATTTAAAAGATATTTTAGCATTACATAAATAGATATCCCTGGATGGAAAGATAGAATTATAAGATTAATTTCAAGACCGACCAGCCACCCAAATTCACACAATCATAAATTTTCCGTGAGTTTTTTGGAAAAAATAGAGATAATCAAAATAAAATCAATATTAAACAAAGACAAAATCATTTCTAAATCAAATTCAAATCAAAATAAAACCAAACGAAATGATTGACCTCCTAGGATAAGGATAAAGGATAAGGATATGGATAAGAATAAGAAAAGTATAAGAAAAGAATAAAGAATATATTTTATTGTACTATTACTACTACAATAAAAAAAATTAGCAATTGCTAATATTTCGTTGTTTTAAGAATGAGTGGATCTTCGCTAATTATTTCTAATGCATATTTTATTTTTAATAAATTGATAACATCGGCTTTAACTTTTTCATAATCTTCATCAAAGTAGTTAATTATATCAGCAGCAGAATTATAATGTTGCTTAAAGCTACCTTTCCACATTGCATTACGATAGAATGAATTTGCAATATAAAAAGCTATTACTTCAGGCATAATATAATCTTCTAAAAATTCATCATAATTATCATTAAACGGAATAAGAATTTTTTTAAAATCTTCATCAGTAATATCACCGTTAACAGTTTTCCTAAACATATTGACCTCCAAACTGTTGTATTAATAACTCTTTATCAAAAATATTACAAGTAGTTATTAAAAATAAACAAATTATGTTTACTTTTGTAGGAAAAATGTTAGTTTAATGGTATAATTATTAGTAGAAGATTATTAACAGGAGGGCAAAATATGATAAATAGAAAATCATTTATAAAATGGGCTGGTGGTAAAGAAAAAGAATGGACAATTATAAAAGAAAATTTACCTAAAGAATTTAGCAGATATGTGGAACCATTTGTGGGTGGTGGAGCTGTTTATTTAAATGTTGATTGCTCTAATTCTGTTATTAATGATAAATCTGATGAATTAATTCTTTTATATAAATTAATAAAAAAAGGTAGTCCAGAATTTTTTAAATCGTTAAACGAAATTAATAAGAATTGGATTTTTCTTCAAGAAATAGTCGAAAAAAATTGTAATGAATTATTGAATCTTTATTCTAAGTACAAGAATGATAATGATTCTTTAAATGAACTGATAAACGTTTTTATGAAATCTCACTCGAAAGAATTTGATAAACTATTAAGAGATGAAGTTGATATTAATTTATATAATTTGAATATAGAATTTAATAAAAACCTTAAGTCAAAGATATCTAGAATGTTTAAAATAGAAACTCAAAAAGGTAAGATGTCTGATACTGATATCATGGCTAACATTGAAACTGCATTTAAGAGCGCATATTATATGTATTTTAGATATTTATATAACAACCGAAAAAAATTAAAATTAAGTGATGAATTTTATTGCGCAGTCTTTTATTTTATAAGGGATTACTGCTATGCTGCAATGTTTAGATATAATGCAAATGGAGAATTCAATGTTCCATATGGCGGAATTAGCTATAACAGAAAAGACTTTAATAAAAAAATAGAATATTTATCATCTGAAAGTTTAAAGAGTTACATGTGTAATACAAAAATATATTGTTATGATTTTGAAAAATTTTGTGATAAAGTTGAATTGACAGAAAATGATTTTATGTTTTTAGATCCTCCATATGATACAGAATTTTCTACTTATGCAAAAAATGATTTTGATAAAGATGATCAAATAAGGTTGGCAAATTATCTAAAAAATACTAAAGCAAAATTTATGCTTGTAATTAAAAATACGGATTTTATTTATTCGTTGTATAAAAATTGTGGATTTAACATTAGATCATTTGATAAGAAATATTTAGTAAGTTTTATGAACAGAAATGATAAAAAAGTAGAACACTTATTGATTACAAATTATGATATTTAGGAGGTACTATGAAAAATGATATAGTTATTGCAATTAATAATATTCTTACATCAAAAAAAGGATCTAAATATGCACAATTATCAGAGATATATGAAGAAGTATCAAGAATCAGAAATTGTGATCAAGATGAAGTTTTAGAAGCCCAAGTTAGAGCTCGATTACAAGAACATTGTTCGGAATATAAAAACTATCTTGGCAAAGAAGATTTATTTGAAACACAATCATTTAATTCAGGACTTTGGAGAAATAAGATTACGGGTGAACGCGAGATAAAAGAGTATGTTTTTCAGTTAATCAAAGAATTTCCAGGTATTGATATTACAACAATTCAAAAATCCTTATTAAATATTTTAGATGGAAAACTTACGGAAGCAGATCAATTAGAAAGTAAAACAAGACCAGGCGAAATGAAAATTGAACAAATTATTAGAAATTTTGTTTCACATAAAGACAGTTATAAAGACGAAATAAATTTTGTTGTTACAGATGGAGTTACTAGACTATATCTAAAAAATAATGATGAACCTATAGAAGATACAATTGAAGAAACTAATAATAAAAATGAAATAGATATAGAAGAAGAAAAAGTATCTAAAATATTAACAGAGGAAACAGAAAAACCAGCTATAGATGATGGGGAAGTTTCATTAGAAATGTCTTTCGATATACCTACAAAAACCAAGATAAAGAATAATTCTGATAAGGTGTATATCAGAAAAAGTGATTTTGAATCATATGTTAATGATTATAAAAAAAAATTAGATAATGGTTATGTTGGAGAGGCTTTAGTATATGAATATGAGAAAAACAAACTTATTGAATTGGGTAGATCAGATCTGGCCGAAAAAATAAAATGGATATCAAGAGATTCTGGTGATGGCTTTGGATATGATATTCAATCATTTGAAATAGAAAATGGTAGTGTAAAAGAAATATATATAGAAGTAAAGAGCACAAGTTCATCTTTAACATCCGACTTTGAAATGTCTAACAATGAATTGGAATTTGCAAAAAATCATCCTGATAATTATAAACTATACAGAATATATAAAAATGGTAAAAAAACAAAAGGTTATGTTGTTGATGCAAGCTTATATGATACTTTTGATATCACACCAACATCATATAAAGTATCAATTAAAACAACAGACGACAATGGAGCAATTTAATGCTCTTTTTATTTACTTTTTACACAATATGTGAAAAATGTATTAAATATATATTACAGATAATTAACAATATTTGAAAAATATATTGCAAATGTTTCAAAAATGTGTTATTTTATATGCGAGGTGATTTCTATGAATCAAAAAAGAGAAAGGTTTATAAAGATAGCTGAGAATAGAACTAACAAGATAATAAGTACACTTAAATTGCTTGGAAATTGTTCTAATAAATCAAATTATGATTATATGGATGAAGAAGTAAAAAAAATATTTTCCGCTATTGAACAAGAACTAAGAAATACAAAAATGAAATTTTCTGAAGCTAAATCTAGAAAGAAAGAATTTTCACTTAGGGGGTAGTTCCATGAATAATGATGTAAATTGGTCTTTTCCTACTACAGGTGGTGGAAAGAAAACAGGATTTAATGAATCAGGAATACAATTCTTTAATGATGATACGTTATTGTCTTTGGCTAGAGAAATATGTCAAAATTCGTTAGATGCAAAGAAAGATACAAATAATGATCCGGTTACCGTTGTTTTTAGAAGTTTCCGTTTAAAAAAAGAAGATATTATGGGTAAAAAAAATTTTTCGGATATCCTTGATAAGGAAATTGAATATGCTAAGAAATATTATAAAAATGATAAGACACCAATTAATTTCTATTCAGAAGCAAAAAAACTTTTAGAAAGTGATGAATTATTATGTCTTCGCGTTAGCGATTTTAATACAAGTGGATTAACAGGTAGTGATAGAGAAATAGATTCAAAGTGGGATAGATTAGTTAAAAGTGAGGGTTTTTCTGATAATCCAACAACATCAGGGGGTTCTTTTGGTATAGGTAAAAATGCTGCTTTTGCCTGCTCCAAATTACATACAGTATTTTATAGTACCTTAGATGAAAAAGGACTTGTTGCATCACAGGGAGTTTCAAAATTATCATCTTGTGAACTTGATGATGGTAATATTACCCAAGGGACAGGATATTATGGTGTAATAAAAAATACAGAATTTGGAATTAGATTGGATAGTATGAATGAACAATTATTCATAGATCCATCTTTTGATGATAGAAAAGAATCTGGAACAGATATATATATTTTAGGTTTTGATTATAGAAATAAAAGTAATGAAATACCTGATGATGACAATGAGGGATGGGTTATTGATGTAGCTGCTTCTATTATTGATAATTATTTTGTTTCAATTTTAGATAAAAAACTTATTGTTAAAATAAATGATTTGGAATTAAATAATAAAACTATTTCTGAAAGATTTAGTTATATTTATAGTAATAATTCTGATATGTTTAATCAATATACAATTGACTACTTTGATATATTAGCTAGTGATAAGTATGAAACAAAGCACGAAACATTTTCTATGTTTGAACCTGATGATGTATCTTTTGATATAGCCTTTGATCCAAATTTTAAAAATAGAGTTGGTATTATTAAAGGGACAGGAATGAAAATATTTGATAAAGATAAACTTCCACAGATTTCATTTTATTGCGGCGTATTGAAATTAGTAGGTAAGGAAGTAAATGCATACTTTAGGCAAATGGAGAATCCAAAACATGATGAATGGTATCCTTCGAAGATGGATGATGAAAAAACAGCGAGAAAAGAATATAATAAATTATTTGATTTTGTTAGAGCTACTATTAGAAAATACGTTGAAAGCTCTATACCTGAATCAATGGATGCAGAGGGAGTAGGAGAGTTTCTGCCAGATGAATTTGATGACGGATCAAATAGTAAACCAACTGAAAATATCGTAGATGATATATTGGAAGAAATAGAAGTAAAAGAAAAACCAATTGTAAAAAATGATAATATAAATATTGAAGATGAAAATCAAGATGATGATTCTGTTGGAGGACAAGCGTATGCTGATGGAGAAGAAGAGGGAAATTATGGCCAAGGAGATCCAAATGAAAGTGATGGTGGAAAAGGTACTCCTGGATCTGCAAATAATGATAAGGGAACTATAGATGTTCCTTCAGGAAAAAATGTCCTTACAACTAAGAGTAGATGTATGTATACAAATGGGAAATATGAGTTTATGTTTGTTTCTCCAATAGATTTACAAAATGCTAAGATAACAGTAGAAATAGCAGGAGAATTAGTAAATTATAAACCAGAAATAATAGAAGCGAGTGGAGAAAGAAGACTATTCTCTATCTCAAGTGTAAAATTCAATGGAAATATAATAGAAGTTGGTAAGGTAAATAAAAATGAACCAAAAAGAATACAATTTACTTTAAAAGAATCAGAAAATTGGGCATTGGAGGTAAAAGTATATGAAAATTAAAAGCAGTAGATTATATTCACATCCAGTACTGTCTATAATGTATGATGATTATATAAATAGTAGTTTTAATATAAGAGTAAAAGCTTTTAAGAAAACAAAAAACTTATTACTTAATATCAATTGTGATTTGAATAACAATGAATTACTTTCGTTGATTGATACTAATAAGGCTAAAATTGTTTGTCATTTTGAATGTCAGAAAACAAAGTTAAGATATACAAAAGATTTGATTATAGGAGAAAATGATTTCGAAATACCTAATGCAAATATTAATGAACAATTACAAATAGTAGCATTCATTGTGGCAAATGAAAATATATCAGGTTATTATTCCAAATCATTTAATCCAGATTATGGAACATCTAAATTCGATGTTGAAATAGGATCAGTTTTAGCTATTTCAAATCAACCAGATATTCCCGTTGAAAAAAACATTTATGATTTATCTAACGTTCCTTCAATAATTTCAATTGTACCTTATACCAGTGAAACAGATCACAAGATATATATTGATATGGATGATAATAATAAAATAATGGTAAGGCTTCAAAAAAATGATTATCAAAACTATTCTGAATTAGGTAGGGGAATTTCAGATTATACACCAATACTCCATTCAATGATTATTATTCCTGCTTTGACTCATGTTTTTGATATTTTAAAGAGTGATATAGAAACATTCTATACATATGAAGATAAAAGATGGTTTAAAGCATTATCAAAAAAATTTGATACATTAAATAAAAAGTTTGATTATGATGAATTAAAAAATCAAGATTCTTTTTCACTAGCACAAGAAATCATTGAATGTCCAATAGAAATGTCATTGAAGAATTTGTTATCAATAGGAGGTAATTAGTATGAAAATAAGATTTTTGAAAAATGATTCATTGTATATCTTAAAAGATTCGATTAAAGATAATGTTGATAATTATTCTTCGGCTAATACACTTTGGATAAAAGAGGTTACAAGTGATAATAATAATTTTATTGATTTTAAATATGAATTTCCAGATTTTGATTTAATCATTTCAGATAATCCTGAAAAAGATGATTTAGAGAATATTAAAATCATATATTCAAATATGCAAAAATTAACGGATAGCCAAGCTAGCGATGAAAGGTTATGGGCTGGCTTGTGTCATGATATATTTTGGAATTATATGCAAAAAAGATGGCCTGTTGATAAGGCGTCAGATAAAGCAAAATATATAAAGAAAAATTATTTCTTTGCGCATGGCGAAAAAAGGTCACTTATGACTAATGGATTAGCTAGGTTATGGTGGATTGGAAGATTAACTTACGATGAAACTAACGAGAATAATCACTATGAATTAACTGAATATTTATCAAAAGATTTTAATGGTAAAGGTTTTCCTTTATTTGGTAGTAATTTTTCTAATAATAGATTTTTATTAAGAAATTTTCTATATAATATAAAATCTTTTGAAGAAAACAATAATACTAATCTATCAAGAACTCAATTTATAGAAATGATAAAGTCAATGAATATGTGGAGTGGTAAGTTAATGATTGATAGCTTGAATAAAGAAGTTTTAGACAAAAAAATAATAGATAGATTAACATATATAGTTAATAACTACAAATAAAAGAAGCTTGGAATTTTATCCAGGCTTTTTTATTTATTACTTAAAAACGAAATATTAGTTGTTATTATTATTGCTATATTATTATCATCAATTCCTATGTATCCTTTTATACCAATCAAATCATTAACTTTGAATCTTTTTTTTATCTCCTTTCTTATTAACTTGTTAATCAGTATTTTTACTATTTGATGATTTTCACAACTATCAATTTTTAGCAATAGATTATCTTTTTCAAATCCAATGAAGTATCCTATTAATACTATATTATTAATCATATTTTTATTCTCTTTTCAAGCTGTAGTATTAATCACTTAAATAATGAAAAAAGTCAAGTTAATTATGGTAAAATAAGCAATAAGATGCTATAATTAAGGTGTGCAAAAAATACACGGTTTAATGTTGCTTTTTACACAAAAAAAGCCATTCTTTGAACAATAAAGAATGGCTAATTTATGTGCCACACCCAATGCACAGCAATAAATAAACAACTTATTATTACAATACTATTATATAGGATTATTGTCTTAATAGCAAAATGTCTTTATTGTAGCAACCTTTCTTATTCTCAAACGAAAATCTTGGCTAAGAAAGGAGAGTTAGGAATGGCAAATAAAATAAGGACTTCTAGGTCAGTTGCAAAAAAGTCAAGTAGTCAACTTAGAAGTAAAGCTACAACAAAAGCAACTAAAAGTGTAGCTGGAAGTGCTCTTTCTAATAGAAGAAAGTAGTAAAAATGCTCTGGAGTTAATTTGGGGTTTTCCGTTTTTAGGTACCATTTAGGTACCAACAGACTAATAAATACCATATTAATAAGATTATTACTAAAATAAAAAGCCCATAAAAGGCCGAAGTTAAAAGGAATTAACACATACAAAGAAAAAAAGAGCGAGCCCCCTGAAGAGAACAAAAATATTATTTTTGTTTACATTATAGAATTTTGAAACTTTTAAACAATTTTTTATACACTTTTAGGTATTTGATTTAAAATATAAAAAAACATATTTTAGATAAAATGTTACAACTCAAATTATAGATTGTTTATATTGAAATTACAAAACCCACTATAAAAAATAATGGTTTTTTGTTATAATACTATTATAGTAGGTGGCAGTGTGAAAGAGGAGTTTATAAAAAAATATAATAATCATGAATATATATCAAATGATTTATATTTAAATGTATTAGCAAATTATAGTGGTGCTGTGCCCTCTAACTTTAACATTGATACTTATAATGACATTGTATTAGAAAAATTATATTTATTAAATAAAGATTACTTTGATAATTTCTATAAAGATATTGACCCTAATATAAAACTTGATAAAGAGCAGTGTAAAGCTATATTAAGTAATGAAAAATATAGTCTTATTATCGCTGGAGCAGGTACAGGTAAAACTACCACTATGGCATCAAAAGTAAAATATTTAGTGGAAAAGAAAAATATTTTACCAGAAAAAATATTAGTACTAAGTTATACAAGAAAAGCTACTGAAGAACTAAATAAAAGAATTTGCTTAGATTTTAATATCCCAGCACACGTTACAACATTTCATTCACTTGGTTATGAATACATTAGAGAAATATTTAATAATCGAAAATGCGTTATACTTGATAGAAATAAAAAAAGAGAAATTTTTTTAGAGTACTTTAAAAACTTATATTTAGATAAAAATAAAATTACTGAAATAATTAATAATTTTGATACTGTTAAACAAATGAAAAACTTTGTATTTAGCAAATTCTTTATTGATAACTATCAAAAATTTAATACTTATGATGAGCTTATAGAACACTATGTAAGTGTTAAACTTAATGAAGCCAAAACTATAGGAACTATAAATTTAATTAAATCTTGGATTGAAAGGCAACTTCAGAAAGATGAAAATATTATATCTATAAATGGAGATTATGTTAAATCAGCAGGTGAAGCAGTAATAGCAAACTTTCTTTATAAAAGAGGTCTTTCATATTCTTATGAAGAAGCTTATCCAGAACTAATGGAAAATAATATAATATATAAACCTGATTTTACAATTGATTATGCTGGTGAACAAATATATATTGAATACTTTGGCTTAGAGGATGAAAACTATAATAAAATAAAATTAGAAAAAGAAAAATACCATAAAGAGCATAATAATAAATTTATTGAAATTGAAAGAACATCACTTTCAAATATTGTTAGAATTTTAGATAACAAATTAAGAGAGTTAAATGTTGAATATAATGAAAGAACTAATGAAGAAATATATGAACATATTCTTCATTTAAATCCACTTTCACAAGTATATCCATTTGAATATTTTATGTACTCAAGTATTAAATATTTAAAATCATCTGCTTATAGAGAGGATAAAACAGTTATAAAAAAATATATTATGACTTTAAAAGGTGAAGAAAAACAAAATGTTATGATTGAGGCAAAATACTTCTTAGACTTTTATAATTATTATTCAAATAAACTTTATGGTGGAGAATATTATTACTTTGATTTTGATGATTTATTATACTATGCAGTTAAGTATATTGAAAAATTAACAAGTGAAACTCATTTATTATTTGATTATATAATTATTGATGAATATCAAGATATATCTAATATTAAGTATGAACTTACTATGAAGACCGCTAAAAGAAATGATGCTAAAGTATTCG
>ERZ834722.2298-NODE-2298-length-15377-cov-3.507701_pt1 | contig 15377 bp, 13 predicted proteins | sample MGYA00519576_ERZ834722 | MGnify/ENA primary metagenome ERZ834722 (study PRJEB31850, sample SAMEA3708759) | human gut metagenome | biome: human gut; feature: human-associated habitat; material: faeces | place: China | collected 2014 ...
ATGTCATGGAAGCATATCTGTTGGAACGCGCAGTAGAGACGGATCTTCCGGTATTTGGCATCTGCCGCGGTATTCAGTTTATGAATGCGAGTCTTGGAGGAACCTTATATCAGGATCTCGATACCCAGCATCCGTCAGAGACAGAGCATCATATGACACCGCCTTACGAACGGGGAGTCCATAAGATAACCGTGAAGGAAGGAAGTCTTCTTGCCGGGATGATCGGAGCAGGAGAGCATAGTGTGAACAGTTATCACCATCAGGCAGTGAAGGAGCTGGCGCCCGGTGCGGAAGCAATGGCTTATTCCGAGGACGGCCTTATAGAAGCGATCTGTATCCCGGATAAGAAATTCATCGTAGGTGTACAGTGGCACCCGGAATTTGCGTTTGAAAAAGATCCGGAATGTTTAAAGCTGGTTCAGGCATTCGTAGACGCCTGCTGACAGGATCCTGTTACGGCATAACGCCGTTTGGGATAGATTTTGTGAAGACGCAAGCTTCACAATTCATAAAAAGGAGGACAATATTATGAAGAAAAAAACACTTGCACTTATTATGGCGGCAGCCATGGTAATGGGTCTTGCTGCATGTGGAAGCTCTAACAGCACCACAACAACAGAAGACACCACAACAGAAGCAGCTGATACAGCTGAAACAGAAACAGCAGACGCAGCAGAGACAGAAGACACTACTGCGGAAGCAACAGAAGAGACTGCAGATGCAGCAGCTTCTGACAAGGTATGGGTTGTAGCAACGGATACAGCTTTCAAGCCTTTTGAATACACAGATGACAACGGAGATTTCGTAGGTATTGACATGGATATTCTTGCTGCAGTCGCTAAGGATCAGGGATTCCAGTATGAAGTACGGTCTCTTGGATGGGATGCTTCCATCGCAGCATGTCAGGCAGGTCAGGCTGATGGTATGATCGCCGGAGCTTCCATTACTGATGAACGTAAAGAAACCGGATGGATCTTCTCCGATGGATATTATGATGCAAACCAGAGTATGGCTGTTGCAGCCGGATCTGACATTAAAGGCTTTGAAGATCTGAATGGTAAGTCTGTTGCAGTTAAGACAGCTTCCATGAGTGCTACCTATGCAGAAAGCCTTGCAGACCAGTATGGCTTCACAGTTACTTATTTTGAAGATTCACCGACAATGTATCAGGCAGTTGTAGGTGGCCAGGTTGCAGCATGCTTCGATGATACACCGATCATGGCAAGCAACATTAAGGATACCGGTATCGGAATGGAAATTATTGACGGTACAGGAAATGATCCTGCAGCATATGGTTTTGCAATCTTCAATGCAGACAATCAGGAATTAATTGATATGTTCAACAAGGGTCTTGCCAATATCAAGGCTAATGGCACTTATGACGAGATCATCGCTAAGTATTTAGGCGAATAATAAAAGGGTGAGGCAATATGGTTAAAATTATTACTGTCTACGGAAATATGCTTCTTACAGCAATGGGGCGTACCCTGCTGTTAGCATTCTTGGGTTTGGTTTTTGCATGTATACTGGGTATGATCTTTGGTCTGCTCAGCGTATTGAAAAATAAAGCGTGCAATATTATCTCGAATATCTTCGTATTTGTGATACGTGGTGTTCCGATGATTGTACTTGCGTTTTTCATATACTTCGGTATTCCTTATTTTGTTAATACGATTATTGGGATAGGTGGAGGATTTACCTTATCGGCTCTGCAGGCAGGAACCATTTGTCTCGCTTTAAACTGTGGTGCTTATATGGCTGAAATCATCCGTGCCGGTATCCAGTCTGTGGATATCGGCCAGATGGAAGCCGGCAGATCACTCGGACTTCCGTACTGGAAGACAATGAGAAAGATCATTCTTCCACAGGCAATCCGCACCATGATTCCAAGTATTATTAACCAATTCATCATCACGGTTAAGGATACTTCCATTTTGTCTGTTATCGGGTTCCCGGAACTCGTTCTGGCAGCCAAGCAGGTACAGGCAAATACATTCAGGGCGTTTGAAACATGGGCAATTGTCGGTATCATGTATCTGATCGTGATTACGATTCTTTCCTATTTGGCTAAGCTCGTAGAGAGGAGGATGAACCGTGGAATCAACAGATAAGAAAATCAAAATTAAAGTGGATAAGCTCCGGAAATGCTTCGGAGATCTTGAAGTGCTGAAGGATATCTCTACAGAAATTACAGAAGGAGAGGTAGTGGTTATTCTTGGACCCTCCGGTTCCGGTAAATCGACCTTTCTCCGCTGTCTGAACCGTCTTGAGGACGCAACGGCAGGAACGATTATTGTAGATGATATTGATATTACAGCAAAGAAAGTAAACATGAATAAGGTGCGTGAGAACATCGGAATGGTATTCCAGCACTTCAATCTGTTTGAGAATAAGACCGTTCTTCAGAACATCATGCTGGCCCCGATGCGGGTCCGCGGTGAAAGCCGTGAAGTGGCTGAGAAGAAGGCGCTTGAGCTTCTTGATATGGTCGGTCTGAAGGACAAGGCGAACGTTTATCCGAAGAATCTGTCTGGCGGCCAGCAGCAGCGTGTTGCTATCGCCCGTTCTCTCGCGATGAATCCCAAAGTCATGCTGTTTGATGAGCCGACATCAGCCCTTGACCCGGAAATGGTGAAGGAAGTGCTCGACGTTATGAAGAAGCTTGCGAATGACGGCATGACAATGATCGTCGTGACGCATGAAATGGGTTTTGCCCGTGAAGTGGGTGACCGCCTGATCTTCATGGCCGACGGCCAGATTGTTGAACAGGGTGTTCCGGAAGAAGTCTTCGCGAACCCGCAGCATAACCGTACGAAGCAGTTCTTCTCGAAGATTCTGTAAGGCGGCCGGGCTTCAGTTCTTCTGAGTCCCATCAGCCGGAGCCACATCCGGAGCGATGAAGCGCATGTGATACTGTGTCACGGCCCTTCCGATCAGCTCCGGGACGGCTTCGGCTTTTTCTTTCTTTTCCAGATACTCGTCGGCCCTCATCAGGCGCTTCTTCCCGTCCTCACGGATGAGAAAGTAACCTGTTGAGGGTTCCTGGGCCGGTATAGAGCGGATGACCATCAGGTCGCCCTTCGAAATGCCATCGGCTTCCAGCTCGCTGTCCATTACCTCGAAGATTTCCTGAACATCAGAACCTCCCACGTGAAGCCTCTCGTTCTGAATTACAAGCGGAATATTTTTCAGACCGAGTTTTTTTTCTTCTTTGGGAAGCGAGGACTTTGGAGCCGATGTGACCTCCAGACGGATGCCGCGAGCCTGGTGCGGCATGGTAGAAATCAGTCCTTTCCTTTCCAGCGCCCTGAGGTGGCTTTCCGCCGCATTCGGGGAAGAAAAGCCGAAATGGTCCGAGATTTCCTTCCGTGACGGGGGGACTCCGGAGGTGGAAATCTGATCGCGGATGAATTTGAAGACGGCAAACTGTTTCGGTGTGAGTCGCTTCTTTCTTCCGTTGGTTGCGGGCATCCGTATCTCCATCGCCTTCAGGCGTATTTCTAGCCCGGTCAGCGGCCGGGGGGTCGTGTTAAACTCAGTGCCGGTCTGATGTGTCCCTGACCGGGGGAATTTCTCCGGCGGTTTCTCCATCTCAGGGGGAATATTCCGGACCAAAAAATATTAATCGATTAATCGCTTTTTAATAGACGTTTAGAGAAGATGCCGCTAGAAAATCCTCTGGTGATCTTGGAGGGTGCGCTTTTAACCGCCGGCCGTCCGCTGACTGTCCGCGAAATGCGGCTCCTTTTTTCGAATGCCTACAGCCGGAGCGACATCCTGAAGTGGCTGGGCGAAATTCAGCAGAAATGGTCCGGTCTCGCTGTGCACCTCACAGAGGTCGCTGGTGGATGGCGGTTCTCGGGCAGCTCGGAACTTGAGCCTTATCTGAGGCGGCTTACGACTGATAAACCGCCTCGTTACTCACGAAGTTTTCTCGAAACGCTGGCGATTATCGCCTATAAGCAGCCGGTGACGCGTGGTGATATTGAAGATATCCGCGGCGTCACGGTGAATTCCAATATCATGAAGCAGCTCCAGGACCGGGACTGGATCGAGTGTGTCGGTCACCGCGATACGCCGGGCCGGCCATCCCTCTGGGCTACGACCGCTAAGTTTCTGGAGGACTTCTCACTTGAGTCCCTCAGAGCGCTGCCGGTTATTCCTGAAAGCACGGAAGTGCAGCCCCGGCTGCCGGGGTTCGAGGATCTCTCGAAAAACGGCGCGGGATCGGGATCTGATATCAAACCGGATCCTGAACCTGTCCAGGAACCGGTTCCCAATGAACCTGATGAACCTTTAGAAACGGAAGAGCAGAAAAATGACGAATCCTGAAGAAAAGCCCGGCATGCCGGAAGTGCCCTCCGGCTCGGAGCTCGAGGCTGAGCGTACGCTTTCCGCAATGAAGGCCAAAGCAAGCGGCAAGTCTGAGAAGCTTCAGAAGGTGCTCGCTGATCTGGGACTCGGTTCGCGCCGCGCCATGGAAGTTGTGATTGATGAAGGCCGGGTGGAAGTGAACGGGAAGACCGCCTATCTCGGACTCCGGGTGTTTCCCGAGGATGAAATCCGCGTGGACGGGAAAAAAGTCTCGCGGGATGACGCTGAGGAAGATTTGCCGCGCGTTCTTCTGTACAACAAGCCTGAGGGCGAGATTGTTTCTATGAAGGATCCGGAAGGCCGGCCGAGTGTCTTTGATCACCTGCCTCCGATCGACAAAGGCCGCTGGATTGTGGTCGGCCGTCTCGACTTCAATACGGAAGGGCTGCTGATCTTTACGTCGAGCGGCCAGCTCGCTAACCTTCTCATGCATCCAAGAAACGCGATCGAGCGTGAGTACATGGTGCGTGTGACGGGTGAGCTCACCGACGAAATGGGAGAGCGTCTGGTGACCGGTGTCATGCTGGACGACGGTCCGGCCCGTTTTGCCCATATTTCCGATCAGGGCGGCACGGGACTGAATCACTGGTATCTCGTGAGACTCTCTGAAGGCCGGAACCGTGAAGTGCGCCGCATGTTTGAAGCGGTGGGACTTGTGGTGAGCCGGCTGATCCGGGTGCGGTTCGGCGACCTCGAGCTGCCGCGCGGCCTGAGGCGCGGCGAAAAGTCAGAAATGAGCCGGGAATCGGTGCAGGAGTGGCTCCTTCACCTGAAGCTCGCGCAGCAGAAGGCGGCAGAGAAGGGGGAGTTTTCACACGGCCACGGCAGAAAGTCCGCGCCGCGAAGAGACCGTCGATCACAGGCTCCAAAGAGGGAAAACCGGGAGGGTGGATCAGGCCGTACCGGAGCCCGGCGTCCAAGGGCCCATGGAAGCGGTACCCGCCTTTAACTTTGCGGGATTTTCCTAGCAATGAGAGAAAAAAATAGGTTATAATTCAAAAATTAAATCGCAGGACTGCTGTTTGGTCCTGCGTCTCGGTTTCATATATCCGGTTTCGTTTTTTCAGATTCCGGAATGCCCGGAATGAATTCGGGCGAATGAAAATGGGCGCTGTGCCCATTTTTTTTTGAACATTTTTAATTGTCAGTTAGTTATCTAACGAAGAACATATAAAGAGTACATGACTGCCAGAACAATGGATTTGAGCGAGGCAATTGCCCATACCGTCGAGGGCATGGGATATGAATTTGTTGAACTGGAACGCCTTCCTGGCTCTATGCTCCGCGTCACGATTGACACGGAACAGGAGGGGGGCATTTCGGTCAACGACTGCGAGGCCGTCAGCAATCAGCTGACCGCTCTTTTCGCCGCGGAAGATGTGGATTACAAGCGGCTCGAAGTCACGAGCCCGGGTGTTGAAAGACCTCTGAAGAAAGCAAAGGACTGGATCCGTTTCGCGGGTTCTCTGGCTCACGTGGAACTCTTCGCCCCGATGTTTGCCGAAGGTTTTCCTGAAGCGGGGCGCCGCAAGCTTGATGGCCGGATTCTTTCGGTCTCAGGCGAGCCGGGCAGCGAACAGATTCAATTTGAATTCACGGGCGAGAAGCCCTTCCGCACGCCGTCCCAGGCGTTCCGCGGTCGGCTGGAGGCCCGCAAGGGCGGACGTTCTCATGAGCAGGCAGCCCCCATTACGGTGGAATTCCCCCTCTCCGAAGTAGAACACGCGCACTTGATTGCAGAACTTGATTTTAAAGGTGGACGTAAATGAATAAAGCGATGAGCGGCAAAGATCTTCTTGATATGGTCGAGGTTCTTGCCCACGAGAAGAGCGTTGACATCGACGTTGTGTTTGGCGTTGTGGAAGTGGCTCTCGCCACGGCAATCAAGCGCTCGACTTTCCCGGGCGAGGATGCGGATGTGGTGGTGCATATCGACCGCGAAACGGGCGACTATTCCGCTGAGCGCCGCTGGCTGATTGTTCCTGACGATCAGGGTCTGCAGGAGCCTGACCGCGAGGAAATGTACAGCGACATTCATGATGACTACCCGGATCTCTCCGAGGGCGATTACATCGTCCGCCCGGTGACTCCGGCTCACTCTGACGCCCGCCGTTTTGCTCAGGATGCGAAGCAGGTCATCCTGCAGCGCCTCCGCGATGCTGAGCGCGCTCAGATCGTGAAGGAGTTCCTGGACCGCGGCGAATCGATCGTGAGCGGACAGGTGAAGCGTATGGATAAGGGCGACGCGATCGTTGAACTCGGCCGTCTTGATGCCCGCCTCCCGCGTGATCAGATGATCTCGCGCGAAAATATTCATCCTGGGGACCGTGTGAAGGCTTACGTGCTGCGTGTCGAAGACAGCCAGCGTGGCAAGCAGGTCATTCTTTCCCGCACGAGCCCGGACTTCCTGAAGAAGCTGTTCGAGCTTGAAGTTCCCGAAATCGAAGAGGGTCTCCTCGAGATCAAGAGCGTCGCCCGCGACCCCGGCCTTCGCGCCAAGGTGGCTGTGCTTGCTCACGACTCCCGCATTGACCCGATCGGAACCTGCGTCGGTATCCACGGCAGCCGCGTGAACGCGGTGACCGCCGAACTTTCCAACGAGCATATTGATATCGTGCTCTGGAACGAGGATCCGGCCCTCTACGTGCTTGAGGCTCTGAAGCCGGCTGAAGTTCAGTCCATCGTTCTGAACGAAGACGACAAGAGCGCTGATGTGGTGGTTCCGGAAGAGAAACTCGCCGTGGCGATCGGTAGCCGCGGTCAGAATGTGCGTCTCGCCTCTGAGCTGACCGGCTGGCAGATCAATATCATGACGGCAGATCAGGCAGACGAAAAGCACAAGACCGAAACCGACGCCAGCCGCCGCGAGTTCATGGAACAGCTTGATCTTGACGAAGATGCCGCTGATGCTCTGATCGATGCAGGCCTTGCCTCCATCGAAGACGTTGCCTACATCCCCGAGAAGGAGCTGCTCGAAATCGGCGCTTTTGACGAAGATACCGTCAAGGAACTTCGTTCCCGCGCCCGTTCAGTGCTGACGCGCCGCGCTATCAAGCGTGAAGAGAACCTCCGCCTCGCCGATAAGAGCCTGCTGGAGCTTCCGGGGCTTGACGGCGACAAGGTGAGCGCTCTTGTGACCGCCGGCGTCAGAAACGTTAATGATTTGGCTGATTTGGCCACTGACGAATTGGTTGAAAAGACTGGCTTTGATGAGAAAACGGCCGCCGATCTGATTATTGCAGCTCGCGCAGTGGTTTATCCGTAGGCTGAAAGAGATTAGGGGAAAAAATATTTATGGCAAATAAAACAGTTTTCGAATTCGCCCAGGAATTGAAGGTAGCAGCCAAGACCCTGCTCGCTCAGCTGAAGGCAGCCGGTGTGAGCAAGAACTCTGAAACCGACGAACTTTCCGAAGGCGATAAGACGAAGCTGCTTGAATCGCTCCGCCTAGAGCGCGCGAATGAGGAAAGCAGCGAGGCGCCGAAAAAGCCCCGCAGAATTACGGTTACCCGCAAGGAAAAGTCCGTGATCAAGAAGGCTGACTCCACGGGCCGCACCCGCACCGTTCAGGTGGAAGTGCGCCGCCGCCGTGTTTTCGTGAAGAATCCGGCTGCCGAAGCTGCCCGTGACGCTGAGATCCAGAAGGAACTTGCGGCCCGCAATGCTGAGGACAAAGCCCGCGCCGAGCGTGAGGCAGCTGAACAGGCTTCCCGCCAGGCTGAAGAGGCTGCCCGCGCCGCTGAAGAAAGCGAGAAGAAGGCTGCTGAAGAAGCCGCCCGCAAAGAGGCTGAATGCCGCGCCGCTGAAGAAAAGGCCCGCGCTGCGGCTGAGCATGAAAAGAACCAGCGTGAGCAGAAGAACGCCTCGCGCGCCCGCCGTCAGGCTGAGGAACGCGCCCGCGCCGAGCGTGACGCGGCTGCTATCCGCGCATCCCACGCTATGCAGGCCAAGGCTGCCGCTGAAAAGGCCGCCAAGGTGGATCCGGCTGAAGCCGCCCGCCGTGAGGCTGCCCGCGCAAAGGCTGCTGCTGAGGCTGCCGCTCTGAATGCCGCCCGCGCAAAGCAGCGCGAAGAGGAAGAGAAGCGCCGCGCCGCTGCCCGTGCGAAGGCTGAGGCTGAAGCTGCCGCCATCCGCGAAATGCTGAACCGTCCGAAGAATGCTCCGAAGCCGAAGCCCGCTGAGGAAGCGAAGCCCGAGACCAAGGCTGAAGAAGCAAAGCCCGCGAAGACCGCCGCCAAGAAGACCGAGCAGAAGCGCCCGGCTCATCTGCGTCCGGCCGCCGCTCCGAAGGCTTCCGGTGACGGTGCCTCCGCCCGCCCCGCGAAGAAGACCCGCAAGGCCGGCGAACACCGCGATGACGAAGGCCGTCATCGTCAGATCAAGACCCGCGGCATGGATGATGATGGATCCTCCTGGCGCAGCGGCCGCGGCCGTCGTCAGGACCGTCATCATGGCGGCAACTCCTCGCAGAATCAGTCGAATGAACCGATCGTGCGCGAGGTGGAAGTTCCGGAGACCATTTCGGTCGCGGATCTCGCCCGCAAGATGGCTGTGAAGGCGACGGAAGTGATCAAGCAGCTGATGAAGGATGGCCAGATGGTCACCATCAACCAGATGCTCGATCAGGACACCGCGATGATCGTTGTTGAGGAAATGGGCCACAAGCCGGTCGTTGCTAAGGCTGACGATCCGGAAGCCTTCCTCGGCGAAATCGGTGACAAGAATGAATACCCCGCGGTTCCGCGTCCCCCGGTCGTTACGATCATGGGTCACGTTGACCACGGCAAGACCTCCCTCCTCGACTACATCCGCCGCACCCGTGTGGCGGCTGGCGAAGCGGGCGGCATTACGCAGCATATCGGCGCCTACCACGTGAAGACGCCGCGCGGCATCATCACCTTCCTCGATACCCCGGGCCATGAGGCGTTTACCGCCATGCGTGCCCGCGGTGCCCAGGTGACGGATATCGTGATTCTGGTGGTGGCCGCCGATGACGGTGTCATGCCCCAGACGAAGGAAGCTATTGCTCACGCCCGTTCCGCCGGCGTGCCGATCGTTGTCGCTATCAATAAGTGCGATAAGCCCGGCGCCCATCCGGAAGTGGTGAAGCAGGAACTCGTTCAGAATGAGGTGATTCCGGAAGAGTACGGCGGCGACGCTCCGTTCGTGAACGTGTCCGCGAAGACCGGTCTCGGTATCGATGAGCTGCTCGAAAACGTACTGCTCCAGGCCGAAATGCTGGAACTCAAGGCTCCGGATCAGGGTCTGGCCCGCGGTGTCGTGCTGGAATCCCGACTCGACCGCGGCCGTGGCCCGGTGGCCTCTGTCCTCGTGCAGTCCGGCCGTCTTAACCGCGGTGACGTGGTGCTCGCCGGTGCTCAGTTCGGCCGTGTCCGAGCGATGGTCGGTGAAAACGGCAAGCCGGTGAAAGATGCCGGTCCGTCGATCCCGGTGGAAATCCAGGGTCTTTCCGGCATTCCGCAGGCCGGTGACGAATTCTTCGTCCTGCCTGATGAACGCAAGGCACGTGAAATCGCTCTCTTCCGTCAGGGCAAGTACCGTGACGTGAAGCTCGCGAAGGCTCAGGCCGCCAGCCTGCAGAACATCTTCAAGGACAATGACGGCAAGCAGAAGACTCTGCCCCTCATCGTCAAGGCTGACCTTCAGGGTTCCCAGGAAGCTATCGTCCAGGCCTTCCAGAAGCTGTCGACCGACGAAGTCCGCGTTCAGATCGTTCACTCCGCGGTGGGCGGTATTTCTGAAACCGACGTCAACCTCGCCATTGCTTCCGGCGCCATCATCGTCGGGTTCAATGTCCGAGCCGATGCTGGTGCGAGAAAGCTTGCCGAGCACGAAGGCGTTGAGATCCGTTACTACGACATCATTTACGATGCCGTGAACGAGATCAAGGCTGCCATGGGCGGTATGCTTGCCCCGGTGAAGAAGGAAACGAACCTTGGTCTTGCCGAAGTCCGTCAGGTTATTCACGTGCCGAAGGTTGGCAACATCGCCGGCTGCCGTGTCGTGGAAGGCGTTATCCGCCGCAACGCGAATATCCGCCTGCTGCGCGACAACGTGGTGATCTGGACCGGCGAACTCGCCTCTCTGAAGCACTTCAAGGATGACGTCCGCGAGATGAATGCCGGCCAGGAATGCGGTATCTCGCTGAAGGGCTACGAGAACATCAAGGAAGGCGATCAGCTGGAAGTGTTCGAGGTGACGGAAGTCGCCCGTACGCTCTAAGCAGCGGAACGCATGCCGCCTCTCCCCGGAGCAATCCGGGGGCAGGTGGCATTCTGATTTTTTGAATTTTGATTTGAGGTAGAGATAACGTGAGAAAGGCTAAGCCCGGGCGCTCGACCAGAATTGCCGATCAGATTGCGCATGATATCGCCGAACTGATCCCGAAAGAGGTGCGTGATCCTCGGGTTGGTTTTGTCACTGTGACCGGCTGCGAAATCACGCCGGACTACGCGCACGCGAACATTTATTTCACGGTGATCGGTTCTGAACCGGAAGCCTGCCGCGAAGGGCTCAACGCCGCGGCCGGTATGCTCCGCAGCCTGATTTTCAGGCAGCTGCGCATCCACACGGTTCCGACGCTTCACTTCGTGTATGACACGAGTGTGGACCGCGGCTTCGCGATGGATAAGCTGATCGCGGAAGCGCTGGATCAGAATCCGGGGAAGTAACGTGCCAAGAGGTCATCATGGCGACCGCGTGAACGGCGTACTCCTCCTGAATAAGGGGGAAGGCGCGAGCTCTAACCGCGAACTGCAGACGGCCCGCCGCCTGCTGAACGCGGCGAAGGCCGGGCACTGCGGAACGCTCGATCCGATGGCGACCGGACTTCTGCCGCTCGCTTTCGGTGAGGCAACGAAGTTCTCCGCCGATCTGCTGCACGCTGACAAGGCTTACAGAGCCGTGGCAACGCTTGGCGTGGAAACGGATACCGGCGACCGTACGGGGACTGTGCTGAAGACGCATGAAGTCTCTGTGACACTGGATGAAGTGAAGGCCGCTGCCGCGAAACTTACCGGCCCGATCAAACAGGTTCCGCCGATGTATTCGGCTCTGAAGCGTGACGGAGTTGCGCTATACCGCCTCGCCCGGCAGGGTGAAACGGTGGAAAGAGAGCCGAGACTGGTTACAATCTACCGTTTTGACATTCTGTCGCTTGATGGAAATACGGTGGAAATGGAGTGTGTGGTTTCCAAAGGAACCTATATCCGCACTCTGATTGAAGATCTTGGACACCTCCTCGGATGTGGCGCGACGATGTCAGCGCTTTGCCGGACCCGCGTTGGAGATCTGGATCTGAAGGATGCAATTACTCTGGAGACACTGGAGCGGGAACCCGACGCGATAAAACGCCGGGCGATGCTCCGTCCGCCAGATGAGCTGATCCAGAGCCTCGCGCCCGTTGAACTGGCGGCCGCTGAGACTGAGAGGTTTAAGAACGGACAGAGGCTTGCGCTTCACCTCGCGGAACGCGGGAGAGTGCGGGTCTATGGACCGGGAAAGGAATTGCTGGGGACCGCTACGGTGAATGAACGCGGCGTGCTTGCTCCGGAAAGATTAATAGCTACTGATTAAAGAGACTAAGAGAAATGACAAGAGCCATTCGCAATATTGCGATTATTGCCCACGTTGACCACGGTAAGACGACCCTGGTGGACGGCCTTCTGAAGTGTGCCGGCACCTTCCGTGAAAACCAGGAAGTTGAACAGCGCGTGATGGACAGCAACGCGATCGAAAAGGAACGCGGCATCACGATTCTCGCGAAGAACTGCGCCGTTGAGTGGAAGGGCGTTCACATCAACATCATCGATACCCCCGGGCACGCCGACTTCGGCGGTGAAGTGGAGCGCGTGCTCTCCATGGTGGACGGTGTGCTGCTGCTCGTTGACGCGGTTGACGGCCCGATGCCGCAGACCCGCTTCGTGACCCGCAAGGCACTCGCCCAGGGCCTGAAGCCGATCGTGATCGTGAATAAGGTTGACCGTCCGGGTGCCCGTCCTGAGTGGGTTGTGAACCAGACGTTTGATCTGTTCGATAAGCTCGGTGCGACCGAGGAACAGCTCGACTTCCCGGTGATCTACGCCTCCGCCCTGAATGGCTACGCAGGCCTCACCGACGACGTCGAAGAGCTGAAGAAGATCGGCAACCTTGACGCCATTCTCGACACCGTGCTCGAAAAGGTTCCGGTCCGTGAAGACGATCCGAACGGCAACCTGATCCTCCAGATCTGCTCGCTCGACTACTCGAGCTACGTCGGCAAGATCGGTATCGGCCGTGTGCACCGCGGCACCCTGACCGCTGGCCAGAATGTCTGCTTCATGGACGGTCCGGAAGATACGCCGAAGCGCGGCAAGATCAATCAGATTCTTCAGTTCGAAGGCCTTGAACGCAAGGAAACGCCCTCCGCTCAGGCCGGCGACATCGTTCTCGTCACGGGTATTGAAGATCTGAACATCGGCACAACCATCACGAGCACGGATCATCCGGAAGCGCTCCCGATGCTGCACGTCGATGAGCCGACCCTCAAGATGGAATTCATGGTGAACACGTCGCCTCTCGCCGGCAAGGAAGGCAAGTTCGTGACGAGCCGCCAGATCCGTGAGCGTCTCGCCCGCGAGCTGAAGTCGAACGTCGCCATGCGCGTCGAGAACACGAAGGATGAGAAGGTGTTCCTCGTGTCCGGCCGCGGTGAACTGCATCTCACGGTTCTTCTTGAAAATATGCGCCGCGAGGGATTCGAAATTGCCGTTTCCCGTCCGCGCGTGATTATCAAGGAAGAGAACGGCGTCAAGATGGAGCCGTATGAGCTCCTGACGGTTGATGTTGAAGAAGAACATCAGGGTTCCGTGATGGAAGAGCTCGGCCGCCGCAAGGGCGAACTCACCGACATGGAGCCGGACGGCAAGGGCCGTGTGCGCCTTGAGTACCGTATCCCGGCCCGCGGCCTGATCGGTTTCCAGAGCCTCTTCATGACGATGTGCCGCGGCACCGGCATCATGAGCCACGTGTTTGACGACTACGCCCCGATCAAGCAGGGCAGCGTCGGCGAACGCCGTTCCGGCGCCATCATCTCCGGTGAAGACGGCAATGCCGTGGCCTATGCTCTCTGGTACATCCAGGAACGCGGCCGTCTCTTCGTGAGCCCGGGCGACGCTGTGTACGAAGGCATGATCATCGGCGAGCATTCGCGTGAAAACGACATCGTCGTGAACGCGATCCGTACGAAGCACCTCACCAACGTGCGTGCTTCCGGCTCCGACGAAGCGATCCGCCTCGTGCCCCCGACCCAGCTCACGCTGGAAAGCGCTGTGGAATTCATCAACGACGACGAACTCGTGGAAATCACCCCGAAGTCGATCCGTCTGCGCAAGCGCTATCTGAAGGAATTCGAACGCAAGCGCGCTGCCCGTGCGGCTCAGGCTGAGTTCGGCGATCCGGACGTTTCCGAGGAATAATTCCTTCGGAATCGCTTCAGAAAGTGAAGAAATCGAAGCATACCGCTCCTTCCCTCTGCCCCTGCGGCAGCGGGAAGACGTATGAGGACTGCTGCGGCAGGTATCACGCCGGGACTCCGGCGCCTGACGCCCGGAGTCTGATGGCAAGCCGCTACAGCGCCTACGCGCTGGGACTGGAGAAGTACGTTCGGGACACGTGGTGCGAGGAAAACTGCCCCGCGGACCTGGATCTGAAGGCCAATCCCATCATGTGGCTCGGGCTTGAAATCCGCTCATTCCGGGAAACGGGGCCTGACACCGCAGAGGTTGAATACGTGGCGCGAGGCCGCTCGGGAGGCGCCGGAGCCTTCAGGCTTCATGAATTGTCGCGGTTCGTGAAGCGGGAAGGACGATGGCTTTATCTCGACGGCGACTGCTTCGAGAAGTAGGTTTGGAGAAGGGCGGCAGATTAAAAAATGCCGCTCTTTTTTTCAATCGGCGGGAGGCTTCCCGCCGGTGTTATCAGGACGGAAAAAGATAATGGCACTTCAGACAGAGCTGAAGCCTGAGGACTGGCGATTCTGCGTCGCGCCGATGATCGACTGGACGGACGAGTGGTGCCGGCACTTTCACAGGCTCCTCTCAAAGCGCGCGAGACTCTACACCGAGATGATCGCGTCGCCCGCGCTGGTGCATGGGAACCGGGCACGGCTCCTCGGGTATGAGAAGGGTGTGAATCCTGTCGCGCTACAGCTTGGCGGATCCAATCCGGCGGAGCTCGCCCAGTGCGCGAAATGGGGGGAAGAGGCTGGGTTTGACGAGATCAACCTCAACTGCGGCTGCCCATCGCCCCGCGTGCAGTCCGGGGACTTCGGCGTGGTCCTGATGCTTTCCCCGCAGAAGGTTGCGGACTGTCTCAAAGCCATGCAGGACAGCGTGTCGGTACCGGTGACCGTGAAGCACCGGATCGGCGTGGATGATCAGACCTCCTACGGCTTTGTCCGTGACTTCGTCGGCACGGTTCATGAGGCCGGCACCCGGGTCTTCATCGTGCACGCGAGAGCCGCCTGGCTGAAGGGGCTGTCCCCGAAAGAGAACCGCGATATTCCGCCGCTTAACCGTGAGCTTGCCGCACAGCTGAAGGCGGATTTCCCGGACAGCATCTTTGTCGTGAATGGCGGGATCAAGACGCTCAGCGAATGTCAGACGGAACTTGGGCGTTTTGACGGTGTGATGCTCGGGCGTGAGGCGTACAACAACCCCTGGCTTCTTACGGAGGTGGATCACGCGCTGTACGGCGACCCGGAGAGCACGCTCACGCGGGATGAAGTGGTGGAGCAGATGGCGGACTATGTGGATCTCGTGCAGGAGCGCGAACCGCTCGCCGCGAGAACCGCGGTGAACCATCTGATGGGACTCGCGCTGGGACTTCCGGGCGCCCGTCACTGGAGACGGCTCCTCACGGATCCGGCGCTCTGGAAAACGAAGAAAGCCGGTGAGATTGTGCGTCTGGCCTGGAAGGAAGTGAAGCCAGAGGCCGGTATGGAA
>ERZ834722.2299-NODE-2299-length-15374-cov-10.375743_pt1 | contig 15374 bp, 15 predicted proteins | sample MGYA00519576_ERZ834722 | MGnify/ENA primary metagenome ERZ834722 (study PRJEB31850, sample SAMEA3708759) | human gut metagenome | biome: human gut; feature: human-associated habitat; material: faeces | place: China | collected 2014 ...
ATCAAGGGCGCAAAACATACGACATTCTGGAAGCAGGCATGATGAAGGCAAACGTCTCCCCGGGCGGAGCGGCTGACCTGCTGGCAGCAACATTGTTTCTCGATGGTATGGAACATACCGCCATCGTGCAAGGAGGAAAACGAAATGGAACGCATTGAACTGCAATACACCGGCAGCAAGACTGCCAGAAACAGGGCCCTGTCCGGTGTCGTTGGATCGGGCGACATGGAAGCATTGTTCGAACCCGGCAAAGGAAACAAACTGTCCGTCTCGATCAAAACTTCGGTCGACGGCAGCACACCTCGCTGGCAACGCCTTTTCGACCGGATTTCCGCGACAGGCAGCCTGCCGTCGGGAAAACTGGTCATCCACGACTTCGGTGCCACGCCCGGCGTTGCCCGTTTGAGAATTGAACAGGTTTTCGAGGAGGCCAGCCATGACTGATATCACCGAACTGGCGCAGAGAGAGAAATTTGAAGCCTGGGCTCGTAGCCAGAAACTTGGCCTTTCTTATGGAGATTGTGGCTACGTTTTTTCCTCAACAGAAATGGCCTGGCGTGCATGGATGACATCATCCGCTGAGCTGGCAGAGGCGCTGGAGAAGTGGCCGCTGGAGTTGATGCGCAGTGTGGTTCCCGAGATCGTGGACATCATCTGCCGCATTGACCAGAAGCTCAAGTGGGAGCATCCGGGTCTGTTCATCGTGAAGGACAACACCGCCCACATGGCGAACCTGTCCATTTACGTCGGCTCCTATATCAACGGCGTGGCGGAGATCCACACCCAGATTCTGAAGGACGACTGCTTCAAGGACTGGTACTACGCCTTCCCCGAGCGGTTCCAGAACAAGACCAACGGCATCACCCCCCGCCGCTGGCTGGGTCTGTGCAACCCCGAGCTGACCGCCATGCTGCGGGAAAAGGTGGGCGGCGACTTCCTGAAAAACCTCGACCTCATCGGCGAGCTGAAAAATCAGATCTACGACGAGACCATCGTGGAATTCAACGATATCAAGCACCTGAAGAAGGAGCAGCTGTGCGCCGTCATCGCCAAGCACGAGGGCGTGACGCTGAACCCCGACTTCATCTTCGACGTGCAGGTCAAGCGTCTGCACGAGTACAAGCGCCAGCTGATGAACATTCTGTCCATTGTGGACATCTACTTCCGTCTGAAGGAAGGCCGTCTGCCGGACTTCCATCCCACGGTTTACCTCTTCGGTGCCAAGTCCGCCCCCGGCTACGCCCGGGCAAAGGCCATTATCCGCTATATCAACCGGGTCGCCAAGCTGATCAACAACGACCCCGCCGTGGCGGATAAGCTGAAGGTGGTATTCGTTCAGAACTACAACTGCTCCTACGCCGAGCATATCATCCCCGCCGCCGATATTTCCGAGCAGATTTCCCCCGCCGGCACGGAGGCTTCCGGCACCGGCAACATGAAGCTGATGCTCAACGGTGCCGTCACCCTGGGCACCCTGGACGGGGCCAATGTGGAGATTGCCCAGGAGGCCGGTATGGATAACGAGTATATCTTCGGCCATACCGTCCAGGAGATCAACAATGTCAAGGACAGCTACTGTGCCCGGAGCATTTACGACACCGACAGCCACCTGCACCGCGCCATCGACACATTGGTTGACGGCACCGTGCCCACGGACGATGCCCAGAAAGAGCTGCACCACGCACTGCTGGATGGCGCTTCCTGGCACAAGGCGGACAACTATTTCGTCCTGCTGGACTACGCCTCCTATATGGATGCCAAGCTGCGGGTGAACCGCGACTATGCCGACCGGCTGGCCTTTGGCCGCAAGTGCCTGGAGAACGTGGCCTCCGGCTCCAAGTTCTCCTCTGACCGCACCATTGCCGAGTACGACCGCGATATCTGGCATCTGGGCAAATAATCTTTTTTGAACCTGCGTTTCTCCTTTATTTTCTCATAGGCTGCTGCACAAAGCTGTGCGGCAGCTTTTTTGTTTCCGTGCCAACAAGAAACGCCGCTGCACAGCCGTGCAGCGGCGTTTGATTCAGTTGATGAAAACCGGAACAGAAGCGGGATCAGTCCTCGCTCTCCTCTTCTTCCTCGTCATCCTCATCCGTATCGCGCGGCTTATAGAAGATGCCGCTCAGGAAGATGCTGACGAAATACAGCAGCACCATGGGGAAAGCCACCATGCACTGGGACACGATGTCCGGCGGGGTGACCACAGCAGCGATGAAGAAGATGACCACGATGGCCACGCCGCGCACCTGCTTGAGGATCTGCGGGTTGATGATGCCCATCTTGGAAAGGATGATGGTGATCAGCGGCATCTCGAACACGCAGCCAAAGATGATGAACATGGTCAGGCAGAGGTTGACGTAGCTCTCGATACTGGTGGTGGTCTGGATGTACTCTGCACCCTCGATGCCAGTGCTGAGGAACCGCAGCATGAACGGCATCATGAGCTTATAGGCGAACAGCACGCCCACGCAGAACAGGATCAGACCCAGCAGCATGACCAGCTTGAAAAAGGTGCTCTCGCTCTTTTTCAGACCCGGCTTTGCAAAGGCGTAGATGTTGTAAAAGGCCACAGGCACCGTTACCACCACACCGGCCAGAATGGACACCCGGAAATACTGCATCAGTTTTTCCTGCGGGGCAATGGACACGAACTGGTAATAGTCGCGGCCCATGGCAGTAAGCAGATCGATCAGACGGTCTGCATACGCCAGCGAGACCACCACGCCCACCACAAACACCACCGCGCAGATGATGAGCCGGTTCCGCAGTTCTTTCAGATGGCCGGTCAGCGTCATGCTGCCGTCCTCTGCCATGACTTCGGCTTTCTTTTTGCGCTTTTTGTTTGTAGCCACAATTACTCCTCGTCTTCGTCCTTCTTATCAGCCTTCTTTACAGTCTCCTCGGACTGCTCGGCGTCCTCGTCCTCCATGCCCTTCTTGAAGCCATTGATGGTCTTACCGAACATCTTGCCCAGCTTCGGCAGGTTCTTGGGTCCAAAGATCAGCAGAACGACAACCAGAATGATCAGCAGCTCATTAGTACCAATACGCATAATAAATATCTCCTTTTTCTTGCCGCGCCGCGTGGCGGGCGTATTACAGAATGTATCTGGCAACCGCGGGCGCGGGTGCATCCATAAATAAGTAGGGGCGCTTACACCTTTGCTTCCTCAGCGGGTGCAGCTTCGGCGGCTTCTTCGGCTGCGGCAGGGGCTTCCTGCACAGGCTCAGCCACCGGCTCGGCGGCAGGCTGTGCGGCCTCGGCAGCGGCCTGCTCCGGCTTTTCAGCGGGAGCCTCCACAGTTTCAGCCGGGGCTTCGGCGGGCTGCTCGGGCAGTTCCTCCACAGCATCCTCGGTCAGGTCGGTGACCTCCTCGGTCTTAGCCAGCTTCTTGGCGGCTTCCTCTTTGCTGGTCTTGCCAATGCCGGTAAAGCTCTTGGTCACGTCCCGCATGCTACTGTCGATATCCTTCTTGATATCAGTCAGGGGGGCAACAGCCTCTTTCAGGGGAGCCTGAATCTCGTTCAGCGGCTCCACCACGTTCTTCTGGATCTCCTCAGAAGCAGCGCCGGTGTATTTCTTCAGCTCGCGGAGCATCTTGCCGATCTTCTTTGCGTAGACAGGCAGCTGGTCCGGGCCGATGAACACAAACGCCACGATGACGATGACGATAAGTTCCCAAAAACCAATTTTCATAAGTAACGTTTCCTTTCCTGTACCAAGGGCATTTCCAAGACCGCCGCACACCACAGCAGTCTGCGCGTTTTTGCCCTTTTTGGCGGGGGTTCGGCGCACTGCGCGCCTTTGTTGCCCTATGTATACCGAAAAGTGGTGTACTGAATGTTAATATATTATTAATATTTTATGAACGAGTGCCTATTCGGCCTGTTTTATTTAACAAAGTGCATTTTCGTCATTCGTTATTACAGTTTGGATAGGATACAACAGCGTCCTCAGGTCTGCACGCCCTCGAACTGGCTATTGTAGAGTTTGGCGTAGAAGCCGCCCTGCGCCAGCAGCTGGTCGTGGTTGCCCTGCTCCACGATGTGGCCGTCCTTCATCACAAGGATAACGTCTGCCTCCCGGATGGTGGAAAGGCGGTGCGCCACGATAAAGCTGGTACGCCCCTGCATCATGCGGGCAAAGGCCTTCTGGATGCGCACCTCAGTGCGGGTATCAATGGAGGATGTGGCTTCGTCCAGGATCAGCATGGGCGGCAGGCAGAGCATCACGCGGGCGATGCAGAGCAGCTGCTTTTGTCCCTGACTGATATTGCCGCCGTCCTCTGCAATGACAGTGTCGTAGCCATCGGGCAGGCGGCGGATAAAGCTGTGGGCGTGGGCAGCCTTGGCGGCGGCAATCACCTCGTCCATGGTGGCGTCCGGCTTGCCGTAGGCGATGTTCTCCCGCACCGTACCGGCACGCAGCCAGGTGTCCTGCAGCACCATGCCGTAGCTGCCGCGCAGGGAGGCGCGGGTCACATCCCGGATATCGGTGTCGGACACCTTGATGCTGCCGCTGTTTACATCATAGAACCGCATCAGCAGGTTGATGAGGGTGGTCTTGCCGCAGCCGGTGGGGCCTACGATGGCAATGCGCTGGCCGGGCTGCACGTCCAGCGAAAGCCCCTCGATGAGCGGGCGGTCGGGCAGATAGCGGAAGGACACATCCTGCAGCTGCACATGGCCGTCCGGCTGCAATGCGGCGGCGTTTTCAGCCTCCGGTACCTGATCCTCGGCGTCCAGCAGTTCAAACACCCGGGCGGCGCAGGCCAGTGCATTCTGTAACTCGGTGACCACGCCGGAGATCTCGTTGAAGGGTTTGGTGTACTGGTTGGCGTAGCTTAAAAAGACGCTCAGCTGACCGATGGTGATGCCGCCGCGCACGGCGTACAGCGCACCCACAAGCCCTACGCCCGCATACACGATGTTGTTCACAAAGCGGGTGGCGGGGTTGGTCAGGCTGGAGAAGAAGATAGCCTTCAGGCTCACGTCCTGTAATTGTCCGTTCACCTCGTCAAAGGCGGCAAGGCTCTCTGCTTCATGGCCAAAGGCCTGCACCACCTTTTGGCCTTCGATCATCTCGTTGACCAGCGCGGTCTGCTTGCCGCGGACGGTGCTCTGGCTCTGGAAGTAGCCGTAACTGCGCTTTGCCAGAAAGCCCGCCACCACAAGGCTCAGCGGGGTGATGCACACCACCACCAGCGTGATGGGCACATTCTCCCGCAGCATGAACAGCAGGGTGCCAAAAATGGTCAGGATGCCGGAGAACAGCTGGGTAAAACCCATCAGCAGGCCGTCCGCAAAGGTATCCACATCCGCCACCATGCGGCTGACGATATCGCCGGAGGGGTGACTATCCAGATAGGACAGCGGCAGGGTCTGGATCTTGCGCAGCGCCTCGTTGCGCAGATCACGGCTGACCGAGAAGGTGATGCGGTTGTTGCACACGCTCAAAAGCCACTGCGCAAGGGCGGCTACGGCAGCCACCACCAGAATGCTCACTGCAATGCGCAGCACCCCGGCAAGGTCTACATTGCCCTTGCCCAGCATCTTATCAATGGCATCGCCGCACAGGATAGGGATATACAGCTGAGCGGCTACGCTGACCGCCGCCACCAGCAGGCTGCACACCACAAAGGCGCTGTACGGACGGATCTTGTGCAGTACCCGATTCAGGGTGGCCTTGCGCTGCTGCGGGGTCAGCTTGTTTTTTGCTTTTGCACTCATGCTTCTGCCTCCCCTTTCTTGAACTGGCTCTCGTAGATCTCCTCGTACACCGGGCAGCTGCTGCGCAGCGCGCTGTGGGTGCCGATGCCCACCAGATGGCCGTCATCCAGCACCAGAATCTGGTCGGCGTGCTGCAAACTGGCGGCACGCTGGCTGACGATGAACACGGTCAGTGCCCCGGGCAGCGCCGCCAGTGCCTTGCGCAGGGCGGCGTCGGTGGCGTAGTCCAGCGCGCTGGCGCTGTCATCCAAAATCAAAATGTCCGGCTTGCCCACCAGCGCACGGGCGATGGTGAGCCGCTGCTTCTGTCCGCCGGAAAGGTTGCGTCCGCCCTGCTCCACCGGCTCGTCCAGCCCAAGGGGCTTTGCACGCACAAAGTTTGCGGCCTGTGCCGTTTCCAGCGCCGCCCACAGGTCGGCATCGGTGGCATCCTTGTTGCCCCACAGCAGATTGGAGCGGATGGTGCCGCCGAAGAGCTGTGCCTTCTGCATGACCACCGCCACCCTGCCGCGCAAAGCGTCCCGGGGGTAGCTGGCCACCGGGCGGCCAAAGATCTCCACGCTGCCCTCGGTGGCATCGTAAAAGCGCGGGATGAGGTTTACTAAGCTGGATTTACCGCTGCCGGTGCCGCCGATGACGCCGATGGTCTGGCCCTTTTTGGCGGTAAAGCTGATGTCGGTCAGGCTGGGTGCGCCCGCCCCGGCGTAGGTCAGACCTACATGGTCAAAGCGCACGGCATCGCCGGTCTTGTCGGCGGGCACTTCGCCCAGCAGCTTTGCCGGGAAGGTCATGCCGGGCTTGGTATCCAGCACCGCCTGCACACGGCCTGCACAGGCCAGCGCCTTGCTGATCTGTACGATGAGGTTGGCAAGTTTTACCAGCTCCACAAGGATCTGGTTCATGTAGTTCACCAGCGCAATCACATCACCGGAGGCCATGCCGCCCACGTTGATCTCGATGCTGCCTACGTACAGCAGCGCCACGATGGCAAGGTTGATGAGCACATAGGTCAGCGGGTTCATCAACGCCGAAAGGTGGCCGACATGCAGCTGCATCCCGGTCAGCAGGGCGTTGGCGTCCTCAAAGCGGTCGATCTCGCTCTGCTCCTTATCAAAGGCGCGCACCACGCGCACGCCGGTCAGATTCTCGCGGGTCAGGCCCAGCACCCGATCCAGCCGGGTCTGCACGGTCTTGTACAGCGGTCGGGTGATCACCATCACGCCGAACACCACCACGCTGAGCAGCGGGATGGTGACCACAAAGATCATCGCCGCCCGGGCGTTGACCGTAAAGGCCATGACCATGGCGCCCAGCACCACAAAGGGGCTGCGCAGGAACAGGCGCAAAAACAGGTTGAGCCCGCTTTGCACCTGATTGACATCGCTGGTCATGCGGGTGATGAGGGTGCTGGTGCCCAGCGTATCCATCTCTGAAAAGCTCAGGCTCTGGATATGGGCAAACAGGGCGTGCCGCAGTGCGGTGGAATAGCCCACCGCCGCCTTGGCGGAAAAGTACTGCGCGGTCAGGCTGCAGGTAAGGCCGATGAAAGCCAGCAGCAGCAAAAGGCCGCACCGCACCAGAATATAATGCAGGTCATGTGCTGCAATGCCCACATTGACGATATCCGCCATGACCAGCGGCACAAACAGGTCAAAGGTGGCTTCCAGCATCTTAAAGAGCGGTGCAAGCACACTTTCGCGCTCGTAGCCCTTCAGGTAGCCAAGCATCCGGTTCAAAAAAATTCCTCCTTCGGGGTCAAAATACACCTTATTATAACGCGATGTATACTGAAAATCCAGTGCCGCAGCTGCGTTTTGCATTGTACAAGCTGCCAAATCCTGTTATACTATGGTATATCTGAAAAGTCGAAAATTTAGTCTATTTCTACAAACACAGCTGGATTTTGCGTTAAAGAGCCTTGAAATCCACAAAGGATTCCTGCGGCTCTTTGCCTTAAATCCCGCTTGTGCTTGCGAAATATTCGTCATTTTCTTTTTTTCCAGATACACCTTTAACGCATCCGATAAAGATCAGCATCAAAATCCTTCATGTTTGCTGCCTATAAATTGATTGTATATACTTTACCACAAAGCCCGCAAGAATACAAACCCCTGCCGCGCCAAACTTTATAATTGTCCTTTGCGGAAAAACAGACAATTTGCCAAGCGTTTTTAGGCATTGGTCATACTTTGATTTTTGAAGTATCACTTTTGCAGCCAAAACAGAGCTTACAGAATGCAAAAAAGCTCGTCCGAATCACCGGACGAGCCCTTTTGCACACGAAGCGGGACACTGCCTGTGCGGCGCATGGATCATAGCTGTGAAGGAGAACAGCCGGAGGAGGAGGATCCGCGCCCAGTATCCCAAAAACAAGAAGAAAAAGATTTCACACACAGCCTTGGGGCTTTGCCCTTGCTGTAACCATATTGTAACTCTTTTGAAACCGTTTTGCAATAGGGTATTGTAATTTTTTTGTAATTTATTTTGTTAACTTTTTATGTCCTGCACCGCCGGGCTGCCGCAAACATCATTTCCCTTTTTGTACCCGGTATGGTATACTGGCTTTGAATATGCTGCCACAGGCAGAAAAAAGGAGTTTAGGATACGGATATGAAAACAAAATTGGGTATTGTGGGCTGCGGCTTTCTGGGCAACATCGTGGCTGACGCGTGGAAGAAGGGTCTGCTGCCGGACTACGAGCTGGTGGGCGTGACCAGCCGCACCCGCGCCTCGGCTGAAAAGACCGCCGCCAATGTCGGCTGCGCTGTTTGTGAGGACGTGGACGCGCTGCTGGCGCTTGAGCCGGAGTACATCGTGGAGGCAGCTTCGGTGGAGTCGGTGCGTGCTATGGCCATCCCGGTGCTGAAACGGGGCGTGAATCTGGTCATTCTGTCCATCGGTGCCTTTGCGGATCTGGATTTCTACGCACAGGTCAAGGCAGCTGCCGTGGAGGGCGGTGCCAAGGTGCACCTGACCAGCGGTGCCATCGGCGGCTTTGATGTGCTGCAGACCGTCACCCTGATGGCACAGGCGCAGGGCTTGCCGGAGACTGCCGGCATCGAGACCCACACCGGCGCAAAAGGCTTCCGCAACACGCCGGTGTGGGCAGAGCACCTGCTGACCGACACCGAAAAGACCACCGTGTTCACCGGCAACGCAAAACAGGCCATTGCTACCTTCCCCCGCCGGGTGAACGTGGCGGTGGCTACTTCTCTGGCTACTACCGGCCCCGAGATCACCGGGGTGACCATGCACTCCGTGCCCGGCTGGGTGGGCGATGACCACTGCATCACTGCCGAGATCGAGGGCGTAAAGGCTGTGGTGGATATCTGCTCCTCCACCAGCGCCATTGCGGGCTGGAGTGCCGTCTCCCTGCTGCGCAATCTGGCTTCACCCGTCTGCTTCTACTAATATAAGGAGGAGTCCGTCATGTTTGAAAAGCTTGTTGCCATTGAGCCTGTCAGCCTGATCCCCTCTGCCGAGGAGGAGCTGCACCGCTACGCCAAGCAGGTGGTGCTGTACCGGGACGTACCCGCCAGCGATGACGAGATGGTGCGCCGCATTGGAGACGCCGATGCCGTGCTGCTGAGTTACACCTCCCGCATGGGCAAGGAAGTCATTGCGCAGTGCCCCAACATCCGCTATATCGGGATGTGCTGCAGCCTGTACTCTGAGGAGAGTGCCAACGTGGATATCGCCTACGCACGCACCCGGGGCATCCAGGTGCTGGGCATCCGGGACTACGGCGACCGCGGCGTTGTGGAGTACGTTCTGCACGAGCTGACCGGCCTGCTGCACGGCTTTGGGATGCCCATGCTGCAGGACGAGCCGGTGGAGATCACCGGCCTGAAGGTGGGCATCGTGGGGCTGGGCGTTTCCGGCCGGATGATCGCCGATGCGCTGCAATTTATGGGCGCAGAGATCAGCTACTTTGCCCGCAGCGCAAAGCCGGACGCAGAAGCTGCCGGTATGACCTTCAAGCCCCTGCCCCAGCTGCTGGCGGACAGCGAGGTGGTGTTCACCTGCCTGAACAAGAATGTGCTGCTGCTGGGCGAAAACGAGTTTGCCCAGCTGGGTGCAGGCAAGGTGCTGTTCAACACCTCCATCGGCCCCGGCTTTGACTCCGCTGCGCTGGAAAAGTGGCTCGATCTGCCCGGCACACGCTTTTTCTGCGACACCCGCGCCGCAGCGGGGCCCGTGGCTGAGAACTTCTTTGCCCGGGAAAATGTGCGCTGCGCCAATGTGTCCGCCGGCCGCACCAAGCAGGCCTTTGTGCTGCTGAGCAAAAAGGTGCTGGACAACCTCCGCACCGCACTGGGCGAATAAAAAAACAAGGAGTGTTTATCTATGAAAACTGCATTGACCATTGCCGGCAGTGATTCCAGCGGCGGCGCCGGGATCCAGGCCGATATCAAGACCATGACCGCCAACGGCGTGTTTGCCATGAGCGCCATTACCGCCCTGACAGCGCAGAATACCACCGGTGTGACCGCCATTTTTGACACCACGCCGCAGTTTCTGGCGCAGCAGCTCGATGCCGTGTTCACCGACATCTACCCGGATGCGGTGAAGATCGGCATGGTATCCTCTGCCCCGCTCATCGACACCATCGCCGAGCGGCTGCACTTCTACGGCGCAAAGCATATCGTGGTGGACCCTGTGATGGTGGCTACCTCCGGCGCAAAGCTGCTGCAGGACGATGCCGTGCAGGCTCTGACCGAAAAGCTGCTGCCGCTGGCCGAGGTGCTTACCCCCAACATCCCGGAAGCGGAGATCCTGTCCGGCATGACCATTGCCAACGCCGCCGACATGGAAGCTGCTGCCCGCACCATCAGCCAGCGTTACGGCTGCGCCGTGCTGTGCAAGGGCGGCCACCAGATCAACGATGCCGACGACCTTTTGTGGCGCGGCGGCACCGGCAAGTGGTTCAAGGGCAAGCGCATCGCAAACCCCAACACCCACGGCACCGGCTGCACCCTGTCCAGCGCCATCGCTTCCAATCTTGCCAAGGGGTACGACCTTGACACTGCCGTGGAGCGTGCCAAGGCCTACATTTCCGGCTGCCTGTCTGCCATGCTGGATTTAGGGCACGGCTCTGGGCCGATGGATCACACCTTCAACCTGAAGGGAGATTTTGTCCGTGACTGACCTGCCCTTTGTTTCGGCGCTGGTGCAGGCCGACCTGCCCGTGTGGGAACAGTGCTTACAGACCGAGTTTCTGCAAAAGATGGAAAACGGCACCCTGAGCGAGGACTGCTTTAAAAGCTACCTTGTGGAGGACAGCTTGTATCTGCGGGAGTACGCCAAAATTTTTGCGTGGGGCATGACCAAGGCCACCACCATGGCGGCTATGCGCACTTACTATTCCCTGCTGTCCTTCGTGCAGGAGAACGAGGATCTGACCCGGCTGCGGTATCTGGAGCAGTACGGCCTGCGGGAAGCCGATATCCAGTCCCTGCCCCTGCGGCCGGAGAACCGCGCTTATCTGGACTGCATGATCGACGCCGCCCGCAACGGCGAGGGCGAAGCCGAGTGCCTGATGGCCTGCCTGCCCTGTATGCTGAGCTATGGCTGGCTGTTCCAGAAGCTTTTGCAGCGCTCCCCCGCCGTAAAGGATACCTACTACGGCGCGCTGGTGCTGGACTACGCCAGCCCCGGCTATGATGCCGCCTGCCGTGCATGGGCAGAGCGCGCCGAAGTGGCCTGCACCGGCCTTTCGCCGGAACGTGCCGCCCGCTGCCGCGCGATCTTCCGCGCCTGCTCGGAGCACGAGCTGCACTTCTGGGAGATGTGCGCCACACCCCGGACGGATATTTAAGAATAAATATAGAGAACCCGGAAGGTCCACAGACCTTCCGGGTTCTCTTCTTGTAAAATCTTTATCGCAGCACCGAGAGTTCCTCGATGCCATAGCGCTGCATCAGGACGATGGCCGCCGGGGTGATCTCCTCGCCGCTGACCGCCACAGGGATGGCGGGCGGGCAGGACACCGTGGGCATAGCGCACACCCGCCCCAGTGCCTTGTGCACCGGGATGCGTACCTGTGCGCCCAGCACCGCCTGCCGGATGGTACAGCGCTGCACCGCCTGCTGCTGCAAGGCGGCAAACTCTCCTGCCCGGTTCTCGGGGCGGGGCAGCCCGGCAGGCACAGCAGCCAAAAGCTGTTCCAGCGTAGCTTGCAGGCGCGTGTAGTCCTGCGGCGGGTTTTCCGGGGTGAACATCAGCACCACATAGCGGGGGTCGGCATACTCGCACTCCAGCTGTGCGCGGCGCAAAGCATCTGCCAGCGCTGTGCCGGTGCAGCCAAGGGCGGCGGCGTCCAGCGTAAGCTTCATCGGCTCCTGCTGTGCCCCGGCAACTGCCAGCGGCACCGGACACTGCCGCGCCGCTGCGGCCTTGTTCAGGCTGCGGCGCAGACCTTCCAGCGCCGCGCAGCACTGCACCAGCCGCCGGGGGTAGTCCCCTGCCAGCACCGCATTGCAGGCATCCAGCGACTGCAAAATGAGGTAAGAGGGGCTGGTAGAGCCGAACAGCGCCAGCGCCCCCCGCACAGCCGCTTCGTCCTGCACAGGGGCATCGTGCGCCAGATGCAGATACGCACCGCCGGTGACCACCGGCAGGGTCTTGTGGGCAGAGTCGCAGCACATGGCCGCACCCTGCGCGATGGGGTGGCAGTTCTGCGGCAAAAAGCGCAGATAGGCGCCGTGGGCGTTATCCACCAGCAAAGGCACGCCCTGCGCCCGGCAGACCGCCGCCAGCGCCGGGATATCCTGTACTCCGCCCAGATAATCCGGGCTGGTGACGTACACGCCAAAGGGGGTGTTGCCCTGCTGTGCCATCGCACGCAAAGCCCCTGTCAGTGCTTCGGCTGTGACGGGGCAGCTGCACAGTGCACCCTCTGCCTGCGCAGACGGCCAGAGCCAGCGGATATCAAAATCCAGCAGCGCCGCCGCGTACAGCAGCGCCTTGTGGGCATTGCGGGCGGCCAGCAGCACCGGGCGCTTACCGTTTTGCGGTGCGCCTTGCAGCGCCAGAAACAGCATGGCACGGATGCACTGAGACGACCCCTCGGTGCTGTAATAGCTGTGCGCCGTGCCGAACAGCCGGGTGGCGTTAGCTTCACTCTCGGCAATAATGCCCTCCGGCGCGTAAAGCTCGTCTGCGCCGCAGATCTCGGTGATATCCAGCGGCTCAAAGCCTAAAAGGCTCTGCCCCTTGTGGCCGGGCATATGCAGCCGGGCGGTGCCGGACTTTGCATAGCTGCGCACAAAATCCACGATGGGGGTGGTCATGCTCATTCGCAGGCTTCGCCATCGGCGCAGGCGTTGCAGGTAGAGCCCAGCTCAATAGGCACCTCGATGCCCTTGGCTGCCAGTTCCTGATTCTCGGCTACCTTGATCATGATAGCGCACTCCATGCGCTTTTTGAACAGCTCGCAGCCGTACTCGTACACGCCGGTAATGCTGCCGGTGGCGTGGTAGGAGTTGGCAGCGCAGCCGCCGGAGCAGTACAGCTTTGCCCAGCAGTCCTGACACTCCTTGCGGGCGTAGGCGTTGCAGTGCTTGAACTCATCCCGCACAGCGGTGTTGGTAACGCCCTTCCAGATATCGCCCAGCAGGTACTTGGGGTCGCCCACGAACTGGTGGCAGGGGTACAGATCGCCCCAGGGGGTAACAGCCATGTACTCGGTGCCGGAGCCGCAGCCGGAGATGCGCTTATAGATGCAGGGGCCGCCGGTCAGGTCGATCATGTAGTGGTAGAAGGTAAAGCCTCTGCCCTCGCGGTCGCGCTTGATCATCTCCTTGGCAAGGATCTCGTACTGCTCCTTCAGGATGGGCAGATCGGCCTCGGTCAGGGCGCTGGGGTCGCTGGGGTCGCAGACCACCGGCTCCATGCTCAGCTCAGTAAAGCCGAGGTCTGCCATGTGGAAGATATCGTTGGTAAAGTCGGTGTTATAGTGGGTATAGGTGCCGCGCATATAGTAGTTCTTGTCGCCGCGCTTCTTGACGAACTCCTGGAACTTGGGCACGATGCGGTCGTAGCTGCCGTTGCCTGCGCAGTCCACGCGGAAACGGTCGTTGACCTCCTTGCGGCCGTCCAGACTCAGCACCACGTTGTGGCACTCCTTGTTGCAGAAGTCGATGACGTCGTCATCAATGAGCACACCGTTGGTGGTCATGGTAAAGCGGAAGTTCTTGTTATGGATCTTTTCCTGCTCGCGGCAGTAGGCCACCAGCTTTTTGACCATATCAAAGTTCATCAGCGGCTCACCGCCAAAGAAGTCCACTTCCAGATTGCGGCGGGTGCCGCTGTTCTCGATGAGGAAGTCCATGGCGCGCTTGCCCACCTCAAAGCTCATCAGGGCGCGGTCGCCGTGGTAGCGCCCCTGCGAGGCAAAGCAGTAAGAGCAGCTCAGGTTGCAGCTATGGGCAACGTGCAGGCACAGAGCCTTTACCACGGTGTTGCGGTTCTTGAAGTCAAAGGCCATGTCCTTATAGACATCCGGGCTCCACAGCTTGCCGTTTTCCTTCAGGCTGGTCACGTCGTCGATGCACTGGCGCAGATCCTCCTCGGTCACGTCCGGGCGGCTGCCGTACTTTGCCAGCATGGCGGCAACGATCTCGTCTGCGGTATGCTCCGGGTACATGGCGATGACATCGTAGGCCACCTCGTCCACAACGTGCACCGAGCCGCTGCAGGTGTCCAGCACGATGTTATAACCGTTCAATTGATACTGATGTACCATTTTACACTCCATTCCAGATTACACAAAAAAATGCCGCCCGGCAAAGGCGGCATAAGGTTTGCAAAAATTACTTGTTGCTGTTCTCGCACTGCTGGTTAGCCACGCCGCAGGAGGTCTTGCAGGCGGACTGGCAGGAAGTCTGGCACTCGCCGCAGCCACCGGTCTTAACGCTCTTGGTCAGGTCACGAGTAGCAATAGTCTTAATACGCTCCATGATAGAAACCTCTCTAACTCTCAAAAATTTATCGCGCCGGACATAGTTCCGGTACGCTTTTATCTTGTAATAGGATATCACGCAGCGCGCCTTTTGTCAAGATTTTTTCGCTAAGCCTTTTCACCCGCCCATGGGCTGGTAGCGGGTAAGCACCGTGTGCAGCCCCAGTTCCCGGGCGCGCGCCAGTAAGTACCGGTAGCGGCACAGCAGCGCCTGCCGCTCGTAGATGCGCTGCTCGATCAGGTCCGTATCCACCTCCATATCAAACATCATCTCGTTGCGCTTCAAACAGAACAGGCATTCCTTCAGCTCCTCCTCCAGTTCCGGATGGTAGCGCTCGTGCTCGGTATCCCGCGGGACGCGGGGCGAAAGCAGGGTCTGGGCATTCTGTGTGATTCGTTCCGGCATAGGCATCCTCCTTCTGGTGCTTTGTAAGGTTTTGTACCTTCCAGTATAGGCGGTGCGGTGCGCAGAACCTGCCGAAGCGTGGCAGCGCTCCGGCATAGATTATCCGGCGCTGCTGCGGCATTTTCCAAAAAAGTACAACTTTTTTCAAAATTATGCTTGACAACTCCGGGCTTTTCCCGTATAATAGCACACGTTGAGCGGCTCACCCCGCAAAACACAACAGAATATTGGGGATTTGCATAGTGGTAGTGCGGTAGACTCTGACTCTACTTGTGGG
>ERZ834722.2302-NODE-2302-length-15357-cov-4.711084_pt1 | contig 15357 bp, 13 predicted proteins | sample MGYA00519576_ERZ834722 | MGnify/ENA primary metagenome ERZ834722 (study PRJEB31850, sample SAMEA3708759) | human gut metagenome | biome: human gut; feature: human-associated habitat; material: faeces | place: China | collected 2014 ...
GCCGCCTCATATGCGAGGTTGACGGGGTGCTTCAGGGGCAGGTTCCATATGGGGAACGTCTCGAACTTTGCGTATCCCGCCTTGATGCCGCGCAGGTTGTCGTGATAGAGCTGGGAGAGGCAGGTCGCCATCTTTCCGCTTCCGGGGCCGGGTGCGGTTATAACGACGAGCGGGCGCTCGGTCTCGATATATTCATTCTTGCCGAAGCCCTCTTCGCTGACGATGTGCGGGATATTATAGGGATAGCCCTCGATGGGATAGTGGATAAAGACGCGCACGCCGAGATTTTCAAGCCTGTTCTTGAATGCAAGCGCGGCGGGCTGACCCTTATACTGCGCGATAACGACGCTGCCGACGAAAAGACCGATCGCGCGGAACGCGTCGATGAGGCGCAGCACGTCGCTGTCGTAGGTTATGCCGAGGTCGCGGCGGATCTTGTTGTTCTGGATATCGCTCGCGTTGATGACAATGACTATCTCAACATCAGAGCCGATATTCTTGAGCATCTGCAGCTTGCTGTCGGGCTTGAAGCCGGGCAGGACGCGCGAGGCATGGTAGTCGTCGAAGAGCTTGCCGCCGAACTCAAGATAGAGCTTGCCGCCGAATTCCTTGATGCGTTTGCTTATCTGCTCGGATTGCTTCTGGATATAAAGGTCGTTATCGAATCCCACTTTGAACATTGTAAAACCTCACAGTATATTTTTTGCGCTTGACGCGCTTTGTCGCCGCAAAATGCGCCGCCCCTCGACGCGAATTTATCAAAATCAATTAATTATACAACTTCCGCGCCGCCATTGCAACTCTTTTGAAGCATTACCCCCCGAGCCTTAAAAACAAAAAACAGCCGCAGCATTTTCGGCGGCGCTTTGTGTATTAACCTGTCCCCCTTGACAACCGGCGGAGCGGTTATATAATTAGACTGTTCGTTTTTTGCATGCATGGGGGTAATTAAATGGAAAAAGATAAATCGTTTCTCGGCACTCAACCGGTCGGCAAGCTGCTTTTCAAGCTCTCGCTGCCGACGGTCATAGCGCAGATAGTCAACATGCTCTATAATATAGTTGACCGCATATATATCGGTCATATGCCCGGCGACGGCAGCCTTGCGCTGACAGGAGTCGGTGTGTGCCTGCCGATAATCATGATAATCTCGGCGTTCGCCGCGTTCGTCAGCGCGGGCGGCGCGCCCAGGGCGTCGATATCCATGGGCAAGGGCGACAACGGCTCGGCGGAAAAAATACTCGGCGGCTGCTTTTTCATGCAGGTAATAATATCTGCCGTTCTGACTGCGCTGCTGCTTATCTTTGACCGCGACCTGCTCCTCGCCTTCGGCGCGAGCGAGAACACTATCGAATACGCGGTCGATTATATGAACATCTACGCCATAGGCACCGTCTTTGTCCAGCTGACGCTCGGCATGAACGCATTTATAACGGCGCAGGGCTTCGCGAATATCGGCATGGTGACCGTCATGATAGGCGCTGTGTCAAATATAGTGCTCGACCCGATATTTATCTTTGGGCTGCATATGGGAGTCAGGGGCGCCGCGCTCGCGACGATTATATCGCAGTGTGTCTCGTGCGTCTGGGTCGTGGCGTTTCTCTTCGGCAAAAAGACAATATTGCGCCTGAAGGCGAAGAATTTCTTCGTTTCTCCTAAAATTATCCTGCCGTGCATTACGCTCGGGCTCGCGACTTTTATCATGCAGTCGAGCGAGAGCGTTATCTCGGTCTGCTTCAACTCGTCTTTGCTCAAATACGGCGGCGATATCGCCGTCGGTGCAATGACGATACTGACGAGCGTCATGCAGTTTGCCATGCTGCCACTCAACGGCATCTCACAGGGCTCTCAGCCTATCCTCAGCTACAACTACGGCGCGGGAAACAGCGAGCGCGTCAAAAAGACATTTAAGCTGCTTCTTGCCGTGTGCCTCACCTATTCGTTCCTGCTCTGGGGATTCATCGAGCTGTTCCCGCAGGGCTTTGCAAGGATGTTCAGCTCCGACGCCGCGCTTATTGGTTTTACCGCGCACGCCCTGCGTATCTACTGCGCCGTGCTCTGCCTGTTTGGCATACAGATGTCGTGCCAGATGGCTTTCGTGTCGATAGGCAGCGCGCTGTGCTCGATATCGGTCGCGGTCGTTCGCAAGTTCGTGCTGCTCCTGCCGCTTATTTATATCATGCCGGCGTTTGTCGCAGACAAGACGATGGGCGTTTATATGGCGGAGCCCGTAGCGGATGTTATCGCGATAACATTCACTTCAATACTCTTCACAATTCAGTTCGGTAAGGCAATGAAAAAGCTCGAAGCGCAGAAAAAAGGGGAGGCAAAATAAAATGGCCGATGAAATAAAAATCCGCGCGGCAACGCCCGAGGACGCTCCGGCGCTGCTCAAAATATACGCGCCCTATGTCAAAAACACCTCGATAACATACGAATACGATGTGCCGAGCGAGGAGGAGTTCCGCAGGAGAATCGAATCTACGCTCAGGAGATACCCGTATCTCGTGCTCGAAAGGGAGGGCGATATCCTCGGCTATGCCTATGCGGGTCCGCTTCATTCGCGCCCGGCGTATGATTGGGCGGTTGAGACATCGATCTATCTCGATCAGAATGCGCGCGGCGGCGGGCTCGGCAGAAAGCTGCACGACGCGCTCGAAGCCGTGCTGCGCGAGCAGGGCTTTCTCAACATGAACGCCTGCATAGCCTATCCTGAAGTTGAGGACGAATATCTGACGAAAAACAGCGCGGAGTTCCACGCGCATCTCGGCTACCGGATGGTCGGCGGCTTCACAAAATGCGGATATAAATTCCACCGCTGGTACGGCATGGTTTGGATGGAGAAGCTTATCGGCGAGCATCTTGAAAATCAGCCGCCGGTCATCCCGTTCCCACAGATAGGAAATGTCATCCACGAGAAGTACGGAATAGATTAAAAAAATATACACGCCCCGAAAGAACTGTGCACTGTCTTTCGGGGCGCATATTTTTATGGGTTGCAGTTTCCCTTATTCTCAGCCTTGATTACCCTCAGGCCGATTGTAAAAAAATCTTATTTGATCTTTATCTGCCAGTATGCGATGTAGTCTCTCTCGTAGGTGTAGGTGATGTGGATGGTGTCACCCTTGACGACAACTGAGGGATAAGAATACTCAGCGAGACCCTTTTCGAAGGTCTTTATCTTTGTGAAGGTCTTGCCGTCATCGGTCGAAACGGAGAGGACAAGAGGAGTACGGATGCCGGGGAGACCAATGTTGTTATAAGCAAGGAAGATTCTGCCCTGATCGTCGGTGTCGAGGTCGATACCGCTGTTGTTGTTGGGAAGCTTGGTGGCATAAGCGCGGCACCAGGTCTTGCCGTTATCATAGGAATCGCTGCGATAGATCTTGCCGACCTTTGTTCTTGTGAGCATATGGACAGAGCCGTCAGCGGACTGCCAAAGGGTGGGCTGAATCATCGGAACCTTGAACCATGTGCAGTATTTGGAATCGACATTAGCGGTCTTTGTCCAAGTCGCGCCGTCGTCGGTGGAAATGTCAACGAATGCTCTCCACTCGCCGTCGATCTCAGTCGAAGCGGGTGCAAGAACGGTGCCGTCCTTAAGTCTGATGGGCTTATTCTTGACGGGTCCTCTGCCGCCGCTGTTGTCGCCGGGGACAAGCTCTCTGGGAGTGCTCCAGCTTCTGCCGTCGGTCGAGGTTGCGTAATAGGTCTTCCAGTAATCGGTGTCGGTGCCGACCTTGAAGTAAAGAACGACAGTGCCGTCTTCCTTCTGGAACAGAACGGGGTTCCAGTGAGCTATGTCATCAGCCGCGGAAACAACGATGGGATCGCTCCAGCCATCCTCTTCGGTGCGAACCGAGGTGTAGATCTTAACATCGCTCTTCTTCTCGGAAGAGCCGCCGAACCATGCTGCGATAACGGAGCCGTCATCGAGGGGCAGAACCGTTGAAGCGTGGCAGGAATCGGTTATCTTCTTGTCGAAGATCATTTCTTTTGTTGCGGAGACGATGATGTCATCGCTCGAACATTTAGCCATGCCTATGGATGCGAGAGCAAACATGAGGCTGATTGCGACGAGAACCGATAAAATTCTCTTGGTCATTTTACTTCCTCCTAAAAATTTCCTATATTATGCCGCGCTTCCACAACGCTCAAGAAGGTTTTGAGCGATTGAAAAGCACGTAAAAGCCGCAGGAAAACATCACTTGATCTTTATCTGCCAGTAGGCGATATAGTCTCTTTCATATGTATAAGTGATGTGGATGGTGTCGCCCTTGACAACGACTGCGGGATAAGAGTACTCCGCGAGTCCGGTCTCGAAGGTCTTTATCTTCGTGAAGGTCTTGCCGTCGTCAAGCGAAACGGCGAGGGTGAGGGGCGTTCTGATGCCGGGGATGCCGACGGGGTTATAGACGAGGAAAATTCTTCCGCTGTCGTCGGTGTCGAGGTCGATACCGCTGTTGTTGTTTGGCAGGTTGGTCGGATATGCGCTGCACCAGGTCTTGCCGCCGTCATAGGAATCGCTTCTGTAGATTTTGCCGACCTTTGTTCTTGTGAACATGTGAACCGAGCCGTCCTTCGATTCCCAAAGCGTGGGCTGGATCATCGGGGTCTTGAAGAAGCCGAGGAAGGTCGAATCAATTTCGGGAGTTCTGTTCCAGGTCTTGCCGTTGTCGGTCGATATGTCAACGAAGCATCTGTATTTGCCGCCGAGCTCGGTCGAGCCGGGAGCGAGTATAGTGCCGTTCTTGAGTCTGATGGGCTTGTTCTTGACGGGACCTCTGCCGCCGCTGTTGTCGCCGGGGACAAGCTCTCTGGGAGCTGCCCAGTTCTTGCCGTCGGTCGAGACGGAATAGTAGGTCTTCCAATATTCGGTGTCCTTGCCGACCTTGAAATAGAGGGTTATCGTGCCGTCGTCGTTCTGGAAGAGAACGGGGTTCCAGTGGGCGACATTCGGATTGGCGGAAACTCTGATGGGCTCGCCCCATTTTCCGTCCGTGCCGCGCACGCTTGTGAGTATCTTGACATCGTCGTCGCTCTCGGACGAGCCTGCGAACCATGCCGCAACAACTGTACCGTTGTCAAGAGGCAGAACGGTCGAAGCGTGGCAGGAGTCGGTGGGTTTTTCGGTGAATATCCATTCTTTTTCAGCAGAGACGATTATCTTTTTGGGGTTCGTTTCAACCGCTGAGGGCTTGCTGTCGTCCGGCTTGGAGGGGACGGTAGTCGAGCCGCTGTTGTCGCCCGATGCGGGCTTTGTGGTGTAGGCAGCGGGGGTTGTTTTTGTGGGGCCTCTTCTGACTGAGGGCGCGGCGGAAATGACATCGGTGCCGCTCGTCGCAGGCTCGGTCGTCTCGGGCGCGGCGGTGGTGTCATCCGCCGCAGGGGCCGTTGCCGCATCCGTCTTGATGTCGGATGCCGCGGTGGTGTCGCTGCCGTCGCTGCCGCTCTTGTCCGAAGCGCAGGCGGCAAATGACAGGATCATAAGAACTGCAATGGCTAAAGCTAAAAATCTTTTCATTTCACAAATCTCCGTAGGGTCTCGATTTTTTCCGGTTATCCGGTCCTTTAGATGTTTCGAGGCTGCGGATATTCATTACCTGCGCCATATAAGCGGTAATGGAGATCGGCAGCCACCGTTTATATCGTAGCTATTATACATCGTTTCGACAGAAAAAGTCAACTTTTTTTAGTAATATTTAACTAATTTTTATCTGAAATTTCGTTAATTTTATCAATTGAATTACAAAATACAATTCTCGCACGGCAGATACACAAATTCAGGTACTTTGCATTAATATTCATACAATATATATGGTGGGGAGCGAAAACCCGCCAAAACGAAAAGAATCCGTGCCGCCGGGCGATTTTACGCTCTGCGGCACGGAAATATATTTATTTGTAGTTTCTCAGAACCTCTTTGTAGAACTCTATCGCCGCGCCGATGGCGGAGAGGTCGATGTTTTCATCTACGCTGTGGACGCTGTTGAACTGCTGCATGTTGATATCGATCGGAGCAAAGCGCAGCGTGCACGGGCAGACATCGCTCATCCAGCGGGCGTCGGTTCCGGCGGCGAGGACGAATGGAGCAACTGCGGCATGCGGGAACACGTCTCTCGCGCAGCGGCAGACATATTTGAATGCCCTGCTGCCTGTATCAGCCGGTCGGTGGAACTCGTGCCCGTCGGCGGGTTCGGTTATTTCAAGCGCATATTTCTTCGCGAGCTCTCTTATCTTCTCCATGTCGCCGACAAGATCCTCTTCGTCGATGTATCTTATCAGCGCGCTCGCAGAGCACTCGTTGTCGCGGGGGGTCTTGCCCTTCTTTGACTCGATGCTGCCGAAAACACAGGTCGTGCCGAGCATCGCGGCGGCTTGGGAGTTTATCTTCGGCATGAGCTTTATCAGCAGCGGCTCGAAACACCATAGGTTCGCGAAGATAAGTCTCAGCGGGAAGTTCATATAGGGCAGGAGCGCCGTGAACATCTCGCGCACCTGAGCGGGCATTTTTATCGTCAGCTTCAGCGCGGAAACCTCAGCGATGAATTTTGAAACTCGGGTCACGGGATTGTCGCTGAGGGTCAGCCCTTCGGAGTCGCCCTGAACGGCGCGGACATTTATTCTGTGGTAGCCCTTTTCGTGAACAGCTATCATCGCGCACTTGCAGTCTATCCCGTCTATCGGTGCGCTGATGACCCCGCCGCCCTCGTCGATGGCAAATTCGAATTCGATGCCCTGCTTTTCAAAATATTTCACGGCTTCGTGTATTCCGTCGCCGAAAATCTCTTCATTGTGTCCCGAGGCTATATATAAGTTGCATGCGGGTTCAAAATCCTCGGCGAGCAGCTCCTCGACTGCGGAGAGCTCCGCGAAGAGCGAAGTCTTTGTGTCTACCGTACCGCGTCCCCATATCTTTCCGTCGGATATCTCGCCGAACTTTTCGTGAGTCCAGCCGCCCGTCGCGGCAACAACATCGTGGTGCGACATGAGCAGTATATTCCGGCTCTCGTCGCGCCCGGGGATTTTATAGACCCAGCAGTCCTCGCTGAAATATTTTATCTCGGCGCGCTCGTGCAGCAGCGGAAACAGCTCTTTGACCGCCGCGCGCAGCTTCGCAAACTCCGTGTCGTCATATATTTCGCGGGACGATACGGTCTGACATTCTATCATTTTCATCAGCCGTTCGCCGTTTTCGATATCCTCCTGCTCGGTTGTATAGACCGGCTTTTCGCCTATCGGCTCGGCTTTTTTCGCGGCGAGCGCGGCTCTTATCAGCAGTATACATATAAATATAACAAGAACTGCAAGCACGGCGAGAAGTATATAAAGTCCCATATCGTTCACCCTTTCTCTTTCTGCCACTTATTTTATCATATCTGCGTATTTCATGCAACTTGACTTTTTGGCATATCAGATGATAAAATATAGATACCATGAGTGGCGCATCTATAAGATGCGGCATAATAAAAAACATAAAAACGGAGGGATTCGGTGAGCAAAGAGGGAAATACGGGCGCGAAGATACACTGCGCCGTATGCGGACGCACATTTGACGCGGCCGCGGATAAATGCCCGAACTGCTCGGCTCCGGCGTCGCTTTCACAGCCCGTCTCGGAGCCAAGGGAAGAGAAAAGAGAGCCTGTATTCGTCTGCACGATATGCGGACATGTCCACGAGGGCAAGGCTGCGCCCGACCGCTGCGAGAACTGTGGAGTCGGCGGCGAGCTGATTGAAGAGCGCCGTCCCGCGCTGACAAGAACATGGGTCTGCACGGTCTGCGGGCTTAAAATAAAGAGCGAAAATGCGCCCGAGAAGTGTCCGAAGTGCGAGTCGCCCGCCGAGCTGTTCAAGGCTCAGAAGGACGGCATCGCGCGTATGCGCTGCTCGATATGCGGCTTTGAAATCGAGGGCGACACAGCGCCCGACCGCTGCGAAAACTGCGGCGTTGACGGGGACATGTTCGAGCCCGTGAAAAACTGACGGAGAGACTGATATGAACATACTTGTTATAGACGGACAGGGCGGCGGAATAGGCAAGCTGCTCGTTTCCGGGATAAAAAGCGAATATCCGGACTTCTTCGTGACCGCCGTCGGCGCGAACAGCATCGCGACCTCCGCCATGCTCAAGGCGGGCGCCGATGCCGCCGCGACGGGCGAAAACGCAGTGTGTGTCGGGTGCCGCAAGGCGGATGTCATAGCGGGTCCCGTCGGCATAGTCATAGCCGATGCGCTGCTCGGCGAGATAACGCCGAAGATGGCGGCGGCGATAGGGCAGAGCGACGCAAAGCGTGTACTCGTCCCGGTCAACCACTGCGACAATATAGTCGTCGGCGTCGGGGATATCCCGATGGCGAAGCTCGTTCAGTCCGCCGTGAAAGAAATCGGAAAAGGGTCTTGATTTTCGCTTGAAATGTGATATAATAATCGCGATCTCACGAAGGGATTGGGCTTTCAGAAGAGAGCGAAGATTTTTTAAAAATAACGTGAAAACATTGCCGCGAGGGTAACTGCGCTTCCAGGAGGGAGTGCCGTACCCCCGCTTTTTGTTTTTTTGAAAGGACGATCCCCATGACAAACAAGAATTCAGTGAGAATCAGAAAGATGGTCATAACCGCGCTGTGCGTCGCGCTGTGTATCGTGCTGCCCATGGCGTTCCACATGGTCAAAAACGCCGGAACGATATTCCTGCCGATGCATATCCCGGTGCTGCTGTGCGGACTTATCTGCGGCTGGCAGTACGGACTCGTGTGCGGTCTGCTCGGTCCCCTGCTCTCGTCGCTTCTGACTCAGATGCCGCCCATGGCTATCCTGCCGTCGATGATGGCGGAGCTCGCAGTATACGGCGCAGTGACGGGTCTTATGATGTGTGCGTTCAAATATAAGACTACATATCTCTCGCTCTACACGAGCCTCGTTGTCGCGCTCATCTCCGGGCGCGTCGTTTCGGGCATACTCAAAGCCCTCATCTTCTCCGCCGGAAACTATTCGTTCTCCGTCTGGGTGACTGCGTCGTTCGTCACCTGCCTGCCGGGTCTCGCTATCCAGCTCGTGATAATCCCGACCCTCGTAAAAGTTCTTGCAAAAGCTAAGCTCCTGCCGCGCAGACAGGCGCAAAAACAGGCTTGACTTTGATTTTTCTTCGGGGTATAATAATCCCATATTATAAAGGCTGTGACGAAGAACACGGATCTTTTCGGGACGATCAGAGAGGGAAATGTTTGCTGCGAGTTTCCTTCGTCCGCAGGGTCTATTCCGCTTTCGAGCCGCAGGGCGATGAGTTCTGCCGCGTGCCCGCGTTATGGGCTGAGAGTTAAACACAAGGTGGTACCGTGCTTATTGCACCCTTGGGACGGCGGGAGCCGTTCTGAGGGTGTTTTCTATTAAATATGATGCAGGAGGATATAAAATGCTGGATCTCAGATTTGTCAGAGAAAACCCCGAAATAGTCAAAGAAAACATCAAAAAGAAGTTTCAGGATCAGAAGCTTCCGCTCGTCGACGAGGTCATTGAGCTTGACAAGCTCTGCCGCGCCGCAAAGGGCGAGGCTGATGAGCTGCGCGGCAGCCGCAACCGCCTGTCGAAGCAGATAGGCGCGCTCATGGCTCAGGGCAAGCGCGACGAGGCGGAAGAGGTGAAGGCTCAGGTCAGCGCGAACGCCGCGAGACTCGCTGAACTCGAGAAGCTCGAAGAGGAGCTCGGCGAGAAGATAAAGAAGATAATGATGGTCATCCCGAACATCATCGATCCGAGCGTGCCGATAGGCCGCGACGACAGCGAGAATGTTGAAATCCAGCGCTTCGGCGAGCCCGTAGTGCCCGATTTCGAAGTTCCGTATCATACAGAGATAATGGAGAAGATGAGCGGCATCGACCTCGACTCCGCAAGAAAGGTCGCGGGCAACGGCTTCTATTACCTCATGGGCGATATTGCCAGACTTCATTCGGCAGTTATTTCATATGCGCGCGATTTCATGATCGACAAGGGCTTTACCTACTGCATCCCGCCGTTCATGATCCACGGCAACGTCGTCGAGGGCGTCATGAGCCAGACGGATATGGACGCCATGATGTACAAGATCGAGGGCGAGGATCTCTATCTGATCGGCACGAGCGAGCACTCCATGATTGGCCGCTACATCGACCAGATCCTCACCGAGGATCAGCTCCCGCAGACGATGACGTCCTATTCGCCCTGCTTCCGCAAGGAGAAAGGCGCGCACGGCATCGAGGAGCGCGGCGTGTACCGCATCCACCAGTTTGAAAAGCAGGAGATGATCGTCGTCTGCCGCCCGGAAGAGAGCATGGACTGGTACGAAAAGCTCTGGCGCTACTCCGTCGAGCTCTTCCGCAGCCTGGACATCCCTGTGCGCCAGCTCGAGTGCTGCTCCGGCGACCTCGCCGACCTGAAGGTCAAGTCCTGCGACATCGAAGCCTGGAGCCCGCGCCAGCAGAAGTATTTTGAGGTCTGCTCCTGCTCGAACCTCGGCGACGCGCAGGCAAGAAGACTGGGCATAAGGGTTAAGGGAGTCGACGGTAAAAAATACCTTGCGCATACTCTTAATAATACCGTTGTTGCACCGCCGCGTATGCTTATAGCCTTCCTTGAAAACAACCTTCGCTTTGACGGCGAGCATTACAGTGTGCTCATACCCGAAGCGCTGCGCCCGTATATGGGCGGCAAGACCGTGCTTACAAGCGATAAAAAGCTTTGATTTGCCGTAATAAGGGCCTTTTGCCGCGGTGTAACGTGAAATTTCAAAAAAACTCTTGACAATAAACACAATATGCATTATAATCTTAATGTTGCAATCCAAAGACAGCAGGTGGCTGTATCAGCCGTAAGCATTACGCCTGCCGAGGTATGCGTTTAAATAATTATGTTTATTTAAGCCCGTCCTTTGTCTTTGGACGGGCTTTATCTTATATAATTCGGAGGTGAAAATATGCCTAACGCATTAGTTTTAGAGAAAAAGCAACAGCAGGTAGCCGAGCTTAAAGAGAAGATCGCCGCTTCCGTTACGGGTGTTATCGTTGATTATAAGGGTATCACCGTTGCGGACGATACAGCGCTCCGTAAGGAATTACGCGAAAACGGCGTTGAATATTTTGTTGTAAAAAACACTATTTTAAGCCGCGCTGTTGAGGGTACCGAGCTTGAGGGGATAAAATCCGTTCTTGAAGGAACCACAGCGATTGCTCTTTCTAAAGAGGATTATACGGCTGCTGCAAGAATTCTTTGCAAATTTGCCGATGATCATGAGAATTTTAAGGTTAAATCCGGATTCTTAGACGGAAAGGTAGCCGATGTTGCTACTATTACCGCTATTGCAAAGCTTCCCAGCAAGGAGGTTCTGCTTGCAACCGTATGCAACGTGCTTCAGGCGCCTATCGCCGCATTTGCACGCGTATTACAGGCTGTTGTAGATAAAAACGGCTCCGCAGACGCGGAATAATTAAAAACATTTAAAATTAAACGGAGGAATAAAAAATGGCATCTGAGAAAATCACAGCTATGATCGAAGAAATTAAAACTCTTTCGGTTCTTGAGCTTTCTGAGCTCGTTAAAGCAGTAGAAGAGGAGTTTGACGTATCCGCAGCGGCTGCAGTTACAGTAGCGGCTCCGGCAGCAGGCGGCGCAGGCTCCGCCGTCCACCCGGGAGGCGAAGCGCATCCCCGGCCCGGCGGGAGCGAAGAACCCATGTACATTTTGTAATTGTATCACAGGCAACCCCAAATGTGAACGGCGTATTTTCAATTTTTTCTCCCTCCGGCAAAAATCTGCACCGGACCTGCCAACCGGCAGCCACCGTCACCCCGGGGACCGCCAGGGGAGTCTCCTCCAGGGGAAGCGGCACAGTCCGGGGCGCCAGCCTTTCGTATTGCCGCCCCAGGAGAAGCCCCCCGGGAAAGGCCGCCCAGGCGCCGGGACGCCGGGAGCGGGCCAACGCCTCCGCCTGGCGCAGATGGACTGCCTCCGGCTCAAGAAGGCCGCACCGCCGGAGAAAGCCCGCCAAAACCCGGCGGCGCAGGGCCGGATGCAGCGCCAGAAGGCCGGGGCAATCCAGCCCCCCTCCGTCCCAGAGTCCATCCAGGGCCGCCTCGGCCTCCTGGGCGAGAAAGGCCTCGTCCAGCCGCAAAGTCAGGGCGGTCTCGCTGCAGCTCCGGGCAAACCGAGGATTTTCCTGCCGCAGCAGGGGCATGATCCGGCTCCGGACCCGGTTGCGCAGGAAATCCGGCTGGCCGTTGGAGCTGTCTTCCACATGGGGAAGATTCCAGTGCCCCAAAAACGCCTCCACCTCCTGGCGGGTCACCCCCAGCATCGGCCGGATCACCCGGCCCCGGGCAGGCGCAATTCCACCCAGTCCCCGGAGCCCTGCGCCCCGAATCAGATGGAGCAGCACCGTCTCGGCGTTGTCATCCGCCGTGTGGGCCGTGGCAATTTTCGCGGCCGGGTCCAGGGACTCCAAAAATGTATACCGGGCCCGCCTTGCCGCATCCTCCAGGCCCCGTCCCTGGGCCTGGACCTGGGTCCGGCCCACAGTCAGGGGAATCTGGTACCCGGCGCAGAGCTGCCGGACAAAGTCCTCATCCCGGTCTGACTCCTCCCCCCGGAGGCCGTGGTTCAGGTGGGCGGCGGAGAGCTTCAGGTCCAGCTGCTCCCGCAAAAGATACAGGCACCACAGCAGCGCCACAGAGTCCGCCCCGCCGGAGATGGCGCAGATGACCCGGTCCCCCTGCTCCAAAAGCCGATGCTCCCGGCAAAACGATAGAATTTGAGTTTGAAATGTCATAGGCAAATATCAGCAAGGGGTATCGCAGGCAGCCTGCAATACCCCGGCGCGCGTTCTACGGCTTCATTCAGCATGCTTCCACTCCCGATCGGTGAAGGTGGTGTACTGGGGGAGCCACTGGAGCTTGACCGTACCGGTCTCGCCGTGGCGGTTTTTGGAAACAATACATTCGGCCACGTTCTTTTCCTCGGAATTTTCATTGTAGTAGTCGTCCCGGTACAGGAACAGCACCTCATCTGCATCCTGCTCAATGGCGCCGGACTCCCGAAGGTCGGAGAGGATGGGGCGCTTGTCCTGGCGGCTCTCGTTGGCGCGGGAGAGCTGGCTCAGACAAATCACCGGTACATTCAGCTCCTTGGCCATGATTTTCAGAGCCCGGGAAATCTCCGAAACGACCGTGACCCGGTTCTCCCCGCCCTTGCCATAGCCGGAGCCGGTCATGAGCTGAAGGTAGTCCACCAGCACCAGTCCCAGGTTGTCCAGGCGGCGGCACTTGGCGTTCATCTCCGCCACGGTGATGGAGGGGTTGTCGTCCACCCGGATATCCGTCTGGCTGAGGGCGGCGGAAGCCAGAGCCAGCTTGGTCCACTCCTCCTCGGAGAGCTTACCGGTGGCCATTTTCTGGCTGTCCACAAAGCTCTCCCCGGCCAGAAGACGCATGGCCAGCTGCTCCCGGGACATTTCCAGGGAGAAAAAGGCCACAGTCTGCCCGTATTTCTTTGCCACATTCAAGGCGATGTTCAGGGCAAAGGATGTCTTACCCATGGCAGGCCGGGCGGCAATGAGGAGCAGGTCCGACCGGTTGAGACCGTTAATTTTCCGGTCCAAATCTATGAGGCCCGTAGACAGGCCCGGGATGTCGCTGTCGGATTGGGCCAGCTCCGTGAGGCGGTCGAAGACCTTGTGGAGCACCAGGCTGATGGGCTCCAGGCTCTCCCCCCGCTCGCCTTTGCGCAGGGCGTAAATCTTCTTTTCCGCCGACTCCAGAATCTCCGCCGGCGTGCCCACGCCCTCATAAACCGTCTCGGAAATTTCGGAAGCCGCCGTGGCCAGGCTCCGAAGCAGAGCCTTGTCCCGGACGATGGAGGCATACCGGACGGCGTTGGCCGAGGTGGGGGTAATCTCCATGAGCTGTTTGATGTACTCAATGGAATGATCCTGCCATACGCCCCGCTCCTGCATTTTGTCCAGGACTGTCACTGGGTCAATGACCTGGGAGAAGTTGAACATGGCGTAGATGGTCTCGTAAATCTCCCGGTTTTGCTGGAGGTAAAAATCCTCCGGCTTCAGCAGACCAATGACGTCGGCCACACACCGGCTGTCGATGAGCATGGCGCCCAGAACCGACTGCTCCGCCTCCAGGGAGTGGGGCGCCTGCCGGCCCAGCAATTCTTCCTCCCCAGCCACCACATTCGCCTCCCTTCAGGCCATCTAGAAATCAGCTTTTCTCTTGAATCTGCACGGTGAGCTGCGCCGTGATCTCGTAGCCCAGCTTGCACCGGATGGTGTAGGTGCCCACGTTTTTAATGGGCTCGTCTATGACAATCTTCCGCTTGTCCAGGGTAATGCCCTGGCTCTGGAGGGCATCGGCAATCTCCTGGCTGGTCACAGAGCCGAACAGCCGTCCGGCCCCGCCGCCCTTGGCATACACCGTCAGGGTCATGGCCTTCATTCGCTTGGCAAGCTCCATGGCCTCCGCCCGCTCCCGGGCCTGGCGCTCCTGGGTGGCTTTGTCGTTCATGCGCATGGTGTTGATGGCGTCGGCAGTCGCCTCCATGGCGATCTTCCGGGGCAGCATATAGTTCCGGGCGTAACCGTCGGAGACCTCCAGCATCTGTCCCTTCTTGCCCTTCCCGCGGACATCCTGTAGTAAAATTACTTTCATAATGTAAAGCTCCCTTCATCGCCATGCAAATATTTTTCGGTCAAGTCCATTTTGGAGCTTGATTTTTTATTTGCAGGCTTTTTTGCTTCTGCAAGCGCAATCCAATTCACAGCTTCCCTACCCCCGTCCCCGGAGGCAAGACGATACTGCCGGCACCCCTCCATTAGGGGCGCCGCCGCCTAAAACGTACCGGGGTACGCCAAGCCCTTAGGCATCGTAATATTGGTCAATGGAGGCCACCAGGCGGTCCAGGGCGGTTTTGACGTCGCAGTCACGCAGCTGTGCGCCGGCAGTGGCCGCGTTTCCGCCACCGCCCAGAGGCTCCAGAATCACCTGGACGTTGGCCTCTCCAATGGAACGGGCGGAGATGATCACCTGGCCTTCACAGGGATACAGGACAAAGGAGGTGAGAATTCCCTGGATGCTCAAAAGCTCATCTGCCGCTTGCGCGGCAATGGTGCGGCTGGTGCTGCCGTTCAAGGCGGCGATGGCAATCTGCTCCCGGTAAAGCCGCGCCGCTTTGATGATCTGATACCGGGCCAGGGTGGCCTGGAAATCGTTTTGGAGGAGTTTTTTCACCTCCACCGTATCTGCCCCCAGGCGGCGGAGGAAGGCAGCGGCTTCAAAGGTGCGCTCTCCGGTGCGGACATTGAAATTCTTGGTGTCCAAGACAATACCC
>ERZ834722.2304-NODE-2304-length-15350-cov-5.003727_pt1 | contig 15350 bp, 15 predicted proteins | sample MGYA00519576_ERZ834722 | MGnify/ENA primary metagenome ERZ834722 (study PRJEB31850, sample SAMEA3708759) | human gut metagenome | biome: human gut; feature: human-associated habitat; material: faeces | place: China | collected 2014 ...
CTAAGGAACTTGGAAAGAGCATTATTGTTGGCGGTTCAAATTACGGACAGGGTTCGTCTCGTGAACACGCTGCACTTGCACCGCTTTATCTTGGAGTAAAGGCTGTTCTTGTTAAGTCTTTTGCTCGTATTCACAGGGCAAACCTTGTAAATGCAGGTATTCTTCCGCTTACATTTGTAAACGAGTCGGATTACGATAAGATAAATCAGGGAGACGAGCTTGTAATTGCTGATGTCAGAAAGTCTGTTTCAGAAGGCAAGGCTGAACTTACGGTTCTCGATAAAACCAACGGTGCAGAAATTCCTGTACTTTGCGAGCTTTCAGGTCGTATGAAGGACATCATGCTTGCAGGCGGACTTCTTGATTTCACAAGAGAGAACATGAAGTGATTCTTCAGAGTTTATAACTATTAATAACGAAAGGAGCAGATTGGAATTTAGCAGAATGGGGATAATACTGCTGTTGTTCTTTCTGCTCTTTTTTTGGTGGATGAATATGTGGAAGATAGGGGACATTTTTAAAGATATTGTTGATGATTACAGTATCAGTGAACAGCGTATGGAGGGTCGAAGAGGAGCAAGTTTCTGGATTATGCTGCTGCCTCAGATTATCGGATTTGTATGCGGACTTGCTTTTGCAAGATTTTTTCACCTTGATGGCTCGGCATATATACCGATTGGAGCAATATTTGCTTTGATAATCGGTACATATAAGAGTGTATCATATGATAAAATTTCACTTGTACCTGCAATTGTCAGAAACATCATACTTATGCTTATATTCTGCGCGATGCTTTGGCTTGCAGGTATAGGAAAATAACACAGGAGGTAAATGCCAATGGCAAAGATTACAATGAAAACGCCGCTCGTTGAAATGGACGGCGACGAGATGACCCGAGTTCTGTGGAAATGGATTAAGGAAACGCTCCTTGAACCCTATGTTGAACTCAACACAGAATACTACGATCTTGGACTCGAACACAGAGAGGCTACCAAAGATCAGGTTACTATTGACTCAGCTGAGGCTACAAAGAAGTACGGAGTTGCTGTAAAGTGCGCAACTATTACTCCTAACGCAGCAAGAATGCCTGAGTATAATCTGACACAAATGTGGAAGTCTCCTAACGGAACAATTCGTGCCGCACTCGACGGAACTGTATTCAGAACGCCGATTATCGTTAAAGGAATCGAGCCTTATATCCCCACATGGACAAAGCCGATTACAATTGCTCGTCATGCTTACGGAGATGTTTACAAGAACACTGAAATGCGCGTGAACAAGGGCAGCAAGGCTGAACTGGTCGTAACAGATGAGAACGGCAACGAAACAAGAGAACTTATCCATGATTTCCAGAAGTGTGACGGTATCATTCAGGGACTCCACAACCTCGATGATTCAATTTCAGGATTCGCAAGAGCTTGTCTTAATTACGGCCTTGACTTAAAGCAGGACGTTTGGTTTGCAACAAAGGATACTATTTCCAAGAAGTACGACCACAGATTCAAGGATATTTTTGCTGAAATTTATGAAAACGAGTACAAGGAGAAATACGAAGCACTCGGAATCGAGTATTTCTACACCCTTATCGATGATGCAGTAGCAAGAGTTATCCGTTCAAACGGCGGCTACATCTGGGCTTGCAAGAACTATGACGGTGACGTTATGTCCGACATGGTGTCTACAGCTTACGGAAGCCTCGCAATGATGACCTCTGTTCTTGTTTCTCCCGATGGTCTTTATGAGTATGAAGCTGCACACGGAACTGTTCAGCGTCACTATTACAAATACCTCAAGGGCGAAGAAACATCAACAAACTCTGTTGCGACGATTTTTGCTTGGAGCGGAGCACTCAGAAAGAGAGGAGAACTTGACGGAACTCCTGAGCTTTGCGACTTTGCTGATAAGCTTGAAAAGGCGACTATTCAGACCATTGAGGACGGTGTAATGACAGGTGACCTCTATCTCATCTCAAAGCTTGAGAATAAGAGAAAGGTTGATTCAAAGACATTCCTTGATGAGATCAGAAACAGACTTGATAAATTAATGTAATTTACAAGGAGAAGACATATATGTCAAAGAACTCAATTTCAAATTCTGTAATCAGGCGACTGCCAAGATATCACCGCTTTTTGGGCGATCTCGAAAAAAATGGCTATGTTCGCATTTCTTCAAGAGAACTATCTGAGAAAATGGGACTTACCGCTTCACAGATAAGGCAGGATTTCAATTGTTTCGGAGAGTTCGGACAGCAAGGGTACGGCTATAATGTGAGCGATCTAAGGAAAGAGATCGGGAAAATACTCGGGCTTGACAAGCAGACACCGATGATACTGCTTGGCGCCGGAAATCTTGGTACGGCAATAGCTTCACATCTTGATTTCCAAAGCAAAGGTTTTTTGCTGATAGGGGCGTTTGATGTGAATCCGCAGCTTATTGGCAAGAAAATCGGTAAGGTGACGGTAAAAAATCTGTCCGAGCTTGAGCAATTCTGTAAGGAGAATTCTCCTGTTGCTGCTATCCTTTGCGTTCCTACGGCTGCGGCTGCAAAAATGACTGAAGTTCTCATAGATTACGGGATAAAGGCATTTTGGAACTTTACACATTACGACATAAAAATTAATCACGAAAATGTGACTGTAGAAAATGTGCATCTCGGTGACAGCCTTACCACGCTTTCCTATGGGATAAACAGTATTGAGAATAATGAGGACATATAAGCTTCTGAATTAAAAATACTCACTGCAAAACGGCAAATCAACGGCTGTTTTGCAGCGATAATTACCGAAAAAAGAATGTGAAAAAATTGTCAATGATATCTATCTTTATATAACTATAAGCATAATTATATGTTTTCTTATATATGATGTTTCGGTTGGGTAACTTTTTACAGTTTGTGGATTTTTCTCAAATATATACTGATGTATTGACTGAGCTTTAGATAAATGTAAGTTATTTCCACTTTGATTTGCAGGAATTGGCGTTTGTTTAGCTTGACTATTTTTGGAAAATCACGAGAAATCACTCAAATTTGATGAGGCACAGAGAAAATCAGCATTGAAACTATTCAGTCAGATATAATAATAAAGTTGTCATATTTATTTCGCATTATCGCATTATTGTTAATATTATATCAATATCCGAATACCGATATTCTTAAATCACATTTGAAATTATTTCGGGTTACTGGTATACTATAAAATGTATAAAAACACATACGCTTAGAAACAGAAGCCTTTCGGCTTTTGAAAAAATAATTCTGGGAGTGAATTTCAATGGAATACCGTATCGAACATGATTCAATGGGCGAGGTAAAAGTGCCTGCTGACAAATATTGGGCAGCACAGACCGAAAGAAGCCATGAGAATTTCCCAATAGGTGTCGGCATCGAGACTATGCCGCGTGAAATAACTCATGCCTTCGGTATCCTCAAGAAAGCTGCTGCTATGGCTAACCATGCCGTAAAGCCCGAGAGAATGACAGACGAGAAACTTGCTGCTATTTCACAGGCTTGTGACGAGGTTATCAGCGGAGCGCTCAATGAGCATTTTCCTCTTGTAGTTTGGCAGACCGGAAGCGGTACTCAGTCAAACATGAACGCAAACGAGGTAATTGCAAACAGAGCTAATGAAATAGCAGGTTCAAAGCTTCTCCACCCGAATGATGACATCAACATGAGTCAGTCTTCAAACGACACTTTCCCGACAGCAATGCACATCGCTGCTGTTATTGCGATCGAGGATAAGGTAGTTCCCGCAATTGACGTTCTTGTTGAGACTTTCAAGAGACTTGAAGCTGAGAACGAAGGCATCGTAAAGAGCGGCCGTACACATCTTCAGGACGCTACACCTATTAAGTTTACGCAGGAGATTAGCGGCTGGAGATCCTCTCTTGAAAAGGATAAGAAGATGCTCCTCACTGCTGTCAAGGAGTTAAAGGAGCTTGCACTCGGCGGAACTGCTGTTGGTACAGGTCTTAACGCTCCGGCAGGATTTGCTGAAAAGGCTGCTGAAGCTGTCAGCGAGCTTACAGGCAAGAGCTTTATTACAGCTCCTAACAAGTTCCACTCGCTCACTTCCAAGGATGAAATCGTATTTGCTCACGGAGCACTCAAGGCTCTCGCTGCTGACATGATGAAGATTGCAAATGATGTAAGATGGCTTGCTTCCGGCCCGCGTGACGGACTCGGCGAAATATTTATTCCCGAAAACGAACCCGGTTCTTCGATCATGCCCGGTAAGGTAAATCCGACTCAGTGCGAACAGGTAACAATGGTTGCAGTTCAGGTAATCGGTAATGATGTAGCTGTAGGCATGGCTGCTTCACAGGGTAACTTTGAACTCAATGTTTTCATGCCCGTATGTGCTTATAATTTCCTCCAGTCAGCAAGACTTCTGGCTGAATCGATAATTTCGTTCAACAACAACTGTGCAGTCGGCATTAGAGCAAACAAGGAAAAGATGCACTTCAATCTCCATAACTCTCTCATGCTTGTTACAGCTCTTAATCCATATATCGGATATGAGAATGCTGCTAAAACTGCCAAGAAAGCGTTCAAGGACAATATCACTCTCAAGGAAGCTTGCGTACAGCTTGGATTCCTTACAGAAGAACGCTTTGACGAGGTTTTCCATCCCGAGGAAATGGTTTGATTAATTAAGGAAAGGAAGCGTACAATGAATACGTTTACATACTATCCCGGCTGTACGCTCAGAACGAAGGCTAAGGATCTTGACGCTTATGCAAGAGCGTCAGCCGAGGCCCTCGGTATTACTCTGGAAGAGCCTGCTGATTGGCAGTGCTGTGGAGGAGCATACACTACAGCCAAAGACGAGATCGCTACAAAGCTTTCTGCGGTAAGAGTACTCAATTCCGCAAAGGAAGCTGACAGACCACTTATCACAGTCTGTTCGGCTTGCCACAATGTAATCAAGCAGACAAATTACGATATTTCCCACGATGAGGAAATGGCTGCTAAGGTTAACAACTATATGAAGCTTGACGAGCCTTACAATGGTGAGACAACCGTTTACCATTATCTTGAAATGCTTCGTGATGTTGTCGGATTTGATGAGCTCAAGAAGAAGGTCGTTAATCCGCTCAAGGGCAAGAAAATTGCTGCTTATTACGGATGTCTGCTTCTTCGTCCTTCCAAGGCACTTGCTATGGACGACCCTGAGAATCCTACAATCATTGAGGACTTTATCAGAGCTATCGGCGGCACACCTGTTGTTTACGCTCAGAGAAACGAATGCTGCGGCGGATACATTACTCTTGAAGATAAGGCTCAGGCAGCAAAGAGAAGCGCAAAGATCATGGATTCCGCTAAGGATCAGGGTGCTGACATGGTTATCACCGCCTGCCCTCTGTGCCTTTACAATCTCAAGAAAAACTCAGGTTCTGATCTCCCCGTGTATTACTTTACGGAGCTTCTTGCAGAGGCTCTCGGCGTAAAGGAGGCAAATAATGAATAATAATCTGAAGGAGCAAGTTCTTCGTTCAAGCGGAGTAAATGTTCTAAAGTGTATGCGCTGCGGTAAATGCTCAGGCACTTGTCCCTCCTACGATGAAATGGAATATCATCCTCACCAGTTCGTATATATGGTCGAGAGAGGCGATATAGAGACACTGATGAATTCCAAGTCGATATACAAATGTCTTACCTGCTTTGCCTGCGTTGACAGATGTCCCAGAAACGTTGAACCGGCAAAGGTCGTGGAGGCTGTAAGACTTGCAGCTATAAGACAGCAGGGTAATAATCATCTTTTGCCCACACAGATCCCGGAAATGCTCGACGAAGATCTGCCTCAGCAGGCTATCGTTACAGCATTCAGAAAATATGCTAAGTAAGGAGGGGAGAATATGCAGAGAATAGGAGTATTTGTCTGTCACTGCGGTACAAATATCGCAGCTACAGTAGACGTAAAGACTGTTGCGGAGACACTCAGCCATGAGTCCGGAGTTGTTATCTCTCAGGACTATCAGTATATGTGTTCTGAATCCGGACAGAATCTCGTAAAGAACGCTATCAAGGAGCATAATCTCTCCGGAGTTGTTATTTGTTCATGCTCTCCGAGAATGCACGAGAATACATTCAGAAAGGCTGCCGCTGCTGCCGGACTGAATCCGTATCTCGTTGAAATTGCAAACATTCGTGAGCAGTGCTCATGGATCCACAAGGATATTGCTACTGCTACGGAAAAGGCTATTATCCTCGGCAGAACTGCTATTGCCAAGGTTCACCTTAATGCGCCTCTTACAGCAGGCGAGAGCCCTGTTGCAAAGCGTGCCCTCGTAATAGGCGGCGGTATTGCAGGCATCCAGTCTGCACTTGATATTGCAGAAGCAGGCTTTGACGTAGATATCGTTGAGAAGCAGCCTACGATCGGCGGTAAAATGGCTCAGATCGATAAGACTTTCCCGACACTTGACTGTGCAGCTTGTATCCTCACTCCTAAAATGGTTGAGGCTTCACAGAATGAGCACATCACTATCCACTCATTCAGCGAAGTAACTGCTGTTAAGGGATTTATCGGTAACTTCACAGCTACGATCAAGAAGAAGGCTCGCTTTGTTGACGAGACAAAGTGTACAGGTTGTGGACTTTGTACAGAAAAGTGCCCAATGAAGAAAGTTCCTAACGAATTCAACCTCGGACTCAATAACAGAAGCGCAGTTTACATTCCTTTCGCACAGGCTGTTCCGAAGGTTGCTACAATTGACCCGAACTACTGCATGATGCTCAAGAACGGTAAATGCGGTGTCTGCTCAAAGGTCTGCACAGTTGGTGCTATCGACTATAAGCAGGAAGATAAGTATATTGAGCAGCAGTATGGTGCTATCGTAGTTGCAACAGGTTTCAACCCGATAAAGCTTGATAAGTACGATGAATTTGCGTACAATCAGTGTCCCGATGTTGTTACATCACTCGAACTTGAAAGACTTATGAACGCAGCCGGCCCTAACGGCGGTACACTTCTTCGTCCTTCCGACAAGACACATCCGCACAAGATCGTATTTGTTCAGTGCGTTGGTTCACGTTGTGATGACAGCAAGGGTAAGCCTTATTGTTCAAAGATTTGCTGTATGTATACTGCAAAGCATGCAATGCTTATTCGTGAAAAGTATCCTGATACAGAAGTTTATGTATTCTATATAGATGTTCGTACACCCGGAAAGAACTTTGACGAATTCTACCGCCGTGCAGTTGAACAGTACAATGTTCATTACATAAAAGGTATGGTCGGCAAGGTCACACCTCAGGCAAACGGAAAGATCGATGTTCAGGCTTCAGATCTCCTTGCAGGTGAACAGCTCCATATCGATGCAGATTTGGTTGTTCTTGCAGCAGCTATTGAACCGGACAAGACAGCACGTCCGCTTGCTACAATGCTTACAACCCAGATGGATACAAACGACTTCTTCACTGAGGCTCATCCCAAGCTTCGTCCTGTAGAGAGCGCTACAGCAGGTATATTCCTGTCAGGTGCTTGTCAGGGTCCGAAGGATATTCCGGAAACCGTTGCTCAGGCAAGTGCCGCAGCAGCTAAAGCTATCGGACTTCTTTGCAAGGACAGCATCACCTGCAATCCGTGTGTTGCCAATTCCAACGAGCTTATGTGTAACGGTTGCTCATCATGTGAAAAGGTTTGCCCCTACGGTGCTATTTCGTACATCGACAAGGAATTCAGAATGCCCAACCGTACTACTGCGATCCGCAGAGTTGCTTATGTTAATCCTGCTGTTTGCCAGGGCTGCGGAGCTTGTACAGTTGCTTGTCCTTCAGGTGCTATGGATCTCAAGGGCTTCTCTAACAGTCAAATTATGGCGGAGGTAGACGCAATATGCCGATAAATGAAAATAAAGAATTTCAGCCGCTGATAGTTGCGTTCTGCTGCAACTGGTGTTCATACGCAGGCGCAGATCTTTCCGGCACAAACAGACTCGATTACCCGACAAATGTAAAGATCATCAGAGTTCCATGCTCATGCCGTGTAAATCCGATGTTCATTCTCAGAGCATTCCAGAGGGGAGCTGACGGCGTTATACTCTGCGGCTGCCACCCCGGTGACTGCCACTACACATCAGGCAACTACTTTACAAGGAGAAGAATGACACTTCTTTTCAGTATGCTCGACTTCCTCGGAATTGAGCGTGACAGAACAAGAGTAGAGTGGGTTTCTGCTGCCGAAGGCGCAAAGTTTGCGGCAACAATGAATGAATTTACCGAAGCTGTAAGAAAGCTCGGACCTAACCGCAGATTGGAGGATCTCAGATGCAGGAAGTAATGATTAAAAGAGCAAAGGAGCTCCTCGCAGACGGTACCGTTAACCGTATTATCGGCTGGAAAAAGGGCGAATTTGCGTATGATGTTACTCCGGCGATTTTTGAAACTCCGGAGGAAATTGACAAGGACTTCGTTTATGACGACTTTGCTGCTGCAAACGTATCGAAGTATCTTGTTAAGGAAAGCCGCAAGGAAGGCAAGATCCTTGCTTTCATGAAGCCCTGTGACACATACAGCTTCAATCAGCTTATCAAGGAGCATCGAGTTGTACGCGAGAATGTCTACATAATCGGTATTCCGAGCTGGGGCAAGGTTGACGCTGAAAAGATAAAGTCTCTTGGAATAACAGGTATTACCGGCGCTAAGAGAGACGGCAATGATGTTGTCGTAAGCACACTCTATGGAGATGAAAAGGTAGCTTTCGCAGACGTTGTTCTCGAAAAGTGCAAGACCTGCAAGAGCAAGAAGCACGTAATTTTCGATGAACTCATCGGTGAGGATGGCGACGTTATAGAGTCAGCTCGTTTCGATATGGTAGAGAAGCTTGAGAATATGACAGCTCAGGAAAGATACGAGTTTTGGAGAGAACAGCTTTCAAAATGCATTCGCTGCAATGCGTGCAGAAATGTCTGTCCTGCTTGCACTTGTGAAAAGTGCGTATTCGACAACCCTGCTTCCGGAGTTGAAAATAAGGCTATCTCAGATAGCTTTGAAGAGAATATGTTCCATATAATCCGTGCGTTCCACGTTGCAGGCAGATGTACTGACTGCGGTGAATGCTCAAGAGTATGTCCTCAGAACATTCCGCTTCACCTTCTCAACAGAAAGTTCATTAAGGATATAAATTCACTTTACGGTGAGTATCAGGCTGGAGAGGATACAACTTCACGCGCTCCTCTTACAAATTATACTCAGGATGACTGCGAAGCAAGCATCGTTCATGAAAGGGGTGTTGAGTAATGCTTAGAATTTCAGTTGATAATCTGGATAAGCTTTTTGAAGCTATTTCAGGCAAGCAGACACTTTACATTCCTGCTGACAGAAATGACGGCGCGGCTGAATATAAGAAATTCAAGAGCGGTATGAAGATGAGCGAAAAGCTCAACACTCTCCGTAGCGCTAAGGACTTCTTCTTCCCGCAGACTGAGAATCTTGTTGACTTCAAAATGGAAGGCAAGAAGATCGAGGTTATAGATAACCGTAAGGAATCAGAAGATTTCGTAGTTTTCGGCGTTCGTGCCTGTGATGCAAGAAGCTTCACGATTCTTGACAAGGTATTCCTTGTTGACCCGGTGGACAGCTATTACAAGAACCGCCGCGATCATGGAACCATTGTTACAATGGCTTGTACACATCCTGCTGAAACTTGTTTCTGCCAGACTTTCGACATTGATCCTACAGCTCCTGAGGGAGATGTGGCTTGTTGGAATGACGGAAAATACATATATTTTGCAACCAGAAACGAAAAGGGCGAGGCATTCCTCAACTCTGTTTCGGATATTCTCGAAGACGCAGAACCCGACGGCATCGAAGAGCTTAATGCTAAAACTAAGGATATCCTTGGAAAGCTTCCTCTTGCAAATCTTTCAACTGAAGCTTTCGGCGGAGATACTCTTATGGAGCACTTCAAGTCAGAAAAGTGGGCTGAACTTTCAGAGAGCTGCCTTGGCTGCGGTACCTGCACATTTGTGTGCCCGACCTGTCAGTGCTATGATATCAAGGATTTTGATACAGGTCACGGAATCAAGCGTTTCCGTTGCTGGGATTCATGTATGTATTCAGATTTTACAAAAATGGCTCACGGCAATCCGAGACTTACTCAGCTTGAGCGTTTCCGTCAGAGATTCATGCACAAGCTCGTATATTTCCCCGCAAACAACAACGGCGAATTCGGCTGCGTAGGCTGCGGAAGATGTCTTTCCAAGTGCCCTATTTCCATGAATATCGTCAAGGTAATGAAAGCATTGGAGGTTAAGGAATGAACAGTACAGAAACATTGATTCCTCACGTCGGCGTAGTTACCGATATCAGACAGGATACTCCTGATGTAAAGACATTCAGAGTAGTTTCGCCCGAAGGCGGAAAAGTATTTGAGCATATGCCCGGTCAATGTGCTATGCTTTCGATTCCCGGAGTAGGCGAGGGTATGTTCTCTATCACATCCTCACCTACAAATAAGGAATTCATGGAATTCAGCATCAAAAAGTGCGGCTGCCTCACGACATGGCTCCATGCTATGGATGTAGGACAGATGATCACTATCAGAGGACCTTACGGAAACAATTTCCCCGTTGAGACTGACCTCAAGGGCAAGGATCTTCTTTTCATCGCCGGCGGTATCGGACTTGCTCCGCTCCGTTCGGTAATCAACTATGTTCGTGATAAGCGTGAGAACTATGGCAGCATTCAGGTCATTTACGGTTCACGTTCAAAGGACGATCTCGTTGACTATCAGGAGATTCTCGATGAGTGGATGGCTGATGATGGTGTTGAAGTTAACCTCACAATTGATAACCCACAGGAGGGTTGGGACGGTCATGTCGGATTCGTTCCTAACTATGTAAAGGAGCTCGCTCCCTCAACGAACAAAACTGTTCTTGTCTGCGGACCTCCTATAATGATTAAGTTCACTCTTGCCGGTCTTAAAGAGATCGGTTTCACCGAGACTCAGGTTTACACTACAATGGAGCTTCGTATGAAGTGCGCTGTAGGTAAGTGCGGAAGATGCAATATAGGAAACAAGTATGTCTGCAAAGACGGTCCTGTTTTCCGCTTTGACCAGCTCGGCGAGCTGCCCGATGAATATTAAGGAGGAAATTAAAAGCATGGCTAATTTAGTTAATGTTTATCTTTTCGGCAAAAAGTACGAAGTGCCGGAAGGACTTACTATAATGACAGCAATGGAATATGCAGGCTATGAACTCGTAAGAGGCTGCGGCTGCCGTAATGGTTTCTGCGGTGCCTGTGCAACAATTTACCGTATAAAGGGACAGGTAGAGCTTCACGGATGTCTTGCCTGCCAGACAGAGGTTCAGGAGGGAATGTATGTTGCTACCCTTCCTTTCTTCCCCCTTGAAAAGAGAATCTACGACATCAATGAGATAAAGCCCGACCAGCAGGTTATGATGCAGCTTTATCCCGAGATCTATAGCTGTATCGGCTGTAATGCCTGTACAAAGGCTTGTACTCAGGAACTCAACGTTATGCAGTATATTGCATACGCTCAGAGAGGTGAGTATGAGAAGTGTGCTGAGGAGAGCTTTGACTGCGTAATGTGTGGAGTCTGCTCTTCAAGATGTCCTGCAGGTATCTCACATCCTCAGGTTGCAATGCTCGCAAGACGTCTCAACGGCAAGTATATTGCTCCGGAATGTGGTCATCTTAATGACAGAGTAAGCGAGATCAATGAAGGCATATTCGATAAGCAGATGGCTGAGCTTATGGCTAAGTCAGTTGACTCTGTTCAGGAGCTTAAGGATATGTACAATAACCGCGAGATTGAAAAGTAAGGAGTGGAGCACGATGTATAAAATTGACAGATTCAACGAACTTGCAAAAGTAGTTGCTGCAAAGAGAGCTGAAAATGCTCCTATGGAACCCAGAAGAATGACTGCTGACGAGAAGGACGCTCTTCTTGCTGAATTCCACCCCGACTATAAGCAGGGCGAATTTACTGTTCTTGAAGTTGGTTCAAATAAGGGCGAAAAGGTTCCTACACAGCTTGCTGCTCTGCTTCAGGCACACAGCAGAATTAACCCTGACAAGGTTGACCTTTCAAAGCCGGACTATGAGACAGATGTTCTTATTATCGGTGGCGGCGGCGCAGGAGCTTCTGCTGCTATCGAGGCTGATAATGCTGGCGTTAAGGCTATGATCGTAACAAAGCTTCGTATCGGCGATGCTAATACAATGATGGCTGAGGGCGGTATTCAGGCTGCTGATAAGCCAAATGATTCTCCTGCCATCCACTATGTTGACGCTTTCGGCGGCGGTCACTTCGCAGCAAAGCCTGAACTGGTTGCAAAGCTCGTAACCAAGGCTCCTGAGTGCATTCAGTGGCTCAACAAACTCGGTGTAGAGTTTGATAAGGAAGCTGACGGCACAATGGTCACAACACACGGCGGCGGTACTTCAAGAAAGAGAATGCACGCTGCAAAGGACTATTCCGGTGCTGAGATAATGCGTACACTCCGTGATGAAGTAATCAACAGAGGTATTCCGGTAGTAGACTTTACTGCTGCTGTTGAAATCATTCTTGACAAGGACGGCAAGGCTGCAGGTGCAGTTCTCATGAACATGGAAACAAAGCAGCTTCTCGTAGCTCGTGCAAAGACAGTTATTCTTGCTACAGGCGGTGCAGGAAGACTCCACTATCAGGGATTCCCGACTTCAAATCACTACGGTGCAACTGCTGACGGACTTATACTTGGCTACAGAGCCGGAGCAAAGCTCCTTTATGCTGATACTCTCCAGTATCATCCAACAGGTACAGCTTATCCTGAGCAGATTTTCGGCGCTCTCGTTACAGAGAAGGTTCGTTCTCTCGGAGCTAAGCTCGTAAACTGCGACGGTGAAGTATTCATGCATCCTCTTGAGACAAGAGATGTTACAGCAGCTTCAATTATCCGTGAGTGCACGGCAAGAGGCAAGGGGATCAAAACAGATCAGGGCGTTGGTGTATGGCTCGACACTCCTATGATCGAGGTAAAGAACGGCGAAGGCACAATTGAAAAGCGTATTCCTGCAATGCTTAGAATGTTCGCTAAGTACGGAATCGATATCCGCAAGGAGCCTATCCTCGTTTATCCTACACTTCACTATCAGAATGGCGGACTTGACATCGACACTTACGGTGCAACCGGAGTAGAGAATCTTTACGCAGCAGGTGAGGTCGCAGGCGGTATCCACGGCAGAAACAGACTTATGGGTAACTCACTCCTTGATGTTATCGTATTCGGAAGAAATGCAGGTATCTATGCAGCTGCAAAGGCTAAAGAGACTGCTGTTCCTGAAGGACTTACTGTTGAGCATATTAAGAAGTTTGACAGTGAGCTTGCTTCTGCTGGTATTGAAACTGAGGTCGTATCACCTAAGCTTCTCCCAAGCTATGCAAGAAAAGATATGTAAAATTAAATCGGGACGCTTCGGCGTCCCGAAAATTTAGTACGAAAAGGAAAATGAAGAATGGATTTTTTTGGCGGATATCTCACAATACATGGCGTATCCTTCCTTATGATCTCTGTAATTGCAATTGCGGCACTCGGATATGTGCTTGGCAGAATTACAATTAAGGGGATTTCTCTCGGCACAGCAGGCGTTTTTATTGTAGCTCTCGTTTACGGTTGTTTCTTTCACGAAACTCTCTCAGAAGAAATTAATGTAGACTTTGTTTCAAGTGCACTTAAAATCGTAGATAATCTCGGACTTATACTTTTTGTAACTGCTGTAGGTTTTATAGCAGGTCCGAGCTTTTTCGGAAACTTCAAGAAGAATTTTAAGTCATATGTTCTCCTTGCAATTATTATTATTTTCAGCGGCGGACTTGCCTGCGCAGCCTGCATAATGATCGGCAGAAACTTTACAAGCCTTGACAGCGGCGAATTTACTGCTCTCATGACAGGTATTCTTTCTGGAGCACTTACCAGTACCCCTGGCTTCTCTGCTGCAAAGGACGCAGCGAGCCAGTACGAAAGTGCAGTATCTGTAGGTTACGGTATCGCTTATATTTTCGGTGTACTCGGTGTCGTACTCTTTGTACAGCTTGTTCCTAAGATAATGAAAGCTGATATGAGCAAGGAAAGGGAACTCCTTAATGACGGCAGTGATACAAAGAAGAAGAGTAACAAGGACTTAAAGCTTATAGAAATGGATGAATTCGGTATTATGCCGTTTGCTCTTGCAGCAGTTATAGGAATAATAGTTGGTTCGTTTAAGTTTGGCAATTTCTCACTCTCGACCACAGGCGGCTGTCTGTTTACTTCGCTTATTTTCGGGCATTTTGCTCATTTTGGCAAAGTTGACGTTACTCCTAAGGATTCCACACTCAAGGTTTTCCGTGAACTCGGACTTATGCTCTTCCTTATCGGCGCAGGTGTTGCCGGCGGCGCTAAGTTTGCAGAGTACTTCGAGGCAGTTTACTTTCTCTACGGAATGATAATGACGATCGTTCCTATGATCCTTGGATTCCTGTTCGCGAAATATGTTCTCAAGCTCAGCTTGCTCAACAACCTTGGTTCGCTTACAGGTGGTATGACATCAACTCCTGCACTCGGAACGCTTATCAGTACAGCAGGAACTGAGAAAGTAGCTGCTGCTTATGCTTCAACTTATCCTGTAGCGCTCATCTCAGTCGTTATAGTTTCGCAATTACTATTGATCATATTCAAATAAATGATAAAAATAAAACCGCAGTCTAACTGCGGTTTTATTTTTACTGTTATTTTAAGTGCTTAGTGTCATCTACCGTTGTTCCGCTGACATCTATTATATCAGGGCGGCTGTTATCATTTCTCTGCTTTATCGCATAGGCAACATAGAAGTTGAACGCAGCCATTCCGAGCATTATAACGCCAATGACTATTCTTATAAAGGTGCTGACTTTGAACGGATTAAAGATGCAGAACAGTGCCAGAACAATAAGCAGAACGGCAAAAACAAAATTCTGAGTCTTTTTATCAGGCAGCGTCTTATTGCTGAATCCGTCAATCAATCGCATTATACCCATTATTGCGAATATGATACCGGCAATTACGGGAATATTTACCATAATTATACGCGGCAGATAAATAATAAATAAACCCGCTGCGACACCTATAATAGCGCTCACAAACATAAATCCCGTATCATCTCCGAGTGAAGCAAGGAAAGATATTATGCTCGCGGCAATAATAATGCCGCCGATGATATAAAAGATCCAGCTTATAACTCCCGGAAAGAATGCAATCAAAAGACCGCAAAGTGTAAGGGTTATGCCTTTCATGATGTAATTAAAGTTACTGATTTTCATAAAATTCCTCCTGTTACAATATAATTGACGGGTAAAACCTTGCAAGCCAGTAAGGGTTTA
>ERZ834722.2307-NODE-2307-length-15335-cov-14.433573_pt1 | contig 15335 bp, 9 predicted proteins | sample MGYA00519576_ERZ834722 | MGnify/ENA primary metagenome ERZ834722 (study PRJEB31850, sample SAMEA3708759) | human gut metagenome | biome: human gut; feature: human-associated habitat; material: faeces | place: China | collected 2014 ...
CCACCCCGCCGTGGGTGGAAGCGGAAACGCCCTCGTTCACAAAGCCGAACTTTGCATAGTAGTGCACCAGGGCCTCCTTGCAGGTCAGTACCAGCCCCTTCCGGCCTTGGGCCCGGGCGTCGGCAATGGCCTGCTGCAGCAGCTGCCCGGCGTACCCCTGTCTGCGGCAGGCCGGGATGGTGTTTACCCCAAAGATCATCTGCCAGGCACCATTCTCCCGGTGGAGGGAGGCGTCGGCGTACATCTCATCGGTCAGGTCCGGCCAGTCGGTGCAAAAGCCGTCCACAAAGGCCAGCAGCCTTTCCCCCTCCCACAGCAGCCAAAAATGATCGCCGTACTGCTGCAGCCGCCCGGCAAACTCCTCTGCCGTAGCCGCCTCTGCCGCCGGGAAGCAGGCCGCCTCCACCGCTGCAATGGCCTCCAAGTCCTTTAAGGTCCCCTTACGGATCTCCATAAATATTCTCCCCTCTTTTTCTTCCGAGTGTACCACAGTTCCTGCCCAAAGGCAAAGGTCCTGCCGGTTTTTCCTTTTTGGGCCATTTGCATCCGCTGCCGCTCCGTGTTACAATGGCTATATTGCATCCAGGAAAGGAGCTGACACGCCATGCCCGCCGAAAACCATACCACCCTCACCCCGGATACGCCGGTGCGCTACCTGAAGGGCGTTGGCCCCAAGACCGCTGAGCGGTTCGAGAAGCTGGGCATCGTGACGCTGGCCGACCTGCTGTGCCACTACCCGCGCAGATATATCGACTTCACCAAACCCTATTCCATCGCCGAAGCGCCCACCGATGTGGAGTGCGTCGTCAGGGCCGAGGTGTTCGCCAAACCCGGCGGGCGTATCCTGCCGGGCGGGCGGCGGATGGAGCGCATCACTGCCGGGGACGATGTGTCCAGTCTGGAGATCACATGGTTCAATAATCCCTATGCCGCCCAGAAGCTGCAGCTGGGGCAGGAATATTATTTTCAGGGCATCGTTACCGGCGGGATGCTGCGCCGCCAGATGGTCAACCCGCAGGTGCGCACCGCCGAGCAGATCAAGGCTTCTCCCTTTGAAGCGGTCTACCCCCAGACCGAGGGCCTGACCAGCAATGCCATCGCCAAGTGCGTGCGGCAGCTGCTGCCCCATGCAGAACTTCTGCCCGACCCTCTTCCGCCGGAAATGCTGGCAAAATACCGTCTGCTCTCCAAGGCAGATGCGGTGCGGGCCATCCACTGTCCTGCCACGGAAGAGCAGGCCTATGCAGCCCGGCGGCGGCTGATCTATGAAGAACTTCTGGTTTTGCAGCTGGGCATTGGCCGGATGAAAAACCGGGGTGCCGCTGCCACCGGTGCGCCCATGCAGCTTGCCGACCCGTCCCCGTTCTGGGCCAGCCTGCCCTTCTCCCCCACCGGTGCCCAGCGCCGGGCCGTGAGCGAGATTCTGGCCGACATGGCGGGCGAGACTTCCATGAACCGCCTTTTGCAGGGCGATGTGGGCAGCGGCAAAACGCTGGTGGCGGCTGCCGCCATCTGGGCCTGCATCCGGGCGGGGTATCAGGCCGCGCTGCTGGCCCCGACAGAAATTCTGGCCACCCAGCACGCCGAAGGCCTGAACCGGATGCTTGCCCCCTTCGGGATGCGGGTGGCCCTGCTGACCGGCGGCATGAAGGCCGCTGCACGCCGCACCACCCTTGCCGCCATCCGGAACGACGAAGCCGACCTTGTGGTGGGCACCCACGCCATCCTCAGCGAAGGCGTAGAGTTTGCCCGGCTTGGTCTTGCCGTGATCGACGAGCAGCACCGCTTTGGGGTACGGCAGCGCGGAATGCTGGCCGAAAAGGCCGCGAATCCGCACCTGCTGGTGATGAGCGCAACGCCCATTCCCCGCACGCTGGGCCTGCTCATCTACGGCGACCTTGACATCTCCATTCTGGACGAGCTGCCGCCGGGCCGCACACCGGTCAAGACCCGCTGCATCACCGGCAAAAAGCGGCGCGACCTCTACCATTTTCTCGATCAGGAGATCGGGCGCGGGCGGCAGGTGTATCTGGTCTGCCCCGCCATCGAGGACACACCGGATGGCGGGCTGAACGCCGTCAAGAGCTACTACGAGGACATTGCCAAAGCCCTGCTGCCGGAGCGCCGGGTAGGCCTGATGCACGGCAAGCTCAAACCCAAGGAGAAAGCTGCCGTGATGGAGGACTTCAAAGCCGGACGGCTGGACGCACTGGTGTCCACCACCGTCATTGAGGTGGGTGTGGATGTGCCCAATGCCAGCGTAATGGTGATTGAAAACGCAGAGCGCTACGGTCTGAGCGCTCTGCACCAGCTGCGCGGCCGCGTGGGACGCGGTGCGGCGGAAAGCTGGTGCTTTCTTGTCAGCGACAACCAAAGCGAAAACGTACAAAAACGGCTGAAATTTTTGTGCAGCACTACGGACGGCTTTGTGGTGGCGCAGTACGATCTGGAGACCCGCGGCCCCGGCGACTTTTTCGGCAGCCGCCAGCACGGCCTGCCCACCCTGCAGATCGCCGACCTGATGAACGACACCCGCACCCTGCACGCTGCGCAGGCGGAAGCCGTTGCCATGCTGGCCGACGACCCTCTGCTGGAAGCGCCGGAGCACGCACTGCTGGAACAGCAGGTGCAGCAGATGTTCGAGAAAGCCGGAGCCATGAACTGATCCGGAGGTTTTTTGCGCACAAGCAGCAAATGCAAAAGCCGCTGCACGGCTGGTGCAGCGGCCCCTGTTATCGAACGGAACGCTTTGCGTGCCGTTCGCCCATGCTTATCACATCGCAGAACACGCAGCGGCTTTTGGTGGAAAGCTGGGTATCCTTATGGTAGCAGCCAAAAAACCACTTGTCGTAAGTCAGCTTCAACAAAATTTTATCCAGAAAACTGTGCAGCTGGTTGGTCTCGCCGCTGGCAAGGGCGGTAAAATCCAAAAATCTGCTTGGCGCATCGTGGGTCAGCACATAATCCACTTTGTAATCGCACGCTGCAAGGTTCTCCTCACAAAAGGCGTATTCCTCCTCCGAAGGCATTTCTTCCCTCCACCAGTTCACGCCGGGTTCCCGATCCTCCACATCCTGGCTTTCCGCACCACCAAAGCACAGGTATTTTTTATTCTCCAATTCCAGCACGCTGCCGCGGCACACATGGTACACATTGCCACCCAGTGCCTGCACCTTGCCGCCAAAGCGTTCCTCGGTGGGATACTGCTTTAAAAGGTCGTAGTTTTCGTGGCTGCCGTCCAGAAACAGCAGGGTATACGGGCGCTTGCGCAGCCAATCCAGCTTTTTCTGTTCCTCCTTGCTGCCGTCCCACACAAAGCCAAAGTCGCCCAGTACCACCACGGTATCCCGTTTGCCCAGCCAGCGCAGCTTGCCGTGCTTGAAGCGGTCGATGTCGCCGTGGGTGTCCCCTGTCAAATATACCATTCCTGTCCTCCCTGACCGGATGTGAAATCGGCACAATAAGCCTTGTCACACCCCGCCAAACCTGTTATTATAAAGAATACAGCCTTCCGCTGTGATCTCGTTCTTACCCGGCGCACAGCGCTTGTGCCGTGCTGCCTGTTGTTTTATATTATCGCTTTTTAAAGGAATTGTCCACATGAAACGTATTTTTGCGCTGGTTTTGTCGTTCGCTGTCCTGTTCAGCTGCCTTGTGCTGCCCGCCGGGGCTATGTTCGACCCCACCCCGGTCTATCAGGTGCAGGCACAGAGTGCCTATATCGTCAACACCGATACCAATATCATCGTCTATGATAAGGACAGCACAAAGCAGGTATCCGCCGGTGGTCTGACAAAGTACATGACCATCGCCCTGCTGCTGACCAACTATGCCGACCATCTGGACGACACCTTCCAGATGCCCTTTGCCATCTCGGATTACGTTTATAACACCAACAACGCCGATATGCGCTCCAACGAGACCTTTACCTACCGCGAAGCCATGTACGCCATGCTGACCCGCAACGCCAACGAAGCCGCCATGGGCCTTGCTTATGCCCTTTCCGGCGGCGACCTCGCGGGCTGGGTGAGCCAGATGAACACCCTGTCCCAGCGCATCGGCACCACCGGCAGCACATGGACGGATGCCTGCGGCATCGACAGCGGCAACGTGACCTGTGCCGTGGATATGTACCTGATCCTGCGCTATCTGATGAGCTTTGATGCCTTTGTGGAGGTTTCCGGTGCGCCCAGCTTTACCATGCCCGCCAAAGAAAAACACCGTTCTTCGTCTGTTCTGGTCAGCCAGAACGCCGCGCTGAGCAAATCCAGCGGCGGCAAATACTACCGCAGCGCCATGCAGGGCGGCATGTGCGATGTGACCGCATTCAAAAACGACAGTGGCAATCAGAGCTATGTTTCATGGGCCAATAAGGATGGTGCCACCTATATTTTCTGCGTGATGCAAAGCCCGGACACCTGCGACGATTTCGGCTACGCCAATCGCCGCCCGGCCCTGTGCGAGACCGTGAAGCTGATGGACTGGGTGTTCGACAGCTTTTCCATTCAGGCCGCGCTGGATACCGACCTTACGCTGGCTGAGATCCCGGTGAAGTATTCCTCCGATACCAGCTCCCTGCAGCTGTATCCCGCCGACAGCATGATGACCCTGCTGCCCTCCACCGGCGACGGCAGCGTGACCCAGAAATATTTCCATCTGCCGGATCACGTGTGTGCCCCCGTCCAGCAGGGCGATGTGGTGGGCACCGTGGAGCTGAAGCTTGCCGGTGAGACCATTGGCGTGGTGGACCTGATCGCCGGGCAGGATGTCAGCCGCAACCCGCTGCTGTTCACTGTGGCGCGTTTTCAGGAATTCTTAGGCAGTCTGTACCTCAAAGTTGTAATAACATTGAGTATTATTTCCATCATCATCTACTTTGCGTGGGTCCTTTTGAACAACTGGAACCGCCGCAAGCCCACCAGAAAGATCCGCCGCCGCTGAGCTTTGTACCGTTCAGCCGCATTTTGTGGAAAAGTGACGCAAAAAGCCCCGTCAGCCTTTTCAGGATGACGGGGCTTTTGGTTGCGCCAGCAGGAGTCGAACCTACGATGGGGGAGTCAAAGTCCCCTGCCTTACCGCTTGGCGATGGCGCATCATGCAAGGTATTATACCATATTCTTTGTTTTTCCACAAGGGGAAGGTTCCACTTTTCCGCTTTTGCGGCGGCTCTGTGATGCCTTTTGCAGCCTGCAATTTGTGAAAAACCAATTTTTTTCATCATAGCAACAAAATACGCCCATTTTGTTGCACTTTTGTTGCATTATATGTGGTAAATATAGGATTGAATAAACCTCCTCTTCCCGGCTTTTTCGTCTACTGCCTCATGGCGGGGACATCGAGGTCTGTTCTGGTGTTTCCGTTCCCGGCAGGCACCACATCCCAATTCGTCAGGAAAGCGAGGAGTCATATGAAAAAGATCTTGAAAATGCTGGTCCTCAGTCTGCTCAGCGCTGCACTGCTCTGCTGTGCACTGCCCTCTGCCTTTGCCGCAGAAGACAAGGATTCGCAGGTCTACACCATTGGTCTGGATGCCATGGGCGGCAGCAGCTCCGCTGTGGTAGTCACCACCAATCTGAGCGGCAAACTCAGTGCCCTGCCCGCGCAGCCTACGCTGGAAGGCTACACCTTTGACGGCTGGTATACCGAGCCGGTGGGCGGCACAAAAATCAGCACCTCTACGGTGTTTACCGGTGATACCACTGTGTACGCACACTGGACCGTGAAAAATGCCACCACTTCCACCAGCACATCCACACCCGCTCAGCCGGAACAGACCGCGCAGGAATACGATGACGGCCCGGTTCTGAGCGTTCTGGCGGTAGCCGGTGCTCTGATCACCACGCTGGCCGTGGCTGCCTTTATTTAAGTCTTTCCACGCACTGTATCAATTTTATCAATAGAAAGGAAAATCTCCATGTCTACTATGAAACTGCCTGCAAACTATGCCTCCATCAGCGAAGAGGAAATGGTCTATCTGGACGGTGGTGCCAGCGACGCTTACAACAGCTTCCTGAATATCGGTAAGGTGTTCAACGCCATTGCCCGTATCTTCTCCGGTGCAAGCTCCATCATCAACAATGTCAACGTGATCTACCAGTCCTTCCTGACTCTGGGCGATCTGCTGAAGAGCTTCTGATCCGGCTTCTATTTTCATCTGTTTTTCAAGAACTGTTTCCGTTGTGGGGACAGTTCTTTTTGTTTTTAATGCATTTTCAGTCCGGTGTATCCGGCGTAATCGTTTATATCAAAAGAAACAATTTTTTTATTCTTTGGCAAAAAAATGCACAGAAAAAGCATTTTTGTTACGCTTCTGTTGCGCATGTTGTGCTAACATACAGGATAGAAGTTTATCCATCAAACTGGCGCTGTCACGTCGAAAACTAATATATCAAATGTGGTTTTGTGGTGCGAAAATTTTCGGATTTGTCGAAAGTTTTCGTTCGCCTGATCCGACCACTTTTTGCGGGAGAAATCGATCATTATGCCGGACCGTGAACTGCGGCACATGCGCCGCACCGAATTAGTCGAGATCATTCTGGCGCTCAAGCAGAGCGAGGACCAGCTCCGGGCAGAAAACGCTGCCCTGTCTGCCCAGCTGCAGGAACGGCAGATCCATATTGAAAACGCAGGTTCCATTGCGCAGGCTGCACTGGAGCTGAACAAGGTGTTTGAAGCGGCGCAGGCTGCGGCCGATGAATACGTTGCATCGGTGCGCGCAGCAAACAAAAACACCAATGCCGCCGCCAGCGCTCTGCGCGCCCAGGCGGAAGCCGAAGCCCAGCAGATCCTTGCACAGGCACAGACTGAGGCCGCGAACCTGAAGGCCCGCACCCAGCAGCAGTGCGACGCGGAAGTGGAAGCCGCCGCACGCAAGCGCGCCCAGACCGAAGCGGACTGCAAGGCAATGCTTGCCCGGACGCAGCAGGAGATCCAACAGCGCTGGGCCGCTTTTGACCATCGGGCCAGCGAACTGCTGGACGGCTATCACAGCACGGAATTCCTGCCGGAGGAGCGTGCCAAATGAAAGAGCAAAAGATCAGGTTCACGCCCATTCCATCCACAGCAGAGGTGGAAGCAGAGCGCGAACGTCTGGCCTACCGCAGCCGTTATATGCGGGTGCTGCGCAGCACGGTCTACACGCTGCTGGTGGTCGCGGCCGTTGCCGTGCTGCTGGCCACCCTGTTTCTGCCGGTGCTGCAGGTCTCCGGCGACAGCATGAACCCCACTCTGCAGGACCGGGACATCATTCTGCTGGTCAAAGGCAGCGACATGAAGACCGGCGACCTTTGCGGATTTTACTGGCAGAACAAACTTCTGCTCAAGCGCATCATCGGCCTGCCCGGTGATGTGATCGAACTGGACGAGGACGGTGTGGTCACTGTGAACGGTCAGACGCTGGATGAACCCTATGTAGATGAACTGGCTCTGGGCGAATGCGACATCAAATTTCCCTATCAGGTGCCGGAAAACCGGTATTTCGTACTGGGTGACCATCGGGCCACCTCCATTGACAGCCGCAGCAGTGTGATCGGCTGTGTGGAAAAAAGTCAGATCGTGGGCAAGGTTTTTTTGCGGGTATGGCCCTTGTCCAGTTTCGCGTTGATCCACTAAGGAGGTTTAGGAATCATGCGGGATATTGTGAAAGAATATCAGGAAAAGTTCCGTCGGAACCACCAGCGCGCCAGACGCTATACTGCGCTGCTGCTGGCACTGGCGCTGACCACCAGCCTGTTCGTGAACTGGCAGCTGCACGGCGTGGGCATTGCCAAAACGGCCGAATATCTGTGCGGCGAGCTGGAGCATGAGCACACCGCTGCCTGCTATGAAAAGCAGCTGGTGTGCGGCTATGAGGAAGGCGAACCGGAGGACTGGAACGCTACCATGACGGACGACGGCATGTCTTTTGATGATACATTCGGCATGGATGATGCTGCGTTCGGCGTGGATGCGGATGATCCCGGCATTGCAGCCTATTCCGCAGAGCCGGAGTACATCTTTGTGCCCCATGAGCACACCGACGACTGCTATCAGGAAGTGCAGGAGCTGACCTGCCTGGAAGAAGAGCACACCCACACCGACGACTGCTTTGACCCCGAGGACGGCAGCCTGATCTGTGATCTGTTCGAGCACACCCACGACGACAGCTGCTACACCACCACCTATGAGCTGGTGTGCGGTCTGGAAGAGGGCGAGCTTGTAGAAGAAGTGAACCCCGATTATGATCCGGTGGCCCTGTTTGAGGAGCCGGTGGCCGCAAAGCCCGTGGTGGTCGATCCTGTGATCGAGACCCCGGTGCACCACCACACCGATGCCTGCTACGAGGAAGTGCTGGTCTGCGGCCTGCCGGAGCATCACCACACGGTGAACTGCCTGTCCGACCCGATGGACGACACGCAGGACGAGGACGAATGGCTGGACAAGACCGGCACGGCCCTGACCGGCATGTGGAACGAAGACCTGCTCACCGTGGCACAGGGTCAACTGGGCTATGAGCAGAGCGAGAAAAATTTCAAGCTTGATACCGATGACGGCGAGACCCTGCGCTACTACACCCGCTACGGCCAGTGGTACGGCAACCCCTACGGCGAGTGGGACGTGATGTTCCTGTCCTACTGCCTGAACTATGCAAATATCCCGCAGAGCGCGATCCCGCAGCGCGCCAGTACGCTGGCCCTGCGCAGCGAGCTGCGTTCCACCGGTTATCTGCTGGACCCGGACAGCGACATTGCGGCCTATGAAATGGACGCAGACATGTCTGTTACTGGCCTGCAGCCCGGTGATATCGTGTTCTATAACGCCACCACGACCGAGACGGTCGCTGTGGCAGACGAGCCGCAGATCGAGGACCTTTCCCCGGATGCTGACACCGAGCTGCTGCAGGCTTTGAGCGCCCCGGCAGCGGCCGAGCCGCAGACCGAAGAGCGCACTGTCTCGTGTGAGACCGTGGGCATCGTGTCGGCTGTGGACGAAGCTTCCGGCACGCTGACGGTCATCTCCGGCAACGTGGACGGCAAGGTGTCCGAGGTGTCCCTTGCGCCGTCCCAGCTCACCGGCATGATCCCCGTGGCATCTGTGCAGGCCGCGGAGAGCGGAGCGGATACGATGGATGGCACTGATCTTGATTTTTCAAAGATGCTGAAGGGTTCTCAGTATGTAACCGATTTCAAGATTCAGAAGCTGCAGGACTCCGACTACTCTGACGTCACAGAGAGTACCGTAACCGATAAGCTTCATGGCTTTATCGATCTGCGTGATATCCCGGCTGACCGCATCAAGGACAATAATTATAAAGTATATGTCCCGATTCCAGAGGGTCTCGACAAGCTGAATAATGGCGGCGCTGAAAAAGGCAGTCTGAAGGACTCTTCTTATTCCGGCCCCAACGGAACCATCTGTGGCACCTACGAGTTCGTGCAGGATGCCGACGGAGACTGGTATGTTGTCTTTACTTATGATAAAGATTACATCAACCAGCAGGAAACGACGAAAGACAGTAAAGTCAAAACCGACGTTTCTTTCGATTTTCAGTGGGATACCGCTAAAATCAGCACAGATGAATCCAATAAGTTCACCATTAACGGCAAAGACATCACGATCACGATCAAGGATCAGAGCGAAGATAAGCCGTCCGATAAAAAGAACTATTCCCTGTCCAAGGACGCTGGCTCTCTGCGTTATGATAGTCATGATGCCTACATTGACTACACGGTCACGCTCAAATTAAAGGATGACATGGCTGCTCCTTTGACCCTGACCGATGCCTTGCGTTGTCCTGCCAATGCCGACTTCCAGTATACTGGTACGCCGGATGTTTCTGGTTCGAACGGTGCGTCCAACACGACCGTTTCCTGGACGGATGGGACTGACTCCAGCACAAAAACCATCACACTGGGACAGGAGGGCGAGACCCTCGCTGCAGGAACCTATACGATCACCTATCAGGTAAAGGCTACTAACTTCGGCAATGTTGACTACGTCAACAACGAGAAGGTCAAAAACACTGTCACTTTTAAGGACACCAGTAAAACGAAAGAGACCTCTCTCACCACAAAATTGATCGACAAGTCCGGCAAGCTTGAGAATGGCGAGATCATCTGGACCGTGAAGATCAATATCGATCAAGATGACACCTCTCTGCGCTATCTGCCGAAAGATGCCAAATTTATCGATACGCTTCCTGATGATCCCATTGACAATAAGATCACCGTCACGAAGGATGGAGAATCCACCGATGTCACACTGGACAACACCATCTATGACAACAGCAGCAAGCTGCTTACTTATCCTCTGGAAGAAGGTTTCCATTCTTACGAGATCACCTACCGTACCAAAGCACCTGAAAACACCTCTGAATCCGAGACAATCGTCAATAACACCGGTGAGATCAAAGGTACCGGTATCAATGGTTCCGACTCTTCCAACGTGAAAATTCCTTCTACCCTGCTGAGTAAGCAGTTGGAAAGCGGCAGTCATGATACCCAAACCGCAACTATGGATTGGGTCACAACTGTCAATGCAACAGACCTTAACACCCTCGTCTATTACGATTGGAGCAGCACCCGCTGGGATGCCGACAATTCCAAGAGCGTCCGCCTGCAGCAAATCGTTGCTGACAGCGTACACGTTTTTAATGCATCCAATCTTGAAGTAACCGACAAGGTGACCATCAACTATCAGTATTCGCGCACCGAAAACGGTGTTGAAGTCGGACTGTTCTCGGTAGATTTCAAAGAAAAGAACATTCAGGGGCCTGCAACCATCAAATATCAGACCACAGCCGATTTGTCTTGGGTGGCATCTGGCACACGCTGTCAGATCACGAACTACGGACAGCTGAATCAGGGCGATATTGTTTCGGATGTGTATGATTTCACCAACTCTTCCGAGCAGCGTAAATACTTCCGGAAGATTGCAGGCGATTCCAGCAACTGGAACAAAACAGAAGACACCATCACCCTGAAACCCGGACAGAAGATTCCGTGGACGATCGCTATAAACGATACCACGGATGAGGGTCTTGTATGGGATGCTGAAAAAGACAAAGAATGGGTCGTTAAGGACCTCATCCCTGCCGGCCTGAATCTGGATGAGAGCAGCGTCCGGGTCGAGCTGAACGGTAACGCAGTTTCAAGCAATTACTATACCGTTTCTGCTGAAAAGCAGGCAGACGGCAGCACCAAACTGGTGGTCACTCTTCAGCCGGAGTGCTATACGCTTACAGTCAATGGGAACAAAACGCTCAGCAAACGTGTTTTTATCACCTACGACACCACACTGGACCCTGATAACACAGAGGTCTGGAACGGTGGCAATGTTGCCTCCTTTGTCAACAACGCTACGTTCGAGCGGAACGGCGAACAGAGCGGCAGTGATTCCTTTAAGGAAACTGTCACCCGAAATGTTGTGGGCAAACACGGCAACTATGATGAAGCAACCGGCCTTCTGACCTATCAGGTACAGGTCAATCCTAACAGCGTCACACTGAACAATGGCGTGTCGTTGACTCTGTATGATTTCATGTCTGTTCCGGATGGTCTGTACAGCAAAGATGGTACCACCTCCGACCGTGTAACATTGGCAGGTGTCTCTGTCTTTGAGGGTGAGCTGCAGGCAGATGGCTCTCTGGAAGCAACGACTTTCCTCAAGGATCTCGACCCGATTGAAGGAGATTACGACAGCAGCTCTGCTCCGGAAAACGTTACTGAGGATACCTACTACACCAAACGGAATAAGGATCGAAACCAGATTCAAGTCTGGACGAAGGTACCAGACGGCAAGGCTTTGGTTCTGGTTTTCCACTATACGGTCAATACCAAGAATCTGCCCGCTAAGAACTATAAGTTCAAGAATACCGTGCAGTTGGAGGGCTATAATTCTTACGTCGATGAAAATGTAGATTTCAAGAGCGATTCTTCCGGTAACGCAGGCATCGATTTCAACACCAACAATGTTACGATCGTGAAGTACTCCGGTACCCAGAGCAATCTGCTGTCGGATGCAAAGTTCCAGCTGGAAGCCTATGAAAATGGCCAGTGGACTGATGTAAAGCAGTATGTCACCTCTCAGAGCGGCAATTCCGTCATGTCCGGTCTTACGCAGGATACGCTTTACCGTCTGCATGAAACCGCTGCGCCGGAAGGTTACCTGCTGCCAGACCCCACTCCGTATCACTATTTTGTCATTTCCAAAAATGCCTATACCTTGCCGACAGATTCGGGCTTTGTCGAAGGCCGTGACTCCTTCGCCCTCTACAAGCTGGGGGAAAATGAGTCGTTCGGAAGCTTTTACTACTACTGCAACAATGCCCGTAACCCGGACTATGTGAAGGAAGGCGACCTGCTGGTCAAGAAGGCGTGGAAGAACTTTGATGGCACCGATATCACGGATACATCGAAGCTTCCGGAGATCGTGGTCACACTGACGAAGCACACGTCTTCTGTTGGATACCGCGTAAGAATTGCTAATACAAACTATGTATTTCTTGTAAAGCCAAACTCCAATTTTGATATTTTCACAGGTGCATGGAATCCCGATGTCACCATTAAATTAGAGGATGGAACGGTAATTCCCCAAACTACTCAAGCCGATGGTACAAAGCATTACATTGTTCCTATCACCTCTAATTGTACGATTACGGCATCTGAGACATGGATGTTTGACCCGACATATGGTTATGTTAACTATGAATCGCCGTCTCCGGATGATGTTACTGAAACTGTTGACACCGAAGTCGGCAAAGTTACGCTGAACAGCAGAAATGGCTGGTCTGCCCGTTTTGAAAACCTTGAGATTGACGACGGCATCACTTATACTATAAAAGAGATGTCCGTAGAAGGTTACACCGTGTCCTACACGCTGAACAACGAAGCTCTGGAGGCCGGTGCATCCTTTGCGCTGGGCAAGAACACCGGCAGCAACGGCAACGGCGATACCATCGTCATCACCAACACCGCCGAAGAATCCGGCGGCTACGTACTTCCCTCTACCGGCGGGGCCGGTACCAAACTGTATACAGCAGGCGGCGGCGCGCTGATGCTTGCCGCTCTGGTGTGCGGGGTTTGCAGAAAGCGCAGACGCGAAAGGAGGGCACGTTAAAAAGCCTGCATCCTTCCTGATACGGCGGCAAAATTGATTCTGCGCCGGAAGCAGACCCTGAAAATAGGAATCAGAAAAATCAGAAAAACTTGAAAGGAGACTTTCGCAAATCATGATGAAGAAAGCAATCAAAAAGCTGCTGGCCGCACTGCTGGCAGTTGCCATGCTGTGTGCCATGGCAGTACCCGCGTTTGCGGCATCTAGCAGCAACGATGGCAAAATCACCATCAACAATGCTGTTTCTGGCCAGACTTACACGATTTATCGTATTCTGGAGCTGGAATACGATCAAACCAATAACGCATACCGCTATACGGCAGTTGCAGCTTGGAATGCCTTTATTAACACTCGTTCCAGTGACTTAAAGGTTGACAATGCAACCGGCACTGTTACCTGGGTAAATAGTGATAAGAATAACAATTCTTCCGCTATTCAGAACTTTGCAGATGCTGCCGGCAAGTGGGCAAGTGATAATACCATTGCAAACGATGGTTTCCAAAAAGCTTCCGGCAGCACTGTTACCTTTACCGACCTGCCCCTCGGCTGGTATCTGGTTGTTTCCTCTCTGAGCAATGGTGCTATCTGCTCCATCGGCACTACCGATAAGGAAGTGACCATCAACGAAAAGAACGGCGCTCCCACTGTGGATAAGGAAGTGCTCGAGGACAGCACCAACACCTACGGCAAGGGCAATGACGCTGATGTGGGCGATACCGTTACTTTCCGCGCTACGATCAAAGTTACGGATGGCGACCCCAAGAATTATGTTCTGCACGATAAGATGTCCGATGGTCTGACTTTCAAAGGCATCACCAGCGTGACCCGTACCAACGCAGGCACTTCTACTAGTGATACGCTGAACGAGAATACTCACTATACGCTGAAGCAGGGTGCCGGCGTCACCGTTGATTCTAATTGCACCTTTGAGCTTGCTTTCAAAGAGAACGTTCTGAAGCCGAATGACGTGGTGGTGGTTGAGTACACCGCTGTTATCAACGAAAAGGCTGTGATTGGTTCCGCTGGCAACCCGAATGAGGCTACCCTGGAATACAAAGATGGCACCAGAGGCCAGCCCAGCTCCACCAAGACCTATACCTGGAAGATCGATATTTACAAATACTTCCAGGATAGCACCGCTGTCAAGAAGCCCCTGCAGGGCGCAACCTTCGTACTGTACCGTCAGAATTCTTCTAACATCCCCGAGTATGCAAAAATTTCCGCTGATAAGATCGAGTGGGTCACCGAGAAAGAGCAGGCCACTCCCCTGACTTCGGATAAAGAAGGTAAAATCGCCATCAGCCGTCTGGATGCCGATACTTACTATCTGGAAGAGACCAAGGCTCCCACCGGCTATAATCCTCTGACCAGCCCCATCGAAATCAAGATCGAGCATAGCACGATGAATGAAACCAGCGCGAGTGCAACGATCACCTATAAGCAGCAGGGCACTGAAGACTCCGCTACCAACATTACCAGCACTGAAAATCGCGTTGAAGTTGAGAACAAGACCGGCACTACTCTGCCCTCCACCGGTGGCATGGGCACTACCCTGTTCTATGTGGTCGGCGGCGGCCTGATGGTTGCGGCCATCGTTCTGCTGGTCACCAAGAAGCGCATGGAGAACAAGTAAGCTCCATTTCCCCCAAGAACCCGGAGCAAAGGGGCCGCAAGGCCCCCGCTCCTATCCTTATAACATTAGGGAGTAGCCCATGAAAAAGAACAAAAGCACCATCATCCTGATCCTCGTCTTTTTCGTGGGTCTATCCGTGATGTTATACCCCACCCTCAGCGATTACGTCAACCAGCTGCATCAGTCCCGTGCTGTGGCCACCTATGCCGAGGATGTGGACAAGCTGACCGATGCCGACTACTCCGCCTATTTCGAGGCGGCAGATGCGTTCAATGCGCAGATCGCCGCCGACCCGGACGCGTTGTATTTTCCGAGTCGTTTTCCGGCCTATGAAAATACGCTGGATGTGACCGGCACCGGCATTATGGGCTACATCACCATTGAAAAGATCGGTGTGGAGCTGCCCATCTACCACGGCACCAGCGATAGCGTGCTGCAGATCGCTGCAGGCCACTTGGAGGGCACCAGCCTGCCGGTGGGCGGCAAGAGCACCCATGCGGTCATTTCGGCTCACCGCGGCCTGCCCAGCGCCAAGCTGTTCACCAATCTCGACCGGCTGGAAGTGGGCGATACCTTTACCATCACCGTGCTGGACCGCGTGCTCACCTAC
>ERZ834722.2319-NODE-2319-length-15251-cov-11.886154_pt1 | contig 15251 bp, 11 predicted proteins | sample MGYA00519576_ERZ834722 | MGnify/ENA primary metagenome ERZ834722 (study PRJEB31850, sample SAMEA3708759) | human gut metagenome | biome: human gut; feature: human-associated habitat; material: faeces | place: China | collected 2014 ...
GCTCCCAATCACGGTTCTTATTTTGCCTATGCGCGGCTCATTGCTCGCGTAAACTTTCAATTTACAAAACATTTAAAAACAGTATTGACTTTTTCCCGGCATATGGTAATATAAACATATGAACAGTGGCTCATATGAATGAATATTAAAACTAAATGCAAATCATTAGCATCTAAAAAGCAGGAAATGCTAATGGAGAAAGAGGAGGATATTACCATGAAGAAAACTTACAAGATCGAAGTAGATTGTGCAGCATGTGCTCTGAAGATGGAGGATGCAGCGAAGAAGGTAGAGGGCGTTACCGATGCGACCGTCAGCTTCATGACCCAGAAGATGAAAGTGGAATTCGCTGACGGCAGCGATGAGAAGGCCGTTATGGAGAATGTGGTAAAAGCCTGCAAGAGAGTAGAGGATGATTGCGAAATTTATTTATAGGATGCATTCCGGAAGGAGAGCAGATACTCTCTTTACCGGGAGACTTGATAATTTCGTAGGAAAGCAAGGAGGATTCCTATGACAAAGAAACAGAAAAAAGTATTGATCCGCATTATTGTAGCGGCAATTTTATTAGTTATTTTACATTTTGTTCCACTGGAAGGGCTGTGGCTGGGATTGCTGTACCTGATCCCTTACGCGGTGATCGGATATGATATTTTAAGAAAAGCCGTTCTGGGCATCCTGCATGGTGAAGTGTTTGATGAGAATTTCCTGATGGCAGTAGCAACAGTAGGTGCTATGGGACTGGGAGAGTATTCCGAGGGCGTAGCAGTTATGCTGTTCTATCAGATCGGCGAATTGTTCCAGGCGGTCGCTGTAGGCAAGAGCCGTCAGAATATCAGTGCACTGATGGATATCCGTCCCGACTATGCTAATATCGAGGCCGAAGACGGCAGTCTGGAGCAGGTAGATCCTGATGATGTAGAGATCGGAACCATTATCGTGGTACGCCCCGGTGAGAAAGTTCCCATCGATGGTGTGGTTGTGGAAGGCGATTCCACTCTGAATACCAGTGCCCTGACCGGTGAAAGTGTTCCCAGAGAGATCACTGTGGATCAGGATGTGATCAGTGGCTGTGTGAACCTGACCGGACTGTTAAAGATCCGCACTACCAAGGAATTCGGAGAATCTACGGTATCCAAGATCCTGGATCTGGTAGAGAATTCCAGCATGAAGAAGTCCAAATCCGAGAACTTTATTACAAAGTTCGCAAGATATTATACCCCGGCAGTCTGTTACAGTGCCCTGGCACTTGCAATCCTGCCTCCTGTGATCAACCTGATCATGGGCAACCCGGCAGCCTGGAGCACCTGGATCATCCGTGCTCTGACCTTCCTGGTAATCAGTTGTCCCTGCGCACTGGTCATTTCCATTCCTTTGAGCTTCTTCGGAGGAATCGGTGCGGCAAGTGCCTGCGGCATTTTGGTGAAGGGATCCAACTATCTGGAAGCGATGTCTGAGACTAAGTATGTGGTATTTGACAAGACCGGTACCCTGACCAAAGGTGTATTCGATGTAACGGGTATCTATCCCGGTCAGGGATTTACAGAGGAAGAACTGCTGGAGTATGCTGCTTATGCGGAGAGTTATTCCAGTCATCCCATCAGCAAGAGTCTGAAGAACGCTTATGGAAAAGAACTGGATGCCTCTAACGTCAGTGATGTGGAGGAGATCAGCGGACACGGTGTAACTGCCAAAGTGAACGGCAGACAGGTGGCAGCCGGCAATGCAAAGCTGATGAAGAGCCTGAACCTGGCTTATACGGAAAATACCGGTGTAGGTACAGTGGTTCATGTGGCGGTAGACGGTAACTATGCAGGATACATCCTGATCTCCGATGTGATCAAGGATGGTGCGAAGGAAGCAATTGCCTCCCTGAAAAATTCCGGCGTGAAGAAATGCATCATGCTGACCGGTGACAGCAAAACAGTTGCAGAACATGTGGCCGGTGAGTTAAAATTAGATGAGGTACACAGTGAGCTGCTTCCCGTAGACAAGGTAAGCTGCGTGGAGAAGCTGTTGCAGGAGAAGGGTGCGAAGGAAAAACTGGCATTCGTGGGCGATGGTATCAACGATGCACCGGTATTGTCCCGTGCTGACATCGGTATCGCCATGGGAGCACTTGGTTCTGATGCAGCCATTGAAGCTGCAGACGTGGTCCTGATGGATGACAATCCTGCCAAGATTGCCCTGGCTATGCGGATTTCCCGCAAATGTCTGCGTATCGTCTACGAGAACATCGTATTTGCGCTGGCAGTCAAGGCCATCTGCCTGATCCTGGGTGCGCTGGGTATCGCCAACATGTGGGTTGCTATCTTCGCAGATGTAGGAGTGATGGTACTGGCTGTTCTCAATGCCATCAGATGCCTGCGCATTAAAAACAATTAACCGGATGCAGTAAAAATATGTCGGCGTCATGAGATAGCCGGTATTCCGGGAGAACAGGTGAACATGCAGACTTTTTTTTCAGAAATTACAGCACTGTGCAGGAACGAACAATTTCTGCACAGTGTGATGGAAAAATATCATTATGATCCGGAAGAATATCCCAATCTGAAGAGGTTGGCAGGTGAGATGATCCCCTGCCTGGAGACAGAAGCGGGATGGCAGGACAGAGAAATCAAAGAGACTTTTCCCGGGAGGGATCAGTCTTTTTTGGCTGTAGGCATTACCCTGGGAAAAGGGATCGATGCACTGCAGGAAAAGTATTTGCAGAACGGATTTCTGACAGAGAGTTATATGATCGAGGTGCTGTCCAGTGAATTATTATTAAAAAGCTACCGGGTTTATACAGAGTGGGTGGCTGTACATCGGAATCTGCGTGTTGCCAGATTGCATTTTTTAGGTGGGAAGATTTCTGAGACTTCAGAACCCCCAATAAGCAGCCTGCTGCAGCTGGCGAACCTTCCCATGCTTCTGCAGGAGCTTGCATTGCCGGTTACCTGTAATGCAGCATATTGCATGATCCCGAAAAAAAGTGTGGTATTTTATGCGGAGCTGACGAAGGATCCTTTTACCAAATGTGCCGGAATCTGTCTCGGGTGCGGCAGGAGAGACTGCCCGAACCGCCCGAACCGCCCGTTGTCTTATGGGTATGCCAGAATTTTTTCCAAAAGCACAGATGAAAATGGAAGATAACGTACAAAACAGAAGTCTCTATTGGCCGAAATATTAAAATTCTGATAAGATTTATCAGACGACTTGTAAGTAAGATAAGAATATGGTATGATGCAATCACTTTCAAAGAGGAGAGATATCGCGTGTGCGGTGTTTCTCCTATTTTTGTGTATAGGATGAGCCATGTATGGGCTTGTTCCTGTGTATAGGATGAGCCATGTATGGATTTGTGCCTGTGTATAGGATGGGATTTATACATGCGTATACGATGGGCGAGTGAAAGAGTTGGGAAAAGAGGTGGATCATGGAAGTTTTTTTAGAGGTAACGGTACAGCATAAAAAATATCATGCCGGGTTTATGGACAAAATGCGGCAGCAGCCGGAGGTTACATCCTGCTATCAGGTGGAAGGGGAATATGATTTCCTCGTAAAAGCGGATGTGACCTCGGAAAAGGAACTGGAAAAACTAGAGCGCAGCGTGCGTAAGATTAACGGCGTCTGCAGTGTGCAGCCGGTCTATGCACTGCAGGAGATCATATAGTCATACCCGGAGCAGGGCATTGAAGGTTTCCTCTAAATTCAGTCTGCCGTAGCCCCATTCCCGGTTGGGATAGTTCAGACCCTGTGTACGCACGGCACCGCGTATGAAATAACTGCGGATCTCCCGGCTTTCCGCCAGCCGGTTATTGCCCTCAATGACTGACCATTGGAAAAACTGTGCTACGGCTCCGGCAGTGATAGCAGCAGCCATGCTGCTTCCCGTACGGCGTCCGTCAATGGTGGAGATGTTTACTCCGGGAGCGGATAAGTCCGGACGGATCTGACCGGTGCGTCCGAAGCCTCTGCCGGATTCTGCGTAAAAACTGTTATTTTCCGCGTTGTAAGTAGAAACGCTCAGAACCTCCGGCGCCATCGAGGGCTCCGTCAAAGTCATGTCGGGATCCGGATTGAGAAAATATACCGGAGTAGACAGAAATTCTGTGATAGGCAGCCACATGTGAAAATTACCGTTATATAAACTACCGGAAGCAGAGACATGAAAGGTCCAGATACCGGGGGTAGGATCCTGGATGCGTACAAGGATCAGTTCCTCGCCGGAATTTTCTTCCACAAGAGCAGAGTCGATAGTGACTCTGCTTTTTTCGTAGATAAAGGAATAGGTCACGCTTTGTTGCAACCCAAGGCGCAGTTCGGGAATATTTTCCCCGCCGGGAGTGCGGATACTCAGATTAAAAGCATCCGGCAGAGCACCCCAAAGCTCCAGCCAGAATCCGATACAGCCTTCGCTGACCCGGATCTCCACATCCCGGGAATCCTCCCCAGGTGTCTGAGCGCTTAGTCTTCCATGGTAATGGTGTGAGGCGTTCCCTTCATTTCCCCCGCAGACGATGGCGGCACGGCTTCTGCGGACAGCGAGGGAAGAAAGATACCGTGACAGGGAGGAATTGCCCGCATGATCTCCCTGGTTGGTTCCCAGACCCAGACAGATGACTACCGGACGCTCGAAGAGCCGCACGAAGGATTCCGCGTATTTGATGCCCAGCATAATATCATTTTCCTGATAGGCGGGAACACCCTCGGGCACCAGATAAAAGCTGCGCAGATATTGCTTACATTCCTTGAGCTTCACCACGACGATGTCGGCACCCGGTGCAGCACCGATATAAGGATTGCCTTGTCTGACGACACTGCCGGCTGCGACTCCGGCGAGGATACTGCCGTGTCCGTTTTCGTCCCGGGAGGGAACGATGGAATAAGGATCCTCGGAACGCAACGCCAGGTTAATATCCTCTCTGCGGTATTCAGAACCATATTTTAACCCCTCAGGTGGTACCCCGGTCTGAACCGTCTGATCCCAGATCGCCAGGACACGGCTGTTGCCGTTCTCGTCCAGAAACACAGGATTTTGGTAATCAATCCCGGTATCGATAAAACACAGGATCACGCCCTGCCCCGTGAGACTTAGGGGCGGACGCTGTACCTGGGTGATCCCACTGGCGATCAGGTCTGCCGGATCAAAGGGAGCGGCACCGGGTGGCGTCTCACCGGAGGGAGATAGCTGCATGAGCCCATAAAGCTTCGGCATATTGTGATAGGGGAAAAAATCAATCTTTGGATTGCGGATTCCCAGATTGCCCAGATACAAAATCAAAAAATCTTCTCCGATGCGTTCATAACAATTATTGTCATCTTCCAGAAATTCCGATGCGGAAAAGTCTGTGATAATGTCATAGGTCTCCTCTGACAGAATCATTTCCTTGCAGTCCATGGCGTTACTCCATATCATACGAAGGAGTTAGATTAACCTATGCGGAAGGTTCGTTTTTGTTGCATATTGATTGATATAATGATAAAATAAATAGAATATTATAACGAAAGAGACAGGAACGTTACATATGGAATTTATTCATAAAATCAGAGCATTGCAGATAGGAAAAAGAAAGACTTTCCGAAGAGTTTTGCTGGCGGAAATCCTGCTGATATTATTGGGAATTGTCGGTCTGTTTGGCAGAAATGAGGTGTATGAATATCCGTCCGAAGGGGTAACGGTCAATACCGGAGTCTATCAGGACAATATGACTATAGAGCATATCTCATTAAAGCCGGGTCTCTACCGGATCCAGCTGCATTATGATACGGATACCAATATGAAGAATTTCTGTATTGTTGAGGATGATACTGTGGGATACCGGATGCTCCGCAACAGCGGAGAGCACCTCTATCAGGGACTGCATGAGACGGATTATCCGTTATGGCTGCTGCAAAAGTCGGATAATATACGTGTTACTGTTACCTACGGTGGAGAAGGAAACTATACGATCTCGGGGCTTACCATTCGGGAAACCAACGGTCTGGCAGTCATTTTCCTGTTTTTGGTTGTGGTGATCTCCATTCTGGTGAATCTGTTATATACTTATGTGCAGTATGACAGAGAGTATTCGTTATCTGTTTCGCAGAAGGGAATTCATTTCGGTCTGGCACTTCTTTTGCTGTTCAGTTCTCTGCCTCTGTTGCAGGATGCCATGTTGTCCAGTGGAGACCTGGGATACCATATGCTTCGTATGATGGGCATCAAGGATGGCATTCTGGCAGGACAGTTTCCGGTGCGGATCGCACCCAAATGGCAGCAGGGCTACGGTTATGCATCATCGATCTTTTACGGGGAGACACTTTTGTATGTGGGTGCACTATTCCGTCTGATCGGCTTTTCTTATATTACCAGCTATCGCCTGTTCCTTTTGTTCATCAACGCACTTACCATACTGATAGCTTATTACAGCTTTCGCAAAATATATGAAGACCGTTATATCGGCTTTTTATGTACAGTACTTTATACTTTGTCGGTATATCGTCTTTCCAAGACGTTTATCTGCGGATCATTGGGGGAGACCTTCGGAATACTCTTCCTGCCGTTGATAGCCTATGGATTTTATCGTGTGTTTACTCAGAATATAACGAACAAAGAATATCGTTATTCCTGGATTCCGCTGACGATAGCTTTTGCAGGACTGGTGCAGTCGCATCTGCTGACAGGAGAACAGGTAGGAGCATTCACTATCCTGCTTTGTCTGATTCTGATCAAAAAGGTATTCCGCAAGGAGACGTTCTGTTCTCTGGCAAAAACGGTGATCTACAGTGTACTGCTGAGTGCGTGGTTCTTAGTACCTTTTGCTGACTATATGCTGCGGGGTGACTTTACGATTCAACATGTTTCCGGCAGAACGATCCAGTACAGAGGCTTATACCTGACCAACATGTTGTTTACCTTTTTCCGGAACGGTTACAATGTGTTCTATTCCGACAACGGAATGGCAGACAGTCAGCCTATGGGAATGGGAATTGCACTGACTGTGGCACTGTTACTTTGGGCGGGAATGCTCTTTTTCCGTAAAACTGCCCATTTGCGAAAGGAAGAAAAGGCATTGGGCAACATTGCAGGAGGCTTTGCCGTTCTGGCTATGTGTATGTGTCTGTCAATCTTTCCATGGGATAAGATTCATAGCCTGAACGATATTACCGCAACGCTGGTGTCAAGTATTCAATTTCCCAATCGTTTTCTGACCATTGCAACACTGTGTGCAGTACTGGTGGCAGGTGTTGTGGCCAAAGAGATCAAGGGACAGTATGAGACGCACGGATTGCAGTTCTATTTTGCCGGAATGATGGTACTGACTCTGTGCAGCAGTATTTACCTGATGGATGATATGCTTCAGACGGCTGACGATTACCGGATCTACGGAGAGGAAGGAATGGGAAGCGGCTATATTGCCGGGGCAGAATATCTTCCCTACGGCGCAGATGCTACATTGTTCTGGACCCATGATCCTTATGCCGGAGAGATGGTCGCTATTACAGATTATCATAAGGACGGAATCAAAATTGAAATGCATTGTCAGAACCGGGGCGATAAAACAGAAATTGTGGAATTACCGCTTTTGTATTATTATGGCTATCGGGCATATGACAAGATTACCGGACAGGAACTGACTATCACCACCAGTGATAATTACGCAGTGTGCGTGGAAGTTCCGGCAGGCTATGAGGGAACTGTTCAGGTAACATTCGTAAGCCCTTGGTATTGGAGAGTGGCAGAAGTGGTGAGCTGTCTCAGCCTGCTGGGTCTGGTCGCGGGTGTGGCGATGGAGAAAAAACGGGAGAGAAAAAATTCATGAGGATGATAGAAAAAATAAAATCAAAGGGAAATAGTACCTTCTGGTGTTTGGTTGGTATTTTTCTGACAGGAGCGCTCCCGCTGTTTACAAATTATTGCCTGAATTCCGCAGAGGTTCCGTACCAGCTGGTACGTATTGAGAATATGAAGGATTATCTATCGGCGGGGATATTCCAGATGGCAATGCCTGTAAACTGGCAGTATGAGCATGGTACGGCAGGTTTGGACGGAAATCTGTTCTGGCTGCTGCCGGTGCTTCTGCGAATGACAGGAGCTGCACTGGAAAGTGTTTACCGGATGTTTCTGATATGTATTTATGCCGTGACAGTGTGCTTTTCCTACAAGACACTGGAAGAAGGATTTCAAAATAAAAAAACAGCGGTGATCGGTACGGCACTGTATTGCTGGGCACCGTGGTATCTGGATGCCTTGTATGGAAGAGCCGCCATCGGGGAAGCGTTAGGCTACGCTTTCCTGCCGGTGTTATTACTGTTTCTAGTGAGGGCAGTCGGGCGGAAAAAAGGAAAACTGCCGCAATGGCTTCTTCTGGCCATAGCGATTTCCTTGCTGTTACAGTCTTCTTTTGCGGTTTTGGAAGTGGGAATGCTTCTGTTAGTGTTCTGCTGCGTATATTATCGCAGACAATTGCTGGAAAAAGACGGCTGGCTGACATTGGGTAAGGCAGCAGCGGCAACCTTGTTGGGCAATCTGTGGTATCTGCTGCCGATGCTAAGATACCTTGTGGCATATCGTGATGTGGCAAGATATGTTGGAAGCCGTCCATTTCAGGAAAAGGGAGCTTTTCTCCTGCATTATCTGACCTTCTTTTTCCAGGGAGGTGCCACCTATGATTATAAGAGCAAGGGGTTTCAGGGAACGGCTGCCATTGGTGTCGGTCCGGCACTTACGGGACTCTTTTTTTTCCTGCTGTGGTTGAAATTCAGTGGGGCGCTGCAGAAGAAAAACAGTAAAGAAGACAGCACTGCCGGATTGTTCTGGTGCGGAATGCTGGGAATCCTTCTGAGCCTGGGCAGCTTTCCCTGGGATCTGCTCCGGCAGAATGCCGTGTTCCAGGTGTTGACCTTCAGTATGCAGTCTCCCACGATCTTTATGATTCCGGCAATCTGCGGACTGACATTTATAGTATGCGGTCTCCTGAACACTTACCGGGAGGAAAAATCCGCAACAGAAGCCACCATCCTGGAGACAGCAGTACTTGCGGTAGCTTTTGTGTCGACACAATTTCTGACCAATAAACTGCTGTTAGGCAGAGCACCTTTGTGGATCCGCCAGAAGGAAGATCTGCCGGATGTGGTTCTGATCGAAGCACCGCAGTTTCAGATGAGTGCCGCAGCCGGTGCAGCACAACTGGTAGCAGTGGCGCTCAGCGCTCTTGGCATAGTGGGGATCGTTATATACTGTATACTCACACAGAAGAAAAATCCGGACCGGAAAGTACAAAAGGAGGCAGCATAGGAAATGGATATGTGGAAGAAATCTGAAATCCTGAAAAACAAAAAATTCCGTATTCTGTTGCTTCTGGAAGTTTTGTTACTGCTGGTGCCTGTGATCGGAATTCTGTGCGGCAATAAAACAATCAGCACTCTGGCAGATGCACAGGTGACAACGGAAGAGGGTGTCATCCGGGAAGCAAAAGGTTATTCCGTGGACGGTAGCAGCAATATCAGCGGTCCCTGGCTGGAAATGAGCGGTTTTTCCATGGCACCCGGTACTTATTGCTATTATGTGACGTATGACACGGATGACAACGGCGTAAATAAGATTAACATTACAAGTGATGGAGAAATCTACAGAGAATTGCTGGAAAACGAGCTTTCCCTGTATTCCGGGAGAACAGAAAGCTCCTGTGAGATCTATGTGACAAGCCGTCTGAAAGCGGATGAAGTAAACATCCACGCAGACTACTACGGAACCGGAAAGCTTACTATTAAGGATATCCGGCTGGTGAAAACCACTGCGTCCTACAGAATGCTGCTTGTGATGTTCCTCCTGGGATTTTGGCTGCTGGATTCGCTGATCATGTTGTATGTGTATATGGGAAAATATCCTCTTGCGCTGGAGAAGAAACTGGTATACTTCGGAATTCCCGCATTGGCGGTCCTGGCTTCCCTACCGGTATTTGTGGATTATATTATGGTGGGAGCCGATTTGGGATTTCACCTGCTTCGTATTGAATTCCTGGCGCAGAGCCTGGCACAGGGAATCTTTCCTGCGAGAGTAGAGCCCATGTGGCTGTATGGGCATGGCTATGCCAACTCACTGTTTTACTGCGATACATTTCTGGTAATTCCGGCAATACTTCGGCTGATCGGTTTCCCCATGAGTGTTTCCTACGGTGGATATATCTGTCTGGTCAATCTGGCTACGGCGGTCATAGCGTATATCTGCTTCTGCGGAATTTTCCGTAACCGTGTGACCGGAATGTTCGGAAGTATGTTGTATACGTTGGTACCGTATCGCGTATACAATATTTATAACCGGAGTGCGGTAGGTGAGTACACAGCAATGATCTTCCTGCCGTTGCTGTGCTATGGTTTTTATCGGATCTTCACGGAAGATATGGAGAAAAAGGAGTACCGCCATTACTGGCTGCTGCCGGTACTGGGCTTTTCCGGTATTATCCAGAGCCATGTATTAAGCTGTGAGATTGCGGGTGTGTTTACCATCCTTTTGTGCTTATTATGTATCCGAAAAGTATTCCGCAAAAGAACTTTCCTGGAACTGGTAAAGGTGGTTGTGGGAACGGTGCTGGCAAATATCTGGTTCCTGCTTCCGATGTTAGATATGATGCTGGCGGATCAATACCGTTATTCCAATAACAGCGGCGTATACATTCAGGATCGGGGAATTTTGGGGGCACAGATATTTTTCACCATGCAGAATGCCGGAAGCAATTCCAGATTTCAGGAGCTGGGAATGGTGGACACAGAGCCTATTTATATAGGTGTTGCCGTATTACTGGGAGTGATTGTGTATTTTGCTATCCGTAACAGGGAAAAGGAACAGGATCCGGCACATGATAAGGCAGCCAAGGTTGCATTTATTCTGGGATGTGTGGCAATTGCGGTAAGTACTTACTATTTCCCCTGGAATGCGCTGAAGGAAGCCAATTCCGTGCTGGAGCTTCTGACTACGATGATCCAGTTTCCTACTAGATTGACGACCATCGCAGCAATTGCCATGACTCTGGTGGCCTGCACGGCGGGACACTGGATGCTCCGGTGGAAGGATAAGGTGGCAAAGGCCATATTCCTGGTGGCAGTCTGCGGCGGCTGTATCTTTTTCTCCATGTATCAGACTAATGATCTGCTGCAGACGAAAGATCAGCCGTTGAGATTGAATTCTATGGCATCCATGGGACATTCCGGCATTCTGGGAGCGGAGTACCTGCCTTTGGATGTGGAGTGGAATTTTTATTACCATGATGCATGGCCGTCGGACGGAGTGACAGTGGAAGCTTTTGAGAAGGAAAATCTGAACACGCTGACTACGGTGACGACTGTTGCGGGTCCCGGAGAGTATTATATCGATCTGCCGATGCTTTTGTACAAAGGGTATCATACCAAGGATATGACAACGGGGAAAAAATTCCCGGTGACTGTAGGTGAGAACGGTCATGTCCGGGCAATCCTGCCGGCGGGCTATCAGGGAACTGTCAAAGTGTGGTATTCCGGCATGTGGTATTGGCGTGTGGCGGAAGGAGTCAGTCTGCTGTTCTGGGTGGCTGTGACCGCCTATGAAATCATCTCGCATAAGAAACAGCGGGAAAGGGAATAGCTGCCAAACTGATTTTTTGTTGAAAACAGAAAATGGAATATAGAAAAAGAAGCAGAAAAAGAGGATGCGGGTATGCCCCGGAGAACGTTTGCATAAAGTAGTAGCGAATAGTTCTGAGAGGAGATACCACATGAAACGTTTTTTCACGGAACACGAAAAAACACTTTGGCTCCTGCTTCTTTTTGCATGTATGTTTTTTCTGGGAAGAGGGATTGGAGCCATTGTATACGGACTGCATATGCAGCAGGAAATGAGCCCCCGGGAAACAGTGGGAAGTGCATTGGAGAATACGCAGGAGGTACTTTCAGCAGATAACTGGGGACTGGGATTCGGAACGGAAGGAACGCAGCCCGCCGGCACGGCATCTGCGGAAGAACTAAAAGAGTACAATGCCTATTATGTGGGAGATGCGGAGGAGAAAAAGATCTATCTCACTTTTGACTGCGGCTATGAGAATGGTAATAGTTCCGCCATATTGGATGCATTGAAAAGGCACAATGCACCGGCGACCTTTTTTGTGGTAGGACATTTTCTGGAGTCGGCGCCGGAGATGGTGAAACGCATGGTGGAGGACGGACATACGGTGGGAAACCACACCTATCATCATTATGACATGTCGAAAATTTCTGATCCGGCGGTTTTCCGGAAAGAGATGGATGACGTGAGAACTCTTTTTCAGGAGACCACCGGCGCGGAGATGGCAATGTACTACCGGCCGCCCCAGGGAAAATACAGTGAGACGAATCTGCAGATGGCAAAGGATCTGGGGTATGCCACTTTTTTCTGGAGCCTGGCTTATGTGGACTGGAACGTGGATGCCCAGCCCAGCCACGAGGAAGCTTTTTCCAAGCTGACAGGCAGGATCCACCCCGGAGCGGTGGTGCTGTTACATAATACCTCGAAGACCAATGGGGAGATTCTGGATGAACTGCTCACAAAATGGGAAGAAATGGGTTATACCTTCGGAAAATTGGAAGAACTTGCGGAGTAAAATATATACTCCGCAAAATAAGAGTTTATAAAGAATAAGTTTGTAAAGCCTTTTTGAGACAAGAATTATAGTGATTATATAGGCAGGCGTTTATGTGTAATTTTTTACAAATTTCAGGGCGAGTATATCCGGCTTTTTGAAGAGAATAAACGTTTAAAATTATCGGATCAAGCTCTCGAGACAAATCATATCTTGTATTTACATCTTCGAAAGCTTTTTGAGAATTGGGATGAGCAAAAACTTCATAAGTAGAGCCATTTTCGTCTCTTTTTTCTAAAGGAATGGCTTCTTTATATTTGTATTTGAAATCTACTGAACATCTGTCAAGATGACGAGAAAGCTGTTGGCTGAGATGCTCATTAAAATCGCAAATATTTGGATTGTATGTTTGAATAGCATGGATAAATCCTTCTTTTCCTAGTGAAAGGCGATCTTCTAATGGGATAAAGGAATACTTTCTTTTACGAATGTAACTTTTTATAAAAGAATCGTATAAGTTAAGCAATTTTTCCATAGAATCACTTTTCATAGCTGATAAGTTATCTTTTTTAATAAGTTTGAGGACACGTTCAATAAGGATATTTTCATCAACAAATTCAGATGTTGCTAAAAAATAACTATTTGATGAATCATTAGTTTGGATATAATACTTTATGGGAAATTTGATATTATTTTTGCTCATGAATCGAGTTAAGCTTGGAAGCGAGGACTTGGAATACTTGATAGAAATGCCTATTTTCTTATCAGAAGGAGCTATGCAGATTTCATCATTTTTTTCATTGTAAGCAATAGTGACATAAGGCGGGAGAATAGATTGGGCTGAAGCGTTAAAAGATATAAATGCTTCTGAGTTAAAAGATACAAATGGTTTTGCAATGTGATCCTTATTATACCATTGCAGAGATGAAAGGTTATTACTTTCAAGTTGATTAGTCATTGTGAAAACCTCCTTATTTAATAATAAAAATTGTAATTTTATTATCAGAGAGAAAATACAAAAATACAAAAAGACAAGAAATATTTTGACTTCCCCTGCCCCATACCCTATAATAGAGAACAGAAAAATATACTGGAGGACAACCATGGAAAAAGAACTGGTAGTTGTCATTGATTTTGGCGGACAGTACAATCAGCTGGTCGCCAGAAGAGTCAGAGAATGCAATGTATATTGCGAGATCTACTCTTACAAGACAGACTTGAATAAGATAAAAGCGATGAATCCCAAGGGAATCATCCTGACCGGCGGCCCCGCAAGCTGCTATGAACCCGGCGCAGCTACCTGCTCCGAGGATCTGTTTCACTTAGGAGTTCCCGTGCTGGGACTCTGTTACGGCGCACAGCTGATGACCCATGTGCTGGGTGGTAAGGTAGAACGTGCAGCCGTTCGGGAATATGGCAAGACTGAGGTGAAGGTAGACCGTGGTTCCAAGCTGTTTTCCGATGTATCCGAGAATACGATCTGCTGGATGAGCCATTTCGACTATATTTCGAAGCTGGCACCCGGTTTCCGTGCCGTAGCTACCACTGCAAACTGCCCTGTGGCAGCAGCAGAGTGCGTAGAGCGCGGACTGTATGCGATCCAGTTCCACCCGGAAGTACTCCACACGGTGGAAGGCTCCAAGATGCTGTATAATTTCGTACGTAATATCTGCGGATGCTGCGGTGACTGGAAGATGGATTCCTTCGTGGAAGAGTCCATTAAGGCAATTCGTGAGAAGGTTGGCAATGGTAAAGTCCTCTGTGCATTGTCCGGCGGCGTGGATTCCTCCGTGGCAGCAGTACTGTTATCTAAGGCAGTCGGCGAGCAGCTGACCTGTGTCTTCGTAGATCATGGCCTGCTCCGTAAGAATGAGGGCGATGAGGTAGAAGCAGTCTTCGGTCCCAACGGCAATTACGATCTGCATTTTATCCGTGTGAATGCGCAGGAGCGTTTCTACAGCAAGCTGGCAGGTGTATCCGAGCCGGAGCATAAGAGAAAGATCATCGGTGAAGAGTTCATCCGTGTATTTGAGGAAGAGGCGAAGAAGATCGGTGCCGTGGATTTCCTGGTACAGGGAACTATCTATCCCGATGTGGTAGAGAGCGGACTGGGCGGTGAATCCGCAGTGATCAAGTCCCACCACAATGTAGGCGGTCTGCCCGACTATGTAGATTTCAAGGAGATCATCGAGCCTCTGCGCAACCTGTTCAAGGATGAGGTCCGTAAGGTAGGACTGGAGCTTGGCATTCCGGAGCATCTGGTATTCCGTCAGCCGTTCCCCGGTCCCGGACTGGGTATCCGTATCATCGGCGAAGTGACCGCTGAGAAGGTCAAGATCGTACAGGATGCAGATGCCATCTACCGCGAGGAAATCGCTAACGCAGGTCTGGACCGCGAGATCAACCAGTACTTCGCAGCCCTGACTAATATGAGATCCGTAGGCGTTATGGGTGATGAGAGAACCTATGATTACGCCATCGCACTGAGAGCCGTGAAGACGATCGACTTCATGACCGCAGAGAGCGCACAGATCCCTTATGAAGTATTGCAGAAGGTGACCAGTAGGATCATCAATGAGGTGAGCCATGTGAACCGGGTAATGTATGATATTACCAGTAAGCCGCCCGGAACGATTGAGTTCGAATAAATCGAGTTGCTTAAAAAAGCCAGTGTTTATGCGGGTTTCAGCGATTTCG
>ERZ834722.2325-NODE-2325-length-15224-cov-5.253016_pt1 | contig 15224 bp, 10 predicted proteins | sample MGYA00519576_ERZ834722 | MGnify/ENA primary metagenome ERZ834722 (study PRJEB31850, sample SAMEA3708759) | human gut metagenome | biome: human gut; feature: human-associated habitat; material: faeces | place: China | collected 2014 ...
CGCTACCCTGCTGGTCATCAAGGCTATCGTCAGCAAGAAGCACGCTGGCATCTTCGAGGAAATGGCCGAGGCCAACAAGGCGCTGGCCCACCAGAAGTAAGCGGATTTCTCAAGCGCACTGAATACTTCCAATAAAAAATGTCACAGCGGGCGTATGCCTGCTGTGACTTTTTTACGTATGACGGCCGAATTCGTAGGGGCGGACGCCTCTGTCCGCCCGAACGGCAAACGCTGCATTTCCGGTTGGGCCGATACCCCGAGGGCACTTGTTTCGCTGCGCTTCACGGCGCTCGTCGTCGGCCCTACACTACCCCTCAAAAGCCTCGCCCTCAGAGGGGGCCTCAAAACCGGCGTTTTCCTGTAAGTCCAATAAAACAAAACATCAGGGGCGGGAACATTTCCCGCCCCTGATGCGTCTCTATTATGTTTGCGGGCTTTTACACCTCGATGCCGAACTTCTCAAACCGGGGGATCAAGCCCTGCCGGGGATGAGGATCGCCGTCGTCGGGGATCTGCGCCAGATCGTAGCCGGGATAGTCGTTGCCCTCGATGATGGCGGGGCCGTTCTCCGTCATGCAAATGTCCCAGCCCACATAGTGGAACTCCGGATACATCAGCGCCGCCTTCAGCGCCAGCGCCTTGACCTCCTCGTGCATGGGCATCTGATAGCCCTTCAGCTCGATACCGGTGGTGGGGTGCCGGTCGTACTTCTTCAACTCCTCGTCGTGGCCCTGTCCGGCGATCTTGCCGGTGTCCAGATCGAACCGCATGGTGATGCCGCCCCGGCCCATGTTGTCAAAGGCCATTCCGCCGGTGCCCGCCTTGCAGGCGGCGTAGATCACCAGCGGCTCGCCGTCCTTTACAAAGGTGGCCACGCGGATGCAGTTGATGGAATCGGGATGCAGCGCCGCCGCCTGGGGATGCTGGCGAATGACCTCCTCGCAGATGCCGAACCGCTTCTCCGGCCGCTTCACATAGGCCCACATGGCATCCACATCGTCGAAATCCTTCTTGTACAGCTTCTCAATGCCGCTGCCGCAGTCCCCGTCGATGGGCTTGACGATCACCGCGTCCTTGTCCGCCAGAAACGCCTTAAACTGCTCCGCGTCGGCGGTAAACAGATTCAGCGCCTCACGGCCCATCAGGGGCCGGAACTTCTCAAAGAAGGCGTTCTTGTCGTTGAAGATGGCGGCGTCGGTGCGGTTGTTTACCCGCCTCACGAAGGCAGCCGACCGCACACGGGTCAGATACGTAGAGCGCTCCGCGTCGTTCAGGTCGTAAAATTCAAACATCATATAGTCCGTCGGCCCGGCGCCGTAGCGCTTGGCGCACCGCAGCATGTCGGTAAACAGCGCCGCCGTAGGCTTGCCGCAGATGGCGTGCGCCTTCTCGGCGGTCTGCCAGACCCGGCGCAGCGGCACGTTCTTGGCCGCCTGACGAATGGAACTCAGTTTCATAAAGGCAAAACATCCTTTCATAACAGGTGCTTATTATTATATCGAATTTGCCACAAAAGAAAAGCCCCTCCCGCATAAAAAATTGAAAACCCAGCCATAACGAAGGCAGATTTTACGAAAAAACTTCCCCGCCCCTCTTGACAGGTGTACCGCATCGTGGTATAAGTGTATTAACACGCTTAATACACTACACTCGGAAGGAGTGACACTATGATCCATCTGGACTATCGGGACAGCCGTCCCATCTACGAGCAGGTGAAGGATGGCCTGCGGCGTTTGATGGTGACGGGGGTGCTGGCGTCGGGCGACAAGCTGCCATCGGTGCGGGCCATGGCCTCGCAGCTGTCCATCAACCCCAATACCATCCAGCGGGCCTACGCCGAGCTGGAAGCCGAGGGCTACGTGGTATCCGTCACTGGAAAGGGCTGCTTTGTGGCGGAGGGCGATACCCAGAACACGGCCCGCCGTGCCGAGCTGACCGGCAAGCTGAAGCCTCTGCTGGAGGAGCTGAAGAATTTGGGCATGACCCGCGAGGAGCTTGTGCAGCTTTGGGAAGGAGAGAGAAAGTAATGTTAGAAGCAAAGAACGTCGTCAAGACCTTTGACGGCTTCCGCGCCCTGGACGAAGCCAGCCTGACCGTCCCCAAGGGTGCGGTCTACGGTCTGGTAGGCCCCAACGGCGCGGGAAAATCCACCATCATCCGCCATTTCACCGGCGTCTACCGTCCCGACAGCGGCTCTCTGACACTGGAGGGCCAGCCCATCTACGAAAACACCGCCGTCAAGCAGCGCGTCTGCGTCATCCCTGACGACTGGTTCTATTTCTCCCAGTGGTCCATCCGGGAGATGGCCCGACTCTACAAGGGCATGTACCCCACCTTCAGCCAGGAGCGCTACGACAAAATGCACGAGGTGTTCCCGCTGGACGACCGCCAGATGATCCGCCGTATGAGTAAGGGCATGCAGAAGCAGGCGGCCTTCTGGATCACCATGAGCTGCATGCCGGAGTACCTGATCCTGGACGAACCGGTGGACGGCCTTGACCCCGTCATGCGCCGTCAGGTGTGGTCGCTGCTGCTGGGCGACGTGGCCGAGCGTGGCACCACCGTTCTGGTGTCCAGCCACAACCTCCGCGAGCTGGAGGACGTCTGCGACCACGTGGGCATCATGAACAAGGGCAAGGTGCTGCTGGAGCGCAGCCTGTCCGACCTGCAGGACAACACCGTGAAGCTGCAGGTGGCCTTCGGCGGCGAGGAGCCGGAGCTGCCCGCCAGTCTCAACGTCCTGCATCACGAGCGCATCGGCCGCGTCCATACCTACATTGTCCGCGGCAATCAGAACGACATTCTGGCGCAGGTGTCCGCCCTCCAGCCCATTCTGCTGGAGGCCATTCCCCTGACGCTGGAGGAGATCTTTATCTACGAGATGGGAGGTGCCGATTATGCGGTTCACGACATCGTCCTCTAAGTGGGCGCTGGTGCGCTCCGACCTTCGGCGCTTCTGGCCGCTGCTGTTCGGCTACGCCGTGCTGTGGCTGTGCGCCATGCCGGTGGCTTTGTGGAGCCATCGTGACTATGCCCGGACACTGGATCACGTGAGGGTCCTGTGCGACATTGTCAACTCCTATTTCAGCAATGGCGGCATCGTCGCCGCCGCCATCGTGCCCGCCTGCTTCACGGTGCTGCTGACCATGGCGCTGTTCTCCTACCTGATGAACAGCCGCAGCGTGGGCCTGATGCACTCACTGCCCATCACCCGGGGCGCGCAGTTCGGCGTTCACTTCGCTGTGGGCGTGGGGATGTTCACGGCGGTGCACGTGGTGACGGCGCTGATCTCTCTGCCGGTGCAGGCGGCGCTGGGCGCTGTGGATCTGCAGGGTACGCTGGAGTGGCTGGCGGTGGCGGAGGTCAGCGGACTGCTTTTCTTCTCCCTGTCCACCCTGTGCGCCATGGTCACCGGCTGGCTGCTGGCTATCCCGGTGATCTATGCGGGCGTCAACTTCCTGTTCGCCGCCTTCTACCTGCTGTATTCCGCCATCACCCAGATCTTCTACTGGGGCTACGAGGCCTCCGGTTGGCCCGGCTGGCTGGATTGGCTGACCCCCACTGTCCGCCTGACCCGGCAGGTCACGGACAGCAAGGCGGTGCTGTACGGCCTTAACGACAGGGGCTTCCACTGCTATGTGGATCGTCTGTCCTCCGGCGCGTGGACGACGCTGGCGGTCTATCTGGCGGTGGCCGTCCTGCTGGCGGCCGTGGCGTATTGCTTCTATCGTGCCCGTCACAGCGAAACCGCCGGTGACGCCATCGTGTTCCCGTGGCTGCGTCCTGTGGTGCTGTATGTCATCGCGCTGGCCGGCGGCATGGGTCTGGGTATCCTGCTATGGTACATGATCAGCGCCGCCAAGGGCTTGGCCGCTCTGCTGGTCTACCAGATCGTCAGCGGCCTGATCGTCTATTTCGGCGTCCAGATGCTGCTGCACAAGTCCTTCCGGGTGTTCACCCGCCGGGGCTGGATCGGCACGGCGGCGCTGGCTGTGGCGCTGGTGGTCATCGGCCTTGCGGTGCGGTTCGATGCCCTCGGCGTCAGCCGCTATGTCCCCGACGCCGATCAGGTGGAGAGCGTCAGCTTCGGCAGCTATTACCAGATGCGGTATGTGGATAACCTGACGGACGAGGAAGCCATCGCGCAGGTGATTGCCCTTCATGAGGCGGTGCTGGCCCAGGGCGAGCCTACCGGGAACGAAATGAATCAGGCAGCTGAAGAGATGCGCGGCAGCAGTGCCGATGTGGATCAGGAGACCATCGAGTTCTGCTATCAGATGAAGAACGGCGGTTTCATCCGCCGCCGCTTTACCCAGATCATTCGGCGCGATACGCCGCTGTATGAGCAGATGAACAGGGTGTACAACATGCCGGTGGTGCGCAAGGCGCTGGTGAACAACTACTTCAGCGTCAATCCCGATATCACCGTGGAGAATATCACCGGCGGCTGGTTCAACAATTACAAGCTGGGCGGCGATTCCGTGGAGCTGACCGGCGCGCAGGCCCGCCAGCTGTTTACCGCCGTACAGCGCTATCTGGACAGCAAGATCCAGACGTCTGCTGACGTGCTGGATTTCAGTGAGAGCAATGTGGCAGAGAGCTGCTTCATGCTGCAATTCAACTATACCGCCGCGCCCGACACGGATAACAGCAGTGGTAATGCCACCACCCGCGCCGAGCTGGGCGACAGCAACGGCGGCCAGAGCTGGGTGATCGACTGTATGCCCGGCGACTGCACCGAGCTCATGGATCTCCTGATATCCTTCGGCCTTGCCGACACCCGCGCCGATTTAATGTACGACTAACGCAAGGGTTTGATAACCATTTCGAGGGTGCCCTCACCCCACCGCCCGCTGACCGCCAACGGTCTGATAGAGCTTTCGTAGGGGAGGGGCTCTGCCCCTCCCACCCGATGAACGGCAAAAGCTCGATAGACCCCGTAGGGCGGGGTGACCACACCCCGCCGCCCCAAAGCCTCCCTCCGACGAGGGAACCAAGGAATTAACCTGCAAGCTGACCCCGCTGCCCGACAGACGCAAAGACTTCTTCTCCGCATCGGCCAGCGGCAGCGGCGCAGGAGCAGAGACGATCCTTTTGACGAATCGAAAAGGAAATTCTCCTGCAAACGCGTGGTAAACGCCCCTGCTTCTGCACGCGCTATAGCGCGTCCGGAAGTGAAGGAACCGGAGGTTCCTTCCGGTGCTTTTGCCTACTTTTGGCACTGTAGCCAAAAGTAGGTCGCGCTCGGAAGCGCGAAACATTTCCCAAACCCTACCGCGGCGCACGATATGCCGCGCACCACAACCACATACACCCGATGGGGTGGACAAAAAGTCCACCCCTCCGCAAAGCGTACCCATTTTTGGGTCAGCGGCGCAAAGGAGGCCGTATCCCATGACTACCCTACAGATCATCAATCTCGCCATTATGCTGGCGTTTTTCCTCTGCTATTCCTACCAGTTCTTCTATATTCCCGTGGCGTGGTGGAAAAAGGACGCGCCCCATCGTGAGCCGGTGATGCACCGCATCGCCGTCCTCATCGCCGCCCGCAACGAGCAGTCCGTCATCGGCAACCTGATCGACAGCGTCAAGGCGCAGGACTATCCCACCGAATTGGTGGACGTGTTCGTGGTGGCCGACAACTGCACCGACCTGACCGGCAGCGTGGCGGGCGCTCACGGCGCCAATGTCTACTTTCGCAATGACCAGACGCAGGTGGGCAAGGGCTACGCCCTCCAGTACCTGCTCCACTGCATCGAGGAGGACTTCGCCCCCTACGACGGCTATCTGGTGCTGGACGCCGACAATGTGCTGTCCCCCAACTATATCACCGAGATCAACAAGACCTTCTCCGACGGCTACCAGATCGTCACCAGCTACCGCAACTCCAAGAACTACGGCGACAACTGGATCAGCGCCGGTTACGCTCTCTGGTTCCTGCGGGAGAGCCGTTACCTCAACGGCGCACGGTGCCGTCTGGGCAGCTCCTGTGCCGTCAGCGGCACAGGCTTCCTGTTCTCCCGCCGGACTCTGGAAAAGTGCGGCGGCTGGAACTTCTTCCTGCTGACCGAGGATATCCAGTTCACCATTGCCAATGTCATCCGGGGCGAAAAGGTGGGCTATTGCCCCACCGCCGTCCTCTATGACGAGCAGCCCACCACCTTCCGCCAGTCCTTCCGCCAGCGTCTCCGCTGGTCCCGGGGCTACCTGCAGGTGTTCGGCAAATACGGCGTGTCCCTGTTCCGGGGCATCTTCCGGGGCAGCTTCTCCTGCTACGATATGACCATGAACATCATGCCCGCCGCCGTGCTGTCCGGCGCGTCCATCGCGGTGAATCTGGGCGCTGCCGTCTATAACTGCCTGAACGGCGGCGACTGGTCGGTGCTGGCCGCCTGCCTGCTGCAAGGCTTCCTGAGCCTGTATCTCACCGTGTTCGTCCTTGGCGTTATTACCACCATCACCGAGTGGGAGAATATCTATTGCTCCGCCACCAAGAAAGTTTTCTACGCCATCACCTTCCCGGTGTTCATGTTCACCTACATCCCCATCGTCATTGTCTCCCTGTTCCACAACCCTGCCTGGCAGCCCATCCACCACAGCCGCAGCGTAGATCTCCAGCAGATCTGCGCCGGAAAGTAAGGGCAGGCGCATTGCAGCTGCGGAGAAATTCCGTAGGGGCGACCCTTGCGGTCGTCCGCTGCAAAAGGGGGCGGCGGGTCTCACGCTGCCCGCCGCCCTGATGCCTCTCACGATAAACGCGGTGGCCCCTGCCTCCCTCTGACGAGGGAGGTGTCAGCTACGGCGGCATAGCCGCCGAGATCGGAACTAAAAATATGCCCCCGGCATATTTTCTTAACGTTCCGACAGAGGGAGAGACGATGGACACAAGGAATGCGGTGGAACGCCGGTCTCTCCCTCAGCCACCTTCGGTGACAGCCCTCTCGTCAGAGGGGGCCAAGAGAGAACGCGCCTTCTCTCAACTCACGCCGCTTCGGCAGCGGCTAATTTTTGCGCCTTTTTGCCCCTATAACCCCCGTTTATGTACCCATAAAGGCCCTTAATGTACCGATTAAAACGCATAAAAATCCCATAAAGGAGCAACTGCTATGAATATATTGGAGGTCAACGATCTGCGTAAGGTCTACACCACCCGCTTCGGCGGCCAGTCTGTGGAGGCGCTGCGCGCCGTCACCTTTGCCGTGGAGGAGGGCGAATTCGTCGCCGTCATGGGCGAGTCCGGTTCCGGCAAAACCACCCTTTTGAACATTCTGGCGGCGCTGGACAAACCCACCTCCGGTCAGGTTTTGCTGGAGGGAAAAGACATTGTGAAAGGAAAAGAAGCCGACATGGCGGCCTTTCGCCGGGATCATCTGGGCTTCGTATTTCAGGATTTCAACCTGCTGGACACCTTTACGCTGGAGGATAACATCTATCTTCCACTGGTGCTGGCGGGGAAGAAATACCCGGAGATGCACCGTGCGCTGCTGCCGCTGGCGGAGCAGCTGGGCATTAAAGAGCTGCTGAAAAAGTACCCCTACGAGGTGTCCGGCGGCCAGAAGCAGCGCGCCGCCGTGGCCCGCGCCATGATCACCCATCCCCGTATCCTGCTGGCCGACGAACCCACCGGTGCGCTGGACTCCAAGTCCACCGACGAGCTGCTGGATCTGTTTGCCGGACTGCATCAGGAGGGCCAGACCATTCTGATGGTGACCCACTCCGTCAAGGCGGCCAGCCGCGCCGGACGGGTGCTGTTCCTGAAGGACGGGCAGGTGTTTTACCAGCTCCGCCGGGAAAACGACACCGACACCCAGTTCTACCAGCGGATCTCCCACGCGCTGACGGCGCTGACCACAGGCGGTGATGCGCAATGAGCCTGTACGCACGTCTGGCGTGGGACGGCATCCGGAAAAATAAGCGACTGTACCTGCCCTATATCCTCACCTGCGTGGGCATGGTGATGACGCATTATATGATGAGCGAGCTGTGCGCCAGCGACCTGCTGCGGTACATGAAGGGCGGCGGCGCGTCCCATATTATTCTGGGGCTGGGCAGCTGGGTCATTGCGGTGTTCTCGGCGCTGTTTCTGTTCTACACCTATTCCTTTTTGATCCGGCGGCGGCAGCGGGAGTTCGGCCTGTACCACGTGCTGGGTCTGGGCAAGCGGCATCTCGCACTGCTGTGCGCCATCGAGACGCTGATAACGGCGGCCGTTGCGCTGGCGGCGGGATTGATTCTGGGCGTGGCGTTGTCCTTTGCGGTGGAGATGGGCCTGCGCTCCACCGTTCAGGCGGAGATGGAATTCACCTTTGCGGTGCGGGGCAGTGTTGTGGCGCAGACGGCGCTGGTCTATCTGGCCATCTTCCTGCTGACGCTGATCAGCACACTGATAAAGGTGGGGCGGGGGAGTGCCGTCTCCCTGCTGCGCAGCGAGAATTGCGGCGAAAAGCCGCCTAAAGGCAACCTGTTTGTGGCGCTGCTGGGTGCGGTGCTGCTGGGAATCGCCTACTTTATGGCGGTGTCCATTCAGGAGCCGATGAAGGCGCTGGCGCTGTTCTTCATCGCGGTGATCCTGGTGATTTTGGCCACCTATCTGCTGTTCATCGCCGGAAGCGTAGCGCTGTGCCGGGTACTGCAAAGGAACCGGAATTACTACTATCAGCCTCGGCATTTCGTGTCCGTGTCCTCCATGGCCTACCGCATGAAGCGCAACGGCGCGGGACTGGCTTCGGTGTGCATCCTGGCCACTATGGTGCTGGTGATGATCTCGTCCACCACCTGCCTGTATGTGGGGCAGGAGGACGCGGTGAATGCCCGGTATCCCCGCGACATGGACGTGGCGGTATACGGCAGAAGCGATCATCCGCTGGACGAGGCGGAGGCGGAGCAGCTGCGTCAGGGTGTGGAGAGCACCGTTTTCAACTTCGGCGGGCAGACCAGTAATGTGGCGACATACCGTGAGATCAGCGTCAGCGGTCTGCCAGACGGCGGGGATCTGCGGTTGGGCAACGCCGGTGCGTCCGCAGCGGACAGCACCCGTGTGACGCAGCTGCATTTCCTGCCGCTGGAGGACTACAACGCCGCCACGGGGCAGAGCCTGACGCTGGAGGACGGGCAGGTGTATGTGGCGGCTCTGCGGACGGATTTTCCTTACGACACCCTGACCGTCGATGGGGAATGGACGTTCCGGGTCATGGATCGGGACATTCCGCCGCTGAGCGGCCCCTTCACGGCGGATATCACCCCGACCCTGATGGTGGTCATGCCGCACTTCACGCAGTTCGTGCAGGAGCTGGAGGACGGACTGAGCGAAAAATACGGCTGGTATCTCACGGCCACGTGGCACTACGCCTTCGACACCGATCTGCCGGAAAACCAGCAGGGGAACATCGATGGCGCAACGCCCAATCTGGAGGACGCGCTGAACGGCTATCTGGCGGGCGTCAGCAGTGACTGGGGCGTGGGCGTCAGCGTGGAGTCCAAGGCCGCCAACCGGGCAGACTTCTACGGCATGTACGGCGGATTGTTCTTCCTGGGCATCATGCTGAGTATCGTGTTCATCTTCGCGGCGGTGGCTATCCTTTACTATAAGCAGCTCTCCGAGGGCTATGAGGATCAGTCCCGCTTTGACATCATGCAGAAGGTGGGCATGACCAAGGTGGACATCCGCCGCAGCATCAACAGCCAGCTGCTGACGGTGTTCTATCTGCCGCTGGTGCTGGCGGGCGTGCACCTGTGCTTCGCGTTCCCGTTCATCCACAAGCTGCTGATCCTGTTCAATCTGGACAACCGGGGGCTGCTGATCGGCACAACGGCGGTGAGCTTTGCGGTGTTCGCGGTGCTGTATGCCATCGTGTACAAGCTGACGGGGAATACCTACTACCGCATCGTGGCGGAGGATACAGAAAAAGAGTAGAACGAAAGAGACGGCGGAAGCCGTCTCTTTTCTGTTTTTTGGGCAAAAAACGGGTTTTGTGTGGACAAATCATGGCGGCTTTCTGTATAATACATACTGATACACTATTGTTAACGACAGCTTTATATACAGCGCGGCGTGCCGCGCGTAAGGAGGCAGTATGCGTAATATCTGGACGGTGTTCAAAACCGATATACGGACGCTGAGCAAGTGCTTTTTCGCCTGCGTGGTGGTGGTCGCCATCGCCCTGCTGCCCAGCCTGTACGCCTGGCTGAATATCTACTCCAACTGGGACCCCTACGGCAACACCGGGGGGATATCCATCGCGGTGGCGTCGCTGGACGAGGGCTATACCAATGAGGACGGCACCTACGAGAACAAGGGCGACGACGTGGTGGCCGACCTGCGGGAGGCTACGTCCATCAACTGGGTCATCGTGGACACCGAGGAGGAGGCCAAGGGCGGCGTGGAGTCCGGGGACTACTACGCGGCGGTGGTCATCGACAAGCAGTTCAGCCGGAATATGTACCGGATGCTGACGGACTGGACCGGTAAGCCGGCCATCACCTACTACGAAAACGCCAAGAAGAACGCCGTGGCCACCAAGATCACCGACACGGCGGTGGAGACGCTGAAGCGCTCCATCAGTGAAAACTATCTGGAGGTGGTCATCGGCGGCATCATGGAGCAGAGCAATCTGCTGGCGGCGGACCTGACCGCCGACGACCCGGAGGCCGCCGTGAAGGGCGTGCTGTACCAGGCCCAGGACCTGCTGCACGCCTGCGGACGGATGATGGACGCCTTTGAGACGGCGGGCGGCAGCGGCGTGTCGGAGAGCAGCGCGGCGGCACTGGAGGCAGCCGTGGCCAATATCAACAAGAACCTGCCGGACGGCGCACAGCTGCAGCAGACGGCGGCGGAGATACAGATGCAGCTGAACACGGCCCTGGCCCGGGTGGAACGGGTGCTGGACCGGATGAACAGTGCCATTGAGAATGCACCGGATCAGAAGGAGACGCAGCAGAAGCTGCTGGATGCGGCGGATACCATGGACAAGACCGCCGACGCGCTGGAAACGTGGGCGGCGGGACTGGAGGCCTCCGGCACAGAGGCGGGTAAGACCCAGGCGGAGGCGGCGCGGCAGACGGCGGCGGAGTGCCGCAAAACGGCAAAGCAGCTGCGGGCATTGGCGGAGAGTCCGGATTCTGCCGACCTGCTGGCGGACTGCGACGCGCTGGTGAAGTCCCTGCGGACGATGGCGGATAAGATCCCCGTGACTTCAAAGGCGCTGCAAAAGGAACTGGACACCGTGGCCGGTCAGGTGGCGGACACCATGGAGGGCATGGCCGCGCTGGCCGGGGACGCCAAGGCCATGAAGACCGCACTGGCGGAGACTACTGACGCCGTGGGCGACACCATGACGCTGCTGCGGCCGGCTACGGAGAAGCTGCTGACCTCGCTGGAGAGCACCATAGACGACCTGGAGGGGCTGACCACAGACGAATACATGGATACGCTGGTGAATATCCTGGGCGGCGACCCGGCGGTGTACGGCCAGTATTTTCCGGAAATGGTGCAGACCAGCGTGAATGCGGTGTATCCCATCGCCAACTACGGCTCGGCCATGACGCCGTTCTACACGGTGCTGGCCATCTGGGTGGGCGGCGTGATCCTGTCATCCCTTATCAAGATACACGCCCGGACGGAGGGGCTGATCGACCCGAAGCCGGCGGAGCTGTACTTCGGGCGGTACCTGTTCTTTTTCGTGCTGAGCCAGATACAGGCGGCGGTCATCGTTACCGGCGACCTGTACATACTGAAGGTCCAGTGCCTGCACCCGGGGATGCTGTATCTCACGGGCGCGCTGACGGCCTTTACCTTCAGCCTGCTGATCTATTCGCTGGCGCTGTCCTTCGGCGATGTGGGCAAGGCCATCGTGGTGGTCATCATGGTCATGCAGATCGCAGGCTCCTCCGGCACGTTCCCCATCGAGCTGCTGCCGGCCATCTACCAGAAGATCTATCGCTTCTTCCCCTTCCCCTATGCCATCGACGCCATGCGCGAGTGCATCTGCGGGATGTACGGGAATTACTACTGGCAGCAGATCGGCTTCCTGCTGCTGTTTGCCGCGGCGGCGCTGGTGATCGGCCTGCTGGTGCGGCGGCCCTTCATGGGACTGAACCGCTTTATGGAGGAGAAGCTGGAGGAGACGGAGCTGCTGTGAAAGGAGGTGTTGACCGATGACAAGAGAACGGGACTATCAGGAGCTGTATGACCGCCTGCTGAAGGAGGTCAGCACCCTGCACCGGAACAACCGGCGGCGCATACGCGTCGGTATGCGGATGCTGCTGGCGGTGACGCTGGGTCTGATGCTGCTGATGTTTCTGGCGGAGGGGAACAAGGTGTTCACCCTGATGCTGTGGATACTGTCCATGTTCGCAGTGGCGGCATATCTGATCGCCGTGGAGTACGCGGACTATGAGCTGCAAAAGAAGCTGGAGAGCATCACCCAGATGGAGCAGGAGAGCCTGGGCACACTGCTGGAGCTGCCGGAGCTGCCCAAGGTGCCCCGGGTGGGTCTACTGCTGCGCCACGGCACCCGGGAGGAACAGGAGACGCCGGAGACGGAGGCAACGGCGGCGGAAGCGGCACCTGCGCCGGAGGAGACGCCGGCGGCAGAGGAGATATCCCCGGCACCTGCGGAGGAGACGCCGGTCACAAAGACACCGGCAGCGCCGGAGCCGGAGGCATATTCCGTGGACGAGATACTGCGGGAGGTGCACGGCGGAGCGCCGCAGGCAGACAGCGCGCCGACGCCTGCCGCGCCGGTATACAGCGGCGCGCGGGTGCTGGAACGGCTGCTGGACGACCCGGAGAAGCTGGCGTCCGATCTGGACGCGCTGACCCGGGCGATACAGGGGCTGTCCGATGACCTGCGGCGCGGTGCGGCGGAGAGCCGGGAAGGGCAGGTGGACCGATGAAGAACATCTGGAATATCTTTCGCGCCGACTGGCGGCGGCTGACGGCCAGTGTGGTGGCGGTGGTGGTGCTGCTGGGGTTGTGCCTGGTGCCGTGTCTGTATGCCTGGTTCAACATCCTGTCCAACTGGGACCCCTACGGCACGGCGTCCACCAGCCGCATCAGCGTGGCGGTGGCCAGCGAGGACGCGGGCTGCGAGGTGCTGGGCCTGGAGGTGAACATCGGCGCGCTGGTGCTGCAGGGACTGGAGAGCAACGACCAGATGGGCTGGGTGTTCGTGGACAGCCGGGCGGAGGCCCTGGACGGGGTGGAGTCCGGCGACTACTACGCGGCGCTGATCGTGCCGGAGGAATTTACCGAGGACTTTGTGAGCATCCTGTCCGGCGATCTGCGTCACCCGCAGATACAGTATTACGAGAACGAGAAGAAGAACGCCATCGCGCCCAAGATCACCAGCAAGGCCAAGACCGCCGTGCAGGAGCAGATCAACACCACGGTCATCGGCAAGGCCGCCGAGGCGCTGACCACGGCGGGCTCCGTGTTCAAGGCCATGGGGCTGGACTCGGAGGCGCTGGCGGACGGCATTATGGATAAGCTGACCGGTGCGCGGCAGGAGATGGCGCAGCTGCAGAAGGTGCTGCTGTCGCTGAAGGACGTGATGAACGGGGCGGACGGGCTGCTGACCGCGGCGTCCGTGACCATCGCGGACGCCCGGGGAACGGTGGAGGACGCTGATGCGGCGGCGGGCAGCACGGTGCAGCTCATCAGCACGGGCCTGAGCGCGGCGGACACGGCGTACAGCGACCTGCTGACGGTGCTGAACAACACGGATAAGGTACTGGGCGACATCGAGGATGCCCTGCGGAGTATGGATACCTCTGCCGCCGACGAAGCGCTGAAGGCGGACCTGCACCGGAAGATCCAGGCGGCCATCGACGCGCTGGAGGACCAGCTGGCGGCCGCTGAGGACGAGGCCGTGAAGGCGCAGCTGGAGACGGCTATCGCCGATCTGGAGGCGCTGGACGCACTGGTGGATACGCTGGAACCGTCGGCTCTGCAGGGACCGGTGCTGGATATGCTGCATCAGGTGCGGCAGGAGCTGCTGGCTGCGGCGGTGCGGACCAATAAGGAGGTCAACGAATACCTGCACACCACCGGGGCCCAGGCCCAGACCACGCTGCGGTCCGTCCAGCAGCTGCTGGGGGCCGTGGGCGGCAGCCTGGGGGAGGTGTCCGGCACGCTGGACAGCTACGCCGACGCCATGACCACCGTACAGCCTACGCTGGACGCGGGTATCACCCTGGCCAACACGGTGGAGACGTATCTGGCGGATATCGAGGACGATGTGCGCCGGGTAACGGAGAGCGAAGCCTTCAAGCGCTTTACGGAGCTGATGGAGAGCAGCGACGCCGACAGCATGGCGGACTACCTCAGCTCGCCGGTGCAGCTGAACACGGAGATCATCTATGAGATCAAGGACTACGGCGCGGCCATGTCGCCCTACTACGTCATGCTGGCGCTGTTTGTGGGCAGCCTGCTGACCGCCGTGATGCTGAAGGTGCCGGTGACCCAGCCGGAGTTTGCCGGGTGCCGGGCCGTGGAGCGGTATTTCGGGCGGTTTCTCACCTTCTTCCTGATGGCCATGGCCCAGGCGCTGGTGACGGCCTTCGGCTGCCTGTACTTTGTGGGGATGGAGACGGCGGAGCCGGCGCTGTTCGTGTTGGCCTGCTGCCTGTGCTCACTGAACTTTGCCAGCATGAACTACGCGCTGGTGTACGCCCTGGACAACGTGGGTATGGCGCTGTCAGTCGTTATCATGGTCATTCAGGTGGCCGGGTCCGGCGGTTCGTACCCAGTGCACGTGCTGCCGCAGCTGTTCCAGACCCTGTATCCCTTCATGCCCTTCCACTACGGCATGGATATGATCCGGGAGACGGTGGGCGGTATGTACGGCGACACATACCTGCGCTGCGCGCTGGTGCTGCTGGGCATGTGCGCGCTGTTCACGGTGTTCGGCCTGCTGGTATATTACCCGGCCCGAAGACTGAACGCGGCTATCGCTGCCAGCAAGGAAAAATCGGGAATCATGTAAGCGAAAACGGGGCGGCCGGAAGGCCGCTCCGCTTTTGCACGCTCCGTAAAAAATATCATGCCGCCCTGCCTTTTGCTGTATAAAGCAAAAACAGGGCGGTGATTTTGTGCAGGATGGAGAAAAAATCGCGGGGTGATAAATTTTCCTCTTTTGGCGTTGCGTGGAGGACTTTTCTATGGTACAGTACATGTTGAGCGTTAGAAAATTAACGAAACACAGACCGACAGGACACACTTACAT